>Ga0190284_1000077_pt1 | contig 74841 bp, 45 predicted proteins | sample 48691812_MG_FD_161668 | JGI IMG/M metagenome (GOLD analysis project Ga0190284, IMG submission 161668) | Hydrothermal vent microbial mat bacterial communities from Southern Trench, Guaymas Basin, Mexico - 4869-18-1-2_MG | ecosystem: Environmental > Aquatic > Marine > Hydrothermal vents >... | reverse complement strand
GAGGACATTGAAAGGACTATCCTTACTCAGTTCGCGCTATGAAACGACGTGTGGTGGCTCTTTCGCAAGAGATTCGTACCGGGATTGATGTTTTTCCAAACCCCGATGAACCGCGAAGAGCACGAAGGTGGAGGAAGATGGAGGAGACGTAAAGATGTGTCTTGGTTTTTTGATCTTTCGTGTCCATCGTGGTGAATTGTCAAAAAATCTTTAAACCACGAAGCTCACGAAGAGCACGAAGGTGGAGGAAGATGGAATTTGATGAGCTGTCAAATCGAGTGATTGGATGTGCGCTCGAGGTCCACCGGGAGCTGGGCCCTGGATTGCTGGAATCCACATACGAACAGTGTCTTGCCCACGAACTCAAGCTCAATGGCATCCGTTTCAAGCTGCAACACCCGCAACCGGTCGAGTACAAGGGGCTTCGGCTTGATTGCGGTTACCGAGTGGATCTGATTATAGAGGATCAGTTGATCATCGAACTCAAGAGCGTCGAGCTCATCAAGGGAATTCATGAGGCGCAATTGCTGACATACATGAAGCTGGCGGGGGTGAAAATAGGTCTGCTGGTCAATTTCAACGTCACTAAACTGAAATGCGGTATCAAGCGGTTCGTTCTCTAATCTCTTCGTGTCCATCGTGGTGAATTGTCAAAAAATCTTTAAACCACGAAGCGCACGAAGAGCACGAAGGTGGAGGAAGATGGAGGAGACGTAGAGATGTGTCTTGGTTTTTTGATCCTTCTTGTACCTTCGCGGTGAAGATCCGAGAATCTGATAAACCACGAAAAGCACGATGGAAGTAAAAACAGAACGATTGTGATGGATTGATATAACACGCGATGACAGATACGACACCGACGAAGCTGACACCGGAGGCGAAAGCACACCTTTCTACAACGATCCGCTCCTTACGCGAGCGGTTGCTGCGCGACATCCGCTCGGCCGCCGAGCAGGACTACCGGCTCACCGTGCGCGCGCAGGACGCCGGCCTCGCCGAGGCGGCGCGCATGCGGCGCAGGCGTCTGGAGGAGTGGCTCGACGAGCGCGTGCGCTCCACCCAACCCGAGAACGACACGGCCAAGGCCGCGGCGCGCGAGCGATATCTTGGCCAGGCGGTCGAGGAGACCGCGGCCACGCTGCTCAACCGCCTGGTACTGCTGCGCCACATGGAGGCGCTGGAGCTGGTCAAGCCGCCGGTGGTGACGGGCGGTTGGAACAGCAAGGGGTACCGCGAGCTGCGCGACTTCGCCCCCGGGCTGCTCGGCGATTTGAGCGAGGGTTATGCCTATCTGTTGGGATTGGTCTTTGACGAGTTGGCCCTCGACCTGCCCGGTCTGTTCGGCGACGTGGGGCTGATGCGGCTGTTCCGCATCCCGGCATCCACCTTGCGCGAGGTGGTGGAGCAGTTCGACGACTCCAGGCTCAAGAGCGCGTGGACCGACGACACGACTCTGGGATGGGTCTACCAGTACTGGAACGACCCGCAGCGCGAGGCGCTGGACGCCAAGATCAACGCCGGCGGCAAAGTGGAGCGACACGAGATCGCCTCCAAGACCCAGATGTTCACCGAGCGCTACATGGTGGAGTGGCTGCTGCACAACAGCTTGGGCCTCACCTGGCTGTGTCTGTGCAAAAAGCACGGCTGGACGCCTGACGCCGAGCTGGTGCTGGACGACCTGGACGAACGGCGGGCGGCTTGGCGCGCAAAGCGCGAGAAGGGCGAGGTGGCGCTCGATGCACTGATGCCAGTCTCCGATGGTTTGGAGGATCACTGGAAATACTATGTGCCCCAACCGATCCCGGACGACGCGGTGGCCTCGGCGCCCACCTCGATCCGCGAGCTGAAGCTGCTCGATCCGGCGTGCGGGTCCGGGCACTTCCTGGTGATCGCCTTCGACCTGCTCGTCGCGCTGTATCGCGAAGAGGCCCGCCACCGAGGTGAGCAATGGAGCGATCGCGAGATTGCCGAGTCGATTCTCGAGAACAACCTCCATGGTGTGGACATCGATCCGCGCTCGATCCAGATCGCCGCGGCGGGCCTGTATCTCAAGGTGCGCCTGCTGGCCCCGGAGGCCCGGATTCGGCAGATCAACCTGGTGGCGCCGGCCTTGAACCTGGCGCACCTGCCGCACGACGATCCCGCGCTAGTGCGCCTGCTGCGCGAAGCACGCGCGGAAACGGGCATCCCCGAGGAGCTGTCACGCAGGCTGGTGACATCGCTGGCCGGCGTGGATTACCTGGGCACGTTGCTCAAGGTGGACGCAGCGGTGGACGCCGCGATCGCCCAGTTCGAGGGTGCGCAGTTGGAGCTGGACTTTTCCACAACCCCGTCCGCGAGCCGCCGCGCCGCCTCACCGCCGGCCCCGGCCCCTCTCACCACCAACGAAGCCGGGGGCGGTGCGGTGGCCACCAAGGCTGTGCTGCTGGCCAAGCTCGAGCAGTTCCTTGCGCGCCACGAGGGTCAGGAAGACCTGGGGCTGCGCCTGGACGGCGAGCAGCTCGCGGCAGGTGTGCGCTTCGTGCGTCTCGTGCGCGAGAACACCTACGACATCGTGGTGGGCAACCCGCCGTATCAGGGCACGAGCAAGATGGTCGACTCCAAGTACGTAGCCAAACACTACCCGCGCGGCAAGGCGGACCTGTACGCCGCATTCCTCGAGCGCGGGCTCGAGCTGGCGCGCCGTGGTGGCATGTCGGCGTTGCTCACCATGCGAGGGTGGATGTTTATCAATCAGTATCGCAAACTGCGCGAGTATTTGTTGCAAAGTTTTGATCTACGAACAATCGGCGATTTCGACAAGGGCGCGTTCGAGATAATGACGACGTCTCAGCTTATCAGTGTGTCCTTGATTGTTTTTCGAAAAGACTCGCCAAGTGGAATTGAGTCGGTCGCGCTGCAACCCACGGCGATGGGAGAGAAATACTGGGACAGAAATCGAACACCACGCAAACGTGCCGCCGTGCTCGCCCAGGTGGGCCGCTACACCTTCGACCCGCGCGGGTTCGCGAAAATCGAGGGCGAACCGATGGTCTATTGGTGGGGGGAGGAGTTGCTGGAGGAGTACAATGATGCCACCAAGCTTGGAGAAAAAAGCCCTGCTAGGTTTGGAACTAGCACTGCAAACAATACACGTTTCGTTCGTTTTGTATGGGAATGCCAAAACCGACGGGATTGGAACACCGTAGATCCGATTAGTAAGTGGTCGCCTTGGATAAACGGTGCAAAAGGACGCGCCTGGATAGAGCCTCATTTAGAAGTCGTAAAATGGCAAAACAAGGCTTTAGAAATGGCCCATCTAAAGGGATCGGCTCTTCGCAACTTGGGATATGTTTTCAAGCGTGGAATTGCATTCTCTATGATCGGATCAAGTTTTTGCGCTCGTTCTCATCGGTATCCAAGCGTCGTCGGAGATAAAGGTTCATCGGTTTTTCCCGAGCACATTGCTGCGACTTTAATGACAATGAACTCACGGGCGTGTAGAAGAGTTGTACAGGATTTAAATCCAACCGTTAGCTTCCAAGTCGGCGACGTGAACCGACTCCCCATCTTCCCCGTCGAGTCGGCCGACGAAATCTACGCCAATCTCGAGGCCGCCTTCACCCAGCACGAAGCGGCCCGTGAGAACTCGGTGGAGTTTAAAAAGCCAGGCTCTTCGCCCTGGCTCTACGCCCAAGAGTGGGCGCAACAATCCGTCGACCGTCCGTCAGGCGCGCCGCTGGCACCTTACGTTCCCGAGTGTGACTCAGCGGAACCGGAGCAGTTTGTGTCGTTCGCCGTGGGTGTGGCGCTGGGGCGCTTCGGAGCTACTGGGGAGGGGATCCTCGATAAAGCGTCCGATTCGACATTGCCAGACGGGATACTCTTTCTCTCCAACGCCACCGAACGCGACGGTCTCGATCACTCGGCCTGTGACCTACTCGAAACAATGTGGGCTGAACATGGCGTGGCGGTGAATTCCAAGGACGATCTACGCGCCTACCTGCGCAAAGGGTATTTCGACTACCACTGTAAACTCTACGAAAACCGCCCGATCTACTTCCCGCTCAGCTCTTCCAAAAGAAACTTCGTCGCTTATGTGTCGATCCACCGCTGGCAGCACGACACCCTGCAAACTCTGCTTGCCGAACATCTGCTGCCCGAACGCCGCCGCCTGGACGGCGAGCTGGAAGACCTGCGCAAGGCCCGCGCCGACGGCAGCGCGACCAACCAAACGGAGAAGCGTTTCGACAGTGTGAAAAAGATCATGACCGAGCTGGAGGACTTCATAGCGGCGGTCACTACTATCGCCGACGCGGGACCACCGCCCACCGATTCCAAGTGTCCGATCCGTGAAGTCGATGCAACCTTTGAGATCGACCTGGACGACGGCGTGATGGTCAACAGCGCCGCGCTCTGGCCGCTGCTCGAGCCGCAGTGGAAGAAACCGAAGGGCTGGTGGAAGGAGCTGGCAGAAGCCAAGGGCAAGAAGGACTACGACTGGTCACATCTCGCGGCGCGTTATTTTCCGGAGCGCGTGGACACCAAGTGCTGCAAGGACCCCTCGCTCGGCGTGGCGCACGGCTGCTTCTGGAAGTACCACCCGGCCAAGGCCTACCAGTGGGAGCTGCGCCTGCAGGACGAGATCGAACCGGGCTTCACGATCGACGAGGCGGGCTCCGACGAGTTGCGTGCGCGTTATCTGGCCGATCACGCAGGCGAGGCTGCGGAGATCAAGGCCAAGGAGATGAAACGTCGCGCCAAGGCGCAGAAGCAAAAGGCAAAGAAAGAGCCCAGTGCCGGCCCGCTCTTCGACCGGCCGATGGCCGCGGAGAACCAAACAGATTGGGAGGGGAGTTGATCTCGCGCAGGGGATGTGAAGAGATAAAGATGTTCTCTCGCAGAGACGCTGAGAATGTGAAGCATACTTCGAGTCGCTGCTGCCGCGTATACAGAGCAGATCTTGTGAGGGAAAAGACAACCATGAAAGGAGCGGCCGATGCCTGAAGCTCCTCTGATAACCACCGCGCTCGAGCAACAGTTGCTCGGTGAGCTGCGGCGCCGGGGCATCGTCGTGTGGCTGGATCGGGACCGGCGCTACACCGACTACGTGGACGATCTGGTCGCGCGATACGCGCGCAGCGGCTTTCCATATCCGGTGGTTGCGTTCCGCGGCAGTTTTCTCGATACCATGCTGGCCCTCGAAGATTGCGCAGGGGGCCTCGATCCCACACCGTTGCTGATCCACATGCCCGGTTTCACCGAGGACATGATGCGTGCAACTCCGCTGCTCGAGCTCTACAAGGCGGGGTACCGCTTCAGGCGTGCTCTCGACACGCTGATCCGGGACGCCGCCACGGGGCTTCTCCCTCCCCAAGAGATCGACCGCTATCTCGCGACCGACTACACCCTGGCCGCCGCCGATGAATGGCTGGGCCGCCTGGCGGGAGCGGAACGCCAAGGTTTGGCCGGCTTGCTGGACCGAACGAGCCTCGAAGTCGTTATCCAAGAGCTGTTGATCAAGGACACGTTCCTCGGCGAGCAGTTGCGAAAGGAGCAGCCTGACGGGCTGGGAGTGCTGCAAGCCTATCTCGAGCGCAAGATCGGCATGAGTGAACGCTGGGTCGATTTTTTCCGCGAGGGCGGCACTCGGGCCAAACCCCACGCGGCACTCGTCGATGCCCTGGAGGGCTGGATCCTGTGCGTGGAGTACGTCAACGACCTGCAGCGTGAACCACATCTCAAGGAGCTGCTCCCGCTGAAAACGCTGACAAAAACGTTTGTCGACCTCTGCCGCGGGCGGGCGTGCGCGCTGCGCAAGGAGCACCCCGAAGATTATGTTCGGATCGCCGACCGGGTGGAGGCCCATCTGGGGCTCGAGTTGGATGAGATGTTGCCCGAAGATCTGGGGCGCGTCGACACCTTCCGCATCGAGGAGGTCAGCATCTTGCAGGGCGCGATCGAGGCGCTCGAGTCGGGCCGGTGGCGGAAGGTGCGCGCCTGGGCCGACGATCGCTACGGCGACGTGCCGTTCTGGCTGCGCCGCGATCAGCAGCGCCGGACCACCTGGCGCCTGGTGCACGGCGCGGCGAAACTCGGCGGTCTGCTCGAGGACAATCCGCGACCCTTCGACGGGGCGACCGGCCTCGAGGAGGCGGTGACACGCTACCGCCGCGACGCATACGAAATCGATCGCGCGCACCGGTGTTTCGAACAGCAGTGCTTTGAGCGGCTCGATGCGCAGCTTCCCGATTTCGGCCGACTCAAAAAGGTGGCGGGGGAGCTGCGCCGTCGCTACCGCATCTGGGCGGATGAGCTCGCGCGCGACTTCTCGCAGGTTTGCAGCTCCCACGGAATGCTTCCCGATGCGACCCTGCAGCAGCGCACCCTCTTCGAACAGGTCGTGCGTCCTTTGACCCGGGGGCGCGAACGCACCGCCGTCTTTCTGGTCGATGCGCTGCGCTACGAGATGGCCACCGAGCTGGAGGAGCAGTTCCGGGAAACCGGAACCGTGATCACACTCGCGGCGCGGCTCGCGGAATTGCCCACGATCACACCGGTGGGCATGAATGCCCTCGCTCCGGTGGTCCGCGGCGGCCGTCTGACCTTGGCCGGGAACAAGGACTTCAGGGGTTTCAGTGACGGTGAGTTCACGGTGAACGATCCCACGAGCCGCGCCAAGGCCATGGGGCAGAAGATTACCGGCGAACGCGCCCTCGAGCTGGGGCTGGCCGAGGTGTGTGCGATCGATGCCGCGACGCTCAAGAGCAAGGTGGCTCAGAAGAGACTGATCGTCGTCCAGGATCGCGAGATCGATGAGGCCGGCGAGGCCGGTGTCGGTCTGGCCACGTTCGAGAACATGCTGAGCCGCATCAAATCGGCCTGGCACCATCTCAAGACCGCCGGGGTCAAGCAGTTCGTGGTTACCGCGGATCACGGCTTCATGCTGAAGGACGAAACCACGAAGTTGCGCGCTTACGGCAAGAAAACCGACCCGAGACGGCGTTACGTCGTGGCCAACGAACAACGTTTGGAAGATGGATTGATCGTTGTGCCTTTTTCCGAGTTGGGTTACGAGGGACGTCAGGGCTACCTGCTGTTCGCCGAGGACACATCGGTTTTCGATACAGGCGATCGGGGGGCGAGCTTTGTTCACGGCGGCAACAGCCCGCAGGAACGGATCATCCCCGTGCTCCAGGTGGTCAGCAAGTACGCGCCGCAAGAGGACCTGATGGTCTATCGCGTGCTGGCCGAGCGGAAGACCGGCGCCGTCGGCTGTCATCGCGTCCGCCTGCGGCTGGCTCTCGACACACAGCAGACTTCAGGGCTCGCCTTTATCCCTTCGGCACCGTTCGACCTGGCGCTGCGTGTGCCGGAGAGAGCCGACATTCAGGTCAAGATCAAGGACGTGACCGATCCGGGTGTGCAGAAGGGCGGCCGCCTGCAGCTTCCGGTGAGCGAATCCTGGTGCGAGGTGTACTTCAACCTCGAGGGCCCGGAGGAGACCCGCGCACGGGTGGAGGTTGTCCACCCCGATGGTCGGGAGAAGGTCGAGCCCTGTCAGGTGGAGGGCTGGTTCGATGTGGGGTGCCGGGCGCGGCAGCCGGCCGGCAAGGCTCCGGAGCCGGCCGAGTGGGCCGACAAGCTGCAGGACGTCGGGACGCGCACGATCTTCGTCCACCTGTACCAGCACGGCTCGATCACCGAGGAAGAAGCCGTTGGGATGCTGGGAACGCCCAGGAAGTTTCGGCGTTTTGCGAGCGATTTCGAGAAGAATCTGGCGCTGACACCCCTGAGAGTGCGCATCGAGAGCACACCACGGGGCAAGCGCTACGTGAGAGAGGGCAAGACGAGTGGTGCTGGATAAACGCGATGTGGAGCATGTTTTCGAGCGGCTGCGCTCCGGGGTGGTGCCCGAGCGGGGGCTGGAGGAATTCGCCGTCGGCATCGAGAAACAACGCGAGGAGATCGGCCGGCTGCTCGATCTGGCCGCGGACGATGAAGGTGTCTTCAAGTTTCTGCGCGGTGGCTACGGCTGCGGCAAGACCTTTATGTCGCGCCTGACCGTTCTGGACGCCCAGGCGCGTCGGTTCGCGACCAGCTATGTGGTGGTGTCGGACAACGACCTCAACTTCCACAAGTTCGAGGAGCTGTACCGCAAGGTCGTCCAGGGGCTCTCGACGCCGTTGTGTCCGGTTGGTGCGCTCGACGACATCATCGATCGGTGGATCTGCCGCGTCGAAGACGGCCTGATCGCCGCCGGCGCCGATGAAGAGGCCGACGATTTCGATGACCGCGTGCGCCAGCGGATCGGCGAAGAGATTGTCTCGATGACCGGCGGCAAGGCGCCCGAAGAGATGGCGCGGGTGTTGCGCGTGATCTTTTCCTCGAAACAACAGGGCGATCACGTCGCCGCCGGAGCCCTCGTCTCGTGGCTCTCGGGGAGTGCCAACGTGGCCGCGTCGGCCAAGAAGGCGGCCGGCGTCAAGGGCGACATCTCCGGGGCCGACGCCATGAAATATATGCGGGGCATTCTCGAGATCGTCAGGGCCGCCGGATACCGGGGGCTGGTCATCGTCATCGACGAGGCCGAGACGATCCTGCGCCGGCGCAAGGATGTGCGCGGCAAGTCGCTCAACGGGATCCGCCAGATCTGCGATGAAGCCGCCCACTACAAGGGCCTTCTGTGGGTCTTCACCGGGACGCCCGAGTTCTTCGACGCCCATCGCGGCGTTGCCGGACTGCAGCCGTTGCACGATCGGGTGTGTTTCCACTCGTACGAAGGTGGTTACACCAGCATGCGCCAGCCCCAGCTCGTGCTGCGGACCTTTGATGACCAGCGGCTCTTCGAGGTGGCGCTCAAGCTGCGCGAGATCTATCCGATCGCCGACCGCGAGATGCTCGAGGAGAAGGTCTCCAACGAATATATCTCGCGGCTCGTGGAGCAGGTCACCGAGGGGTTGCGAGGGCAGGTGGGTGTCGTGCCGCGCCAGTTCCTGCGCGAGCTCGTAGATATTTTTGATCTGGTCGACGAGAACCCGACCTTTGATCCGGTGTTGAAGTCCACGTTCAGCACCAAGGAGCTGAACGAGGACGAGCGGCGCATCATCGACGGCAAGCCGGCCTTCGACCCCGAACCGCAGGACGATGAGGGTTACCAACCGACGGTGGTGGAGTTTTAAGCGATGAGCAGCACCTTTGCGCGGTTCCCGCCGCGCCTACAGGAGGCGATCGTCTCGCGGCTGGGCTGGACGGCGCTGCGACCGGTGCAGGAGCTGGCCGGCGCGGCGATCTTGGAGGGGCGCAACGCGGTCGTGCTGGCGCCGACCGCCGGCGGCAAGACCGAGGCCGCCATGTTTCCGGTGCTCGCCCGCCTGATGGAGGATCCCCGCGACGGGGTGGGGGCGTTGTACATCGCCCCGATCAAGGCGCTGCTCAACAACCAGGCCGAGCGTTTCGCGACTTACACCGAAATGGTAGGGCTCAGGAGTTTCGTCTGGCATGGAGACGCCGGCCAGAGTGCGCGCCGCAACTTCGTGGAAGATCCCAGCGAGGTGTTGATGACGACACCCGAATCGCTGGAGGTGATGCTGCTTTCGTCGTGGGTGCCCGTGGCTGGGTTGTTCAAGGCGCTGCGTGTCGTGATCGTCGACGAGATCCATGCGCTGGCTGCGACCGACCGCGGGGCGCATCTGATGTCGGTCATCGAGCGTCTGCGGCGCTTCACCGATAACGACATCCAGCGCATCGGGCTCAGTGCCACCGTGGGCAATCCCGAGGAGATCATGACCTGGCTGAAGGGCACCTCGCAGCGCGTGGGGAGGGTGATCGATCCGCCGAGTGTGCCGCAAGAGCGGGCGATCGCGGTGCTGCTGCGCGAGGAAGATGGTGCCATCGCCAAGGAGGCCGGCAACGCGGCGCGCGGCCGCAAGAGCCTTTTCTTCTGCCAGAGCCGGGCACTCACCGAGAGTGTGGCCGATCGTATGCGCGGCCAGAGCATCGACGTGTTCGTGCATCACAGCTCGGTGTCGCTGGATAAGCGCAGGGCCGCCGAGGAGCGGTTTCAGCGTGGAACAGATGCCTGCATCGTGTGCACATCCACACTGGAGCTGGGCATCGACGTAGGTGATCTGGACCTGGTGTTCCAGGCCAACGCGCCGAGCACGGTGTCGTCGTTTCTGCAAAGGATGGGGCGCACCGGGCGCCGTGTGAACCAGACCGCCAATACGACTTTCCTGAGCGATGCCACCGGCCCCATGTTGCAGGCGATCGCGCTCGTGGAGCTGGCGCGTGCAAAGTGGGTGGAGTCGGTGCGGCCGCAGACGCGCTGCTGGCCGGTGCTCGTGCATCAGATGCTGGCGCTGACGCTCCAGTTCGGCGGCGTGACAGCGCAGGCCGCCTGGGATCAGCTCGCGCGCGTGCCCGATTTCAGCGGCATCAGCCGAGAGGAGTTCGAGGCGCTGATCGCGCACATGACCGCCGAGGACTATTTGTACCTGGCCGATGGCATGTACTCGATGGGCGAGAAGGCGGAAGCCGTCTTCGGACGCCGCAACTTCATGGAGCTGTATGCGGTGTTCTCCAGCCCCGTCCTCTATCGCGTGCTCACCGGTAGCAAGCGTGAGATCGGGTCGCTGGAGCAGAACTTCGTCGATCAACTCGTCGAGCAGATGAGCTCGTTTTTGCTTGGTGGACGTGCTTGGACGGTGGAACAGATCAGCCATACCTCGCGCATCGTCTACGTGCGCGCGGCGCCGCGCGGCAAGAAACCGAAGTGGGGCGGGTACATTCCGCAGATCCTGGGTTACGAGCTGTGCCAGCAGATCAAGCGGGTGCTGACGAGCTCAGATCCCTATCCCTACCTCGATGAGCTCGGCCAGCGATCGCTCGCCGAGACTCGCGAGGAGATGGGGGAGCTGCTGCGCCGCACCGGCAACGTGCTTCAGATCGATGACAACGGCGCGCACTGGTGGACCTTTGCCGGCGGCCACATCAACTACACTCTGAAGTACGCGCTCGAAGTGATCGGCGGCTGGAAGACTGTTGCCAATAACTTCGAGCTGCGTATCGAAGGTGACGGTGTGTCCCGCGGGGCCCTCGGCGACGCAATCGACCGCATCGCCGGGATTGGCTTCTGGGACAGATGGGAAACCCAGCGCGCGATCGCTTCAAAACTCCCCGAATACAGACTGAGCAAATTCCAGCGCGTCCTGCCGGCCGCGATGTCGGCCGAGATGGTGGGGTGCTTTCTGTTGGATGTGCCGGCGACACGACGGTGGCTGATCGATATGCAGACCGGTGCACATGGGCCTGCGTCCGATGACAATCGCTGACCTCAACTGAAAAAATGTCAATTTGGTGCAGTTTTTCTCATCGCCGTGGCCTGAGGGCGCCCGGCCGAACAAGGAGGCTGAGTAGCATGAAGTACATCCGTCTTTACCTCATATTTCTCTTCTTTATGCCCTGTCTGCATGCACACGAAGAACCTGCCAAGACGATGCATGATGTCAGAGACAAGCAACAGGAAAGGCAGAGGATTCTGCGGCTCCAAATACGTTCTTCCACGGCGTGGCACTATGAGATACTCGACGGCGAAGCAACCGGTCATAAACACGAGGTTCTCCTGTCCCAGTACAACAAAGCAGGATTGCTGCAGTCCTCGAGTCTCTTTGATGAGTCCGGGATTTTGGATTCGAGGGTCGTCTATGACTACGATGGGCACGGCAATATGATCCGGGACTCCGACTATAACGGGGACGGCGAGCTTCTCGAATACATCGAGTATTCGTACGACGAAGCGGGGAGAGTCACGGGGTCTGTCAACTACGCTGGGGATGTGGTCGATTCGAAGTTCGAGTACAGAAGAAATACGGTCCGAAATTCAGTGGAGTTCCGCAAGTACGATGCAAACGGTGCACTGGAATATCGGATCGACTACCTGTATGACGGCAACCTCGACGATGGCCGTCCCACGAAGATCCGCAAGTACGAGAGGGACGGCCGGACCTTGATGTCCGTGACCTATTCCTATTTTCCGTCAGGAAAGGTCAAAGAAAAATCGGTCTTCGACCGGGACGGCTCGTTGATGCACCGATTTCTGTATCAATGGGACGAAAGAGGATTCCGAAAAGAGATTGCGAAGATCCTACCGGGCGATGTGACCGACTCGATCCAGCGTTTCACCTGCGATCGGGACGGCAACGTCGGCACCGTCGAAGCGTTCGATCGCGAGAACGTGCTCATTGCGAAAACGGTCTATGAATATCTGTGCGGTCCCAGTGATTCGTGCGGCGTAGGAGATCGGTCGCGATGGCACGATAAATTTTGTTTCATCCGGGATATCCCGGCCATTACCTTCCATTACGATCATGGCCTCCTCGCGGGAAGTTATCCGGCGGGCCGAGAAACCGTGGATGTGGGTATGGAGGACGTGAGCGTTTTCCTGGGCCATGTCTGCCTGTGCGGTGCCGGAGGGTACCGTATCGCCGGATTGGCGTTGGAGTCGTTGAAGGCCGGAGATTCGGCCCCGGAGAGAGGTGACTTCGTCCTCATCAGTGGACGGGACCACACCGTCAGCGACGTGATCGCTTATGTTCTTGGTTGCAGCCGGAGAAATGATTCGGGCACCAATCGGTATTTCATCGATGCAAGCGTGGAGGCTCCCAAGCGGGTGTATCATTACTTTATCGGGTATCCTCCGCTGGAGAAGGCGGTCCATGTCGTCTATCGCAAGCACCTGCTGATCGGAAACGAGATGATGGACAGGCTCTGGAAGGTCGAGACCGGATACGAGGAAGACCCCGCCTCCGTGAGCCGGGAGGAGATTGATCTCTACCAAGAGACGATGGAAAGAATGGTAAGAGATGTCCTGATGGATCGGAGAGCGGGCCTTATCGAGGCGCAGCCGATTGACTATCGTGATTTCTCCGCGAGGTTGAATAGGCTGAAAAAGGATGCTCAGCAAAACCGATGAGGGTTTCGCAACCGTTGAAAAAATCAGATCGTCCGGCGCAGAACCTCTGCGTCGTGGCGCCGTGGCCGTGGGAGGTGCCGGGCGCACGTTGGGGAAGGCCTATTGGATCGTGACGAGCGCCTCGTCTTGTGCGCCGTGGTTGCGACGATTACGGTCCTCTATGGGGCATTCACCCTCCTGCGGTCGAAATCGTCGCAACCACGTCCTGCCAGCCGCGCACCTGCACGATCTCGCGAAAACCTTCATGAATTCTCCGTGTTGGTGGGATGTTCGACTAGATCGGTTGCCGGAACATGGTTGATTTTACTCAATGTTTGAGTATTAATACTCAAACATTGAGTATTTCGTTGAAAGTCGTGCGTTCTTAACGTAACCTGCCGGATGCATACATGTTATGGAACGTGAACTGGTTGCTGATCTCGAGCGGCGGTTAGCCGGTGCTGTGGAACAATGCTCTCGTGAGTGCTCCGAGCCTTCTATCTCTCGATCGTGACCGCAACACTCCCCACCTCCGGGGCCGCTGGGTGGAGAATACCGCAACATCCTGCGAGCCTAGCGGATCACCGCAGCACTCGATCAGGACTCAATCTCAATACGTTCAGTGATCTTCTCTCGGTAACCCGGTTCGAAAAACAGTTGAAGGCCTATGGATTATCGGGACGCAAGCGAACGATCTCCAAATATGTGCACTTCCTCGAAGAAGCGATCTTCATCCTCAACGTGGAGAAGTTCTCCTACTCGCCGCGGACAAGGATCATAAATCCCAATGAGGTCTACCTGCTTGACGCGGGTTATGGCGCTCTCATCAAAGTTCATGCCGAATCGCGGATGGGCCTCAGCGAATTTTCAGCGTGCTCTACCAGCTTGACGGAGGGATTCGAAACAACTATCCTCGCGACCGTTTGTGACAACGAGCTCTCGAGGAGATGAAGCATGGTGCCGTTCTTGATTGGCGTTTCCGGGGGAACAGGGTCGGGAAAAACGACCTTGACCGAATCCATTTTGGCCAATTTGCAGACGCTGCAGGTGGGCATCATTCAGCACGACTGGTACTACCATGCGCACACCGACGTGTCGTTGGAAGAGCGTGCCAAAATGAACTACGATCACCCCGATTCCCTGGAAACATCGCTGATGGTCCAGCACCTCAAAGAGCTCAAGGCGGGCCAGCCGATACAACCGCCACGCTACAACTACGTCACCCACACCCGTATGGAAGAGCCGGGAGAGACTGTGTGCCCGACCCCGGTGATCGTGATCGAAGGCATTCTGCTTTTTGCCGATCGTGATCTGCGGGATCTCTTCGACCTCAAGATCTTTGTTCAAACCGAGGCCGATCTGCGCTTGATCCGGCGCTTGAAGCGGGACATGGTGGAGAGGGGACGTTCTTTTGAAAGCGCGGTCAATCAATACCTGGACACTGTTCGGCCGATGCATGAGACTTTTGTCGAGCCCAGCAAGAAATACGCAGACATCATCGTGCCGGCCAGCCGCTCCAACAAAAAAGCCATCGCGATGATTTCCGATATGATCCACAGCCGCACCGATCGACAGCTCAGAAATGAAAACGAGCTTTGAGAAGCGGGACTCGCTGGGTGGACAAAGGGAGCATGCCTATTTGACCTCCAACACGATCGCATTGGTCAGGCTGGCGCCGTATCCTGCGGCTGACGCATCGAGGATGAATCCCTGGATCGTATAGACACCGGGCTGGATGAAGACGGGGCCGATCGTCACCGGCGCGCGAGGGATCTGGGGAAAGACCGGAAAACCGAGGAGCACGGGATACCCGATGTTGTTGACCACCGTGATCGGTGGCGGCCAGGGAACGCCGTTGCTCAGCGGTGTGGAGCAGCAGGCCACTCCGAGGTCGTAGGGCTGGACGGTGGCATCCCCGGGTCCAACCTCGCCGGTCGTCACATAAAGTGTGAAACCGGCTGGCACCGGGCCCAGAGGAGGCGCGTTGACGGAGACGGTGATGCTGGCCCCGGGAGGTATGATCACCTTCCTCGAGGCGTCGTGACCTGCGCTGCCGTTCACAAAAACAACGTCTGCCTGGTCTCCCGCAGCGTCGCGGACGCCGCCGGTACGGAGAAGCACGTGGTAGGGAGGTACCTTTACGGCGACTGCGTCCTCGGTACCGCCGTTGTAGGTGAGATCAGGTCCCACCGTGACCGGAAGACTCGTCTCGTCGGAGTCGGTGATACCGATGATGTAGGCAGCACCGTCGGCATCGACGGCAATACCCTCACTGCTGTCGATTCCAGCGCCGCCGACATAGCCGCAGTAGTCGAGATCGGCGCCCGTTGCGCCCACCCGGGCCACGAAGATGTCGTGGATCCCGCCGTTGAAGGTCAGGTCGGGGCCGATCTTCACGGGAAAGTTGGATTGCCCGCTCTCGGTCCAGCCCGTCACGTAAGCAGACCCCCCGGAATCGACGGCCACCGCCGTGGCTGCCTCCCATGCCCCACCCCCGATGTAACCGCAGTAATCAAGGGTCGTGCCGCCGGCTGAAATTCGCGCCACGAAGGCATCACCCAGACCGTTCCAGGTCAGGTCGGGGCCGGTGATCACGGGGAAGCTCGTCTCGTCGCTGTCGACTGCTCCTGCGATGTAGATGTTCCCGGCGGCATCGACAGCGGCACCGTACGCCCAATCATCCATCGATCCGCCCACGTAGCCACAGTACGTCAGGGCGGTACCCGAAGGGTTCACCTGAGCGACGAATGCGTCGTAGATACCATTGTGGGTCAGGTCGGGGCCGACGGCCACGGGGAAGCTCATTTCGTCGGACATGGTAGCGCCGGCGATGCAGGTCTTGCCGGCCAGGTCCACCGCGATGCCGAACCCGTGGTCGCCGGAGGAACCCCCGATATATCCGCAGTAATCGAGATCCGCGCCGTCGGCGCAGACGCGAGCCACGAAGGCATCGGTGCCTCCGTTGAACGTGACGTCCGGACCGACCTTGACCGGGAAGCTCGTCTCGGGCGACTCGGTCCAGCCGGTCACACAAGCCCTACCCGCCGCATCGAAGGTCACGTCGGTGCCCGACTCGTTCGCCGCGCCGCCGATGTAGCCACAGTATTCGAGAGCCATGCCGTCTGCGGAAATGCGGGCCACGAAGGCGTCCCCGTACTGCCACCAAGGACCGCCCGATCCGTTGAAGGTCGGGTCGGGGCCGACCGTCACAGGAAAGGTGGCCTCGTCCGAATTGGTCGAACCGGTAATACAGGCACGCCCCAGAGAATCCACGGCGATGCCGGTGCCGATGTCGACCTCCTCGCCCCCGATGTATCCGCAGTAGACGAGGGAGGCGCCGTCGGCCGCGATTTTGGCTACGAAGGCGTCGCTGTTGCCTCCATTGTATGAGAGGTCCGGGCCAGCCGTGACGGGGAAGCTGGATGAGACAGAGTCGGTCCATCCCGTCACGTAGGCGCAGCCCATCGCATCCACGGCAATGGCATAGGGATAGTCATTTCCCGCACCGCCCAAGAATCCGCAGTAGACCAGCAGGGAAGGATCGATGATCAGCGGCAGGCTGTCATCGAACTCTCCGGTTTCGATGGCGTAGGTTGGCGGCTCGCCTGAGGCGGCGGGTTTTTCGAGGACGTAGGCAGCGGTCACGTCGACCCGCCTCCCTTCGATGACCTGCCAAACACGAGGTGCACCGTCGACGATATCTCCGAGCGGTGTCTCGACGACGAGAGCCCCCTCTTCGTTTGTGGTCACCGAATCCGCGCCGCTCCAGGACATGCGGATTCGCGACGGCTCCGAACCGGGATCGACGATGAACCGGTACTTGACCTGGCCGGTGGATCCGTTGAAGACGAGGTCGATGCCGGGCCAGAGATCGGAGTAGACGAGCTCTTCGAAGGTGGGGACGCCGGTTTTCCAATCTCCTGGCGCTCCCTTGAAAAAGCTCACCCTACCCGGCCCGGGAGCGGCGGCCCGGGGCTCTACGTCGGGGCGTGCGCCTTCAAATTCGAGTTTTGCGGCCCAGCGCCTGCGCTGTTGCGATGCGTTTCCTGAATCCGCAAGCGCAACGGTCACGCCCTTTTGCGTGAAGTAGAGTGTTCTGTCTGTCCCTGGAACGTAAAAATAAGCATCTCCGTCGAGTTGACCCCGGTTCGCCAAGAAATGGGCCGGCATCCCTCCGAGAAGCTCTCCAACCCGAGACGGCTCGAGGTGCGATCGTTCGCTGCCCACCAGCGGCGAAAGAAGGCAGAGGAGCAGCAGAACAGAAAAGAAAGGTACCGGTAAGGGAATGGTGCAGCAACGGGTGCTCGATTTCGTCATTTCTTGCCTCGCTTCTCGATCGGAACGTGGGGGATGGTGACAGATCTCATATCTCTCCACATAATCGTCTATTCCCCCCCGTCGAAATAGGTAACAATTGAGACTGCCGCAGGATTCGCCGACCTCCCTGGTGCCGGGCCTGAATCGTCTTCCAGAAGGTTAAAGAGGACCCTCCTTCGATGCCTCCAGATTCTGGAACGGTCCCACAAGGCAATGCCCCTCCCCGGGGTGACGAAATCGACGAGCCGATGCGCTCGGGTTTGCACGATGCTAGGTCACGCTTTTCGAAGAAACTAATTCAACGTGCACATCGGATCGATACAGGCTGTCGTAACAAAATCGTCATACTCTTGTTTGTCTTCCGCGAGTCTGCGGACTTTCCGGAGAATCCACTCATAACCTACTGGAGAATGACTGGCACGAGGAGGTGACCAGATTTAATTCCCATTCGAAAATCAGGACAGGATTCTTTGTATTAGCCGCTCTTGCACTCCCTTTCGGTCTGGGTGATCTCGAAGCGCAGGTCCTGCAGGATTGGGTGGCAGTCTATAACGGCCAGGACAACTATGAGGATGAACCGGTCGACATGACGGTGGATCGGTGAATCTCGACAGGGTGCAGTTCGTGCCTGCGAATGCTCTTTTGGGGAGTTAAGTCTACACGGCTTATCTGGGCCTCTATTCCAACGAGATCTGGAATGAGGACGGCTTCTCCTTCGGAATCGGGTGTCCGTCGGGTGTTAATACGCGCCTGAAAACGTCGCTGCCGACGCTTGCGTTTACTAAGAGGATATCTCCGATTCCCGTGCTCGTGACGCTGCCTTGCGGCGGATAGGTGTTTCCTGCGCGCAGCAGGATATGGTATGGCGGGATCTGCGCAACGAAGGCATCGAATTCTCCGCTGTGATAGACTTCAGGTCCGATGCGGGTGTGAAAGCTCGAGTTGTTGGATGCCGTCGTGCCTGTGATGTAGGCATAACCGCGCGGATCGAGACCGAGGGCACAACCGCGATCCTCTTCTGTTCCTTCGATGTACCCGCAGAAGTCCAGTTCCTCACCACTGCGATCGACGGGCGCGATAAAAGCATCACATATTCCACCGTTGTAGGTCAGATCGGGCCCGGCGACGACGGGGAAGCTGGTCGCATCCGAGCTCGTCTCGCCGACCACGTAAGCATTACCGTCCCTGTCGACGTCGAGACCGTACGCCACGTCGGATTCGAGGCCGCCTATATAGCCGAGTTACAGAAGATACTCCCCTTCGCGATCGATCTTGGCGACGAAGATATCGAATGAATTCAAATTGCCGAAAGCGGGCTGAGGCGTGGGAGTGTATGTCAGGGTCTTGGAGCTCGAGATGGTGAGCGACTGAACGCCGTGATAGGCCAGGTGGATCTGACTCGGATCGGCGCCGGGCTGGAGTCGGAATTCATATTTCAGGCGCTCAGCATCACCGCGATAGACGAGATCGATTCCCGGCCAGAGGTCGGGATAGACCAGCCTGGCAAAGGTGGGAAGCCCTCGGCGCCATCGATCGGGTTGGCCTCGAAAGTCGCTGACCACCGTTGGTTGAGGATCTTCTCCGCGGGGATCGATATCAGGGATCGAGCCGATGAACTCGAGTCGTACCGTGCACCTTTCACAGACATGCACCTGATCGCGTGCGAAAGTGAAGGCAACGCCATCTCGGTTGAACACGAGGGTCTTGTCCTGATATCAAGTATCAATGTGGTGTGCCGCTGGTAACCGAAGCAATGCCTGCGGTGGCTCGGCTCAGTGGTTCGGGTAGAGCTCCGACCACTGGTAGTAGACGCGGTTGGAGTTGGCCGCGCCGTTGAAGGTCTCGTTGAAGGCCACGTACATGTCCATCAAATTGGGCCGGAAGCAGACCATCTGGTGGGTGCCGATGTTGGAGATCTCGCTCTCGATGTCCCAGAGCTCCGCTGTGTTGACGGCGAAGTCCTCGGAGAGGCGCGATACCTGCCGGTTGTAGCGCCAGCAAGGGGCCGGTGTGTAGAGCAGACGGTGGTGATTGGTGACGGCGAGCAGATCGGTGGCGCTCAGAAAGGGTGTGTAGTCCATGTTGTTGGAGCTATCGCGCAGCGCCTCGCCGTAGTAATTGATCTCGATAACCGCTCCGGCTCCGGCGCTAACATCGCCGGGAACGGGGTAGGGTGAGAGCAGGCTGAGCTCGAAGGAGGCGACTGTGGTGTGCGACAGGACCGCCTGATACACGTCGAAGTGGTTCGCGTGGCCGTTCCCGTCGAAGTCGCATCGCTCGAGGCCCTCGCGGAGCGAGAATCCGATGCCGGTGTAGGTGGACGGATAGATGAAACCCATGTCGCGGTGGTCGCCGTAGTCGACCGACGCGCAGACTCCGTCGGAGCTCATGGCGGTCAGGACCGAGATCAACCCCGGCCAGGTGGTCAGAACCAGCGGCTTCTCGTCCGGCAGCGAGGAATCGAAGGTGATGAGGACGCTCATGGTGTTCAAGCAGCCCGAGGGATCGAGCCCCCAGTCGAGATCGCGCACATAGGCTGATCCGCCGCCGAGCTCGGGATCCGCCGCCGTTGCCGCCCCCCAGCCGAAGGTCACCGAGCAGGCGAACTGCCCGAGGTCGGCGATGAGGTTGATGACCAGCAGATCATCGACTGCGAAGTCACGGCCGAGCGCGTCCAGATGAAGATCGGTCCCGGAGGCGACCATGCCGTCGTAGATCCCGTTCATCTCCTCCTGGTATCTGGCGGGGGTGACGAAGGCGTACCTGGCCAGCGGCAAGAGCTGCGTTTCGTATGTGATCGGGTCGGCCATCACTCCCAGACCATACTCCTCGCAGAGGGTCACGATGTCCTCGCCCAGGAGCCACCCGTGGGCGTAACCCATCTCGTAATGGGTCCCCCAGAGGTTCAGGATGCGCTGGTTCTCCTTGTATTCGATGCGGCCGTTGACGCCCGGTTTTCTGATTTCGAACTCATCCTCTATGGGCGGGTTTTCGAGGCTGGCAACCTGTCCTATCAGAAGAACGATCAAGACTGCGAGTGTTGACATGGCTCATCTCCAGGCTCGTAACGTTACGGTCCCGCGGCTTCCGGCTTCGGTGGCTCGGCCGCGAGTACGTCGCTACAGGATTTATGAGGAGAGAAAAACTCTATGTACGGCGCAGAGATTGTAACACACCTCAATGCGCTCGAGACTCTCTTTCCTCAGCCCGCGATACGGCAAGTTGCGCGATTTCGGTGCCCAGATCCTGTCGAACCAGCACCGCGCGCGGTTCTCGTCGTCGGTCTGGTCCCGCTTCTCGAACCAATGATCGTCCGTCATTTTAGACCGAAGGTTCGGTTCGAACTGCCGTGTCTGCTTGCCGCCGATCAACGCAACGATGGGGAGTGCTTTACGGCTTGACCGGTTTTTTGTAACTACTTCGCCATGTGAAAGTCAGCACCATTGAATCGCGGCAAAACCGCAGTGGGTCAGGCGACAAGCTGCAAGCAGCCACGGAGTGGCTGATTGTCAGCTTCATCGGCTCGCAGACTCCCTACGTGCTCTTTCCATTTTACTCGGCTAAAGAGTCACGGTTTTTTATACTCTGTCGGTTTCACTTCTTCACTTCTTTCGGAGTCAACGGTCGAGGAGTCGCACGATGCGCACCCTTGCCCATCCTGTCTACCATGTGAGCCCCGCCGGACGTGGTGGGCATTCAGAACGAAAGGACCCAGTCCGAGGCGTTCTTCCACGAGATGACCCTGCGCCTGCGGGAGAAGCTGAAGCATGTCCTTTTGATTGAAAAATCCACCACAGCCGCTTCGGAAGAAACAGGAACTCACCGGCGCCGAAGCCGTTATAGATGTCATCTTGAGGGAAGTCAGGGAATTGGGAAAGGCCATCATCCTTCCGGACCAGCTTCCTTCCCTGATTTCGAAGCCCGCTCTTGAGAACACCTACACCACGATCTGTATGAACCTGAGTTTCCTATCCCCGGGCGGCGCTGCTGGTTTTTCAGAATCCCAGAAACAGGATCCACGGGGTCCCGGCGGCCAGGTAGATCACCATGTTGGCAAAGGTGACGATCGCGCCGTTGCGGTAGATCTCGCCCTGCGTCAGGTATCCGCTTCCGGAGAAGATAACGTTGGCGCTCGATCCCTGGGGAGTGATGGCTGCAAAGAAGTTGGTAGCGAAGAGCAGCATGTAGGCGACGAGTCCGGGAGGCACCTGCGACTGTACCGCCACCTGCAGGAAGACCCCGTACAGCGCCAGCATCTGCGCGGTCTGGCTCACGAAGAGGTAGTGGACGAGTACATAGATCACAACGAGCGCCGCGTAAACGACCGGCCAATCCAGACCTTCGAGCCGCGAGGCCAGGCCTTCGGCGACAAAACTCATGAAACCGTACTTGTTCAGAAAGGTGCTGAGCGTGTAGAGGATCGCGAACCAGATGAAGATGCCGAGTGCACTGCCTTCGGATTTCAGGTCTTTGAGAGTGAAGATCCCGGACAGCATCAGAACGGCCAGCCCCAGGAAGGCGACTGCCGTGCGATCGATGCCGAGAGTTCCCGACAGCGCCCAGCCGGTCACCATTCCGACGAAGGCGGCGCCCATGATCCACTCGTTGCGGGACATGGGGCCCATTTTTCGCAGCTCTTCCCTCGCCGCCGCGGGTGCTTCGGGGGTTTCCCTGAGCTGGGGAGGAAAGATCTTGTAGAGCAGGTAGGGGATGACGATCAAAGCGGCGAGCGACGGAACGGAGGAGGCGATGAACCAGGATCCGAAGGAGATCCTGACGCCCATGTCCTTGGCCATCGCGGCGCCGGCCGGATTGGCTGCCATGGCCGTGAGCCAGAGCGCCGATGAGATTGTCAGGCCGGCAATACTGTTCATCATCAGAAAGCTGCCGACCTTTTTCCTCGTTTCTTCGTCGGGCTTCGATCCGCTGTTGACCGCAAGGGAATAGACGACGGGAAAGAGCACTCCCGAGCGCGCCGTGTTGCTCGGAAAGGCGGGCGCAATGACAGCATCCGTCAAGGCCATGCTGTATCCGAGACCCAGTGTGGTCCTGCCGAACCGGCTGATGATCAGAAAGGCGATCCTGTTGCCAAGTCCGGATTTTACGACGCCCCGGGCGACCAGGAAGGCAACGACGATGAGCAGGATGAAACCTTCTGAAAAACCCGAGTAGGCGTCCTCGGCTGTCAGGGTTCCCGTCAGGATCGAAACGGGGAGAGCCAGAACGGCAGCGGTGAGGATCGGCATGGCTCTGGTGATCACGGCGTATATGGTGGATATGAAGATGGCAAAGAGATGCCAGGCCTGTTCGGTCAATCCCTGCGGCGGGGGAACGAACCAGATCACCAGGCCGAGAGCTATAACGCTGATCAAGGCCGGGACTTGACGGTTCAATCTGTCGTCTCCCTTTTCCGGATACAATGTAGTAAACGCTGCCACCTCTGGATAATCGATTGCCTCGGGCGGTGAAAATGTGAGTGTACCATCCCTTTCAAAAAGAAATAAGTGTATTGCTTGGCATATACACTAATGCAGTCTATGGTGATTGCCCGAAAGGGTCCTGGAAGGAATTTGCCGGGATCTGGATGGTTGGAGGACCTGTCCATGATGATCACCGTGGATCCGCACAGCGGCGTGCCTGTTTACCGGCAGGTGATGGACCAGGTCCGATTTCACATAGCCGCGGGCCTCCTTGGGCCGGGAGACGAACTCCCACCCAAGCGGGCCCTCGCGGCGGAGCCGGGAGTGAATCCCATGACTATTTCCAAGGCATACAGCTTCCTCGAGAAGGAAGGGGTTGTGGGCTGGCGGCCGGGGCGACCGCTGATTGTCGCTCATGTTTCCATTCCTTATTTTTGGTAGAACAACTGACGTGCTTGCGACGGGCCGCCATCAAAGCTGGTTGCAATTGAGATCGATCGAGGTCACCTGGACTCCGGTGTCTTTGGACATGGACCAACGGAGCTGTCCGACGACCGGAAGAAGGCCAACATCGAGGAGTTCAGCCTCTTCAAGGATTACCTGGTGGCTATCTTCGCGGGCGTCATGAGCGCATGCATGGCTTTCGGTTTCCGTGCCGGAAAGCCGATAGCATCCCTCGCCGTGGAGAGGGGCGTGCACCCCTTGTGGCAGCAGGGGACTACCTCTTCTCCTCCCTGGCCGGTGTAACCTGGTATCTGCAGTTCATGTTTTACGGCATGGGGACATCCAAAATGGGGAAGTACGATTTCTCGAGCTGGTCGATCCACATGGCCTTCATTATCGTGTTCAGCAACATGTGGGGGCTCTATTTCCGGGAATGGCGGGGATCGAGCCGGCGGAACATCCGCACGATCGTTCTGGGGATCATCGTGGTCACACTGTCGACACTGGTTATCGGAGCAGGCAGCTATCTGGCCACGCAGGTGCGTTGAAGGGGAAAATTTTGACCATGAGCAAACGCGAAACGATGGGAGGGCGCGAGAGGGTTCTCAAGACGATCAACCATGAGATCCCGGACCGGGTTCCCATCGATCTTGGTGGAAACCAGACGGGCATCCACAAGGACGCCTATCGAGCACTCCTTGCGCATCTGGGACTTCAGGATCCTCTGACCATCATGGACGTGGTTCAGCAGCTCGCCAAGCCGTGCGAGGAGGTCCTGGAGCGGTTTCATGTCGACACCCGTTATATCGCCGCCGCCCCCCCGTCGAGCTGGAAAGGCGGTGTGGTCTCGAATGAGCGCGACGGCAGGATGTGGCACGATCTCGAGGACGAGTTCGGCGTCGTATGGTCGATGCCGGACGACCAGCCGCTCTATATGGATATCTCCCACCATCCGCTCGCGGACGCGACAATCGATGACATCAAAGAGTATCCCTTTCCGCGGGGAGACGATCCCACCCGATTCGAAGGGCTGCGCGAGAGCGCGCTCACCCTGAAGAACGAGACCCCCTATGCGGTAGTCGGCGGAATATCCGGCGTTGTCTACGAGATTTGCTGGTACCTGCGGGGATTGGAGCAATGGTTGTGCGACCTGATGATCGATACCAGCTTCTGCGAGGCCCTGCTGGATGAGACCTTGAAGTTCTGGATCGACTGGCTCCGCCTCTTCCTGGATGAAGTCGGGGACATCGTGGATGTGATCATGATCGGCGATGATCTGGCCGGGCAGAGCGGCCCCCTGTTCAATCCTTCGATCTACCGCGAGATCGTCAAGCCCCGCCACAAGCGGCTCGTCCGCTATATCCGTTCGCGAACCGATGCGAAGATCTGGTACCACACCTGCGGTTCGTGCCTGGAGTATATTCCCGACCTGATCGACAACGGGATCGATATTCTCAATCCCCTTCAGATCAGCGCCCGCGGCATGGATCCCGCGGTACTGAAAGAGAGGGCGGGCGACCGGCTGATCCTCTGGGGCGGCGGTTGTGATTCACAGCATGTGTTACCCTTCTGTTCGCCCCGTGAGGTGCGGGAGCACGTGCGGATGAACCTGGAGGTCTTCAAAGCGTCTGGAGGATACGTTTTCAACAATGTTCACAATATCCAGGGCGGGGTTCCTCCGGAGAATATTGTCGCCATGCTCGAGGCGGCCTACGATTACGGATTCTATGACTGATTCGGCGCATTGGCCGTAACGGCTGCCTCTTCCAGCACTCCTCGAGCGTTGAAAAAGCAGTTTGCAGATGATTTGAGGGATATCACATGAACATCAAAGGTACAGCGATTTTCGGCCCGATCCCGGGCGGTACACGCTGCGCCTGGTATGCGTTGGAAAAAACCGGGAATCCACCGGCTGCTAAATCGGCGTGAACTCCCGCCGCCAGCGGGAGCGCTTCTACCTGACAAACTGTTCTCGACACCTGTAAGAAAGAACTCTCGCAAAGAGCGCAAAGACAATAATGAAATAGGTAAAACGGTCGTTGATGCTGCGGTTCTCCTGTCTGGCTCCAAGGTTGGGTGGAGCAATCCACAGGTAATCACGAATGTCGGCTGGTCCCGCCCTCCGTAAACCGGTCGGGCTACGGTTGGGGTTATCGGGATGAGGGGGGGGGATGCTAAGAGCAACCTCCCCCGGCCCATCCCGCAGCATGGGGCGCTGCCTTGCCGCACTCGTTAGCAACAGCAGCGCCCTTCGCGGCGGCGCGGCGGCAGTGTCCCGTCTCGTGTTAGCAGCGGCAGCGTTGTGAGCAGCCGCAGCACCGACTCGGCCGTGACGCGGAACCGATCGTTGGTGACTCTTCGGATCGATTTCGATTTGGATTTCGATGTAAAGAGTCCGGCATCCGTCTGCTGGCGCCAGTTTTTTGACATACCGTCCGCTCCCCACACCCCTCTCTCATCCGCCATGGCCTTCAGTAGCCCGACCGGTTTAGGGAGGGCGACGAGATGCGATCAGACGTCGATGTGCATGCCGATTGCTCTCCCTGCCTGGCTCCAAGGTCGGGTGGAGCAATCCACAGGTAATCACGAATGACGGCTGGTCCCGCCCTCCCTAAACCGGTCGGGCTACGGAGGGTACTATCGCAAGAGCAGGGTAGTCGTGTTTTTAGTTCCCGGGGGAATCTGGCGTACGCGCCAGGACGGCAGCCGAATCGTCGACGACGATGCGCTTGCCCGTTCGCCGCACATCGCCAAAACGAACACGGGACACCAACCTGTTGTGGTATCCCGTGAGTTGCCCGGTGTGTAGCGTCGATCGTCTCGACTAGTTGTTCTGCGGGTTCTGCGACTCGTCGAGGCAGCGCTCGAGCTCGGAGTCGGTTGCGTTTTTGGGATCCGTGACGTCCGACTTGGAGCAGATGTAGGTCGTTCCGTCGTTGCCTTCCACCCAGACCTTGGGATCGGTGGCTTTATGCAGGTTGTTCTTGAGTTCAGACATCTTGTTTCTCCTTGGTTCGTTAGTTTTACTTTTTTAATTGAGACAAAAATCATAATCTATGCCTATGTACTAACGCAAAGTTAGACAATGTCTATGATAATCTAAAATAATGTCAGCAATATTGCGCTGTTGAACGTGGGTGGGGGTAAATCGCTAAATAGTAGGCGCTTGATGTCGATAATATGTCTATGTTACGACCTGGCGAATTCAGGCCCCGTCGGAACGGTATGGAGTCAGGTGGCGGGCTCGGTGCTGGAAGGGTTTTTGTGAGAGAAGCCCCTTCCCGGAGGGTAGGGGCTTCTCGTTACAAGTCGCTCTGTGTCACTTACCAAGAATCAGAAATTGCTCTACGGTGTGATGTTGAAGTCGGCGGTATCCAAGTTCCAGAGGTCCGCTGGGGGCATACCGAGACGTACGCGCAACATGTAGGAACCGATCGGCGCGGACATCGGTATGGGAAGGTCCTTCCGGATAATACGGAACTCGCTCGGCGTCAGATTGAGGGGCGTCGTCTGTACCGGGTAGTAATTCCCGGCGGGCATCTCGATGTCGAGAAGCATGTAGACGTAGCGGTTCGCGGCGATCCAGTTGGTGACCTCCACGTCGAATCCGAGCGTGCCGCCCCGAGGGTAACTGCTTGCATCCGGTGCGAGGTTGGCTGTCACGTCAGCCACGGTGGCGTTGATTTTGTTGAGCATCGTGCTGTGACTATAACCTTCGCTCCAATACACGACGGATTGGGAAAGATCATGGTCGATCAGGTAGTTCAGGGGGATATACCCGTTCTGACGGTACTTGCCATAGACACTACCAGATGTGTCTTTCAGCATCAGAATGTAGGGGTAGCTGTTCTGGAAGTTCTGGACGATGGTCTGGCTTTCCTGGTAGTTCAGGCCGAGCACGACGACGCCGCGGTCGGCATAGTCTCTAGCGATATTGTTGATTTGCGGTAACTCCGCAACGCACGAGCTTCACCAGGATGCCCAGAAATTGAGCACTACCACTTTGCCTTCGAAGTCCGAGAGGCTGTGGCTGACGTTGTTCACATCGTACAATGTGAAGTCAGGAGCGGGGTCGCCTATCCCCGGTCCCGCAAGGGCGAGTGGGGCCAGCGCAACGGCCAGCACCACTACAGCGCCCGTCAGGATTTTTTTCTTCATCTTTCTATACTCCTCAAAACCGAATACAAGAGCGACAGAATGATAGGTCCTCGAGATGACACAGAGCGTATCTCGTGACGTTGGTGTGAAAAAATAGGCAGCCAAAGTAAACCACGTTGCAGACGGAATTGCCAGCTTAATCCCACCGACTAAGTGGTAAAACTTATCTTCAGGCGTGGAAATGGGTTGGGTGTGGTAGGTTGGACAAAGATGTCAATGAGAAAAGCCCCGTCCCGCTGGGTTGGGGGTTTCTTTTTGAAAAAGGCTTTTTGTCGATCATCACGAATCGAAGAAGGCGCTTGCATTCAGTGCGAGGATGGCTGTTATATCAGCCACAGTGGCATTGATCTCGTTGAGCATCTCGGTGGAACTATAATAACCTTCCCTCCAATACACCACGGATTGGGAAAGGTCATGGTCGATCAAGCAGGGGTTTTTACGAGAGAATAAAATAGCGGCAGCTCGGGTCAACACCTCGAGACCGATTTGGCCATCTCAACCCTATTGACTATGTTGAAAAACCGATGGTCGATGGTGGCAAGCGGTTGAGGTATGGCGGGGTGATTACCTCGTCATCGATTCCTGGAGCATGCTGGCGATCTTCTTCCACGATGAGCGCTCCTTGCTGATGTACACCAGGCGGTCCCCGGCCTCCAATTCGAGGCTGGTGAAATCGGTGAAGGTCTTGCGCCCCCGGTTGAAGCAGAGCAGATTAATCGAATGATCGAGCAGGATTTTGGCCAGATCGATGTAGGTGACGGTCTCGTCCCCTAAATCTCCCACGTCGAGAGCAAAGATGGTGTCTCCCTCGGTACGGGTGGTGATCACATCGACCAGCCGGATCACTCCCTGGTCCTGGCTCTCGAGGACCAGCAGATTGTTGACGATTCGGCCAGAGCAGACGATAGCATCGCAATGTGTCGATTTGAAGAGCGTACGGTGTTTGTCGCTCAGACACTCGGCGATCGTAATGAGATCGGGTTTGATGTGCTCGAGGAAGGAGACGATCGAGGCCACCACGCTGTCGCTGTTCGGATCGTCGGCCGATGTGCACAATACGATCGCCTCGCGCGCTTCGCTCAGATTGGCCAGCTCGTAGACATCCTCCTCCACAGGTGATCCACGTACGAATGAGACGTTCGGGTGGGCGAAAGGCAGCTCGCCGATCTGATCGGCGACGATGACGATATGGCGATCTTTGTCGCTTTCGTCCTGCAAGAGCTCGTTGATGACCTGCTTGACCTTCTGTTCCGACGGAAAATTGATGATCAGGATATGATCCTTGGCATAGATTCGGGTCATGCCTTTGACCTCCTTGTTGTGCAGGTCGATAAACCAGTCCACGATGATCCCGAAGAAGGCCGTGAACGCTGCGAGCCCCACGAAGACGATGAAAAAAAGCGTACCCAGCCGGGCCTCGACACTCGTCGCCGAGAGATCGCCGTAACCGATGGTCGAGATCGAGATCAAGCTGTACCAGATCGCATCGAGAAAGGTGAGTCCGGGATGATGCGGCTGGTCGAAGATAAAGAAGGTGATGGCGTTGCCCACCAACGCAATCAAGAGAACGATCGAGACCGTGGTGAGCCCCAGTGTTTTCTTCTTCCGAACCCGCCAGAAGAGATACCGGATGGCCAATTTGAAAGGAATGGGCATCAATCCCCCTTCCAGGCGTCACGAAAGTAACCGACGATGACCGGATTCATGAGGGTGCTCTCGAGTAGCTGATCCTGACCCTCGAGCCATCCCCTGCCGAATTCGAGGCTGGCGTGGAGCAGTTCGGGGGTGAGGAAGCGTGTCGGTACATCCAGTTCCCTTACCGCCCGAAGGCGATCCTTCATCGCTAGCGGCGCTGCCTTGGCTTTCCACGACAGGTGCCAGCCCCATTCTCCGAAGCTGGGCACGTTCTCGTGGTAGGGGATCGAGATGAGGCCCGCGGCTTCGATCGTTTTGCCGATGCACAGAAAGGCTTGGCGGGCGTGAAAGGGGCTGGTGGACTGGGTGGCGATGATTCCCGCCGGAGCCAGGCGTTCGCGGAGCGCGGCGTAGAAGTCGACCGAGTAGAGCTTGGCCAGTTCGAGCTGGTCGGGATCGGGAAGATCCACGATGATCGCGTCGAAGAAACCCTCCGTGTCGCGTACGAAACGATCGGCGTCCATTACGAAGACGTGCACCTCGGCCAAATGATGCAGCTTGCCGGAAAACATCTCCGAGCGGCGCTGACTGCTCTGCAGTACTTCCAGAGACTCTCCGGGCCGCACCGCGTTCGATTCCACGAGATGTACCCGGGCATCGTGGAAGGCACCCCGGTTGAGGCGCACCAGATCTTGATTGTCGGTGGCCAGGCGGATTACCTCGCGGTCAATGTCCACCAGCGATACACTCTTCACCTCGGGGTACTTGAGCACCTCGCGCAGCGCCAGACCGTCGCCGCCTCCGAGGATGAGCACACGCTCCTGCCGCAGAGCAAGATGCATCGCCGGGTGCACGAGCAGCTCGTGATAGATGTGCTCATCGCGCGAAGAGAACTGGAGGTGGCCGTTGATGTACAGGTTGAGCCGCTCGCCGCGTTTGGTCAGCACCAGGTGCTGGTACGATGTGGTCACGCTGCTGACGATCGGATCGCGATAGTATTTCTGCTCTCCATAACGCGTCCAGTCCTCCGATCTGGCAAAGCCGTAGATCATGGCCGCCATCACGGTCAGGCCGGCGGCACCGACCAGCAGAGGATACCTGACCTCGCGCGCAAGGAGGGCCAGCCCGGCGAGCGCGATCGTGGTGTTCACCACCCCCAGGATGAAGCCGATGCGCGCCAGGGGCAGGCTCACGAGCAGGATATAGGTGAAGAGCAACGCTCCGACCAGTGCCCCGACATAGTCCATCGAGAGGATCGCCGAGAGATTGGTTTTGAGGTCGAGGCCGTAGGATTCGTTGATCCGGATGATGATGGGGATTTCCATGCCGATCAGGATGCCGATCGCCAAGGAGAAGGCATAGAGCACCACGCGGTGGCTTTCGGTATGGATGAAGGTCATGTAGATCACGGTGGCGCTGAAGCCACCGACGAATCCGAGCGCGATCTCGAGGAGCAGAAACCGCTGGAAGAGCGCGCCGCTCATTTTCTGTTGCAGCGCCGCACCGAGACCCATGGCGAACATCATGATGCCGATGACGATGAAGATCTCTTCGGTGGAGCTGCCGATCAGATGATTGCCCAGCACGCTGAGCACGTATTCGTAGACCAGACCGCAGGCGCCCAGGATGAAGGCCGACAGGACGAGCAGGGACCTCATGCGGCGTGTTCCGGTTCTGTCGATCACGAGACCTCGGCTCCGGGTATTCTCAACGGGGCGATCGCTCACAGTGCTACGAGAACGATCACCGCCGCGCCGATCACCACAGCGCACTCGATGAACGCCGCGGCCAGGTTGCGGTCCTCGGCGATCTCCTTGTCGAAGGTCGCGTTGGGGAGCATGAAGACGTCGGCGGTCCAGCGCACCACGAAGAGCAGGATGCACCCCACTACCGCGTAGACCCCGAATCCCAGTATGTTGTCGCTCCAGCTCACGAAGTTGCCCGACAGGCCTTTCAGCAAGATCACGCCGATGGCCACCATGTTGCCGCCCAGGGCTACGCCGGCTGCCACGTTGTCTTTCTCGATCTGGGCGTGGATGTCGTAGCGCGTGATCAGTTGGTAGAATCCCACGAAGACGATCAGCGCGGCCTGCCCGAGTGCGAAGAAGACCGCTGCAGAGAGGATGTCACCCTCGCCGTGGAAGGCGCCGGCGATGATCAGACCGGAGGTGATGTAGTTGCCGCACTGGACCGCTCCGGTCCCTGAGTTGCGGTCCTCGAGGATCTCCTTTTTCATGCAGAAGCGGCGCAGGATCAGCTTGTCCATCAGGAAACGGCTGACATTCAGCAGCGCGATGCCCGCCAGCGAGTAGAGGAAGACCACGAGCAGGTCGTTCCAGTAGTCGCCGAAGGTGTATTCCAGATCGAGATCCTCGGGCTCATGGAGCGTGCCGAGAAACACGGTGATCACGCCGAGATAGTAGCCCATGCGGCTTAGCCCCAGGGCTGGATTGTCCTTCTCGGTGAGGTGCTCGTCGTCGTTGTAGGGGGTGACGTAATCCTTGGTGATCTTGGCAATGATCAGCACGATAAAACCGAGAGCCACGAAACCGATACCCAGAGGAAGGTCATGCAGCAGAGTCGTCCAGTAATCGTTCATCATTAATGTCCCGCTTGTCCTTGTTGTGATCCGGTTCTAGACCTTTTGAATCGTCTAGTCTTGTTCACCATCGAGAATCGGAGATCCGGGAGAGCTCACTTCCCGCCGAAGCTGCGGCTGCCGCTCCGGGAGGACGAGGACCGGCTGCGCGAGGAGTAGGATGTCCTGCTCGACGAGCTCCTGGAGGAAGCGCTCGACGATCTCGACGAGCTCTTTGGGGCGTATCTGGAACCTCTGTACTTGCCGCCCGATTTCTTGTACTGCGTGTTGCTGAATCCCTTCGAGGAGGTGTAGCGGGAGTTGGCGTACTTGGTTCGGCTCATCTTGCCTTTGGAGCCGTAGACCTGGTTGCCGGAGGTGTCCCGGCCGTAGTAGGTACGCCCTGTGGAGCGCGACTGGCGATAGCCGTCCCAGTCGGAGCGGTAGATCGGCCTGTAGAAGCTCGGTCCCCAGAAGAGATCGCGCATGAGAGCATACTTGCCGTAGAACTCCCAGAACGAGTTGCCGTGGGAGTCGCGTTTCCACTGTCCGTAGTGGGAATTGCCCACGTATCCGTAACCGGGAGGCGCAGTCTGTTTGTCGGCCTCGAAGTCGTATTTGCCCTTCGGTTTGGATTCCAGGGTCATGCCCAGGTTCTTTTCGTGCTGCTGAAAGAAGCTCTTGGAGACCTTCTGGGTCTGATCGGAGGATTTCGACTGGTTGTTGCGGTCGACCTCGATCCGTTTGTATGTGTGATAGAATTCGACCTCATAGCCTTCGCGGATCTCCATGTCTTCGAGGACCTTGTCCCACGAGACGTAGAGCTGATCGAGTAGGGTTGAGATCGAGGAGATCGAGTGGCGGAAAGCCGTGTTGGCTTCGGTCAAGACCTCTGCATGACGTCCGAGAGCCTCGAAATCGATCTCCGTCGTCTCCTTCCGGTCTTCGTTGACCACGAAGGTGTGGCTGGCTTCGGCCTTGTCCTTCAGGGTGGCGAAGACGCCCATGCGCTGTTCGATGTCGCTGGACTTCTCCGGCCAATCAGCAGCCGACTGGGCGGCCTTGACCTCGAGCTGGCTCAGCTCGCCGTTGTCGAGGGCCTGATACGCCGCCAGCGCGCCATCGACCAGCTCGCGCCGCTTTTCCTTGAAATAGACCAGCTTTTCCGCCCGCTTGCGTGCGCTCTCGGCCCGTGCCAGAGCGCTCACGCGCGCCGCGCGGATCTCCTGCAGGAGGGTGGTGAGCGCCGCCGCGTCGTCGGACTCGTTCTTTTCAAAAAGTGGTTTCGCCTTTGAATTCAGGCGCTTGCCAACCGCCTCGATCTCGCTGGCGGCGGCGGTCAGCTCGTCTTGCCAGCCCTCGCGCTGTGAGATCGGTTCGAGAAAGGCCTTATCTCGAGAAACCATCTGATCGACACGCTGTTGATCCTCTCCGATCCGGATCGAAGTCTTGCTGATCTCGGATTTCTCCACGTCGAAGAGCTCTCGCGTCGCACCGGGCAGGCCGCCCAAGAGCGAGTCGGTGGCAAAGAGCAAAACGATGAGTACAACGATGACACATGCCAGCGAGATGAGTGTTTTTTTATCCATGAAGCCTCTCCTTAACGGGCTTGTTCGATTTCCCCACCCTCGGCTCGGACCGCCTGTTTGCGACTATTTCTTGAACACCTTTATATTATAAGGTTGAACAACGACTCCCGAAAAGATCTGAAAAGGTTCGCCCTCCCATTTTTCCGCGGAGATGACGTTCATACCGTCTTCGGCCTCGAAGTCCCAGAGATAAAACCCTTCGCCTTCCCCGACGCAGTCCTTGTGGAACATGACCTCGTCGCTCTCGCGGTAGTAGTACTTCTGTGCCTGCCATTCGATGTAGTTGTCGTGCGACTCTTCATCATCCATGCGTGCCAGGTCGTCTTCGGTGAGATCGAGCTGCGAGAGACGGATCTGCCGCTCCGGCGAGGTGGCCGTGATGCGCAGGGCGTCGTCCTCCTCCCACTCGATCCAGATCTGCCGACCTTTGTAGACACCGAGCAGCTCGAACCACTCCCAGCCGTGAGCGTCGTAGCGGTTGCGCTTCTCGATGGTGAAGTCCACGTCATCGAATTCGTCGCCAAAACCGGTGATCGAGACGATATCGCCCACGCGGGCGTCCTTGATCGTGGCGTTGAGGATGCGGTCGGGATTCTCGGCCGCGGCCGCGCCGGCGCCTTTCTTGCGGCCTCCGAAGATCTTGTAGATGACCACAACGAGGGCTGCGATCAGGACGATACGGATGATCCAGGAGACACTGATGAAGGCGATGGTGACCATGGGCGACGTTCCTCTCTGTGAACAACGTAAAGGTCGGGATCCAACGGGACGGATCGATTTTCACACGCCGCGGCTCGGGGCGGGCGGATCTGCGCCGCGACCCCGGCCGGCGGAGGGATCAACCCTTGTTCTGCAGCTTTTTCTTCAGCTCTTCCAGCTCGCTGTCCACCGATGAGCCGCTGTTATCGAGTTCGGCGAACTCGCGCGCCAGCTCGCTGTCCTCGTCGACCGAAAGGGTCTCATAGGCCTTGGCTGCCGCTTCTTCACGCTCCACCGACTCTTCCATGTTCTTGATCGCGGCGAAGGCGTTGTTGCCGTCGGCCACGCCGGCCAACGCCTGGGAAACCTTTTTCTGGGCCTTGGCGGCGTTCTTGCGGGCGATCAAGGTGCCAGCCATACGCTCGGCCTCCTCGATCTTGCGCTTCAGGTCGCCAACCTGCTTTTTGAGCACATCGGTCGTCTCGTGCGCCTTGTCCCGCGACGGTGACAGCGAGCTCATCTGCGCTTCGGCCTCCTGCTTCTTCGTGAGAGCTTTCTTGGCCAGATCTTCTTTGCCCGCTTCCAGAGCCTTCATGGCCCGGGTTTCCCATTCCTGGCTCTGTTTGACGTTCTTGTCGTACTCGGCTTCGAGGCGATTCATGTTGGACATGGCTTCCGCCGAGGCTCTCACCACGCGGGCGAGCTCGACCTTCATGTCTTTGACCGATTGGCGCAGGGTGGATTCAAACGTTGCGTCTTCCAGGGCGTCGACGCCCTTGTTCACCTGGCCCCGCACAACACGGCTCGTTCTACCAAAGAAATCCTTGAAAAATCCCATGTTTTATTTCCTCCAGTTCCGGTTCATAGTTGATGGTGTTTCTCGTGAGGCCGGGCGTGCTCTCCGCCACTCAGCGTCACGCGGCCCGCGGCGGGCGCCCGAGCCGAAAGTCGGCACGCGTTGGCGCGGTCGTTTGCGCCGGAGGCCATCTCTGCACGAGACTTAGAGAAAGCTGCTCAACAGGTCTCTGGCTGCCAGAACATCCAGGTTGAGAAACTCGAGGCACGACAGGATATCGTCCTTGTCTTCCGGGCCGAGATCCTGAAGCTTGCAGAAATTGTTCAACGTGAGAATGAGCGTGCCCGATGATTTTTTGATGGTCTGGAAGCTCGAGGTGGAGATTCCGTTCTCGGCATCGAGCAAGATCCGCATCATGTCGGGTGTGAGGACACGTTCCTCTATCTCTACGCAGCATACGGTATTGTAGAGAATGTCGTTCTCCAGATCACAGGTAAACGTCAGACCGCCCTCAGGGTCTTTCACGAAGAAGCAGGTCTCGTCCACTCCGGGAGTGGTCTCGAAGCCCGCCTCGACGAGAATGTTTTTCACAGAATCAGCACAGATTTCATCAGTTGGTCTCGAATACGCCATGCTTGGCCCTCCTCTTATCCTATTTCTCTCTAAAAGAAATGGTTAGATACCATTTAGCACACCGATGATGATGGGCACCCGTGTCATAAAATCTATGTCTGTGGAGGGAATTTCAAGGGTAAAATGAGCGTAATTTTGTAATTGCCCTTCTCTTCGCCGGATCGCGAGAGGCGCCGATCGATGGGAGCGCGGCCGCAAAGGGGGGACTGTCGAGGCTGGCGAGCCGGTTGCGGAGGGAGGAAGCGCTGCCGGCGCTCCGGATCCTAACATGTGTCAGGGCCGGGGCGCCGGCAGCAGGCAAGGCATCAATGACGGGATTCTTCGATTACTGCTGCATGCCAGGTATTACGTTCATCCTGCCGTTCATTCGGCCTCGATGATCAGCAGGTTGGTGAGCTTGGCTCCGGTGAGCGCCTGAAAGAAAAAGGTCTTTCCTGGCCAGATCCACGCCGGCGCGATGTAGGGGAAGATGATCACGCCGTCGGCGGGTATCGTGCCCGGATGGCGCAGACGGATCGGCCAGTCGAGGTAGAGGGGACCGTAGGGCGTGTGCATGGGGGCAGGCTGAAGCCCCGTCCCGATGCAGATCGTGCACACCTGTCCGGGATACCCGATGACCCGGGCGTAGACCTGCTTCCCGGCCCGGGGCTCGCCACTCCAGTAGAGGTGCGGGTGGAATTCGTCGGCGCCCAAATCCACTCGGCCCTCGGCCTTGCGGGGATCGCCTTCGACGTCACGGGCGTCCGTGTTGAGACCGGGGGCCATGTTCTGTCCCGCATCCTTGCAGGGCGAGGGATGTGTCAGGTGATAGTCACCGATCAGCGGATCGACGAAGAGCGGGTCGGAGTCGATCAAGCCCTGTCCCCACAAAACCGAGCTACCCGGGCCGGCGTGCACCGTGGAGTTGCCGCCATGGAGGTCGGAGTAGCTGATCGTCAGCGTGGAGGGCGCTGTTTTCCTGCCGAGCCAGATCGCCTGGCCTTCGAGAGCTGTGTTGTGGCTGAGGATCGTGTTGCCGACCCTAACCGAGGAGTCGATCCCGCAGAGGCCGCCGCCGTAGTCGGTGATGTTGTCGACCAGGGTGAGGCAGGTCAGGATGAGGTCCGAGCTGAGGCCGAGCAACCCGCCGCCGCGAACTGTAGCCGAGTTTCCGGCGAGCACGGAGCTCGTCACTGTGCTCTTCGATTTCTTGAAAACAACACCCCCGCCTTTTGCGGCGCGGTTTGCTTTGATGAAACACCTCTGAATGATCCCGTCGGTCTCGATCATTGCGATCCCGCCACCCCGCTCCTCGGAGCTGTTGCCAGAGATCGTGCTGCAGCCGATCAGCACTTTCCGGCAGCCGCGGCAGTGGATGCCTCCGCCGGGCTCGAGGCTGATGTTGTTCCTCACGGTGCAGCCGGTGATGAGCGGAGCGCTGTCCGATGCGCAGTAGATTCCGCCGCCCGCGCCTTCTGCCCGGTTGCCTTCGATGATACAGCGCTGGATGCGGGGCGCCGCTTTGTGGACGCACCGGATGCCACCGCCGTCGAGGCCGGACCTGCAATCCCTGATGATGCAGCGCGAGATCGTCGGCGATGCTCCGCTGATCCGGATGCCGCCGCCCGTGGGGGAGCGGCCGTTCAGGATGGTGATCGAATCGAGGCGGGCTCCCCTGGTCTCACCCCGCTGAAAGACGAATCCGATGCCGCTCTGCTCACAGTCGATGATCGTCGTCCCAGGGCCGTCTTCCGATCGCACGGTGACGGCCTTGCCCTTGAAGTCGATGCGCTTGTTCCCGAAACCGCGGTAGGTGCCGGACCTGACGATGATCGTGTCACGCTCCACCGCCGCATCGATGGCGCCCTGAATGGTGGGCCAGTCGTCGGGAACATAGATCGTGGCGCTTTTGAGTGGGCTGAGAGCGCCGGCGGAGACGACCACAAAAGCCAAGATAAATGCAGCCAGAGCCTTGACGAGCATGGTGATTACCTCTTCTCCCACCTGGGGGTAAAATTGACCGATGCTGTGTGATGATTTCTTTGTTTCTTCCCGTTGATGCAGCCTACGAGGCAGTACCTATTATATCTGAGTAAATTGATGGGTGCCAAAAAAAAGTAAAAACGATCTCTGTTAGGTAACGTCTAGCCCGGGCTAGATCGGGTGAGCTCGAGCTTATTCCGCTGAATCGGTCGTTCTCTGGTTTCTTCAGGTCTCTCCCACTGGTGTGCCTCTTCCGTCTTTGTTAAAATCGAAAACCGATCGGGCGGATTCAACGATTGATCAGTTGTGATGTTGCGTTCGCTTGCGATGCTTTCGAGCACAACGAGGAGGGCATGTGATGGGGCGCATCGTTTTTTTTCTGATACTTTTTTCTCTACCGCTCGTGACGTTACAGCCCGTGGTGGGCGGATCGGAACGTGCAGGGGAAAGGTCTGCTGACTGTGCTTGTTGCGACGGCGGCGGCTGGTTGATCTGCGCGCGTTGTGAGGGAGAAAGGGAACTCGAGGTGAGCTGTTCACGTTGTGACGGCCGCAAAACCCTCGACTGTCCCGTCTGCCGTAAAAAGGGTCGCCTCAAGTGCCCCAACTGCGGTGGTGTCGGCCGGATAAGCTGGAAGAACACGAAATCGACCGATCCCTGCAAGGTCTGCTCACGCGGCAAGATCACATGTCCTTTCTGCAAGAAGCGCGGCAAGCTCGATTGTCCCGTCTGTGAGCGCAAGGGCAAGGTGAAAACCGGTTGCGGCGCTTGCCTTTCCCTGGGGGGGCGCCCCTGTCCGCGATGCCCGCCGCCGGACATGTGTCCCGCATGTCTTGGTACGCATTGGATACACTGTCCCGTCTGTCTCGGGCGCGGTGGATTCAAGCAGCGTTGCTCCAAGTGCGGAGGCTGGGGAATGCGCGTCTGCCCCGACGAGGACTGCTTCTACGGCCGCCGGCGGTGCTCGGACTGCTGGGGATCCGGCAAGGTCCGGTACGTGTCGGGCAACCGCAAGGCGGGAACCCAGAAATGCAGCCGCTGCAAGGGGAGAGGCTGGAAAACTTGCACCCACTGCAAGGGGGACGGCGTGGTCCCCTGCAAGATCTGGGAAGACGACGAGGTCTGCGAAGCCTGCAATGGAAAGGGACGTACGCATTGTACAGCGTGCGAGAAGAACGAGTGAGAGACTATTCCACGTAGGCCGCAAACTCGAGCAACGCCGATTCACTCGGTGAGAGTGCGGCTGCTCGTTTCATGAGGGTGTGTCCGAAGCCCGGTTTGCCCATCGCGCCGTACGCCGCGGCCAGAGCGATCAGGTTGAGATCGTCCGGATCGTGCTCGGCCTGAAAGACGAGGTGCGGGAAGACCGAATCGAGGTCGTCAGGGGCGAAGAGCAGCGCCAGGCGGAGCCACATGGCCGCCGACCGGTGGCTCGTGGGATCTTTTGCGAGATCGCGACTGAAGGCGAACCGCGCCTCGGCGATCAGGGCTTCAGCGGTGGATTGAATGAACGCGAGCAGGCGCTTCTCCTGCTCCAGCTCGTCCTTGATGAGCGCAGGGGTCTCGCGTCTGTCGATCTTCATTTGGAGCTCATTCTTCAGCGCTTCGATCGCGCCGATCAGGTCGCAAACCTGGCCCTCTTCCTCTTCCACGTCGGCCGCGTCGCGAAGAGTGCTCAGGGTGCGCAAGGACAGCACGCCAGCGTCGTAGAGCAGCGAGGCGTTCTCCGGCACCGACATGAAATCATCGAGAGCCCGGGCGATCCGGGCTCCCGTGTGGGCCTTCTCTTCGGCGCTGTACCGGAAGCAGTTGGAACGTGCGAGGAGCGCGAAGCTCTTCGCCAGTTCGCAGCGCGCCGCGAGTTGCTTGTTGTTCGTAGCGCTCGCCTCCTCGAGCCAGGATTCGCCTTCGTGCAGATACTCGATCTCCTCGACCGGCTTCAGCGGGGGATCTTCGCGGTGCCATCCACCGGCCTTTTCGAAGCATAGATCGGCGCAGTCAAAGAGCTGTTCCGGCGTCTCCGGAACCAATTCGTTGCGGACGTACTCGAGCCAGGCCGGCTGCAGCTCGTCGGGATCTCCGACGAGCCGGGCGAAGTTGAGGTTGGTGGTTTCCTCCCAGCCGTCCTCCTGCCCCTCGCGGGCTTTCTGTCTCAACCCGGCGAGCAGGCGACCCAGTTTGAGCTTGGTATCTTTGTTCGAACGTAAGAAGCAGATCCAAGCCCAGGAGGCCGCGTAGTGGTCGAAGGTGTATTTGCTGTAGGGCGTGGTGATCAGATCGTCGAGGGTGATGGTGCGGCCGTGTTCGAGGGCGTGGCGCACGCTCAGCAGACACGATGCGGCATAGGATCCGGTGCGCTCCAGCCCGTCGGCGGCAAAGAAACACGCCAAACCCTCGTTGAGCCAGGGAGTGATTTCAGCACCCTGCAAACAGTGCTTGATCAGGAGATGGGTGCATTCGTGTCTGGCTGTGTTGAAGACCTCGTCGCTGCCGTAGGGGCGGTCATAAAAACAGAGGAGCGATAGGTCGGAATTATATGTAAAAAACCCCCCGGAATGTTCACCACTCTTGCCAGTGGTGCGCTGGTAGAAAGCGAGATAATCGCTGCGCTTGGAGAAGGTCAGCACCAGTACGTGCCGTTCGGTCTCGGTGATCTGAAAGAAGCCTTTGAGCCGGTCATAGAAGATGTTGAGCAGTTGCGAATAGTCCTGGACGCGGGCCCTGTCGAGATCGGACCAGATATCGAAATGGAACGATTTCTTGGCCAGCTTGAGGGTTTGTTTTTTTCCGCTCTCGAGAAGCTTGCGGCGCCGCGCCGACGTGTCACGTATGTCCGGCAGACGCGCCGCTGCGACTGTGGGCCGGGTGACGTGAAAGATCCAGCCTTCTCCGCGGCCCTGCTGATGGAGCAGCGAACGCGCCTGCTCGTGAGCCGGTTCGGTTTCGATGATCTTTTTCAGCTCAGTGAGCATCTCGCGGATGTAGCCGCGATCGCGACACCATTGGCAGAGCTCGAGCCTGGAGTCGACATCGTTCCTCGAGATCTTGTCGCGCATCTGCACGTAAACCTGCTCGAATCTGACCGATTTTTCGCCTCTCGGGGCGGATCGCACGTCGGCGACGAGCAACCATGTGAGGGTCATCAGAACCAAAACACAGATCTTCTCGCCAGGTCTGGTGAACATCTTCATACTCCGTACAGCGGCCGCGATTGGTCGGCGGTTGTCCCTCTCAGCCAGGTAAGGCCGTAGTGCTACTAGGGTCGATTATTCCAGGCGGGCGTGTCCTTGGCAAGAAGGGAGGGAAGATGTGCGTTTCGGCCATCTCGAGAGTTCACGTCGGCACGGCGATCCAGCGACCGCGGAGTTACAGTCCCGCGCGTGTATCGTTGTTCACCTGCGGTCTGCGCCGGTCCAGAATCGATCGCACGGTGAGCGTCAGGTCTCGAACCGCGAAAGGTTTGGGTAAGAAGTGAGCCTCGTCGCAGTTGATGCCGTGGTGGGCTATGACCTTGTTACCATGACCTGAGATGAAGAGAACATCGATGTGAGGCTGCATCGCGGCGATTTCCTGATAGGCCTGGTGTCCACTCATTCCGGGCATGATGACATCGGTGATGAGCAGATCGATGGGGCCGTGATACCGTTCGGCAATCTGCACGGCTTCGCGGCCGTGTGATGCGACCAGCACCTTGTATCCGAACTTATTCAAAATATCCCGCACGAGGTTGCGGACCATCAGATTGTCTTCCACGACGAGGATCGTTTCGTGTCCGCAGATCGCCTCTCCAGGCTGCGCGGGATTCTCCTCGGCTTCCTCTCCGGCGACGACGCGTGGCAGATAGATTTTGAAGGTCGTACCTAAATTCGGCTGGCTGAAGACGTCGATGCTGCCGCCGTGCTGTTTCACGATCCCGTGAACAGTCGACAAGCCCAGCCCGGTTCCCTTGCCGCAGTCTTTGCGTGTGAAGAAGGGCTCGAAAATCTGGCGCATCGTGACAGGGTCCATGCCCCGGCCGGTGTCACTGATGGAGAGCATGACGTACGGCCCGGGCTCGATATCCCCATGGGATTGGCAGTACATCGCATCGAACTCGATGTTGTTGGTTTCAACGACGATCGTTCCGCCTCGAGGCATGGCATCCTGGGCATTGACCATCAGATTGATCAGGACCTGCTCGATCTGCGTCAGGTCCACTCGAACACAGCTCTGCGCTCCGTTCGTGTAGACCTCGAGCTTGACGTCTTCCCGGATGGTGCGGTGGAGCATCTTGAGCGAGGACTGCAGCAACTCCGGCAGATTGACGACCTTTGTCTCCAGCACCTGTTTGCGACAGTACGCCAGGAGCTGCTGGGTGAGCTTGCGGGCGTGCTCGGCAGCGTCGAGCATGACCTTGAGGGGCGCGTTGAGCGGGTTCCGAGAGTCCATATCCGAGAGAATCATGTCGGCGTAGCCGATGATGGGGGAGAGCAGATTGTTGAAGTCATGAGCGACCCCGCCGGCCAGACGGCCGATCGATTCCATTTTCTGGGCGTGGAGCAGAGTGCTCTCCAGCCTGTCTTTTTCTTCCGCCGCCTGGAGGCGTTCAGAGACGTCACGTAGCAGAATCAACACCGCCGCCTGTCCATCGAAGCCGACCCTGCGGGCACTGACTTCAATCGGAACGGCATCGCCGATGCGGCTGATGAAAACCGAATCGAAGATCATCTTCTCCTCGGACCCCAGCGTCTGAACGCGTTCGAGCACACCGGGGCGGTCGCTGACCGCTTCGAGATCGCCGACGCGGAGCTCGAGAAGCTCGTCGTGTCCGAATCCAAGGCGCTGGCAGGCCTCATCGTTGGCCTCCAGGATGAGGCCGTCGAGGTCGTGAATCAAGATCGCGTCGCCGGCGTGCTCGAAGAGGGTACGGAATTTTTCTTCGCTCTTCTCGAGGGATCTCGCCGTGCGGCTGGTGCGCAGGGCGATGGTTGCGATCTCTCCGAACGCGGTGGCCTTGGTGGCGTCATGGTCGGTGAATCCTCCCGGTTTGTTGGCGAGACTCAAAACGCCGATGGTTTGCCCCTCCAATATCAGGGGAATGGACATGACGTTGCCCAGGTGGATGTGTCCAGCGGGAACGAGCTGGTTCCATTCGCTGGACGTAAAGTCGTTGTGCCACACGGCTTTCTTCTGGAGCTGAGTTTCAGCCCACATGCCGCGGATCGGTTTGGGAAGATCGGCATCGACCGCGCATCGCTCGCCGCCCACATCGATGAAGAGGACTTCCTTTCCCTTGCCATCCTCGGAGATCAGAGCCACGAAGCCGGCGGTAGCACCGATCAGGTTTTTGCAGGACTCGAAGATCTTTTCGGCTGCCGAGCGGAAATCGATGATCTCCAGGACCGCCTGACAAGAGGCCTGCAGGGCCGCCGCCTCCGCTTTCCAGCACCGGGCTTCCTCGCGTGCCGCCGTCAGGGCATTGCTCTCCTCGAGACCGGCTTCAGTCTTTGACGCGACCGGCTTGTTTTTCGATTGAGGATCGCCGGAACAGTTGGGGGATGACGGTTCCGAGCTGTGCGATGTAGTCACGACGTCGGTTGGTTTCATGCTTCTTCCTCTCATCCCAGTTGGTTGCTGATAGCCGTTGCAATCCACGGATCTTCCGCCCTTTGGAAGGGACGCGAAGAACGCTCAGAACGATGAGGACGTCCGCGACGAGGCTGGAATGTAGTTCGACTCTGGCGTCGTCTTTTTCAGTCTCTCAATCGAAGGCATTTAGTGGGCCTCGTATAAACGAAAGCAGGGAGTAAGCAGTCGCTCGATCGCTCCATGGGGAGCATGGACCATGAACCGTCGGCAATCGACCGCCTTTGAACCGATTGTTCGGGTCTTGATGTCTGCTGGGCCGCGAATCTATTATCGGCTGAGATAATCGCCAGTTCGAAGCGCGATCCCTATTTCGAGGAAAACCCATTAGTCCGGTCATTAGAGTGCTCAATATTTGGACCAGACGCTCGAAGATTTTTACCGACGATTGTCAGTAATCGTGGGACTTTCGCCCTTTTTACGAAAGGATAGGCGTTGGGCTTACATTCGAAGGTCCAAGGTCCTACAAAAAATAGAGCATCTTTTTGATAGGAGTGCTTCTGATCCTCGGTGAAGGTTCGACCCTGCGCAGTTGGAAGATTTTATTCGCTCTAACGTTCTTATATACAATGATTAATGGTCTTTGCAGCGCTGTGGTCGCTTGTCGGGAACGCTGGATTTCATGCGACCGGATTGAAAAGATGTCGCGCTTGAGGTAAACAAGAGTGGCTCTGCGGTGAGATAACCTTTGCCAGCAGAGTACTTACGAAAATACTCGGTCGGATTTGACGTTGAGGCACCCGGTCGGCGGCGAGGGCATCGCGGTGATCCTCGTGAAAGGAAACGATTGATGAAGGGTTTTTTCGGGAAGATCTTTGGGCTTCTGGGCGCGATCTGGTTCGTGATCGGAGTCATGACGGGGCAGAAAAAAGTGCTGGCGCTCAAGAGGGAGAAACCACCGGTACCTCTGGTTGTCTTCCGTCAGTCATCCCGCTTTCTGGTGCTCTGGCCGGTCATCGTGATGACATGGCTCATGGCGTTGGCCATGTGGCTCCATGGCCAGGAGAGCTCGCCGGAGTGGCTCAAGGGTCCCGAGATCGTTTCGAAGCTCGGCGGCTGGTGGGCCACGATCCTGATCTTCGCCGTGCTCGTCTGGAGGGTGCGGATGAAATTTGCGATTACCGTAGCGATCGTGGCCGTAATCCTCGTTTTCTACTTCTGGACCGACAAGCTTGGCCAGTGGGTACCCTTCCTGGAGTTCGTCTCCCGGCTCGAGGTCGTCGGAAACTGGGGCATTTATGCCCTGATCGCGGCGATTGCATCGGTCGATGTCTTCATCGTGTGGCTCTATGCCAGGTTCCACTACTTCATCGCGACGCCGAACAAGGGATTCCTGGTCTGGGGCTGGTTCGCTTCGGAGCGTCCCATCGAGTACTCCGAATACGACCTCCAGATCAACCTGGAGGACGTGATCGAACGCGCCTTCGGTTTCGGCAGTTTCAGGATGCGTCACAAGCACGACACCAACCTGAACATCGAGTTCCCCTGCGTGTTCGGGATCAATCGACGGATGAGCAAGTTCAACGAGCTCACTACCGAGCTACGCGTCAAGGCGATTGATGTCGACAGCGAACCGGAAGGATAGAATCGAATCGCCTATCTCCTCCGTGCCTTGCGCACCAGTACGCGCCTGAAGGGCAGCCGTGAGGTCTTGCGCCGCTTCAACAACTCCAGCCGCGCCTCGAGCCTTATCTTGTGGTGCTTCTCGATCTCCCGGTAGATATCGCGCACGTTGTTGCGGTAGGTCTTGATGTGATGGATGGCGAGGGTCTCGAAGACCTTCAGCTTGCGGATCTTGCGGCTGTAGCTCTCCTTGTGCCTGACCACATCGCGCATGATGTTGTAGATTCGGTGGCGTAAGAGGTGATCGTAGCCGCGGCGGCGCTCACGGTCGACGAGCCGCTTCAGCCCCCTTTCGTTGATGTGGTAGGCCACGCGGATCGCACGACGCGCTTCCTTGTCAGCGTACAATTCGATGTTGTGGCTCCTGAGGGTGATCGGATCGAGCAGGATGTCGAGATAGTTCAAAAAGGTCAACACGTTGTCCCGTTTGCGCTTGATCCTTCTGCGGTGCCTCTCGATGTAGTTGAGGCCGATCCCCATTCGGTTGAAATCAGCGTCCGATCGGTTGGACATCTGGATTACATAGTTGGGATCATAAGATAGCCGCAGCTCGTGCATGTTGTAGATGCTGCCGTCGAACATGCGTCCGATCACGCGGGTAGCGCACTGAATCGTCTTCTCCGTGTTCTGCGTGAGCTGCTCTTCGACGCCGGCCCGGTCGGAGCGGCGCGTAAGGCGCGGCATTTTCACACCGCCCAGCGTGAGGGAAAGCCAGCGTTCGCGCAGCCTCCTGAGCTTTAACAGCGCCTCCTTGCCGATTTCCTGCTCGATCTCCGCTTCGTAAGCCTCCGAAGGCCAGAAGAACGCCTCGGCCTTGAAGTAGTCCCGATCGAAAACAGCGCTCTCCTCCTTCACATAACGCAGGTTGAGGTGGTTGAGGTAGCGTCCGATCCGCTTGGCGGTGATGCCGAAGACCATAAAGGTCCAGACCCTCTGGCGCATGGTGCGCATCGCCTGGATTACGATCATGGGAAAGGGTGGGATGCGGGCCTGCACCTTGGCCGATTTGATCGTGGCTTCTGCGATGAACTGCTCGATGAGCTTGGTGTCGGTCACGTCGAAGAAAGCACCGTCGAGCCAGTCTTCGACGAGTTTCAAGTCGATGCCCGACTTGCGGAACTTGAGGTTGAGCTGGAGCGGGCTGTGCAGGGCCCAGTGGGCGTTGAACTTGAATCCCTGCCTGCAGTAGCAGAGCCGCTCGTGAGTGATCTCCTCGGCGGTTTCCTCGTCGATGATGTGATCCACGGCTTGGCATCGCTGCCTGATCGACATTTCGTCCCAGGGTTTGAAGCGCAGGTAGCCCTCGGCGCGGATCCGTTTTTGATAGCTTTGAAACTTGATCTTGGCCTCGGAGAGACCTTCCGGCTGAACGCTCACTTCCTCTTGAGCCGCATTGCGTGGTCCGGTGTTCGGTTCCACGTTTTCGCGCAGAATGCGCGCCCTCTCGATGGTCTTGCGCTGCTGGATCGCGCTTACCTGGTCGCACATGTCGTGATGGGAGCGTCCCCATGAGAAGATCGCGGTCTCCGCCTGGTAGACGTAGCGCCACAGCTTGTCGATGATGTCCTCGAGCTGGCGCGGCGTCCGCTTGTAGAGCTCGAGCAGATTGATGTAGTTGGCCTGGGCGGTGAAGTAGTTGGAACGGTTGAAGAAGGAGAAGACCTGGGTCATGAGCAGCAGGATGCCGCCGGGGATTCCGAAGAACAGGAAGTTGGCCAGCAGCGTGTCGATCAGGTTTTCCGCCAGCCCGGCGTCGAGCTCCTCGCCGTAGACGATCCTCTTGGTGTACTCGCCGATCACGCTGAACAGGGTCACCACACCGGAGAGGGCGATGAAGCGTCGGCTCAGGTTTTTCGAGAGATAGCGGCCGAAATCGTTGACGTCGATCATCTTGAAGAGATCGAGCCCCAGCAGATAGGTCTGAGTCGCTGCGTGACGGGTTTCCCGGACCGCGTGGGACATAAACCTCTTGATCGATGACGTTATCCCGGTGTTGATCGTGCTCGAGCCCATGTCCGTTGTCTCTGGTCGCTGAATAATGGTAAAGCCCGGCCGGTGCGCGAGGCCGGGCCGGGGACGGTTCGTCGAAAAGCATTATAGGCCAAGATTCTTTTAGGAGATAATCCTTTGCGGAGCGTGGCCGGCCGGATGGATTTCGAGAGGATCGACAATCTCGTGAAAGGGCTGCGATAGACGATGAGAGCTCAGAAGCTGTGGCCTTGGAGCGCGATATTGGCTTTTCTGGTGCCCCTCGTCGTTCTTGGATGGCTCTTCGTATGGACGCAGTCGGTCGATCCTTTCTCAGTGGATGCCACCCTGAAGTCGGCGGCTCGGCGGCTCGAGAGCCTGGCTGTCGAACGCCTGGCGCAGGAGATCGAGCTCCTCCAGTACCGTGCGGAGGAGGGCGCGATTGATGCCTCAGAGCCGCAGATCCCTTGGGCCGAGAACCTTCCCGGTGGGGCAGGCTCCTGGACGCCGTTGGTCTGTTCACGGCGCGCGACCGGCGGCCTCGATCTCGTCGATCCGAAGAGTCCGCGCGCCAAGGAGATCGTCCAGATCACCGAAGACAACGACGCGAATCAGAGCTTCGAAGTGTTTCTCGCCGCCCTCGAGGAGCGTGCTTTTGTACGCGACGATCGCGACGGTGCCACTCGGGTCCTCGAGATGATGCGATCGAGGTTCGCGACGCACGGCGCCACTTTACGCCTTGCGCTGCTCGAGGTGGCATTCCTCAACCACCAGAAACGTTGCGCCGAGGCGGCGGCGCAGCTCGTCGATCTTGCACAGGACGTCGAGCCCTCGTTTGCGCCTTCGAGAGACGAGTTGCCCTTTCTGGCGTCGGCCCTCCTGCTGCTCGATCGCGGCTTCACTCGGACCAACCAGGATCACCTGGCCCTCAAAGAACGGATCCTCGCCGCCATCGATGACGGCGCTTTGCCGCTGGCGCCCGCTGAGCTCCGCGCCCTGGCTCGGGAGCTGACCATGCTGACTGCGCGCGAGCGGCAGGATTTGTTCCGGCAGGCTGCGGGGATCGAGGCGGGAGGGATCTTGGCGGGCGACTCCGGTCAGGTGGTGGCGGACGCGCTGGAGCGTGCTGCCGGGAGCGGCGCCGTCGTGGCGGGCGGGAAGCTCTGGATCGGCGGTGTGGCTCATGGGGAGCTCAGGATGCTCGTCGCTCCAGCCGTGCCAGGACTGGAATCGCTTACCCGCTCGTTGAACGCTGGGCTTCCGGATTTCGAGGGCCTCGTGGTATCGCTGAGGACATTTCCTGACGTAACTATCGGGATCGCCACGGCCGATATTTCGCAAATCGAACCGACTGACGGCGAGTCGCCGAACGCATCGGCCCCGGAGGGATCGCAGAGCCTACGCCGCCTTGCGGCCCCGGCGGGCATTGAGGGCACCGTGCTCCAGGTCTTCCTGATCGACCGCACCCCCTTTGAGGGCCGCGCGCGCCAGCAGCGGCTTTTCGTTGCCTGGGGAACGATTTGCCTCGCCCTGGCGCTGGTCGTGCTGGGTCTGGCCACCTTTCGCGCTGTGCGGCGTGAGCTCGCCGCGGCCCGGGCGCGCTCCGACTTTCTGGCCGCCGTCTCCCACGAGCTGCGCACGCCGTTGGCATCGATCCGCACCTTTGCGGAACTGCTCGACGAGGGGCGGCTGAGCGACGAGAGCGTGGTGAAACGCTCGACCCGCCTGATCCTGAGCAACTGTCGCAGGCTGGGCGCGATGATCGAAAACGTGTTGAACCTGAGCCGCTCGGAGCGGCGTGCGCTACGCTACCGGCCTCGCAAAGTCGATCTCAGTGCGCTGCTCAACGCGCTGTTGCGCGACCTACAGGCCCTGGCCGAGATCGAGGACCGCCGGTTGACCATGGAGATCGTCCCTGATCTAGCTCCGGTGCGGGCCGATCCGGCGGCGCTCGAGCGCGCAGTGTTCAATCTCGTCGACAACGCCCTCAAATACGGCGGGTGCGGGCAGGATGGGAAGCCAGACTCGATCGACATCACCGTGCACCTCGATGACAATCACGTCGTCCTGACCGTGACCGATCACGGCCCGGGCATCGCCGCCGATGAACGGAAGACCATCTTCGAGCCTTTCCAGCGCGGGCGTGCCGGGCGCGAGGTCCCTGCCGGTGTGGGGCTGGGGCTCAGTCTGGCGCGTGAGGCGATCGAGTCTTGCGGCGGCCGGCTCGAGCTCGAAAGCAGCCGCGACCTGGGCGCCACCTTCAAGATCGTGTTGCCCTGTTGGACGGAGGGTGAAAAGAACGGAGATGACAACTTTGAAAAGCACTCCAGATGATAGTAAGAGGCATGCAATAACCGAACCGACAGTGTTGATCGTCGAGGATGACGCCTCGCTGCGCTTCGCCCTGCAACAGAGCTTTGTGTCTGAAGGCTACCTCGTGACCTGCGCCACGGACGGCCGCGACGGCCTCGAGCTGGCACTCCAATCCGATGTCGATCTTTTGATTCTCGATCTCATGCTTCCCGGCGTGGGTGGCCTGGAGATTCTGCGGAAGCTGCGCGCCACCAAGAGAACGACTCCCGTGATCGTGCTCACCGCCCGCGGGGAGGAGCACGACCGCGTGGCCGGATTCGAGCTCGGTGCCGACGACTACGTGACCAAACCCTTCAGCGTGAAGGAGCTCCTGCTGCGCGCCGTCGCGGTTCTGCGACGTACAGGGGAGACCTCCAAGGAGAGCGAGGATATGCCATCCGGTTGCGCAAAAAATGTGATCGGAGAGGCGTTCATCGATTTCGCTGCCTATCAGATCCGACGAGGCGACGAGACAATGAGCCTGGCACGCAAGGAGGCCGACATGCTGCGCCTCTTCCTGACCTTTCCCAATCAGGTCATCTCGAGGAAGCGCTTCCTCGACGAGGTCTGGGGCTATGAGTCCTTCCCCACGACGCGCACCGTGGACACGCATATTCTGAAGCTGCGCCAGAAGATCGAGCAGGATCCCTCCAATCCACGGCATATCATCACCGTCCACGGCGTCGGCTATAAGCTTCTGCTCTAGAAGCGGTCTATTCGAATATGGAATCCGGTGAGCTAAATTAGCCCATTACTTAGCTTGGAGCACTGCATTGCCGCACCCGTTAGCAGCGGTAGAGAGGAGTGAGGGGAGAGGAGTGAGAAGTGAGAGAATGAAGAAAGATCTCCTTCTTTCCCTTTTCGTGCCCTTCGCGGCTGTGCGGCGGCAGTGTCCTTTTCTCGTGTTAGCAGCGGCAGCGCTCCGAAACAGCCCCGCAGCGCCGACTCGGCCGTGACTCGGAACCGATCGTTCGTGGTTCTTAGCATCGATACCGACCTCGATTTCGATGACCGGCCCGATCCTTCTAACTAACTCATACGTCACGACCAGCAGTAGCCCGACCGGCATGTTCGGCCAGGCAAAGAACCTAGGGCAGTCATCGGTGATGGAAATGAAGCATTCGAACACCAATCGTGAGGGAGGGCGACGCGGTACGATCAGGCGTCAATGCGCCTTTCGATTGCTCGCCCGGTCCTGCTCGAATCCTGCTCGAAGGGATGGTGGAGCAATCCAACGGCAGTAACGAGTGCCGGGTAAACCCGCCCTCCATCACTGTCGGGCTACGGATGGCACTATCGAAAGAGCGGGGTCATCGTGTGAGCTGTGGCTCGTCGCTTTTCGCAGAAGCGGCTACCGGCTTTTCTTCCCTTTTTCCTAACTAACTGCTCTCGAGACTGTAAGAAAAGAACTCTCGCAAAACCGCAAAGAGCGCAAAGTTAAATAAAATAAGAACTGGATGTCAGTTCTTTGGGAAACCGGCGTCCGCGCGGGGGAGGCCGCTGACGTCTCCCTTCTCTGAGTCAGCGGTTCATTTCGCTGCATTCCACACCCCGGGAGTTGACATTTTGTTGACATCCTTTTGACATGCTGGTGACACATGGGGGCTTTTGTTTTGATAAACAGACGGGTGTAATCGGTGGCAAAGATAGCGGGGACCGCCGTCACGTAGTCGGCGGAACACTCGGCTCACCGAGGCGCAACGTGGAGGTTGATCCAATGAAGATTCTTGTCGTTCCGATCGTGATCACTACGCTGTTTCTCGGCGGCTTGGGGTTCGACGATCAGATCTGCCGGGCAGCGGAATTCGTCGTGACGCTGGAGGAGGAGGAACCGGCAGCAGAGCCCAATCCCTTGCCTCTCCTGCAAGTAGATAAACCTTCTTCCGGCGAAAAACAGGTGGAGTTCGAGGTCGCTCGCATGCTGGAGCGCGTGGAGCGGCGCTACGCCGAGGCACTCGCCGCGTACGAGAGCCTGATCGCTGCTAAGCCGCAGGGTGCGCTCTTTGAGAACGCCTCGCTCGGCATAGCCCGTTGTTTGATAAAGCTGGGCCGTTACGACGAGGCCGCCGCCTTGCTCGCTAAGCTTTCACAGCGGCACAGCTCACCCGAGTTCGAGGAGCGGGTGCAGGCGCTCCAAGCCGCCGTGGAGCGCCTGCGCGCTCCGGAGCGCATTCCCTCGGCGCCCACCGTGGACAACCTGGCCTGGCAGCTCCTCGACATCGCCACGAGCGGAGATGAGGAAACGCGCAGCAGTGCCCGCAAAGACCTGCAGCGCATGGGAGAGCTGGCGGTGCCGGTGCTCAAGGAGGCGGCCCTCGATGCCGATTTTTTGAGGTCCGAGCTGGCTTTCGTCATGCTGGCCAAAATCAGGGGCGATGAATCCCTGACGTTTTTCGAGCGCTGCGCTGCTTCCGACGACATGGCGCTACGCCTGCGCTGCCTCAAGGGAATTCGCAGCACGACGCGGTGGGGCGGAGGAGGATTCGTGCGACTGCTGCGCCCGTACCTCCTGTCTTCCGAGACAGTGCTGCAGAAGGCAGCACTCGAGAAACTTCAATACTCGATCGACTTTGCGCTTTGGCCTACTGAGGCGCTCGACGAGTTCGTTTTGATCCTTGCCGAGCTCTCGGCTAATCGAGATGCCGATCTTCGATCAAAGGTATTGTATTGGATCGACCAGCTCAATCGGTATACGAGTAATTCCAAATGGGACGACTCTAGCCTGGTGGAGCTTTGCGCCGATTGGCTGGATCTTCTCTGGGATCGACGACCTCTCGACGGAGCTCGAACTTTCGAGCTCGATGAGCTGATGAGGACTGTCACATTGAAGGACTGCGTGCTCCGCGACAACATACGATTGGCCGCGTCGCGGGCGCGCTTTTGGGCGGTCGGTCCTCTCGAGAACTCTAAAATCGCTCGTAGCGCGCTCTACGCGGCATGCCAACTACCACCCGAGGAGCTGCGCGGATTGATCGAGGAATTCGTGGTCTATGACGATGTTGCGGTGTTACGTTTTTTTCTCTCCAATTGTCCTCTAGAAACGGTCACCGCGCTGCCCGATGAGCTCCAGTGCTCCTTGCTGCGCTCGTGGGCCCGGCGTGACACGGGACAATCCCTCAATGAATCCCGCAGTGATCAGAAACTCGGGAAACTGCTGCAAACCGACTGGAACGTTCTCTGTTGGGCTGCGCTGGTCGACGGTGCCTTGCAGAACGACGACTACGCTTTTCGTCAGACCCTCTTGAGTGGTTTGAGCACCTGCCCCGCGCTCAGGGATCCAGGTTGCTTCGAGGCTCTCTGCCGCTGGGCCACTGAGGAGGACGTTTGGATCGCCAGGGCGGCATTCAAGCAGATAGAACAGCTTCTGAACACAGGGCTGCTGACCCCCGATCGTCACGGTGTGCTGGCTATCCTTCACGAGTCGCTGGCAGCCTTGGTGGAACCGATCAAGATCACCGATCGAGGTGACGGTGACGGCCGGATCGAAGTGCGTCCCAAGATAACGATGTCACTGTTCCATCTCATCACGTGTTGTATCGAATGCGGCGATCTCGACACCATCGTGGACTGGCTGATCGCGGAGCATGAGATTATTCCTGGATTGCTCGATGGTGCTGTGGGCTGGAAATCCCTTTCGGAGCATCTTTTGTCGCGCAACGAGCTGGTTGCTGCGATCTGGCCGCGACTGAGCGCTACCGGGCGGGAGGTCCTTTTCGAAAAAATCTACAGAAAGGTCGCTCCTGATCTGGCACTCTCCAATCAGGGCTGGCTCGTGCCGCTCCTCTCTGCCTGGCAGCCGGATCCGGCTTGGGTCGCAACGCACGCCGAACAACTTTTGGCCCTGTTGCGCAGCCTCGATGATCCGCGGCTCGACGAGCTCAATCGCGAAACGCTGGCGCGTTTCGTGGAGTCGACCGCCAAGAAATCGGATTTCTCGATGAAGGCCGCCAGAGACCTCTTGATCCGGCGTGGTGCCCAGACGCTGGCGATCATGGAGCTCGTGCCGCGCTGGTACGATTCCCTGCCGCCGAACGCCCGCCAATCCTACAAGCCGAATCTCGTTGATATGGTGTGCAGCTCACGGGATCATCTCGAGATGGCTCTCGCGTGGTTGGCCGAGGACTGCTCTTCCGACTGCAAGGAGCGTGTCATCAAAACGGTCTTTCAACGAAAATATCCACCACACTATGCCCGAATCAACATTGCCGAATTGCTGAGATCCCGTTGGAATGCATTCGAAGTCACGGTGCGTCGAGATATCTTCGAACGCCTCGCCGTGCTTTTTCAAAAAATGATCGAGAGCGAATACCATGATGCTGGAGGATTGGCTGGCTGGGACCATGACAAGCATCCCGACTGGTACTGTGCTTCGTTTCTGGAATTTCTGATCAACGACGACACGATCGATCCCGCCGCTGAGAAGGAGTTGGCGATCGTGCTGCTTTTGGCCTCTGGCGTGGATGCTCTCGTCGAGCCCTGTGTCGCCGCGATCGTGTCTTTCGATCCACGTTCGGCGAGTCAAAAAAATGACAACGGGCAAGAAGTTGAACGAGCCGAAACCTACGATTCGATCAAAGAGGAGATGATAAAGAAATTATACAAATTGAAAGGCTCGACACGCTACGCCATGAACGGCTTCGAGAATCCGGCACGCCGCAAGCTGGCGCGTGCCTTTCTCACCCAGCCTGGCTACGACGAGCGCATCCAGGAGATGGCTGCGCTGGCTCTCGAGCTCGACGATCCAACTGATTTCAGGCTGCTCATGGAGGTAGCCCGACGGCCGGTGGGGACGCGGTTGAAAGAGGAGATCTTCAAGAAGATCACCGGTTTTCTGGCGCAGGCTGACGAGGCAACGGCGCCCAACTCTCAACAGCGTCTCGTGGCGCTGCTCACCGAAGCGCTTACCGATGAGTCGGATGGTTTCCCTTTCTCCGGTCTGGCCACGCGGGCATTTCGGATCATCGCAGCGCATGAGATCGAGGCGCTGCTGCCCACGGTTTCCGAGAGCGCCAAAAACGGTAGGACTCCGGAGATCCGCTGGGACGCGATCCGCTGCCTCGGCTCCTTCTTGAGCGCCGAGACGGTTCCGGTGCTGCTGGCCTGCCTCAAGGATAGCGAGAAATCGGTGCGCGAGGAAGCGACGGCGGTGCTGGAGCGGCTGCGCAGCTACAACGATTACCTCGATCTATGGCACAAGGCGTCCAGCGCGGAATCCGCCGCGGGAGATCGACGGGTAAAATCCCCGTCCGAGGAATTGCTCGAGCTGTTGCAGAGCGAAGTTTCCGCTGTGCGCCAGGCCGCCGTGAAATCACTGATCAGATTAAACGATCCCAACGTGCTGCCGGCGCTGGTGCGGCTGATGGTCGAAGGCAATGAGGACGAGTGCGCCGCGGCGCAAGCCGCCGTGGAAGCGATCGCTGCATCGAAACCGCAGGATCGATAAGACCGTATCAACAGTTGGCCTTCAAAAGAGAGAAACTACGAAATGCGCAAAACGACGCGAAAAGGGTTGATTGACGAAGGGTACCTATTCAACTCGTTGAACTCGAAAACAGATGAGCTGATCTAAGAGCTCTAGGCCGAGATGGACTGCTCTTATTTCCCTTTTTCGTGCTTTTCGCGTGTTTCGTAGTTTCTTTTTCTCGAATCGGTTTCATGGAGAGGTACTCAGTTCGTGAGATCCACTTCGAGCACCATCAGGTTGGTCAACAGCGGGCCCACGAGCGCCTGGAAGGGATAGATCTCTTCCGGCACCCATTCCGGCGGCACCTCGAAGGCGAAGATCAAGACTCCGCTAGATGGGATCGGATTGAGCTCGTAGATGGTGTAGGGAGCCTCGAGATAGAGGTCACCGTAGCTCGAGGCCGAAGGCTCGGCGAGGACTCCCGAGCCCTGAACCAGCTTGACCTGCGAGTTCGGCTTGCCCGTCACGCGGATGTCGATGTCGGTGCCGGGGATCACATCGCCGGTGTAGTAGAGGTGGCGGTGGACCTCGTCGGCGCCGATTTCGGTACTCAGATCGACACTGCGCGGGTCACCCTCGAAGTCTTCATCAGGAAGGCCGGGGGCGTTCACATCGCCCGCGTTGAGGCAGGGAGAGGTATAGGTCAGGTGGTAGTCCAAGACCTGAGTCTCGAAGAACTCGGGATCGGCATCGATGTTGCCGGTACCTGTCCAGCCTCCCAAAACGTCGCAGTAGGTCACCGTCGGGCTACCCGACACGATATGGATCTGACTGCCCGTGCCGGAGATGTTGTCCCACAGGATCGAGTTGGTGATCGTAGGCGAGGCGTTTTCAAGATGGAGCCCGCCTCCGCTGATGAAACCCCTGTTTTTCACGATCGTGTTGCTCGTCAGCGTGGGCGAGGCGTCGAGGCAGTAGATGCCGCCCCCTGCGAACCCCGAGTTACCGAAGATCAGATTGCTCGTGATGTCGATCGAGGCCCCCTCGAGGTGAATGCCGCCTCCGTTGTCGAAGCAGGAGTTGGAGCCGATTGTATTGCTCCTGATCTCGGGGCTGGCATCAACGATCCAGAGACCGGAGTTCTGGTTGCCCGTGATGGTGTTGAACGTGATGATCGAGGTTGCGCCGCGCCCGCACCAGATGCCTCCGCCGAAGTCGGTGGGGCCGTTGGCGGTAATGGTGTTCTGCTCGATGAGCGAGGTGTCGTTGTCGGCACAGAAGATCCCGCCCCCGTGGGTGGCGAGGTTGCCGCTGATATCGTTGTCCACGATGTGGACCGCGGCGTTCGTGCAGTAGATCCCGGCGCCGTCGGTAGCCAGATTGCCTGCGATATTGTTCTTGGTGATCGTTCCGTGGCTGTGCTCGCAATAAATGCCGCCGCCAGTCAGGCTCGAACCGTTGGTGATCGTGAAACCCTGCAGCACCGAGTCGGGCCCCTCACCGTCGGCGAAGGTCACCACGCTGCCCGCCTGCCCACCGTCGATGGTGGTATAATTCGGTCCGTAACCCGCTTTGACCAGCACGGCCCTGCCGTTGAAGCGGAAGTTCTCGTTGTAGGTGCCAGGGCTCACCCGCACCGTGTCGTCCGGATAGGAGGCGTCGATGGCGGCCTGGATCGTGGAATAGGTCGCCGGAACATAGAGCAGCTCGCCTTCGTAGCGCTCGTCGGCGCCCATATCGGTGATGCCGTTCCAGGTCCGCGGCTGCTCGTCCACGTCGAGCTGCGGCACGATCTGGGCGCTATTGTCGCCGACGTCGATGCACGGTGAGTCCTTGGCGAGGTGGTAGTCGCTGTCTCCCAGGTTCTTGAATCGCGGCTGAGTGTTGATCATGCCCGATCCCCAGTTGTAGGTACAGCCGATCTCGAGAAACACTTTGGACGGGCCGCCTTGGGCATCGCAGTAATTGATATCGAGGTGTGACGGGAAGTTGCGCGATCCCAGGTAGATCTGGGGGCCTTCATAGGCGGTGTTCAGATAGAGGATGCAGTTGGCCACGATGGGAGCGGAGTCGATCGTGATGTAGAGGCCGCCGCCTGCCGAGGATCGGTTGCGCACGATCGTCGAGCTGTAGATGTTCGGCGAGCTCGATTTCCAGCAGCAGATCCCGCCGCCGCTGTACTGCGCCACGTTCTCGTAGACAAAGGTGTTGAGAATCGTGGGCGAGGAGTTGAGGTAGCAATAGATGCCGGCCCCCTTGTAGGTGTCGTTGCGCATGACCTCGCAGCTCTCGATCCAGGGCGAGGATTCGCGTAAATAGATCCCGCCGCCCATGTTGGCGATATTAGCGCTGATCCTCAGGTCGCGCAGCGTAGGTGAGGCGCCGAGGCAGAAGAGGCCGCCTCCGAAGGCGACGCCCCACTGACCGAGAGTTCCCGTTCCGTTGATGATCGAGAATCCCTGGAGGATCGAGTCGAGCCCCTCACCGCTCGCGAAAGAGACCACGCTGCCCGCCTGGCCGCCGTCGATGGTTGTGTATTCGGGACCGTAGTAACCGGTCACGGTGATCGCCTTACCGGAGAAGTCGAGGTTCTCGTGGTAGGTCCCTGGCTCCACCTCGATCCGATCCCCTTCCAGTGCGGCGTTGATCGCCTCCTGGATGGTGCTGTAGTCTCCTGGCACGCTCATCGTGGCCGCCTGCAACGAGCCTGTGATCACGAACAGGAGGCTCACGGCAACCCTGGCCATTTTTATCATGTTCATTGATGGTTCCATCCTCGAAACGTCTATGAGGCTTCGGCCCGCGCTCTGGCCGTATTGTAAAGGGGGGCGCGGGTTCGTCTCGGGATCACCTTGGCAGTGATGATTATTAAGGCCTCATGGTCTCTTTTAGTAAAGCACAAAATCGAGGTGAATTCAAGTTGTAAAAGATGTGCCATCTGCGGAATGGCGCTCCATTTAGGGCCCATGAGGCCGTGCTCGAGCCGCGGCCCTCGAGGTGCCCCCTTTTGCCGCCGCTCCATCTTGAGTAGTATCTTGGCTGACACAGCCGGACGGTGGTCCCTTCCGTGTTGCAGAGTCGATTTTCTGATCGCGAGTTTCATCCCGATTGATGAGGTATCAAAACGATGATGGCGACAATGCGTTACCCCTTGACGGCCCGATCCCAGAGAATGGTTTTGTCGGTGTCACTCCTGCTCGTTCTGGCGTTTATCTCCGGTGTGGCGGCAGGGCCGGCGTGCGCCGGTGAGGGCGATCCCGCTCCGGCGATGATCACCACGGGTACCCTTTTCGACGCCATCTCCGACCTCGGGGCGCTGGCGCGCCTCGATGAGCCAGCTTATCGAACGGTACAGTTCTCCAGCTACGACCGGCGCTCGACCCACCCCGACGCTCCGGGCTGGTACTCCAATGCCGACGGTTTCGGCCACGAGCCTGTTCCTGGATTCGCCGCCGTGCTGCGCGAGCCTGACGAGGAGGGTGTGGGGCTCTATCTGATCTGCGACGAGGCCGGCCCGGGTGCGATCGTGCGTGGCTGGTCCGCCGCGATGGGGGGCACGCTGCGCGTCTATCTGGATGCGCATTCCACTCCGGTCTACGAAGGCGACGCCTACCAGTTCCTGGCCCGGCGCTCCAAATTATTCCTGGACCGCGCCGGTCTGCGCATCGACTACGGAGATTCTCTCATGCAGCAAGACTCCGATTACTGGCCGATCCCCTTCGGCGAGCACCTGCGCATCACCTGGGAGGGGCGGTTGGAGGAGCTCCATTTCTATCAGATCCAAGTTCGCTTCTACCAACCCGGCACGGCTGTTCGTACCTTCGATCCGGACCACGATCCGGCCGAATTCATCGAGAGCGTCTATCAGGCTGTCCAGCATCTACTCCATCCCGCTCCGGCCGAGAGCGGAGTGGTCGTGCCGCTCAAAGCCGGCATCGCACCCGGTGAGCGCTGGGTCTGTCCGGATCTACCTGCCGGTCCAGCAGCGGTGACCGAGCTGCGCCTTTGCCTCGAGTCAGGCTCGCGCGAACAGGCGTTGCGGGGCACGTTGCTCGAGGTGTCCTTCGACGGAGCCTCCAAGCCTCAAGTCGAGGCGCCGGCCGGGGATTTCTTCGGCGCCGGCCCGGGTGTCCACCCCTTCGAGAGCCTACCGATGTCGGTGGCCGCTGACGGCACCATGACCTGTCGCTTCGTGATGCCCTTCGAAAACAACCTGGAGCTGGCCCTGACCAATACCACCTCCGAGGAGGTCACGGTGACCGGATCGGTGACCTGCTGCAACTGGGAGTGGAATGATCGCTCGCTCTATTTCCGCGCACGCTGGCGCGTGGACCACGGCCTCGACACGGGGAAGAAGCCGATCGACATGCCCTTCGTCGTGATGCTCGGAAACGGGCGCCTCGTGGGTGCGGCGGTCATGGTGGCGAATCCCTCCCCGGTGCCGACACCCTGGGGTAGCTGGTGGGGCGAGGGTGACGAGAAGATCTTCGTCGATGACAACCCCGAACCGGTGGCATTCGGCACCGGCTCGGAGGACTATTTCAACTATTCCTGGAGCCGGCCCGACCTCTTCGATCACCCCTTCTGCGGCCAGCCGATCAACTCGGGGCCGGGCAACTCGGGGTACGTGACCAACTATCGCTGGCAAGTCCTCGATGCGATTCCCTTCCACTGCGGCCTGGCCTTTTACATGGAGCTCTGGACCCACGCCCACGTGCCGGGCATCAGCTACGGTCGTCTGGCCTATCTCTACGCCCGTCCCGGGGTTTTCGACGACCACCGCAAGCTGCTCGCAGCAGATCTCATCGTGCCACCGATTCCGCCACGCGCTCCGCAGGGGATCTTCGGTGCCGCCGGGGCCACCTTCTACCACTTCGACGAACTCAAGCTGACTCTCGATGGACGCTCGAGCCTGGCCTACGAGGAAAAGTGCCCTTCCGATGGAATGCCGGTCCGCTGGGAAGCCGAGGCGGGGAGCACCATGAGCCTCACCCTGCCCTTTGCCGAGGAGGGCAAGTACCGCATCAACGTCGTGGCGGTGCACAGGCCTGACGGCGGCACGATCCGGCTCAAAGTGGACGGTGTTGCGCTGAAGGTCAAGGATTTGGGTGGGGCCGAGTTCGGCGGGAGAGACGAGGACGCAGTGCCGCTGCGTAGCCGCTTCGTACGCCGCCGCCTCAGCACCGGTTTCGAGCCGATCGAACTGCAAGTGGGCGACCACGAACTGGTCATCGAGTGCGCTTCCTCCGGCGTCTGCGGTTTCGATTACCTCTGGATCAAGCGGGGTTGAGCGGATGGCACGCCGCTCCGTTTTGCTCCTCGGCGCGCACATGTCGATCGCCGGTGGTGTCTCCAAGGCCCTCGAACGGGGGTGCGAGGTGGGGTGCACTACGATGCAGATCTTCACCAGGAACGCCAGCCGCTGGGTGGCCAAGCCGCTGGCTGACAAAGAGATCGAGCGCTACCACCGGCTTGCCGCAAACTCAAAGATCGCGCCGGTGGTGGCCCATGACAGCTACCTGATCAACCTGGCCTCACCGGATGACAAGCTCCATGCGAAGTCCCTGGCTGCGCTGCGCGACGAGATGGATCGCGCCGAGGTTCTGGGCCTCGCCGGTGTGGTGATCCATCCTGGGGCGCATATGGGGCAGGGTGAAGAGGTGGGGCTTGCGCGCATCGCCGAGGCGCTCGACGTGCTCCACAAGGAGACGGAGGGCTATCGTGTGAGGATCCTCCTGGAGACCACCTCGGGACAGGGCACCGTTCTCGGTCACCGCTTCGAGCATCTGGCCGCGATCATCGAAGCGCTGCGCGAGCCCGAGCGGGTGGGAGTCTGTCTCGATACGTGCCATATTTTCGCTGCCGGCTACGATATTCGTGACCGCAAGTGCTACCGGCGCACCTTACGCGAGTTCGACGATGTGATCGGTTTGGAGAGGCTCGACGTGATTCACATCAATGACTCCAAGGGCGAGCTCGGAAGCCGTAAGGACCGGCACGCTCACATCGGCGAGGGGTGTATCGGTCTCGAGGGATTTCGCCAGGTCATGACCGATAAGAAACTCGTTGAGGTTCCCAAGATCCTGGAGACGCCCAAAGGCCCCGACATGGCCGAGGATCGGGAGAACATGGCGAAGCTGAAGCAGCTCGCCGAGGGTAATTGAAATAAAACCATCTCCATCTGCGCATGCCTCAGATGGGGACACAGTCTTACTGCACCCCTTTGCAGCGGCAGCGATGTGAGCATCGCGATATGACGCTCGTATCTCTTTCAAACGGCCACTGAGGAATCGTTCAATGTGACGGCAAAGACAGAGCGAGTCGAAGACCTAGATCGTAGTCATGCATTTCCGGGTCGTCCCAGGCGCGGTACGCGGAGCGACATGACGACGCGGTGCGGCTCCAACTACCGCCGCGAATGACCCTCAGCTCGGATTTGTCATCGACCCAGGCGATTCCGGTTTTGGGAGCATTCGAGTACGTCTCGTGCCAAGTATCTTGACACCATTCACAAACGTTACCGGCTACATCGTGAAGCCCGAACCGATTGGGGCGAAAGCTCCCCGTAGGAGCATGGCCAGCAAAACCGTCATCCCACTCTACGAAGGTCATCATTGGATCGGCGGCGAATTTCTTGCAGCAACTATCTGCCAGATTGGCCGCCCCGAGGAGCGATAGCTCGTCATTACCGGTCCAGAAAACTGTCGTAGCGAGAGCCCGAGCCGCATATTCCCATTCGGCTTCCGATGGCATGCGCAAATCGAGATTCTGCGCCATCTCGTTGCATACATTCCAGCTTACGTTCTCCACTGGATGGAGGAGAGTCGCCTTTTTTTCACCGAGTTCTTCATCTGGATCGTATAGGCTCGGATTTTCGCCGGTGATCCGTAGCCATTGACCTTGAGTGAACTCATATTTGGACATCAAAAAAGGTGCAATCTCTACGTCGTGTAAAGGGCTTTCATCCGGTTGTGCCGCAGGATCCGAGTTGTCGGTACCTTTGGGCTGATCATCTGAAGGCGTAACGGCGCCCATCGTCAAAGTGCCGCCTGGGACCAGCACAAAAACCAATCCCATCTCCTCATTCCAGACGAGGTTTCCCTCTGAGTCTCTTTCGGGAATATCCCCGGTCTGCAAATGAGCGAACTCCCACAGCCCGGATTTCGCGTCCCGACCGATCGGTACGAGACCGATGATCGGCTCGATGGTCAGCCCGTTGTATTCAGCGCATTTCGTCGTGTCAGCGATGGAGTCGATGGCGATCTCCCATGCTGATTGGAAATCTTCAATGCTTCGCTTCTCGATCGTCGCGGCGAATTCCAACCTTTTTTGGACTTTCTTTTGCAGACCGTTCTCTTCATTCACGAGAGCTTTGATCCTGGTTATCAGCTCGAGGAGCGTGTCTTGTTGCCACTGGCTTGCAGTGCTATCAAAGACCCAGGCGCGGTGCTTTGAAACCTCGACCTCGAGGGTCTGTCTATCAGCAGTAGCGAGTTGCCCGTCACGGTCGTTGAGCGCTATCGATCTGTCAAACGGCAGGGCTATTGCCTTGAGATCCATTAGGGTTTTTTCGTGAATCGCCAGTCTCCCGGCCAAATCTCTCGATCGACCGAGCCAATCTTCAAGGGCTATAATTTTTTCCGGATAAGCGGGCCAAAGCGTTTTTTCCTCTGCCTCCAGATCTGATATTCGCTTAACATCTGCGAGGCGTATGATTTCTTTGTATCGATCATTTGCCAGGTTTTTTTCATGACGTATTTTAGGATTGGACCAGAGCAACACGAATCCCAAAAATCCCAACAGAAATACAAACGCAACACCAACCGCTACGCTGACCACGAGATTCCGATATATCCATTTCATTGACTTTCGCCAAGGTTTTGGAGGTTGAGCGACGATAGGCTCGTTGTTCAGAAAACTCGAAATGTCGGTGGCGAATTCAGCCATGGACTGGTAGCGACGCTCACGTCCCTTTTCCATGGCCTTATTGCAAATCACTGCGATTTCTCCAGGAATCAGGGATCGTAGTTTCCGGAGATCAGGTGGATCATAGTTGACGATCTGATCTGCGACCTGATGCGAGGTGTCCCCCTCGAAAGGCCGCCTCAATGCCAAGAGCTCGTAAAGAATCATTCCCAAGCTGAAAATATCGGTGCGATGGTCGATGCGAATGCGTCCCGCAGTAATCTGTTCCGGGCTCATGTAGAAATATGTGCCTGCAAACTCCCCTGTATGCGAAATGGCCGTCTCATCGGTAATTTTTGCCAGCCCGAAATCTGTCAGCTTCGGTTGATCGTTGGGCGCGATCAGGATATTCTGAGGTTTGAGATCCCGGTGGATGACTCCCGCGTTATGGGCTGCTTGAAGTGCCTCGCCCGTTTTTTTGATGAAGAGCGCAACCTGCCGGTAATAATCTCCAGGCAACTGAGGCAGGCGGGACATTTGTTCAATGAAGTTCTTGAGAGTCCAGTTGCCCTCGATGAGTTCCATCGTGATCCAGTGGATGCCCTCTTCTTCGCCCTGGTCATAAACAGTGACTATTCCGGGATGTGACAGCCGTCCACCCGCCCGGGCTTCGCGAGCGAAGAGGCGCAGTGTACGCTCATTCACCTTTTCCGGCTTGATGACCTTCAAAGCGACGCGGCGCTGCAGGGAAACCTGCTCAGCTTCCCAGACTTGACCCATGCCTCCTTGCCCGATCGGTTTTACCAGACGGTACTCCGAAATGACCTGGCCTTCATGCAGCCTGAAGCCGGGATCAATCGCGGCAGGCACCGAGTGTCTGCCGAAAAAAAAGGCCGAAGGAATGAGTCCTTCCGCCTTGAGCCTTTCGAAAAGCTGTTTCATCTCGATTTCGACATCGGGGTGCTCTAAAGCAAAATCATCGAATCCGGTAATGTCTCCAGACTCACGACGATCGATGAATTCCTGGATGAACTGCTCCAGGGTCGATGACGGCTTCGAGTCGGCCGAACTGTCATTGTTCTCGATTTTGTCATCGTTTTCCATCTCTTGTCATTTCCTTTTCTAACGCAGGTTGACTTTAAGCTTGGATCGGAACGTCGAGTTGGTATTTTGGTATTAACGTTGGTGCGACTGCCGAACCGACATTTATCGAAGGTGTAATTAATAGTCATTTACGACCTCGAAAGCATCAACAGCAATGTACTCCCCAAAGGACGAGGGATTACTGATTCCTGTGACGATGATTTTAAGCCTATGAAGTCGTTTGGGAAGACCTTTTTCGTCGAAAAGAATCTTTTGAAACTCGGCCAGTGGGCTATATTGATCGATTTCGGCAATGAAGACACCATCCAAATACACCGCAGCGATACCTTGCATAGGGGAAGTGCTTCCGATCCAATTGACTTCGGTTCCCACGAAAAAAATTGTTATAGAAGCATTTTTCATGTCACTGTAAATCATTGCACCCGCGCTGGCATACGGATCGGTTATGGTGTTCCAATCACCGTCGACTTTCAAGAGATGACTACTCTCTTCGTAGCGTGTCATGAACAGGACGCGGTTCCAGTTGGCGCCAGGCGTCTTCTTGTAGACGCCGTCCCATCCCCCGGCGAAAACAGTCCCATCCACAGGGAAGTCAGGGGATAAAGCCACAGAGTCTAAATAATTACCCTCCAGACCGAAGAGCGTCCAGTTCGTTCCACCGTCGCTCGACACGCGGATTCCCGAGCTCAAGGTGGATGCAAAAATAGTCTGATCGTTGGCGAAATCATTCGAGACAACGATTTGAGTTACAGCTACGTTGTCTGGCAGACCGCTGCTCGTCTCGAACCAGGTGCCGCCTGCGTCGATAGACTTGTAAACGCCACCGAAGTGCTCTCCCATGAATAGGGTCTGATCATTCGCGAAGTTCGGCGACACAGCTAACCCATCGGCGTTCCTGTCGTTGCTGGTGTACTCGAAGGTGGTACCTTCGTTAGTGCTCCGCAGTACGCCATCGTTGGTTCCTAAATACACGGTATCGTCGTTAGAAAAGCTCGGAGAAAAAGCGACCGCTGCTACCGAGTTGACGTTCAGGATTACCGGTTGATAGGTCGTACCGCTGTCGTTCGAGTGGTAGAGTGGAAAAAGACCGCAGCCGTAGTTACCGGTAAAAAGAGTTTTGTCTTGAGTGAAATCAGGTGAAACAGCGAGGCTGAGAGCCGCAAAAAACTGTCCCGGAAAGTCTACTTTTCGTGGAATCCACACATTACCTTGGTCGGATGATGCGTTTATATACTCTATTGAACCGGTCCAGAGCTTCTGATCGTTCTCGTAATCGGGAGAGACAACCACGGTTGTTAGAGTGGGATCGGCAAGTCCGGTATTTATCGCCGACCAGGTCGAGCCGCCGTCGCTGCTCCGGTAGATGCCACCACCCTGAGTCGCTGCAAAAATAGTGCCATCAGTGGTGTAATCGGGAGAGACCGCGATAGAGCGGACGATCGTCTGGGGATAGACGTTGAGTGGAAAGTATCTGATTCCTGTGTTAATCGATAAGAAAAGACCTTCGAACATTCCGACGAAAATCGTGCCATCCTTTTGATATTCGGGTGAGAACGCGAGGCTTCTGAAGTGCCGTTTGGATTCTGTCGAGCGGTATTCGAGGCCACTTTCGTAGAGGACCCACGAGGTCCCGCCGTCGGTGGACTTGTAGGCTCCCGTGTCGTTGCTCACGCAGAACACGGTTTGATCGCTGCCGTAGAGGGGCGAGACGGCGATGCGCACCACGCGGAGGTCGATGATGCCGGAGTTGTATGCATCCCAGTTCAATCCCCCATTGATCGACTTGAAGACTCCCTGGCTCAAGGTTCCCACAAAGAGCGTTCCGTCGGCGGCGAAATCGTTGGAGATCGCAAGGGTGTTGATCTGGAGGTCACTCAATCCGGCAATGGCCTGATTCCAGGTATCTCCAGCGTCGGTCGAGACATAGACGCCGTCGGTGGAGGTCCCGAGGTAGATGATCTCATCCTGGCTGTTGAAGGCCGGCGAGATCGCGAGGGCCCTGATCTCGATTCCCGGCAGCCCAGAACTACGCGGGATCCAGTTGGACCCACCGTCGCTCGAGAAAAAGATCTGACCCGATTCGACGCCAGCGAATATGACCTTATCCTGATCGAACCGTGGCGAGATGGCCAGCTTGGTTACCTCCAGGTCGCCGAGACCCACGCTCATCGCAGCCCATGTTTCGCCGCCGTCGGTAGTTTTATAGACGCCATCGCTGTCGATGCCGGCGAAAACGATTTGATCGTTGGAGAAGTCTGGAGATATGGCCAGATCTTTGATCGGCCGCGGCGACAGGCCGATCTGGGAGGGATTCCAGACGAGCCCTTTGTTTGTGGATTTGATGAGACATCCGGATTGGCTGTTGAGAGCACAGAAAACGGTCTGGTCATTTTCGAAATCGGGACTGACCGCAATGACCGCGGCGTTTCCCCGCAGGCTTTGAGACGAAGAGTCGTCGATAACCAGAAGGGAAGATAGAGTCATAAAAAGCCATAAAACAGCCCACCTTCGATACCGATTTGAACTGTATGATCTTATCCGTTGCAACCAGATCATTTTATGCCTTCCTCTGATAGGATACTCTCGTGTCGCCTCGTAGAATACCATGTCAAGTCTTTTTTTACTATTTATTAGTTTTGTTGCGTGTCCTTTACTTTGCAAAAAAACCTGATGATCGTTTTGATGAATGAGGACTTTCTTGAATGTCGGAACCTATGCGTGGGATGTGATGAAGAAAGTTTTGACAGAAAAGCGCCGGCCCCAGATGGCAGGAGACAGTTCATCGATCAACGAGCTGCAAGTCATGCTGATGCCGGTCCGATCCCGTTCTACACCTGTCCCAATTAGCATTTTCAGCGACAGGACGAGGGGTTGAAAAATGTCCTCTTGCTGGGACAAATGGAAAATGAGAAAAAAATGGGACGCCGCCTTCAGGCGGTGTCCCATTTGGATTGGTATATGGGATATGGGATATGAGATTGGGACACCGCCTCGTGGCAGTGTCCTGCGTTGTACGACTAAGGAGTTACCTCGAAGGTGAAGCTGTCTTCTCCCTTCACGGTACCCGGGTGGGTACCTACTCTCACGAAGAGCTCGTAGATGTTTCCGATCGGAGCGGTGTACGATACAGGCAGTGAGAGGAACTGGTTCAGGTTGCCGTTACCCGGGATGGTGATGACCTTGGGACCCTTGAGCGGGTTGTAGAGCCACGGCGAACCGTAAATGTCCAGATCGAGCCAGCCGTCCACCGACACCGGGGAGGGATCGCTGTTGTTGATGTTGATGTCCAGGTCGAGGGAGCCGCCGCGCGGCACAACTGTCGAATAGGGGGTGGCCGTGACAGTCAGGGCGGGGCCGAAGTTGAGCGCCTCGTACACGGCATCGGGGCACCAGACCAGGCCGGAGCCGTAGTCATTGTCCTTGCCGGTTGCACCGAGATCGGTGGCCGAGATTTCCATGAGCTGTTGGACGTCGTCGGGTGTGAGCGAGGGGTTGGCTTCGAGCATGAGGGCGCAGACACCGGCCACGTGAGGCGTGGCCATCGAGGTGCCCGACCAGGAATCGCCGCTGTAGCCGCCGCCCCAGGTGGTGGAGTTAATGTTCTCACCGGGCGCGCAGACGTCGGGTTTGACCAGGCCCGGGGGATACGGATAGTCGAAGAAGGGGCTCTCGTACCATTCGCTGGGGCCGTAGCTCGAGAAATACGCATAGGTGTTGTTCTTGTAGCCGGTGGCGCCGACGGCGATCACCTCGGGGCAGTCGCCGGGGGTGCGGAGGTTGTCGGGGGCCGTGATCCAGGTGTAGCTGCGCTCGTTACCGGCGGCGATACAGAGGACCGTTCCGGCTGCCTTGACATACTGGCAGGTCTGACGCCAGGTGACGCGGCGTGGATCCCACTCCTGCAACCAGCCCATGCTCATGGTGAGCACATCAGCGCCCATGTCGGCGGCGTATTCCATACCTTCCCAGCAGGTAGCTTCGTCTGAGGTCGTCACCCAGTAACCCACCTTGCAGACCATGATGTTTGCGCCGGGAGCCACGCCGGTCTGCGTGCCACCGGTACCGTCGCCGGCGGCGGAGCCCGAACAGTGGGTGCCGTGGCCGTAGTCGTCCATGGGGTTGTTGTCGCCCAGCCCGAAGTCGTAGCCGACCAGGTCGTCGACGTAGCCGTTGTTGTCGTCATCCTTGCCGTTCATGTCGTCGGAATCCCAGACCTCTGTGTCGCCGTCCAGGTTCTCGCCAGGGTTGATCCAGATGTTCTTGGTCAGATCGGAATGGTAATAATCGGCGCCTGTGTCGACCACGGCGATAGTGACTCCGTTGCCGTCCACGTTGTAGGTCGACCAGGCCGTATCGGCGCCGATCCAGGGGAGGCTCCAGACGAGAGCGCGCCCTGCGCTCGGGGTCGGTTTGCGCAGCGCGGCGGGTGTCGTGACTCGAGTACCGATGAAGGCTTCGCGCGGAATGTTGAGCCCGATCGATTCGATGTCGTTCCGTTCGGCCAGGCTGCGGATCAGAGAAGCCGGCAGCCAGCCGGCCACGGTATTGTTGATCCAGAGGAATTTCATCTGATCGAAGAGATCCGCAGGCAGTGCCGAACGTAGCTCGAGCTTGAGGTCCCGCTGCGAGTTGCGGGCATGCTCCTTGAGAATGTTCAACACTACACGGCGCCGTTCCTGCTTCGATTTACCGGTCGCGGCTGCCTCGAGGATGGTCAAGTCGGGGCGGTCCTGCATCACGATGATCACCGAGATGAGGCTGTCCGCCTCCGCTTGCTGCAAACGTTCAGCGAGTTGGTCCCGGATCAGCTCACTGCTTTGAGCGGGTTGGGGGAGGAAGAGTGCGCATGCGAGTAGCACGCAGAAGAGGGAAAACTTCAGGTTCATAGGTTCTCCTTTTCCTCAGACCGAGTTTGACGCGAAGGTTAAAAGTCGCCCGTGAGAGAGTGTGTCCGACGGGCCCTATCAGGCTTAAGTCGATGTGAATATATAAGTAGAAGTCGTTAAAAACAAGCAAAAAACGCGTTGCCGCTGCGTTCGGGTCTATCGAAACAGTCGAATGTAATCCATGCCGAACATGTGTTTTGGGATCGCCTCCTCGTTGGATCCTACGATGGTCGCGGTGAACAGATTGCGTCCTTTTTGGAGCTCGAACACGCCGAGATCGATCTCCTCGGTATTGCCCCAGGCACCGCTCTTGTAGAGGTCGAAGGGTTCCCCAGCCGACAGGTCGTTGATCGCGAGCTGATGAATGCCGTAGTCCTCGGCCTTGGTGAGCACAACCGCCACGTGGTAGGGGCCGGCCTCTTCACACTCGAATGCCAGAACCAGCGTGTCGCCAGGCGCGGCCTCACGCCACCAGAGCTGGGCTTCGCCACTGTAGTCGTCGTGGGCTGCCTGTTTTTCGGTGATGCCGCCCCGGGAGAGAACCTCCATCTCCTCGCCTTCGATGACGCCCTCGATTTTGAAAACCCGGTAGGGCGGAATCAAGTCGAGAATCAGGTCGTCGGGCTCGGTTCCAGCGGGGGGAAATCCGTCGCGGCCACCGGGCTTCGCGTACCAATAAGACACTACCGCATAGTCCATGTCCACTTCGGCCCAATGCCAGATCTCCATGTCGAAGCGCAAGCTCTTGCGGTAGGGGATCTTGTCCATGATATGCCAGCGGGTGAGAGCCGTGTGCCCGTAGACGCCCGGACCGTCGCAACGTGACTGGGTGTGGTAGGCGTTGGTGAACAGCTCGGGAGATCCCCACGCGTAGCCGTAGTAGTCCTCCGTGCCGGTGCCGAAAAGGGAGGGAAAGGTTTCGCCGTCGACATAGATCTTCTCGTCGCCTTCGCCCCACCAGGTTTTTACGGGGTTGGCCACGTAGAGTGCGTCGCCCACGAATACCCCCTGTCCTGAAGTGTCCAGGTAGTTCCAGTCCCGCATGGGGCGCGTGGAAATCTTCTTATCGATGCGCCACTTGGCATGGAAGTGCATGGAGCGCTCGGTCCACGGTGCGCTGGCCGAGAGGATCCTGCCTCTCAACGTGACCTGCTGCCCGGTCGTGTTGTCCACGAAGAACGCGGCTTTTTCCTGGAACGGCATCCACCAGGAAGACCACAGAAGCCCCTCCTGCGAGACGCCGAGGGGCAAAGATCCGTAAGGATTGAGACCGGGCGCCGTGCCGAAAAAATCGCCCAGTGGTGTGCTGATCGTGCGGTAGCCGTCGAAAACGCCGCTCAGCGCCAATCCCCGCAGGGCGGCGGACAGGTCCTGGCCCTCGACCTGGAGCTCCAGGCGGGCCACGGCGCGCGGCCCTGTCAGGACCTGGAGGTGGCCTCGTTCTCCCGGCGCCAGCGAAACCTGAAAGGGATGCTCCACCGTCTTGTCCGCTTTCCAGCAGCCGGCCAGGGCCGCGGGGTCGTTGACCACGAGCTCGAGCCGTCGCGCCAGCTCAGCGATCTTGTCAGCGAGTTGTTCAATCACGTCGGGAGTGAAGGTTGCCACCTCTGTCTGCGCACCGTATGTGCGGTAGTTGATCTGGTAGTAGAAGTCATCGGCGTCGCTGGTAATCTTACAGTGCTTGGCGTAGGGGATCGGAAAGTAGCTGTTCCACCCGCGGCTGGCGGTGTGGGTGATGGGCGTAGGAAAGCCGGGCGTCTCGCCACCGAGGAAGGCCTTCATCTCGGCCTCAACGACCGGCTTCGAGGCGCCGTCGAGGTAGATCCGCAAGGTGCCCCTGGGATTGGCGGACCAGATGCGCACCACCGCCCCCGGTCCGGCGGCATCCATCATCACGTACTCGGTCCGATCCGCAACGTCTTCCGCACGCAGGAACTCGCCGCGGTCATAGTTTGCAAACCATTCCTCCTCGGGGGAGAGGCTTTTGCGATCGTAGCTGGAGAACTGGCGGCAGGTGAACGCCGGCTCCGGTGAGAGGGAGAGACCTTTCAGGTCGATCAACTCATCGAGCAGGGAGGCCGTATCGACTGGCACGTCCGATACAGCGGCGCAGCCGGTAGCGGCCGACCACCCCAGGACGATGAGCAGGACGGTGGCGATAAACAAAAATGTAGGTCGTCGCATGTGATTCGCTCCTTCTCTGTGTCGGCCTAACTCATTTTCTCGAAAGTCGTTCTCCCAGGTTGAGGATACTCATGGAGGCCCGAAAAAAAAGCCAGAATTGCTTCGAAGTATCTTGACCTCAATAATGAGATCCTCTATGTTCTAAATTTTCCTGTCTCGCTCATTTTTTACCCGTCACATCACACGCTCGAAGGACCCAAAAGCTGCGTCAAGGAGATTTGGGATGACACTGTACAGCATGGCTTTCCTCGGTGCCGGTTCTTCCTTCTGGATCGGTTTGATCGTTGTAGTTCTCGTGATCGCGGCTATTGTCGTCGCTCTGGCCCTTCAGTACAAGAAGGTCGGTCCCAACGAAGTGCTGGTCATTTCCGGTGGCCGGGAGAGGACGGTCACCGAACCCGACGGCACGGTCCGCAAGGTAGGTTACAGGACCCACCTCGGCGGCGGTACCTTCGTCATCCCCTTCGTGGAAAAGGTCCAGGTGCTCTCCATCGAGATGATCACCGTCCAGATCAAGACCCCCGAGGTCTACACCGTGAACGGTGTGCCGGTCAAGATCGAAGCCACCGCCCAGGTGCGCATCAACAATGACGACGAGTTCATTCGAATGGCCGTTGAGAGATTCCTGAGCCTCGGTGTCGAGGGGATCCGCGACATCGCCAGCCAGGTTCTCGACGGCAGTGTGCGCGGCGTGCTCGGCACCATGGCTGTGGAGCAGGTCTACCAGGAGCAGCGCGACTTCAGCGAAAAGGTCCTGACGACTGCGCGCGAGGACTTCGATCGTATGGGGCTCGTTCTGGTGGCCTTCAACTTCACCGGCATCACCGACACGCAGGGCTACCTGGAAGCGCTGGGCCGCCCGCGTATCGCCGAGGTGAAGCGCGACGCCACGGTGGCCGAGGCGGAGGCCGAGAAAGAGGCCAAGATGAAGACCGCCATCGCCAAAAAGGAAGGCGACATCGCCCGGCTCAAGGGCGACACCGAGATTGCCGAAGCCAACAAGAGCTTCGAGTCGCAGAAGGCGGCCTACGAGGTGGAGATCAACGAGTCCCGAGCACAGGCCGACATGGCTTACGATCTGCAGCGGCACAAGGTCATGCAGAACGTCAAGAAGGAAGAGGGCAAGACCAAAGCGATAGAGAAGGAGCAGAGCATCGTGCTCATCGGCCACGAGGTAACCCGCAGGGAGAAAGAGCTCGAAGCCACGGTGAAGCGCGAGGCGGACGCCAAGAAGTACGAGCTTCAGGCCATGTCCGAGGCCCAGGCTTTCAAGATCCGCCAGGAAGCCGAGGCCGAGGCCGAGGCACTCAAGGTCCGCGGCGCCGCCGAGGCCGAAGCGATGCTCAAGAAGGCCGAAGCCTGGAGCGAATACAACCAGGCCGCCATGTTCGAGATGCTCATGAGCAGGCTGCCCGAACTGGCCGCGGCGGTCTCCGAGCCGCTCTCCAAGGTGGATCGCATCACCGTGGTCAATACCGGCGGCGATGACTCCAAGCTGGGTGTCTCCAAGGTGACCGGCGAGGTGACCAACGTGCTGGCACAGCTTCCGGCGCTCGTCGAAGGGCTTTCCGGGATCGATGTGAAGGAGCTGCTCAACAAGTTTCCACAGGGCCAGAGCAACAAGAGCCGGAGCGCTGAAGAGATGACCTCCAAGGGTCAGCCGGACGAGGCCAAGAAAGAGGGCAGCGGCAAGAGCTCCAAGAAGCACAAGAAATAGCAGGCTCTGATGATTATCGCAGACAGGATCGCTAGGATTGGCTTCTCCTCCACCCTGAAGATTTCGGCCCGCGCCAAGGAACTGCGGGCACAGGGTGTCGATGTGATCGATTTCAGCGTCGGCGAACCGGACTTTTCCACACCGGACAACGTCAAAGAAGCCGGGCAGCGGGCGATCGAGGAGAATTTCACCAAGTACACGCAGGCCTCGGGCATCCCCGAGCTCAAGAAGGCCATCGGCGAGAGGCTTTTCGAGGACCACGGACTGCGCTATGCTCCGGAGGAGATCATCGTCTCTCCCGGTGCCAAGGCCTGTCTCTTCCTGCTGGGCCTGGTGCTCTTCAACAAGGACGAGGAATGTCTCGTCCCCGCGCCCTACTGGGTCTCCTATCCCGAACAACTACGACTGGCCAAGGCCGAGCCGCGCTTCGTGCCCACCAGCGAGGAGAACGGGTTCAAGCTGACGCCGGCCGATCTCGAGGCGCACATCAACGAGAAGACCAAGGCCATCATCCTGAACAACCCCTCCAACCCGACGGGTATGATCTACTCGCGCGAGGAGCTGCTCGATCTGGCCGAGGTCCTACTCGATCGCAACATCGTCGTGATCGCCGATGAGATCTACTCGAAAATCGTTTACGACGAGCAGGAGCTGGTGAGCTTCGCCTCGCTGGGCGACAAGGCCAGAGAGAACACGCTGCTGGTCAACGGCGTGTCCAAGGCGTACTCCATGACGGGTTGGCGGATCGGCTATACCGCTGGTCCCAAAGAGGTGATCCAGGCCATGGGCAAGGTGCAGAGCCACTCCACGGGCAATCCCTGCTCGGTGGCCCAGAAAGCCGCCCTCGAAGCCCTGGCCGGGCCGCAGTACAACCTGCGCATGATGCGCCAAGAGTTCCAGAGCCGGCGCAACTATGTGCTTCACCGTCTGAGCCAGATACCCGATGTGACCTGTCCCAAGCCGGGCGGCGCGTTCTACGCCTTTCCCAACGTCTCGGCCTATTTCGGCAAGGAGCTCGACGGGATGCGGATCCGCGACTCCCACAGCATGGCCTTCTACCTGCTGGAAAAGGCCCACGTAGGGATCGTGCCCGGAGATGCCTTTGGCGCTCCCGAGTTCATCCGCATTTCCTACGCCACATCGATGGACAACATCGAAGAGGGCATGGATAGGATCACCGAATCCCTGTCGCGCCTGCGGGCCGCTCCCAAGGAGAAAGTCTTTATGCTCGACAACAAGATCACGAGAAATAAAAAGCGCGTAGCCGCCGACACCGGTATTTCTCTCGAGGAGCGCAGCAAGCTCATGGCTCTTTCGGAGAGCCATCTCAAGTTCGACGAGTACTACGAGTGGAACGCCAACATCAACGGTGTGATCATCCAGCTCAGGACCAACTCGAAGCACCTCTGCGGCTTCTGGATGGAGAACTGGTATCCCGCCGAGCTCGAGTCCGACCTGGAGCCGCACGGGTTGATCGTGGCCGTCAAGGGCGTCAAGGGACACGAAGCCCACGCTTACTATAACTCGGAATCTAAAACCGCTTTCTTCGTGAACGCCAACTATTACGGCATGGTGCGCGGCTGGGCGCTGGGCATCGTGACCGACATCGCGGAGCGTCTCTATGACGTACACGCCGTGCGCGGTGCCTGTCTCGACCACGATGGCGAGGGCACCCTGATCATCGGTCCTACCGGCGCCGGGCGTTCGACCATGACTTACGGCCTGCTGCGCGACGAGAATCTCAGGATCCACTCCGACGACTGGGCTTTTCTGCGCTACCGCAACGGCGAAGCGATCGCCGATATCTCGGAGCGTAAGTTCTACATGCGCACCAATATCGTCGAGGATTTCGACGCCTTCGCCCCGCTGTTTGCGCGCTCCAAGTGCGAAAACGTGGCCACCGGCAAGGATGAGTGCACCAACACCGAGTGTCTCACCAAGGACGACTGCGATCTGGAGAAGAACGCCGATTATTGCTTCCGCGCCTTCGACAACTCGCGGGTCATCCTCGATCCCAACTGGCTCGGCGGGCCGCAGAAGTACGTGCGCCGCACGAAGATCAAGAACGTGGTGATCCTCAAGCGCGACCCGGTCTCCGAACCGGTGGTGGCGATCGATCCCGAGGAGGCCGTCAAGTTCCTCGCCACCGGACGCTACCAGGTGCTCTCGTCAGGGTCTCGGGGCTACGGCAACTTCAAGAACCAGCCGTTCTTCAATCCCTATCTCCTGGTCCAGGATCCTGAGCGCATCGCGCAGCACAAGAGCTACTTCCGTAGGCTGTTTGCGATCGCCAAGCCTTATGTTGTCAACACGGGCGTGGGGGAGCCGGACAAGATCATCGAGCGGATCAGAGAGCTGATCGTGTAGCTCGACGGTTGCATCAACAACCAATAAAACAACACGGGACACAGCTTTGCGGTTGTGCCCCGGTTTCTTTTCCACCTCACTCAGTCGTCACGGCCAACCGTAGCCCGACCGGAATTTGCAATAAGATCGGGAACGTGTGATGGCAGCCTCGCGATGACGATCACCCAACCCTATTCCGACGGTGAGGGAGGGCGACAAGGTGCGATCAGACGTCGATGCTTCTGTCGAATGCTCTGCCTGCCTGGCTCCAAGGTTGGGTGGAGCAATCCACAGGTCATCACGAATGTCGGCTGGTCCCGCCCTCCCTAAACCGGTCGGGCTACGGTTGGGACCATCGGGAAGAGGGGGGGGATGGTGTGAGGTGTGGATTGTCGCTTTCCGCTGAAGCAGGCGGCTTCTACCTAACAAGCTTGGATCCTCTCACTTCGTGCACTTCGGTGCGCCAGGAAAGCCTGGCCAACCTAGCTGAATGAAAGGAATCAGCCATGTGAATTACCCATACGACATGTAGCCAATGGAGCGGTGGTCGGAGTAATCCGGATGC
>Ga0190284_1000074_pt1 | contig 75670 bp, 50 predicted proteins | sample 48691812_MG_FD_161668 | JGI IMG/M metagenome (GOLD analysis project Ga0190284, IMG submission 161668) | Hydrothermal vent microbial mat bacterial communities from Southern Trench, Guaymas Basin, Mexico - 4869-18-1-2_MG | ecosystem: Environmental > Aquatic > Marine > Hydrothermal vents >... | reverse complement strand
TCGATCGGTGGAGAGAGCAATCCCCGGGCATTCACCACCCGTCCGCCGATCTCGCCCTCCATCACTGTCGGGCTACGGATCGGTGATAGCGATCGCACGGTCAGCGCAGCGCGATCGCCGGTCTCGTGCCCTATGATGGCCGAGTAGATGATGGAGTGATCGACATCGTTCATCGAACGGCAGTCGTTACCGGATCTGGCCCTCGATGTACTGCGACTTCACCGAGTCGGCGCCGCCCGTGCCGCGCTGGATGGCGGCCTGGGTCCAGACCGTCACGGTCGGTGCGGTGCTTGGGATCGGCACCTTGAGGTCGGCGTAGCCGGCGGCGTTGGCCCGTTTCGCTCCGATCAACATAACCGGGCCAACGAGATCGAGGCACATCCCGCCGAGCGCGGCCGGTGCGAGTCCGCCAGGTGCTACACCCTGCAACGAGAAGAGGAAGTAGATCAGCTCGTCCGACCGTGCGCCGCTGATGGAGAAGGTCGTCAGCGCACCGCGGTTCAGAGCGGTCTGGAAGAGGATGGGTGGTTTGTCGGTGGCGTTGAGCCGCACCGTGAACGAGTCCGCACTGGGATTGGTCACCGCAAAATCGAGGAGATCGTCGAAGTTGAAATCAGCGATGACGATATCGTTTGGGCTGATCGCGGTGGCGGTCTCGAAGAAAACCGGAGCCGCCAAGCTGCCGTCGCCGTGATTCTTCAAGAGCGCAACCCTGGGGGGTGAATTATTGACAACGAGCAGGTCGGGATCGTCGTCGAGGTCGAGGTCCGCCGCGGCAAGCTGGAAACACGCTTTTCCTGCCGGTAGATCCAAACGCTCCACAAAACTTCCAGATCCATCGTTGAACAGGATCGTGATGTCGTCGGTGAGCGAATTCGCGGTGACCAGATCATGATCCCCGTCGCGATCGAGATCGACCGCCACGATCCCGCGCGCCCCCCCGCCGACCGACCATCGCTGGCGCGGCTGGAAGGTGCCGTTGCCGTTGTTCAGGAGGACGCTCACCCAGAAAATCGAATAGTTGGCAACGGCGATGTCCGGGAAGGTATCGCCGTTGAAGTCGGCGATGGCACAGTCCATGGGGCTGTATTCGGCCGAGTATGAGACGGCTGGCGCGAAGGTGCCGTTCTGGTTGTTCAGAAGCACACTCACGTCATCGCTGTTGCTGTTGCTCGTTACGAGGTCGATGGAGGTGTCGCCGTCGAGGTCGCCGCCTTCGACGTTCCAGCAGCGGTCACCCGTCGCATAGAGCACGGCGGGTTCAAACGTGGCATACCTCGTATTGAGGAGTACGGAGACGTTCTGCTTGTCGATGTTTGAGGTGACGATGTCGTCCCAGCCGTCGCTGTTCAAATCGGCGGCCAAGCACCCACCGGCCGTTGATTCGCCCACATCGAAGACGACAGCGATGGAAAATCCACCATTCCAGTTGCCGAAATGCACCGAGACTTCGCCGACCTGCTTCCCGGCGATGACGATGTCGGGGGATCGGTCGTAGTTGAAATCACCGCACGCCAGCGACCTTGGCTGAATGCTCGTCGGGTAGGTCACGGAAGGCTTGAATTCAATCTGGCCGCAGGCCGGCTCCGCGGCGAGACCAACGACGAGGATGAGATGGAGGTTGAGGAAGAGCGAAATGAACGAGAACGCGCGACAACGATCCCACGAGTCTGATCCTGCTAAGCTCATCCCCATTCCTCCTTCTCATGGTGGTAGATACGCTGTGGACGTACGAACGCTGCAAAGCCAGAAGAAAACGATGGTTCTCTATTATGTAAACATGGACGAAGCGGGTCGTAACAGGGCTTGCTGTATCCCGATGCTGAGGATGGAGCCGGCACCTGCTCGAGAGGCTCGAGCAGCAGAGGATCGGTTCATATTTGAAAAATTTCGACCCTCACGAGCCGATCGCCTGCTCAACTCAGGAGCAGGCTCAACGGGACAGCCCATATCTTCTCGTCGATTTGCACCGCTTCTACGCCGTTGTAAGCCAAAACGGCGGCATCGCAATGCGGTGTTGCTCGCAAAAAAGCTCTGAGACCGGAGAGGTCATGATCTCTCCAACGCGATCCGGTCTTGATCTCGATCGCAACGACCTTGCGCTTGCGCTCGATCACAAAATCGACCTCATGACGCCCCTGGACGTTCCAGAAAAAGACCTTCGCGTCGGGCATGCTACTCTCGACAAGACTCGCAATATTCTGAGCCACGAAAGTTTCGAACATCGCACCCCGAAGCGGCTCACCCGCTTCGGGATCGAGTGAATCGATCCGCGCCAGATGGCAAGCAAGGCCCGAATCGGACATATACAGCTTGGGAGATTTGATGATGCGGCTCGATCGATTCGTGAGATACGGGGGGATCTTGCTGATCACGCACGATGTCTCGATCAGATCGAGATACCGCGATGCCGTGACGCTCGTCAATTTGATATCCCGAGCCAGTTCGCTCACCTTGAGAACCTGCCCCGATCGCAGCGCCGCCATCTGCAGCACGTTGCGGAATGTGACCAGATCCGCGACTTGCGCCAGCTCTCGAATATCCCGCTCCAGATAGGTCTGTTCGTAGCCCCTGAACCAGATAGATTCAGCCCCTATCGGCAATAGCGAAACAGGTGGCATCCCACCGCGTAGGACTTCGACAGATTGAATCGCTGCGACTTTGCGGCGGGTCGGGAGTTTGTGATTTTCGATGAACCTCGTCAGGAACGGTTCTTTGGTGCGACGACCTTCGACCTCACGACGTGAAAAGGGGTGCAGAGTCAGGTAGACAGCGCGACCAGCCAGTGTTTCGGATACATTTCTGAGAAGATGAAAATTTGCGGATCCAGACAGCAGGAAGCGACCGGGTGTCCGGTCCTGGTCCACGAACGTCTTGACCGTCGTCAACAACTCCGGGCTCTTCTGAGCCTCGTCGATCGTAAGGGGACCAGCGCCACTTAGCAGCGACTCTGGATTTTGACGCGCTCCCTCGAGAAGCGCAAAATCGTCGAGTGAGATGTAACGCCGATCGCGGAGAGCCGGCTCATTTTGCAGAAGCGTACTCTTCCCGACCTGACGCATACCGGTCAGAATGACAACAGGCATGACCTTCAGGGCATTTTCGATGACTGCAGTGATGTCCCGGCCCGTGTAGTCTGTCATAATTGAACATGTTATAGTGACATTTTGACATATTGTCAACATCAAAAATGACAAATCACCGTATGCGTATGAGAGGTCAATGTCTTTTTTTTCAGGATGTTATGGCGACGAACACCATCTATCCTTCATCGCAGCGAACGATAATTCCGGAGTGCAAACAGCTCTTTCAGTTGGCCTGCAGGCCGTTGGAGGCGTCGATCGGTGGCTGCGGCAAAGGTGCATCGCCCAGAATCCCCTGAAAGTAGACCGTCGTACTGCCGAACTGCGGTGGAACGGTGAGTGCGAGGCGGCAGAAGTCGCCCACCGGATCTTCGAGCATGGGGTACGGAAAGGTGGAGATCGGGCTGCCCGTGAGGCTGGTGACATCATGGGGTAAACCGTAGTAGTGAGACCTTTTGACGAACGACGCCAGCAGGTGGCCGTCGAGGAGCGAGCCGTTCTTTTTCAGCAAGAATCTGAGCTGCCCCCCGGCGGTGAACGATCCGGTCGCGTAGAGGCTGGCGTCGTTGCCCAAAGCTCCCACACCGTAGAAGGCCATGTTGGCCTGCCCCTCCGTGCCGAAGAGTTCCCCCGGCCAGGTGACCCAGGAAGGGTAGCCGCCGAACCACCAGGTCCCGTTGTAGTTGCCGTTGGGAAAGTAGATAGAGAAGGCGCAGTCGGTGCCGGTGGGACCGTTGCCGTGCATGTTGGGCGGCCAGCCCAGGGCGGGGCCGGTCCATCCGCTGGTAGGGGTGCTCATCCTTACGTGGGCCTGGCCGAAGCGCTGATTCAACGGAAAGGTGTCTCCCGATCCCTCGAGATCGACGGTAATCGCCCAGATCCAGCCTTGGCCCGGCGGCAACGACGGCAGGCCGTACGCGTTGGGAAGCCCCTGAAACGCGAAAGTCGCCTCCGGAATGCCGATGTTCCCCCATCCTGTGCAACTGTCGAAGAAGTAGATGGCATAGGCCTCGCCTTGCGGATCGAGATTGTTGGTGCCGTACTTGAAGGTGAAACCGTCGATGATGTGGTCGGCCAGCCCGCTCGATGGTGCCGGCAGGCGGCCCCAGTCGAGATTGATGTAATCGGTTGAGGGGCTGCCCCACCAGGCCTGAACGGCGTTGTTGTTCCAGATCGACGGCCCGTGGTCGGTGCTTCCACCGGCTCGGACCTGCCCCTCGCTCCACGATGCCTTACGCTCTCCAGCCACCGCGTGCAGATCGCCGGGATCGATCTGTGCCCCGCCGGTGGCCGCCAGGGTCGCTGCAAGCAGGATTTGGATCGCAACTATTGCTTCGAACCGTGTCATCAGAGCATCCTCCTTCTGAAGACGCCCGGCAGAGGAAACGTAGCACGGAGAGCGATCCTCGGCGCGGACGGCCTCTATCTGAATAAACGATGTTCAGCGGTCCGGTTGTCAGCGATCGAAGATTGAGAGCAATCGGCAGGCGGATTCACGCCAGATCGCACCGCGTCGCCCTCCCTCGCCGTGGGAAGACTCTTGGTTCATCGTCATCACGAGGACGCCATCACACGACGCGTATCTTGTCGAAAATGCCGGTCGGGCTACGGCTGGCTGTGATGGATGAGTCAGATAGAAGAGAGCAGCCCGTAGCGCCGACTTGGTCATGTCTCGGAACCGAGGATCTGTGGCTCCTGCCACACCGGTAAGCAGCAGCCTCCCGCATCAGCCCCCGCGTTTACGTCGTGGTATAATCTCGGTAATTCTGCTAGGATTTCGGGCGGTGTTGCTCGCCCGGCGTTCCCTTGCGGAGCGCCTGCAGGACTGTCTGCGAGTCTCTGGGACTCTTTAAAAGGTTTTTGGAGGAGGTCATCCATGAAACCGATTCTACTGATCTTCTGCTGCTTCGCGATGTTCTGCATCGGGGAGACGGCACAGCCGGAGGCAAATCCTGCGGCCCAGGAATTCACGCTCGACTACGCCACCACCGACGGCACCGGCCCTTTCACTAGCCACAACGGCGCGAACCTCTTCCCGCTGGAGCAGGCACCCGACGGGCTCGAGGGTATTCCCGATCCACAGGGTGGACGGATCGTTTTCTTCGAGGCACATCTCGGGGAAAACCGCGGCGAGAGCGGGACTGGAAACTCATTCCCAATGGTGGTGGTCGTTGCGGCCGACGGCAAGAAGGTCTCACTCACCATCGACACCGACCGTGATGGAAGCCTATCAGGCGAGACGACCCTCGAAGCGACCTTGCGCAACCAACAGGTCGAATTCGGTCCGGTGGACATCACCATCGCGTTCGCCGGCAAGCAGTATCCCTACCGCTTCGGCCTGCGCGGCGTGATCCGCGAAGATTTCATCTACTTCACGCTGCACGCCATGTGCTACCGGCGCGGAACGATCCATATCGCCGGCCGCAGCTTAGACGCGGTGCTCATGGATCGCAACGGCAACGGTACGTTCAACGACGCCGACTGGCGCGGCGATGCGCTGCACCTCAGTGTGACCACGGATTCCAGGACCGAGATCTGGGACTCCTCGCCGCTCACGATTATCCTCGGCGACACCTGGTACTATCTGGAACCGAAAGCCGACGGCTCCACCATCCAGACTGCCGGAAAGTCGCAAGAGCTCGTTCCCGTGAAAACCGGCTTCCCCAGCTTCTCTCTCGAGTTCAGCTCACCGCACACGGGCTGCATCACGCTGCAATCCGAGAATGGCGTTGTGCGGCTGCCCCCCGGCAGCTACCGGTGGAACGACTATACGGTGACGCACATCGATGATCAGGGAACCGAATGGTCGTTCACGAGCGGCACCATCATGCAAGAACCCTTCGAGGTGCACGCCACGCCGCCGGGCCGACAAAAAGCTACCGGCACTGCTTCCGCCAACATGCTGGAGCTGATCCTGCCCCTCGAGCAACGTATCACCACCCGCACCCAAGGCGATGTAGTGACCCTCGATCAGCAGATCGTCGGCCGGCACGGAGAAAACGTCTACGTGTCGACCACGCGCGGCTCCAACGCGCCTGCCACCTTCACGATCGACGATGTCGACGGAAACCGGATCGCCGAGGGCCAGTTCGAGGCCGGCTGAGGCGGGACCTGCGAGTATCCATGGCGGATACCGGAAGGCTTCGACCGCAGCAAGCTCCTCAAGGTCTCGGTTCACCACGATCCCAACCCCTTCGGCCAGGACGCCAAACCCCATGAACGCATCTTCCAGATCGCGCGCGATTCGGTGCGGCAGGTGACGATCTCCAATATCGTCGCAGGTAGCCAGGCCGAAAAACTCGGTCTGCAGGTGGGTGATATCCTGCTGCGCTACAACGAATGTGAGCTGCACAGCGCGGAGGACATCGCACGCGCCAAAGAGACCGTCACAACGCCGCAGGTAGCCCTCGACCTGCAGCGTGGTCAAGACAAGTTGACCCTCATGCTGAAACCGGGCTCGATCGGCGTCTTCACCGAAGAAGTCTATGATTGAGTCTGTTCGACACTCTGTCTGTCGAAAGCGCTCACTTCTCTTCCGAAACCTCGAAGGCCGCGGTGCGTACGATCCAGTCGTCCGCACCCGCGCCTTCGGGGCGCACGCGCAGCCGCACTGCGTAAGCTCCTCCAGGCACCCCCACCGGGAAATCGTAGGGCACGCTAAAGCAGGTTCTGCCCGGCTCGAGGCGGCGCGTCACGCGTCGCTCGGCCATGACCGGCTTGCCGCCGCAGAGCAGCGTCCAGCGCTCCTCGACCTGCTGCGGAGCAGTGATCGCGCCATAGACGACATCCCAGCGCATCTTCGTTCCCGGTAGCAGCCGCGTTGGCGATACCGAGAGTGCCTGCACGACCAGTGCCGGCGCCGCAACGTTCTCAATCTCGCGGTTACCAGCGTCCGAGCGCTTATAAACCATCACGTCGGCCAACATCGGCTCCACCCGAAAATCAAAGGGGAACCGGTTCTTGCCCGATTCGTCGATCTTGAGCGTGAACCGCCCCTCCTCCAGGCGCACGATGCCGTACACCTCTTCCGCGCTACCATCGATGAAGAGGCGCGCGCGATAGGGAAAAAAGCTGCGGTCCAGCTCGATACGGCCGCGATAGAGGACCGTTCCGCCGGTGTTTCTGAAGGTGAGGCGCCCGTCACGCTCCGCGGTCAGCGTCATTTCCTCGGCCTCTGGCACCGGCTTGCCCTCGTGGAACCTCAAGCGCCAATCGCCGAGCAACCGCTGTGGGATCGTACCGGCGAGATCACCGATGCGCCGCTCCAGCTCATCTTCCGCCAGGACCTCCACGCCGTCGAGATAGGCATCCGCACCCGGGCTGTCGAAGTGTAGCGCCATGCCTTGCGTGGCAAAGTATTCGATGCGGCCCGCGCCGCGCGCGCAGTGCTCCGGTGTCTCGAGCGCGAAGAGCAGCTTCACGAGCCAGGCCGGCGTCACAACCTCCGAGGAAACCGTCACCGATAACAACCGGCCATCATCACGACCATAACGCACGCAGATCGATTCGCAGAAGGCGTTCTCCCCGCCGTAGAAGTACTCCATGCCGCGCTCGACCTCGCCGCCGGGGCCGCCGGTCGTGCGCTCGATCTCGGTGCGCGTGCTCCACCCGGGCATGAATCCGCGGAAGGCGGCGGCCGTATCGAGGAGATACTCGGAGAGCCGCGCCACCGCGGTCACCGGTTTCGTGAAGCCCTTGATCACGCGATGCAAGATCATCCCCTGCGGCGCATAGTGTTCGACGATGGGGCGCAGGCCGAAGGCGTAGGTGCGCTCGCCCAGTCGATAATCCGAGCTCATCGCGTCGAAGGAACGAGGCTCCTCGAAGACCACGAAGACCGCGTCCACCACCGGTGGATCGTCCACGTACACGATGGTCACCAGCCGCACCCCGGGTTGAGTTCCACGATAGACGGCATACTCACCTGCGGCGCGTGATTCACGCGCCGGGCCGAGCAGCGCTTCCACACGGTCGCGGTTCGTGCCGGGACGGATCCCGAGGAACAAATCCTCCGCCGCGAACACGCTCGTTTCCGCAACACCGGCAATAACGATTGCTACAATCGCGATCCAGATCCACTTGCGCTGCTCAAAGATGGGTCCTACCATGTTCTTGCCTTTCAGGTACTGTCTACAAACCATCAGAGAACACCCCTGACCTCGCACCGGATCAGTCAACCGGCGACTTGCATTGCAAAATATTTTTCGCGCCAAGAGGTCTTGTCCCCTTTTCGTGTGTTGCGCGTATTTCGTAGTTCCTTATTTGTATTTCTTTCATTTCTTCGTCTTTGCGCTCCTGGCGGCTTTGCGAGAGGTCTTCTTCCAGTCTCGAAAAACAGAATGTCAGATCGAGATCCGTGCTTGTGTGCTCATTCTCCACCGGTTCCCGTCATTTCAGGACCTTCTTGCGCGCTATGAATTTTTTGCCGCGCCGCAGCTCGCCTTCGATTTCCATGCCCCTGAGGGTCCACTCGCGCTCTGAGGCCCGCAGCCGCGCGATCTTGACCGGCCGCCGTTTGAAGACCGCGCGCAGTGTCCCCGAATTTATCAACTCGAGCTCCACGCGGTCGTTGTAGGTCACACTAAAATCCTGATCCTTCACGATGTGCAGCTTGCTTCCGATCATGGTGTTGGGTCGATTCCCAACGGTCAGATCGGCGCCCCAGGCGAACTGAGTGTCCTTGGACACCTCGAGCCGATAGCAACCGGGCTGTGCCTCTTTGATCTCGATTCTGATCTTATGGGGACCACCAGGAATAGGGAAACGTTCCTGCTTGCCGTTATCCTCGTCGTAGATGACCCAGACCGGCGCCGCGCCGATCCAATGCCCCTTCACGCGAGCGCCGATGCCGGTCGCCGCGGGTTTTCCGCCGGCACCGCCGGTGCCGGTGCCGGTGCCGCGACGGTCCCCACCGTTCCTACCACCGCCCGGCGTGCTTCCGCCACGGCGCCCCTCGATATAGTTGCGCAGCGATCCGTGCTGCTTCGACGTAAGACCGGCAGATTGCTGGTACAGCCACTGATAACGGCTCAAGGTGGTCGAGGGCGGCGCCGTGGGCTGCATCACGGTGCGGCCGTTGTAAGCCACCCCCCATGCGGTGTATCGCCAGGCCGCTCCAGGAACCGGCTTCAGATCGGGCGTGGCCAGCCGCAGCCACTCGTCGCAGCGGGTGCGGACGGTCGGATCGTTCCAGGGCTCGACGGGCTGGTTTTCGCCGCCGCCACCACCTGCGACAACCCGGCTGCCCGAACCGAAAGTGCTATCTCCGGCAACCTCGAAGGGATTGGAACGTGACGTTCTGCCGCCGCCACCAACCTGCCCGCTGCCGATTGCACTCCCTACACCTCCACCGCTGATGACGCGGCTGCCCGCTCCGAACGCACCGTCGCCGGCGGCTTCGAAGGGATTGTCCCCTGCAGAGCCCGAGCCGGGACCGGCACCGGAACCAGCGCCCGAGCCAGAGCCAGTCTCGCGCCCAGCGCCACCACTCCCGTCACGGCCACCGCCTGCGAGCCCAGCCGTGCCGGATCGACCGGAGAACGGCCGCGGCGCCGTACCCGCCGCCGGCGGCTCGATGAAATAGTCGCAATACACCCAGCCCCGACCAAGCCCCAGCCCGCGGAAGTGACCCTGCTCCGGCCGGTCGGTCTCCCAAGTTCCCACGCCGCGCGCTGTGAAACCGAAGCTGAGGCGCAGTTGATCGATGTCGGGAAACCCCACGTTCCAGGTCATCAGCTTGTGGTGTCCTTGCTCGGTCGCGACGATCGAGGGTTTACCGGCGCCGTCGTTCCAGTCGTCCTCCTCGCTGCCAGGCACACCGGCCAGGCGCCGGATGCGATATTCGCACTGCATGTCGCCATCCACCTGGTCACGGTAAGGTTTCTCCGTGAAATACCACTCCTGCTGAACTGTTGCTGCACCGCGCACTACCCCACGGAACGCGGCCCCGGTCTGGCGGAAAAAATCGATGGTGTCACCGAATCCCTTGGCCTCGGTCTTGGCGAAGAGCGACAGCAGCAGGCGCGGATCTTTGTCTCCCAGCTCCACATCGGCGACGGCCTCGAAGGTCGCACCGAAGCGAAAAGTCTCTCCCAAAACGATTGTATCGGGCACGTCGAGTGTCACCGCTCCGTTCAGGTCGATGCGGTGCGCACGATCCTCGTCGCGGTGCACCGTCACCGGAAAACCCTTCTCATTGATCGCCAAGCCCTCCTGCCCGGCACCCAGCCCGTACCGCGTGATCTTACGAAGGTGCAGGATGAAGGGCCCCTCCCGCGCGGGAGGTTTCCGACCCGGGGGTTTGTGCGGTGGCTCGACCGTGGGCCGCTCGCAACGGAAGCACCAGGTCACCCCGGTGGCGCGACCCACCTCACGGTCGTGCTTGTCGTAACCGGCCACGGGCAGGGTGATGCGGTAGACCTGTCCCTCCGACGCCTCGGGCGATAAGCCGAGCGTCTCCCAGGCCTGCGCCGGCACCGCGGCCCGCGCGACGGGCTCGAATCCCCACGGCCCGGCAACGCGCCAGGAAACGCCGAAGGCAGCGGGGTTGGCGGTGACCTTGACGGCAAGCTCAATCGTCGGCTCCCCGTCGCAGTTACGCACTACCGCGCTCAGATCCACCTTCGGCTCTTCGGCAGCCGCCCCCGGAGCCAGCGCCACGGCCGCCGCCTCGAGCAGCTCTGCATCGGGACGGGGCAACGCCTGCTCGTAGAGCATCGCCAGATTGCGCGCACGCACCTGTGCGAGGCGCATGTCCACGTCGCGTTCGAGCTCGCGCAGGACCGCCAGGGTGCCCTCGGCGGCGAAGGTCACCGCCCGCGAACCCTGGTAACTGTTGGCGAGGCGGTCGGCGAGCCCCTCCTTGGTGGCCTGATCGTGCCACACGAACTCGAGCGCCGTGTTCTCGGGGTAGTCGGCGAAATCGCCGCGCGCCTGACACCAGTCCTCGACATATTCGAGGAACGGTCCCCGTGCCGCCTGGAACTCCTGGGCCTGGACCTGCGAGCGCCAGTTCTTAAGGTCCTGCACGAGTTGCCGAGTCTCGGCCGTGTCCTCTTGGCGCTGCGCCTGTTCCAGATCGGAGTCGTATTCGTCGTAGACCGCCTCGATCGGCCGTGGATCGTCGGCCAGCTCCTCCCAAGCGCGCTGCACCCGCTCGCGAAAGTAGCGGTAGGCGTTCTGCCGGCGCACCTCGAATCCCAGGCGAAAATCGCTGTTTTCGGTTGAAATCCGCCCGAGTACCCAGTCGCGCAGCACCGCCTGCCGGCGCCAAATATCCAGCACGCGGCCGAGCTCCTGCACCTGCAGCTCGCGGAACATCTTGAGCTCTTCGTCATCGGTCTCCACTGTGCTCAGATGATAGAGGCGGTGGCGCAGGTCGTCGATCTGCGGCCTGTAATCGTGCTCCAGATCGATGAACACGATCGGCTCCTCATCGCCAGAAAGCCCCATCTCCTCGACGAGCGCCTTCTCGACGGTATACGACATGGGCACGTCGAGCAGCCATTCCAGGATCCAGCCATCGAGCATGGCAAACCGCACGGGGATCCGGCGCGTGATCGAGGGGAACTGCGACGGGCGAAAGCCTTCCGGAATGTTGCGCCCCGCTCGCAGCAGCCCGGCCTCGGTCGGTTCCATGTAGCCCTTGAAGATCAGGTCGATGGCGTCGCGCCGCATGGGATAGAAGATCTCGTGGCCGATCACCGATACCAAGGTACGCGCCATGCCGACGGCCATGAAAACCATCCCCGACGGTCCGGCGTAGATGTTGTGCGAAGCCAGAAGTTGTTCGAGCATCGGCACCAGGATCATCACCAGTCCCTGCACATCCCCCTCGGAGGACGCCCGGCAGAAGCTGCGCGCCTTGCCCAGATAAGGGATCCGCGAGAAGAGCTCCTCGTAGAGGGCCTGCTCCATGGCGGCTTCGCGGTCGGCCTCGGAGAGGTGCTCCGTCGACTGCAGCACCTCGATCAGGCCCAAGGCGGCATCCAGATTACCGACTCCGTCAGTGAGCTCGGAAAGCAGGAAGCGGCCTGCGCCGCGCGCGCGCCGGCCTGCGAAATCGCTGAGGCGCGATCCAATGCAGTGGCGCGCCACACGGTCACGCAGCCCGCTGGCGCGTTTGATCGTCCAGTCGAGGATCTCGTTCGACGTGATCGCCCGGCGCCCGCCCTCGGCTTGCGCATCGGCCACCGGGAAGCGCTTCAGGAGGTGGTCGAGGGCGCCCTTCATACGATCGATCTGTTGATCGAGGCGACGCCGCGGGGCACCATCGGGAGATGCCACCCCCGTGCGCCGGCCTGCGGAAGAATCTCCCCCGGCAGCTCCACTACCCGGCCGCGCCGCCTGGTCAGCCCCCGGACGGCCCCAGGCGAGCATACGCTCCATGTTCTCCATCTCGATGGCCAGTGCCGGAGTCGAATGGCACAGGCGCTTCCACTGATCGGGCGGCAGACTCTCGCAGGCCGTCTTGACGAGTGCCATACCAAGGATACGGAACTTCCGGTCGCCGTTGTCGGGATCGTCACCCAGCAAGCGTTTGCGGAGCTCGGGGCCCGGATTGGCCCAGGTTTCCACGGCATCGGGGACGTTGTGGATCATGATGCGCATGGACGCCTCTTCGGCCACGTCGGCGTAGAGCCCGCGCGCCTCCTGGAGATAGCGTTCGGGATCGTCCTGGAAGGCGATCGGCGATCCCGCGGCGAGGATTGCCATCTCGCGGTAGACGTTGTCTTCAGGCATCTGCGGCCGCGGCGGATCGGCGGAGCGCGCCTTCTTGTTTTGCAGCAGTTTGTCGGAGATCTCGAGAGCCACGCGGAACTGATTGAGCCGCGCCGATTCGTTGGCATCGGCGGCTGCGGTCGGGTCCATGCCGCACAGATCGGCCAGCAGACGGCGGCGGCTCTTCTCGTCGGGAACATCGTCCATGTCGTAACGCTCGAGGCGCTGCAGCTTGTCGGGATCGGCAACGGTGGCCGTGTCCATGACCGCCCGCATGAGGTACTTGGCCAGGTCGTCCTGCACCTCGCGCACCGGCACCTGCGCGTGCCCCTCGGAGCCGCGCACCTTTTCCAGCTTGTGAGAGAGCATGATGTGGTTGCCCAGTGCCGAACCGAAGACATCGTGCGGATCGAGCCCCTTGGAGAGCCCGAGCAGGTCGATCCAGTCGTCCGGCTGCGAGATGTCCACACGCTCGCCCTCGGGATCGAAAGCGAAGTGCTGGAAGGCCGCGCCCTCCTGCAGCGCGCCCTGGCGCAGATCACGCTCCTTCTCCTGGGCGCGGCGGATCACCTGCATCTTGATCGAGGAGTCGGTCAGATAGGCCGCCGGATTGGTCTTGAGCTTGTCGAGCACGTCCATCACCTTGGCCTTGAAGTGCGCCGGACGCGATTCGTTATGCCAGGTGGGATAGAGGTTTTTACCGCTGAACACCTCGATGTCGAGGTGCACCAGCGACACGTCGGCCACACCGGTGCGCGCCTTGACGAGCTGCGGCACCCGTTCGGTGAGGATCTCGATGAAGCGCTGCTCGCCCACCTCTTCCTTGAAAATCTTGAGGATGCGAAGGGTTTTGTCGGCATCGCTGGCCACGCTGCCCTCGGTGCCGGAGTCGAGCATCCCGATCGATACCTCCATCTCGCGGCAAACTTCGCGCACGGCGGTTTCGAACCAGTCCTGGCGCACCTCCCACATCAGCTTGCCATGCTCGGCGGAGAGCTCGCTCTCGCGCAGCAATCCTTTGAGGACCGCCGGGGCGTCCTCGCCGGCCGTGGCATACATGCGGGCCACCATCCATTCCAGGTCGCGCGGGAAAGGGACCGGTTTGTCACCGGCGGTGCGCCGTGCCTGCAAGTAAGCCTCGAATACTGGCCTCGCTTGTTGGTAGATGTTCTGCACCTCGGCGACGTCGACCGAGGTCACCTGCGTACCGGTGTGGAGGGTGGCGTCGCCATCCTGGCTCCAGGCCGGCAGCGCGGAATACGCCAGGAGCCACAAACCGAGGAGAACCAGGGTGTTCCTGCAAAGATATCGCATGACCGCCTCCTATCGATCCTCCTCCCTCGGAGACGACCGGAAGCCAAGTGCAATCACCTCTTTATCGACGTCGTGTAGCGGTTTTGTTGAGCTCTGAACCGGTTTCCGCGTTCCTTCCACCTCCGCGGGTATTACCGCGGACAGATCCCAGCCAACAAAGCCTGATCTCGTGCCTGGCGTCGCCAGACCAAGCGGCCGGCACAATCGCCCGTTGTGGCACCTTTTTTACCCCCTCGACCAACCGACACCCACTCGAGAAGGAACCTCGTAGGGTGGATATAATCGACTCAGGTTCAATTGGATAAATACGATTTTATGGTAAACTACACGGGCTCGATCGCTTTTACTGTTCGAAGCGCTCGAACCCCGATTATTCATGACGCGAAAGGAGACATCATGAAGTTTGCCTGGGCCTTTGCTTGGGCCACCGTGATCCTCGCAGCATTCGCAGTCACCGCCCTACCTGCAACGATCATCGTCCCCGACGACATCTCCCAAATCCAGGATGCCGTCACGGCGTCCGCCGCCGGCGATACCATCCTCGTCCGCCCGGGCGTTTACAAGGGACCGGGAAACCGGGGTATCGACTTCCAGGGCAAGGTGATCGCGCTGGTCTCGGAGTGCGGGCCGGAGGAAACCATAATCGACTGCGAAGGTCAGGCGATGGGTGTGATCATGATTCGAGACGAAACGGAAGAGACCCGGCTGGAAGGTTTCACCATCCAGAACGGAGCGGGCCGCTACTGCGGCGGAATTTGGCTCGGAGGCTCGTCGCCGACAATTGCGCGCTGCATCATCCGGGGATGCACATCGACCTGGCATGGCGGCGGGATCAATTGCGACAGCGCTTCACCTACGATCACCGATTGCATCATATTAGGCAACCAGGCTCCGTACAAGGGCGGCGGCGGTCTCTACTGCCAGTTCCGCTCCGCTCCAGTGATCGAAAACAGCATCTTCCGTTCCAATCAAGGAGGTGCGATCTACTGCGTGAAGTCCAATTCCATCACGATCACCGATTCGGTGGTCGAGAACAACCACGACGGAGGCATCGTTCTTTTCAATACTCAGGCGGCGATCTCGGGCTGCACGATCACCGGCAACGAGTTCGTTAACGGCGGGGGCATCTTTGTGAGCGACTCCGACTCGACGATCACGAACTGCATCATCGCCAACAACCGCGTCAACGGACTGGGGGGCGGTGTGTACGTGGCATACAATGCCTGCACCATCACGAACTGTACGATCACGGGCAACTTCGGCGGTCTTGGAGGCGGCATTTCGGCAACCTGCAGTGCCGCTCCCATCGTGACGAATACGATCCTGTGGAACAACAAATCCAACGACGCCGATGAGATCTACGTCGGCGATTTCTTGAGTTCATCCACCTGCACTATCAGCTACAGCGTCATCGGCGGGGGGATCGATTCGGTGGTCGTCAAACCTGGATGCAGGATCTACTGGGGTGATGGCCTGATCGACGCCGATCCTGTTTTCGTCGATCCCGCGGCCGCCGATTACCATATTCCCTTCGTCTCACCCTGCCGCTCGGCGGGATCCCGTAGTGCTCCCGCGCTGCCTGATTGCGACTTCGAGGGCGATCCGCGCCTAGGGATGTCTTTGTGTCCCGATATCGGCGCCGATGAGTTTCACACCCGCCTCTACGTCAACGGAAAAATCGCTCAAGGTGAGACAGCCACCGGTATCATTGTCGGCTGGCCCCTGACATCCCCGGTCGTTCTGATCACCGGAACGGGAGTGCGGCCGGAGCCTCTGATCACGCCGTATGGCGTGCTCTGGATGCTTCCGCCTTGGCAGTACAGAGGTCACCTCAATCCGATCCCCGACACCGGAATCAGGCGAATACCGTGGATGATCTCGTCGATGCTGCCGCCGGGTACCGAAATTCCTGTGCAGGCGCTCGTCGGAACGTATCTCACCAATCTCTGGATCCTCAGGTTCGAATGATCGCAACCTCCGAGCGGGCCACGGGTTGATGAGAACCAAGGCGACCAACGAAAATCAGGTAGCGGGAAACATCAACAGAATCCGGCCGGGAGACCAAAGCGCTCCACGTGGTCTGGACGTGGGGCCGGATCGTCGCGGCCCCCAGGTAGCCGCCTGCATTCAAGCGATTCTGGTCTATCAGTGACTCAACGATTTTGAAGAAACGATTTCGATCCACACCCCTGTTCCATAAAATCCGAGAAAGCGGATTGTGTGGTCCGGCATATTCCTGACGGCCGAAAGAGAACTTGAAGTCCTATGTCACGATTCAGAAACGCGTTAGATAAACTGCAAACCTTCACTCAAACACAGTCTACCCGTCGCGTGGAACCTTCGAGCGCCGAGGACGACGTCGACGCCCTTGCCAGATCGGTGGACGAGGTGCTGCAGATTCTGGAGGAGTACAAACTCGAACGAGATCGCGCCGATCGAGACGCGAGAGCGAGCGAGAAGAAGCTTCACAACATCCTCTCGGCGTCACCGATTGGAATTTCGATCTACGATGCCTCCGGACGGTGCCTCTCAGCAAATGAATCCCTCGCCCGCATCGTGGGTACGACCAGAGAGGAGTTGCTCCTGCAAAGCGGCAAGAACATCGTTCCCCGGAAGGTGAGGGGCATTCAGGACGAGGTGACTCGAACCATCGACACGCAAACGGCCACGCGCTGCGAGATGGTTGCCGAATCGGACGTCGGCGAAAACATTGTTCTCGACTGTCATCTCGTCCCGTTGGGAGCAGGCGGACTGCTCTTCATGGCCCGGGATATCACCGAGCGCCGGCGCGCTGAAAACGAGCTCCGCATGTGCCAGTTTTCCATCGATCAGATGTCACTTGCAGTGTTCTTTATGAACATGGAAGCGGGTTTCCACTACGTCAACGAACAGGCCTGTCGATCGCTCGGCTACAGCCGAAAAGAGCTCTTGAACCTCAAGTTGTGGAACATCGATCCCATTTACCCGAAGTCGAAAGCATGGAACGGTCGACAATGTCATGCGCCAGTCCTATGACCTCGATGAAGTGATGAGAAATGTGCTCGACGAGGTCCTCTCCATTTTTGAGTGTGACCGGGCGTGGCTGATCTATCCTTGCGCTCCTGACGCCCCATCGTGGAGCGTGCCCATGGAGAGAACCAAGCCGGAGATCCCCGCTGTGCTCGAGCCGAGTGTGGAGATTCCCATGGAACCGGAGGATGCTCGTGTGATCGGCAAGGTTCTCGATTCCGACGGCCCGGTCGAATTCGGCCCAGGGGCGGAAAACGTCGTTTCCGAGAACGAAACGCGGCGGTTTCACTATCTATCCCAGCTCTCCATGGCGATACACCCGAAGGAAGGTGGTGCTTGGATGCTCTGCCTTCATCAATGTACCTATCCGCGCGAGTGGATTGCTGAAGACAAAATCCTCTTCAAGGAGATCGGCCGGTGGGATCGCCCACGACTTCAACAACATGATCGGGGTGATTCTCGGTTATTCGGAGCTGATCAAACCCAAGCTCTCCCCCAACGATCCTCTGCTGCAGGAAGTAAACGAGATCGAGATGGCAGCCAACCGCTCGAGAGACACGGCACGCCAGCTTCTCGCGTTCTAGCGGAAAGAGATCATCGCACCCCGAACAGTCGACTTGAATCTGTCCATTCCCGGCCTGATCAAGACTCTTTCCCGACTGATCGGCGAGAATATCGATCTACGCTTCGAACCCTGCAACGACCTGCACGCTATCAAGCTCGATCCGTCGCAGCTCGACCAGATCCTCATCAATCTTGTGGTCAACGCACGCGACGCCATGCCTGCAGGAGGCAGGCTGACGATCGAGACGGCCAACCTCACTCTCGATGAAACCGATTGCCAGGAGCACCTCGAAATCGATCCACGCCGCTACGTGCTGATGTCGGTGAGCGACACCGGAAGCGGCATGGACGAAGACACGCTGGGGCACGTTTTCGAGCCCTTCTTCACCACCAAGGAAGAAAGCAAAGGAACTGGACTCGGCCTCGCCACGGTCTACGGGATCGTGAGGCAGAATCAGGGTTTCATCGAGGCGATCAGCATCAAGGGAGAGGGATCGACGTTCAAGGTCTACTTCCCTGTGATCGATGCAGGCACCCGCGCTATCGACGCACACGCACCACCTCGACCGCGAACCGGATCCGGAACGATTCTGCTCGACGAAGACGACGACATGGTGCGCAGAATGACGCGCGCCATGCTCACGAAAATGGGCTACACCGTTCTGGCCGCCGAGTCGCCGATCTCCGCGGTGTCGATCTGCAAAAACATGGATCAGCCCATCGATCTGCTGCTCACCGATCTGTTGATGCCCGAAATGAGCGGCAAGGAACTGAAATCCGAGATCGAACAGATTCGGCCGAGCATCAAATCCTGTTACATGTCCGGCTACACCTCGAACATCATCGGCCGGCACGGCGTCCTCGACGAAGGGGTCAATTTCATTCAAAAGCCCTTTGGCTTGCAGGATCTGGCGCAAAAGATCCACCAGGTGCTCAACGATCGATGACAACCGTGGTCACCGAATAAAGCCGGGCGTGCCGGCGACTACCGTGAGGACTGCAAGAAAATTTCCGCAATAATCCTTCGACCCCAAATCGATCCGTACCGAGGGAGACTGTGCGACTTCGGCACGGGCCCCTTCGCTCGGGCCGTCCGCGTTGCATAAATTCCTGCACTCTGTCCGGGACGTTGAATCTATGCCTCCAAAAAAAACGTCGACAGACAGATTCGTTGCATGCTATAATCATATGGTTGATATATCAAAATTATTCTACGTTTATCATGAATAATTTCATCGGCCAAAAACATCGGAGCGCCATTGATGTCAACTTTTTCCGGCGAGGTCACGAATCTTCTCGATGCTTTTTCACGAGGAGATCGCAAAGCCGAAAAAAAATTGTTCACCGTCGTGTACGATGAGCTGCATGCACTGGCTCAATCGGCTATGCGTAACGAGCTACCCGGCCAAGTCCTGCAAACGACGGCGCTCGTTCACGAGGCGTTTTTAAACCTCGTTCAGGGAAGTAATGTTCTCTGGAGAGATCGATCGCACTTTTTCCGGATCGCAGCCAGAGCTATGGGGCGCATTCTCATGGCTGAAGCGCGCAAACGAAAAACCATCAAGAGGGGGCAGGGTCAACAGCCGATATCGCTTGCCGATTTCGGAGATCCGGGTCAAAACCGAGATCACGCTCTGATTCCCTGTGATTATCTGGAAGAAATGGACAAAGCTCTGACCAAGCTCGGGAGAAACAAAAAGTGTCAGCGGATGAGCTCCATCGTTGATCTACGCTTCTTCGTCGGGTTGACGATCGAAGAGACCGCCGAAATTCTTGGAATCTCAACGGCAACCGTCAGCCGCGATTGGAATTTCATCAAAGCCTGGCTGCATGAAGAGATTGTGAGGAACCTGCCAAGTGCCGGATGAAGATATCTTCGAGGTCAAAGAGTTGTTCGACGCGGCTTTGGAACATGATCCCATCGAGCGTCCTGCTTTTCTGGCCAAAGCCTGCGCGCACGATCCACTCCTTCGTAGTAGAGTCGAGATTCTGCTCGCAACCGCGGCAAATACGCCGGAGTTCCTGGATCGGCCTAATTGGAGGCAGATACTCCAGCCCACCGCACCCGCCCCATCGGACCGGCCTCGAGTTGAGGCTGAAGCCGGTTTGCCTTTTGAAAAGCTCGGCGATTTCAGGCTGATACGCCGCCTCGGTGAGGGGGGTATGGGTGTGGTGTATCTGGCAATCCAGGAGTCGCTCGATCGGGACGTGGCTCTCAAAGTCATCCGCCCCGATCGAGCCGGCTCTTTCGAAGCCACCGTCCGATTCCGGCGTGAAGCCGAGGCTGTCTCCAAGCTGAATCATCCCAATATCGTGACCGTTATCGAAAGCGGGGAGGAGCAGGATGTCCGCTATTTAGCCATGGAGTGGATTCCGGGAGAGGGGTTGGATGAACTGCTGAACAAGAGCAGCTCGCAGAAGAGAACGATCCCGACACTCGAGGTTCTGGACTGGATCAAGCAAATCGCCAAGGCTCTGGATTATGCGCACCAAGTGGGGATCATCCACCGGGACATAAAGCCTTCCAACATCCGGATCGTACCTGGAGGCCGAGCCATGCTGATGGATTTCGGTTTGGCCCGCCTGGCGCAGTGGTCGACATTAACCGCGACCGGTCAGTTTCGAGGAACACCACACTATTCATCTCCCGAGCAGGTCGATGCCAAAGGTCACATCATCGACGAGCGAACCGACATCTATTCTCTCGGCGCCACGCTCTATGAGCTGCTGACTAATCGAGTACCATTCAAGGGCGAGACCACGGCGCAGGTGTTTCGCCAAATCCTGGAGAAAGATCCACTTCCACCTCGACGCTGGAACCCGGCGATCTCAGGTGATCTGGAAACCGTCGTGCTCACGGCGCTGGAAAAGGAACCGGACCGCCGCTATCAGTCGATGCAGGAATTTGCAGACGATCTGAATCGCGTGCTCAGAGGTGAGCCGATTCTAGCCAAGCCGGCCGGCCTGGTCTCCAAGATATGGAAAAGGATGAGACGCAGCCCGGCCGCCAGCAGCGCCATCGGAGTAGCTCTTCTGGCAGTGGTCGCTCTGCTATGCTCCATACCTTGGTATCTCATCGAGATCACCGATGAGCGCGACAAGGCTCTCACGGCCATGCATGAATCGGATAGCCAGAAAATGCTCGCTCTAGCCGCCAAAGCCGAGGTGATCGAGGAGAAAAAACGTGCAGTCGAAGCCAAGGAGCAGGCAGAAACCGAGGAACGTACGACCCGAGCGATCAATGATTTCCTCCAGGACATCTTGGCCTCAGCCGATCCCGGTAAAATCTCCAAGGATGTGACGGTCGTCGAGGTGCTCGACAGAGCTGTCCCGAAGCTCGATAGAAATTTTGCCGACCAGCCGGAAATCGAAATAGCGTTGCGCGACACGATCGGCAAGACATATTTGAGCCTCGGCTGGTATGACCGGGCTCAGTTGCAGTTCGATACCGCTCTCGAGTTGTGCAAGCAAATCCACGGCGAAGACGCATTCGAAACCTTGACCGTGATGGGTAACCTTGCCGGCGCGCTCTATCACCAGGGGAAGCTGCAGCAGGCGGAGAAATACTATCGCGAGGTTCTTGCGATGCGCAGCCAAACTCTCGGTGAGGACCACGCCGAAACACTCTCATCAATGAACAACCTGGCTGGTGTGCTCTGGAGCCGGGGTGAGTTGTCCGCAGCAGAGTCACTCCTCAGAAAGATACTCGAAATCAGGCGCCGAATCCTCCCTGAAGAGTACACGGCCATAGCAACTGTCATGAACAATCTCGCCAGTGTGCTCTGGAGCCAGGCCAGGTTGACGGAAGCCGAATCGCTGTACCGTGAGACGCTCGCGATCCAGACCTCGCATCTGGACGCACAGCATCCTGAAACCCTGACGACCATGAACAACCTGGGCACTCTTCTCTGGAAGAGTCACCGGCACCTGGACGCCGAGTCGATTCTCGCCGAAACCGTCGATCTGCGACACACGGTTCTCGGTGAATTCCATCCCGATACACTCCGATCGATGGAAAACCTGGCCAACGTCTATCTCAGTCTCGGCAAGCTTTCCGATGCCGAGTCGCTGCATCAAAATATTTATGAAACGCGAAAAAGCACACTGTGCCGCGAACATCCCGATATTCTACGATCGATGAACAATCTCGCCGGCACACTGGTCAGGCGCAAAAAACACAACGCTGCCGAACCGCTCTTCAGAGAGGTTCTCGAAATAGCCGGCACCACGCTGCCAGAGGATTTCCTGGAATCCTTCACGTGGCGTGCAAATTACGGCATGTGTCTCGTTTCGTTGCAGCGTTATGAAGAAGCCGAGAGCCATCTGCTCAAAAGCTACCTCGGCTGGAAAAAAGCTTGGGGTGCCGAAAGGTTGGAGACTCGATCGGCGCTCAACAACCTGATAAGACTCTATGAGTTATGGGGAAAGGTTGAGAAAGCCGCCGAATATCGAGCACTGCGATCACAAGGATAGGATTTTCGTGATGTTGCGAGCCCGCGGCTGACGGGCCTCGATTCGAATGAGTCAGCCGACTACAGGTTGGAGACCGATCAGGGAATACCTTCCAAACCCGTAGATCTTTTCCACCGGTTCGAGCAGACCCTGGCCGTGAGTGGTCATGGAAACTCGAAAAATCCTCTCGAGACTCAAAAAACCTGATGGGGTCGAACCGTTTTTCGCACTTTGAAGAATGAGAACATTTTTCGATCGAAGACATAAATCATCGAAGACATAAATCGGCAAGGTCTTATGAGGAGGTACCCTAATGCATCAATTCACCTATATATTGCTCCATGTTGCTGTGCTTCCCGGATTGTTGACAACCGCTCTCTGGGGGCAGCTCCAAATCGCCAGCGGCATTGCCGCAGGCACCGGGGACTGTGACAGCCCGACTCGAGGGACGGCTGCCGTCGCCATCGATCAGGCCACACCGGACAAGATGACGGTCTGTGCCATCACTCCCGAAACCCTCCCGATATTGGAGATTACCTGCAACGGTCGCGATGCCGACGTCACCGTGGCTCACAACCAGAACGTGGCTCTCAAAATCTCGGTTGCAGCCCGCGGTTACGCAGGACTCGACGTGGACCTGTGGTGCTTCGCAAGGACCTCCGCCGGAGCCCACTACTGCCATAACGGCATCTGTTGGCAGCCAGGTCTGGCTCAGCCCTACAGCACGGGGCCGCTCCACAACCTCGATGCCACGATCCTCGACATAACCCTACCGCTCGGCGGGTATCTCGCCTACATAGCGCTCGATCCGATCCCCAACGGCATACTCGATCGCTCCTCGGTCGAGATCTATGATGTCGTCGACTTCGAAGTGCTTACGCTCACCGGCTTTTTCGAAGACTTCGAAGACTGCATCGCAAACGACTGGGTACCTGACGGACCCGACTGGGTTGTGGGGGACGGAGTCTACTACCTCGATTGCTCCTCATCGGATCGCTTTTTCTCCTTCTTCGAGAAGTTCGACTACGCCGACTTCACCTACAGCGGCGACCTCAAAATGGTGGACACCGGCGATCCAAATGCTACTTACAACTGCGGTATCTTCTTTCGCAGCACCCCCCCATCGACGCCTTCGGATCATCGGCCACCCTTTCCATACGTTGACAGCGGCTACCACGTGTCATTCAACAATTCCAGCAACTATCAGTGTTATAAAGCCAAACTGGGCAATTCCACGACTCTGCTCGCCAGCGGCACGTCACCCTATCTCGTGGCCGGCGTCGGAATCTGGAACTCTGTCACGGTCGACGTGAGAGGATCGCAAATCGACATCTACTTCAACGGCATCCTGGAAACAACTGTCATCGAATCGAGCTACACGATCGGCAAGGTCGGCCTGATAGGTGAAGGGTCTTCCACCTACGACCTCGATTACGAGTTCGACAACGTGGCGCTGAGCCTCCAATAACGTCCGTGTTTAACGTGCACGAAGTACACCGCCATCGTTTTAGATCGAACGGGATCGATGGAAGTCATACGATCGACCGGCAACACCTGCGGTGAGGACGCTCTAGAGAAAACCATCGAGTAGGTATCCAATGTTGAGTGACGTCGTTCGGCTGCTGCCAGACGTCCGGCATCTACAGCCTCGATCACCACAGCGGGAAATTGCACACAGCCCCCTCCCCTCCGGCCTTAGCGTGGGACATTGCCGCAAGGCTGTGCCGCAGTTCGCGTTAGCGACGGCAGCTTTCCGAGACAGCCTTGCGACGTTGTCCCCGAATCCTTGCGGCTTGATCCCTCCCCACCCCAATCCAGCCCACACAGGTTCCACGATCCTCGAAAAGATGTGGACAATCTGGAACGTTTGTATTTCTTATGGCTAAAGTTCGTGCGGAATGAAGCTTGGCTAAGATGCTCTCAATCAGACTGTTATCAAAAAAAAAGAGACGGTTCCGATGAGCTACCGATCGAAAGCCGCCCCCCCCAACTGCGACCTTGCCATCGGCCCAGGCCCTGAGGGGCAACTCGTGGTCGGTCTCGCTGGGTACTGGACGATCAAGCAATCCCTTCCGCCTGCCGGCGACGTGTTTCAGGCGGCGATGTCCGAGACCCGCCGCATCAGCTTTGACACGACCGCTCTCGCCGCGTGGGACAGCAACCTGCTGACCTTCCTGCTCGCGGTGATCGACCGCGCCGCGCACAAAGGCATCGACGTCGATCGGGAAGGCCTCCCCGAGGGCGCCCGCAAGCTGCTGGCCCTCGCCACGGCGGTGCCCGAGAGGACCGATGCCCGGCGCTCGATCACTCGCGAATCCCCTCTCACCCGCATCGGCGGCGCTGCCATCGGATTCTGGAGTGGTGCGCTGGAGCTGCTCGAATTCCTCGGTGAAGCCTCGGTCGCCGTGACCCGCGCGCTGCGCGGCAGAGCGCGCTTCAGAATCTCCGACACGCTGCTCATCATGCAGCGCACCGGAGCCGATGCCGTGCCGATCGTGTCGCTCATCAGCCTGCTCGTCGGCCTGATCCTGGCCTTTATCGGCGCCGTTCAGTTGATGATGTTCGGCGCCCAGATCTATGTCTCGGCCCTGGTGGGCATCGCCATGCTGCGGGTCATGGGCGCTGTCATGACCGGCGTGATCATGGCGGGCCGCACCGGCGCGGCCTTCGCCGCCGAGCTGGGCACCATGCAGGTCAACGAGGAGATCGATGCCCTGAAGACGATGGGTATCGCGCCGATGGAGTTCCTGGTGCTGCCCAGGATGCTGGCGCTGGCGCTGATGATGCCGCTGCTCTGCCTGTATGCCGACATGATGGGGCTTTTGGGCGGATACCTCGTGGGGGTCGCGATGCTGGGCCTGAGCCCCACGGAATACCTGGTCACGACCCGCGAGATGGTGGGTCTGTCCAATCTCTGGATCGGCCTCGCCCAGAGCTTCGTCTTCGGCATCCTCGTGGCCCTGACGGGATGCCTCCAGGGGATCAAATGCGGGCGCAGTGCATCCTCGGTGGGCACGGCCGCAACCTCGGCGGTGGTCACCGGGATCGTCGCCATCGTCATCGCCACGGCGATCATCACCGTGGCCTGCAACATGCTTGGGATTTAGAGGACACACAATCGTCGCCATGAACCGTTCTGAGCCACACGAGCCGCACATCACAGTCCACGACCTGACAATGGCCTACGGGAGCTTCGTGGTGCAGCGCGATCTGACTTTCACCATCGGCCGCGGTGACATCTTCGTCATCATGGGCGACAGCGGATGCGGCAAGAGCACACTACTGCGCCACATGGTGGGACTGAAATCGCCTGCCAGGGGGCAGGTCAGCTACGGCGACGTCAGCTTCTGGGATGCCGAACCGGCCGTGCGCGAGAGCCTCATGGCGAGCTTCGGGATCCTCTACCAGAGCGGGGCGCTCTTCAGCTCGATGACGCTGGCGGAAAACGTGGCTCTGCCGCTCGGCGAATACACGAACCTGGGCCCCCGCAGAATCAGAGAGATCACGTCGCTGAAGCTCGCGCTGGTGGGTCTGGCCGGCTTCGAGGATTACCATCCCTCCGAGATCAGCGGCGGCATGCGCAAGCGGGCCGGTCTGGCACGCGCGATCGCGCTCGACCCGGAGATCCTCTTCTTCGACGAGCCCTCGGCCGGCCTCGACCCGATCAGCGCGCGCCTGCTCGACGATCTCATCATCGAGCTCAAGGACAGCCTGGGAGCGACGGTAGTCGTGGTGACCCATGAGCTGGCCAGCATCTTCGCCATCGCCGACGACTCGGTCTTTCTCGACGGCGAGCAGCGAACGATGATCGCGGCCGGTGCTCCGAAAAGGCTGCTCGCCGATCCGCCGAGCGAAAAAGTCCATCGGTTCCTCACCCGTGGTGGAGGTGGTTAGCGGGTCGGATCGACGTGGAGACGATCCTTCGTTTACCTGATTCGAGAATCGGAACAACATGAGCGTTAAGGCGAACAAAACGATGATCGGAGCCTTCGTGGTCGGGGCTGTGGCCCTGGTCGTGGCGGGGGTGATGATTCTGGGCGGCGGCCAGCTCTTTCAGCAGACCTCGACCTTCGTGTTCTATTTCGAGGGAACCGTGAAGGGACTGACTCTGGGGGCGCCGGTGGTCATGAAAGGCGTCAAGATCGGTACGGTCAACGAGATCACTCTGCAGTTTGATCTCGACCGAGGTAAGTTCCGGACCGAGGTGCGCGCCGAGCTCTACAACGAGACCATGCCTGTCGGCAATCCGAAGACGGTCGAGCGATTTCTCGCTCTGAGGGAGAAATCGCCAAAGGAGCTCAGGGAGACCTTTCTGGAAAACATGGTGGAAAACGGATTGCGCGCCCAGCTCGGGGTTCAGAGCTTTGTGACCGGAATGCTCCAGGTGGAGCTCGAATGTCACGAAAACGTGGCCGAGGCCAAATCGGGCAAGACCCGCGAGGGATATTGGGTGATTCCCACAATCCCTTCCAACATGGAACTGCTCGAGAGCACGCTGCACAACATCCCTCTCGAACAGATCATGAACGACCTGAAAAAGATCGTCGAGGGATTCGAAAACCTGGTCAACTCATCGACGACCACGAGTAGCATCGCGAGTGTCAACAAGACCTTGGCGCACCTGAGCGAGCTCGTGGAGAAGCTGAACTCGAGCTACGGCACGACCAACGTCAAGCTCATCGAGCTCATCGAGACCACCCGGCAGCTCTTCAGCGCCACCAACGAAAAGCTCGTCAGCGTCGCCGGCGAGCTCGAGAGGTTCCTCGCCAACTCGCGCCGGCTCGTCGAAAACGTGGATCGGCGCTTCGAGCCGATCAGCGAGAATCTCGACGGGGCGTTGACCGACGCCCGCGAGCTCATGCGCAGCATGGACGGGCACATCGAACCGCTGATCGCCGATGTCCACAAGCTCTCCGGGTCGGCTGAAGCGGTCATGCAGGAGGCACAAAAATCGCTGGCCCTGCTCAGCGGCCTCGTGCCGGCCGATTCGGCCGTCATGTTCAAGCTGACGACGACGCTGGAATCTTTCTCCCAGGCCATGGACAACCTCAAATCTCTGCTCGCCTATCTCGAGCAGCATCCGGAAGCCCTTCTGCGGGGAAAAGACTGATGAAGACGACAGGATACGAGATTATGAAGACACCATTTCTTCGGCCGGCCTTTCCACTTCTGCTGCTCGCCGGCGCTGCGCTGCTCATCGGCTGCAGCTCGACGCAGCCAACGCACTTCTATCTGGTGACCCCGATCGCCGCCACCGGTGCAGCCGTCGAGACCGGGACCGAGACCGGCGGCCCGGCGCTCGGCGTTGGTCCCCTCGTGCTGGCCGAGTACCTGGATCGCCCGCAGATCGTCAGCCGCATCACGGCCAACGAGTTGAAGCTGGCCGAGTTCCACCAGTGGGCCGAACCCCTGAAGGACAGCATCCTCAGGATCTTGACTGTCAACCTGTCGCGCCTGCTCAGATCGGATCGGATCGTGCCCTTCCCCTGGAAGGGGTACGACGCCACAACCCTGCGGGTCATGGTGGAGATCACCTGCTTCGAGCGTAATCCCGGCGGGACTCTGCTGCTCGAGGCGCGCTGGACGCTCGTCGACGAGCTGTCGAGGAAACCGGTCGCCATGCGCCGCTCCATCATCCGCGAACCGGCCGGCGCTGATGAAGACTACCCGGCGGTGACGATCGCCATGAGCGCCGCGCTGGCGAAGCTGGCCGCAGAGATCGCCGACGCCGTGAACGAGAGAAGGACACCACCTCAGTAGTTTCCTGCGCCGGCCCCGGCCCCGGCAGACACCACCCGACTTTGTGCACAGTCGAGGAGACAAGCGATGAACACCAACTGGCGGCACCCTTTTGCAACCTTGCTCTCAACAGTGCTGTTACTGCTCACGTCACCAGCCCTCGCGACGCCTGTGCTCACCGACGACGTGGACGCCCTCTTCACCGAATGGGACCGACCCGACACACCCGGTGCGGCCGTTACCGTGGTGCGCGACGGAACCGTGGTCTATGCGCGCGGCTTTGGATGCGCCGACCTGGAGCACGGGATCCCGATCACGCCGGCGACGGTGTTCGACATCGCCTCGGTCTCCAAGCAGTTCGCGGGGATGGCCGTGTCGATGCTTGTCGAGCAGGGCAAAGTCGCGCTCACCGACGATATTCGAAAACACCTGCCCGAGGTACCCAGCTTCCGAAGGACCATCGAAGTCCGCCACCTCGTGCACCACACCAGCGGGCTGCGCGACTGGCCCGGCACCCTGCTGCTCGCCGGATGGCGCTACGACGACGTGATCACCTTCGGCAACATCCTCGACATGGTCCAGCGCCAGAAAGACCTCAATTTCACGCCCGGCGCGGAGTATTCCTACAGCAATACGGGGTACAACCTGCTGGCCGAGATGGTGGCTCGCGTAGAAGGAGTGTCGTTCCGTGAGTGGACCCACGACAACATCTTCGAACCCCTGGGAATGACCAACACCCACTTTCACGACGACCACCGGGAGATCGTGAAAAACCGGGCATGCGCCTACGAGCCCGACGGCCGTGAAGGATTCAAAAAAATTGCCAACAACCTCACGGCCCTCGGTTCGAGCTCGCTCTATACCACCGCGGACGACCTGGTGAAGTGGATCGACAACTTCCAAACGGGAACCGTCGGCGGCCGGGCTGTGATCGAAAGGATGTCCGAGCAAGGGAAGCTGAACAGCGGTCGCACGATCGAATACGCTTTCGGGCAAGGTGTCTGGAGCTACCGCGGAGTGAAGGCCGTGAGCCACAGCGGGGGCTGGGCGGGATTCCGGACCAACCTGGTGCGGTTTCCGGACCTCCGTTTCGGTGTGATCGTGCTCAGCAACCTGCGCACCTTCGATCCCGGCAAAAAGGCGCTTCGCATCGCCGATCTCTACCTTTCGGAGCACCTGCAGCCCCCCAAGCCAAAGCCGCCGGAAGCCGAGCGCACGAATGATACGAGCGAGACAGCCTTCGAGGTGGATCCTGCAAGCCTCGACGACTACCTCGGCACGTGGCAGCTAGGGCCGGCCTGGCTGCTCACCATCTCCCGCGAGGGTAATCGCCTCAACGCCCGGGCCACCGCCGAGGAGGCCTTCCCCATGATCCCCGAGGCGCGCGACCGCTTTTTCGTCGAGGACTACGGCTCGGCGGTGACCTTCAAGCGCAACATCTTCGGACAGGTGCACGAGATGCTCTACCGGGGGATGCGGGCCAAGCGGGTCGAACCCTATCACCCGAGCACGCACCGCCTGAATGAGTACGCAGGTCTTTATACCAGCAAGGAACTGGAGACCGCCTACACCCTGCGGATCGAGGGCGACCGGCTCATGGCACGTCACCGCAAGCATGGCAAGGCCACGCTCACTCCCACCCTCGAGGACCAGTTCCGGGCGCCGCGCGGGCGGGTGGAGTTCTTTCGCGACGAGGGCGGCTGGGTGGCGGGGTTTCGGTTCTCGGAGGGCCGCAGCCGGAACATCCGATTCACCAAGGCACCCCTCTGCGACGCCGACCTGGCGGAGGCGCGGCAGGCGGCCCGCTTCCGCCGGCGCCGGATCATCATGAACAACGACGGAAACGAGCAGCCCGCCGAACCGGTCACGCCGGCCTCGTTGCTCGCCGACCGCACGACGCCCCTCGAGGACTCCCAGGTCGACACGATCTTCTACTGCACCGGCGTCAACAACCTCTACTCCCATCGCAGCGAGGTCACCGAGCAGATGGGAGTGGACCGCGAGGTGAAGAACAAGGAGTGGGTCGCGCAGTTGAGCGCGCAAGACACCGATTCGCTGGCGATCATGGTGCGCTGGGGCAAAGACCATGGGCGCGAGGTCTTCTGGTCGATGCGCATGAACGACCGCCACGACTCCTCCGCGCAGCACGCCGACCTGCTGTGCCAATGGAAGCGCGACCACCCCGAGCTGCTCATGGGTCGCCAGGGTGAGAGATGGCCCTGCGGCGCCAATAGCTGGTCGGCCCTGCGCTACGGCCGTGCCGAGGTGCGCGAGCAGGTGTTCCGCACCCTCGAGGACGTGTGTCGCCGCTACGACGTGGACGGCATCGAGCTCGATTTCTTCCGCCACCCGCTGTACTTCATCGAGGCCATGCAGGGCCAGCCGGTACCTCGGGAGAAAATCGCCGCTATGACTTCTCTCGTGCGCCGCCTGCGTGCGATGACCGACGCGGTGGGCCGCAAGCGCAGCCGACCGCTGCTCACGGCGATCCGCATTCCCGACTCGCTGGGTTACTGCCGCGCCATGGGCCTCGACGTGCAGCAGTGGCTCGCGGAAGACCTGATCGACCTGGTGATCGGCGGCGGGTATTTCAAGCTCGAGCCCTGGCAGAACCTCGTGGCCCTGGGCCACGAGCACAACGTGCCGGTCTACGCGGCTCTGGTGCGGCGGCGCATCGAGGCGAACGCCCCCGAACCCGAGGGCCCCACAGCCCTCGAGGTCTGGCGCGGAGAAGCTCTTCTGGCCTGGAGAGCGGGTGTGAACGGCATCTACACCTTCAACCGCTTCGATCCCAGCGATCCCCTCTTCAGCGAGCTCGGCGATCCCGCACTCCTGGAGACCCTGGATCGCGAGGAGCGCACCGCCTTCGATGAGCACAGCACCTGGTCAAAACCGCAGACCTGGGTCGTGGATGGCGAGCGCTTCGTGAAGAGGTCCCTCGAGAAGCAGTGATCTGCGCCGACTCGATACGGTTGCGGCCGAAAGATCCCCGTCGCGTGAAGGGTGCGTTCGAACAGCCCTCATCGTCTTGCAATCAAATACTCGTTTCTACTCAATGAGTCTCCCGATATAATGACGGCCTGGTTGGATTGACCTCCACCTTCCAACGTTTCATCAGAGTTCGCGTTTCCAACTCGAGGGTTGCGGCTGTCCGTGCGTGGCGGCAGCGCCGTCGAGGTACTCGTTTTCGCTTTGACCGGTCCGATTGTAGAAGGAGAGGAAGCTATGAGGACGATAATCTTTCTAGGTTTGTTGTGTACCATGATGGCGGCTCTGATGACGTCTCAGCTCGACGCCCAGACGCCGCGCACACCGATCCAGATCGACCCCAGCAACGACGGCGTGGCCCACGATCCGGTGATCACCATGGATGGCGGCAACATCTTCGCGGCGTGGGTGGACACGCGCAATCTCTGCGAAGGTATCTATCTCACGCGGTCCACCGACAACGGTAAGACCTTCAGCGCCGAGATCAGGCTGGATACCGACATTCTGTGCTTTCCCAAGTCCCTCGAGGGCAACCACGGCCGAAGCCTGATAGTCGACGGCCTGAACGTCTACATCTACTGGTACGACCAGCGCAACGCCGCCAACGACGACGTGTACTTCGCCTACTCCCACGACGGCGGCTCGACCTTCACCGAGGTGCGCATCGACGACTCCGGTCTGCCCGGGGAGTACGACACCCAGGAGGTGCGGATGGCGGCGAACGGCCTCGACGTGGTTATCGCCATGCGCGTCACCGACGTGCTCGGCGGCGGCGACGACGCCCTCTACGCGAGCTGGTCCAATGACGGCGGTATGACCTTTTCCGCGGCGACGCATATCGGCCACGGCATCCCCGGCGACGACGACGTGGACGGGATCGCAATCGACGGCTTCGGCAGCATGGCGTACGTGGTCTTCGTGGACAACAACAACGGGACCGACGACGTCTACGGCGTCTCCGTCGATTCCAGCGGCACCATCGGCTCGATCCAGCGGATCGCCACCGATGCCGTAGCCGCGGGCAATGTGGAGAGCGATCCAGCGGTGGTCATGACCTCCGCCGCCGACATCCACGTCACCTGGCAGGAAGAACGCATCAGCGCCAACGAGGAGCTCTACTACAACCGCTCCACCGACGGCGGCGTGACCTTCCAGGCCTCGGAGATGCAGATCGGTCAGTACACGCCCGGTACCGATGACGTCGACTGGCACACCATGACGGGTGACGGCTCCACCGTGCTGGTAACCTGGCGCGACGACCGTAACGGCCCGACTAGCAGCGCCATCTGGGTGGCGGGTTCCTTCGACGGCGGCGTCACCTGGAGCCCCGACATCAACGTCTCCGCCGCCGCGCCGCTGCCGCCCAGCATCCCAAAGATCACCATGCAGGGCCCAATCGCGGCGGTCAACTGGTCCGACGTCAACACGCCGGACGAGTCACGGGTTGCCTGGTCGCGTGACGGCGGAGTCAGCTTCAACGCCGCCATCGACGTCTCGAACAGCGCTGCCGACGTCGATCAGACCGAAGTGGCCGTGGACACCCTCTACAACTCCTGCCACGTCATCTACCTCGACGACGTGCTCGGCGTGAACAACGTCTACACCAACGCCTTCCGCAGCGCCAACCTCACCCTGGTGGGTGATCTCGTTTCCGGGCATCCCCACCAGTTCCACATCGAGGGGTGCGTGGTCGGCGAGTCGGGCAGCCCGGCGCTGTTCCAGTGCGTCCTCGCCAACAACGTCGGTTCGTTCCCGATCCCCGGCGACGGTCGCGACGTTGGCCTGCCCTACGACACGCTCTTCAAGCAGTCGCTCCGTTACGGCTCGCTGCTCTCCGGCGCCGTCGCCATCGACGGCAGCGGCAACACCCCCACCTTCCCGCTGCAGATCACCCCGGGGACCTACTACTCGGTAGGAATTGTCAGGCTTCCTGGCGGCAATTTCGGCTCGATCACCGATCCGATCCAGATGGTCGTGACTCCCTAGCCCGGTTTAGAGGATCGGAGTAGCTCATCGAAAAAGCTTCGAGAAGCCGCGGCCCTGCGCCGCGGCTTTTTTTTGATCTCACCTGTAGCACTCTCCTGCGGAAGGTCTGTTGTGGCTCACGACACCCGCGGTGCAGCCTATTTACCGTTGCAGGATCGCTCCTTTTGTAGTGAGATCTCTGGATGTTTCAAAGAACGAGATTCGACTGTAGCGAGAGTTTGCGATGAACGTAGACATGCTCTACCCGTCACCCAGCGCTTCCTTCGGCATCATTGTAATGCTGGCGGCAATACTTGTGATCCTCTGCCCTTGCGCAGCACCTGGCCGCTCCGAGTCGGGCGACGCCGAGCGCGATGAGGCGCGCCGGCTCATCGAGCTGGCGGCGTGCGTCAAGCCCCATGCGCGCCAGCTCGCCTGGCAGAAGATGGAGTTTACGTGCTTCATCCATTTCGGCGTCAACACCTTCAACGGCGTCGAGTGGGGCAGCGGAAAGGAGGATCCAGCCGTCTTCGATCCCGCGGCCTTCGATGCCCGGCAGTGGGCGCGGACCGCCAGGGCGGCGGGTATGCGGATGATCCTGCTGACCGCCAAGCACCACGACGGATTCTGTCTCTGGCCCTCCCGTTACACGCAGCATTCCGTGGCTGCCAGCCGCTGGAGAGACGGCCGGGGGGACGTGGTGGCCGCCGTGGCCGAGGCCTGTCGTCAGGAGGGGCTGGCGCTGGGCATCTACCTGTCGCCGGCCGACCTCTACCAGATCGAGCATGAGGACGGTCTCTACGGCAACGGCAGCGCCTATGCGATGCGCAGCATCCCGCGCCACATCCCGGGGCGGGAGTTCAAAGACCAGCGGACCTTCGAGTTCCGTGTCGACGACTACAACGAATACTTCATGAACCAGCTCTTCGAGCTGCTCACCGAGTACGGCCCGGTGCAGGAGGTGTGGTTCGACGGCGCCCACCCCAAGCGCAAGGGCGGTCAGCAGTACACACACAGTCAGTGGTACGAGATGATCCGCGCGCTGGCGCCTGATGCGGTGATCGCCATCAAGGGGCCCGATGTGCGCTGGTGCGGCAATGAGGCCGGGAGTACGCGGCCCGCCGAGTGGAGCGTGGTCCCCATCGGGGGCAGCCCAGACGAGTGGCACTGGCCGGACATGCAGGCACAGGACCTGGGCAGCCTGGAGCGGATCCGCGAGGTCCTCGGCGCCGGAGGGCACCTGCACTGGTATCCCGCCGAAGTCAACACGTCGATCCGGGAGGGTTGGTTCTGGCGCGACGAGCAGCAGCGCGTGCGCGGCGTCGAGGAGATCCTGGACATCTGGTACCGCGCGGTGGGCGGCAACGGACTCTTTCTGCTCAACGTGCCGCCCGATCGCGACGGGCTCTTCGCGCAGCGCGACGTCGAGGTGCTGCGCGAGGTGGGCGACATTCTGCGGAAGACGTTCGAAACGAACCTGGCGGCCGGCGGAAGCGCGGTGGCGTCCGCCGAGAGGAGCGGCGGCGGCCACGGTGCCGGCTGCGTTCTCGACGACGAGCCCGCCACATGCTGGAAAACCGATGACTGGACGGCGGCGGCCTCGATCGAGGTGCGCTTTGCCGGCGATCCCGTGCGCTTCAACCGCCTCGTGCTGCACAGGAGCAGATCGGGGGGGTCGGCCAGCGCATCGTGCGCTTCGAGGTCGATGGGTGGCTCGACGGCGAGTGGCGCTCGCTGACCGAGGGCACCACGGTGGGATACAAGCGGATCTGCCGCTTCCAGGCGGTCACCACGAACCGGATTCGCATCAGGATTCTCGATGCCCGTGTTTGTCCCACGCTCAGTCACGTGGGGATTCACTACGCACCGAAGAGGTGAGACCGGGCGGCTGAAATCGGCGGATCGGTGTGACGAGTCGTTGTGCAGGAAACTTTGACGTTGATTGAAACTCTACCGGCGGAAGGAGCATCATCGTGCGAACGTTGCTTGGAATCGGACTCGTTGTGGTTGTTTTCGGAGCGCTTTTTGCGGGGGTGATCGTGCCTGCGGCGAACGCCCAGCAGGCGGAGGTCACCTTTGAAAGCCTGCTGCGCGAGATGATGGACCGCTCTTCGCTGGCGCGGCTGCCGGCGCCGGCTTTCACCTGCCGGCAGTTCAGCAGCTATGACCGCGACACCACGGGACCGGATCAACCGGGATGGTTCGCCAACTGGGACCGCAGCCAGTTCATCCGCAGCGAGACGAACGAGGGCCGGACCGAGCACGTGTTGATGGACACCGCCGGGCCTGGCGCCGTGGTGCGTTTCTGGGGTACGTGGCACGGCCCCGAGGGCGGTGCGTTCACCAACGGGATCCTGCGCGTCTATCTCGATGGGAGCGACAGCCCGGTCATCGAGGGGCCGATCGTCGATCTGATCAGCGGCGGCGCGCTGGCCGGCGAGCCACTGAGCTCGTCCTGTTCGCCGCTCTCCGAGTTCAAGCGCCGTGCACACAACCTCTATCTCCCGATACCCTATGCCGGGCATTGCAAAATCACCTACGAGAGCGACGCCATCACCGACGTGGGCGCCAAGAAGGGTGAGGCGCTCTACTACCAGATCAACTACCGCACCTACGATCCGGGAACGCAGGTGGAGTCGTTCAGCATGCAGGACCTGGTTAGGGCCGGGCGCCTGCTGGCCAGCGTGCAGCGCGATCTGGCCCGGTCGGCACGACCTGGCCACGCTCTGGGAGTACGACAGGTCACCGGTGAGCTCGCGCCGGGTGCGAGCCGTTCGTTGGAGATGGCCGGGCCGGCGGCGATCCGCGAGCTGGTGCTGAACATCAGCGCCGCAGATCTGGAACAGGCGCTGCGCTCCACCGTGCTGGAGATGACCTTCGACGACGAGCGCACTGTTTGGGCGCCGGTGGGCGACTTCTTCGGCACCGGTCATCGCCGCAGCCCGCACCGCACCTGGTACACCGAGGTGATCCGCGACGGCTCGATGGCGTGCTTCTGGGTGATGCCCTTCGCGGAGTGGGCGCGCCTCGAGATTCACAACCTGGGCGAGCAGACGGTGACCTTGGTCCTCGGGCAGGTGCGCTCCAGCGACTGGAACTTCGACGACCGCTCGCTCCACTTCCACTCCGCCTGGCGCCAGTACGCCCATGCGGAAACAAAGCCGCACGGCGGAATGGGCGGCGATCACGCCGAGGACCTCAACTTCATCGAGATCGAGGGTGATGGGCAGTACGTCGGAGACTGCCTGGCGGTCTACAACGGCGCCAAGTCCTGGTGGGGTGAGGGCGACGAGAAGATCTTCGTGGACGGAGAGGCCTTTCCGTCGCACATCGGCACCGGCACCGAAGACTACTACGGGTACGCCTGGTGCCGTCCCGAGTTTTTCGAGAATCCCTTTCACGCCCAGCCGAAGGGCGGCGGCAATCTCAAGGGTGGCTTCAGCGTGAACTGCCGCTACCGCGCCCTGGACGCCATCCCCTTTCGAAAGAGCTTGAAGTTCGACATGGAGCTCTGGCACTGGGCTGCCACGCGCATCAACTACGCCCCCACTACATTCTGGTACGCGCGGCCCGGAGCGCGGCGCAACGTGGAGCCGGCGCCGGACGAGGCGAGGCGGCTCGTGCCGCGATCGCGCGACGAAGTGAACCTCGTGGTCGGCGTCGAGGGCGCACTGGAGGGTGAGGCGTTCGAGGTCCTCGAGCACTCGGGCGGCAAAACCGAGGTGCAAGAGGACTCACAGTACGACTGGAGCTGGAACCGGCAGCTCTGGTGGATCGATGCCGCCCCGGAGGATACGCTCGTCCTCGAGTTCGAGGCGCTCCGAAAGGGTTCGTTCCGGATCATCGCCCATCTCACCTGCGCCGATGACTACGGGATCGTGAAACTCGCTGTGAACGGCCAGGATGCCGCCTGCGGGCCGATCGACCTCTACGCTCCCGAGGTGCAAGTGCGCATGATCGAGTTGGGTGTTTTTTCCATCGAGGAGGGTGCCAACCGTCTCAGCGTGACCATCACGGGGCACAATCCCGAGGCCAAGGAACGCCACATGTTCGGCCTCGACTACCTGATGCTGAAGGAGCCAAAGTAGGCGATCTCGAGGGGAGAGTACAAACCCTCAGTAGGTTTGTACTCTCCAAAAACGGCCTGGTTCAGGGCTTGGATGTCGAATTCCGTCTATCCAGGATCTCCCGGACCTTGACGGCCAGCGCCTGCGGGGTATAGGGCTTGGCCAGAATCGCCGCAGAATCCTGAGTCTCCATGTGCGCAGAAGTATCGGTCGTGTAGCCAGAAGTCAACACCACCGCCATCTCGGGTCGCTCCTTGCCGAGTCGTTCCGCCAGCTCGGGGCCGCTGATGATCGGCATGACTACGTCGGTGAGCAGCAGATGAATAGGATCGTCGGTCCGCCGAGCCAGATCCAGGGCCTGCTCGCCGTTGGGCGCGGACAACACCGTGTACCCCAGATGTTTCAACACACGCACCGCCAGTTTCATGACCAGCGGCTCGTCCTCCACGATCAGTATTCTCTCGCGGCCCTCAGGCATGATCTTGGACTCGTCTTGCGTGGGGATCCGGCTTCGGATCACCTCGGTGACGGGCAGGAGAATACGGAAGGTAGCGCCTTCATCCGGCCTGGAACTGACTTCGATGGCGCCCTTGTGCTGCGAGATGATGCCATAGACCGAGGCCAGTCCCAGACCGGTGCCGCGCCCCAAGTCCTTGGTAGTAAAAAAGGGCTCGAAAATCCGCTGGCGGGTCGTGTCATCCATGCCGCAACCGGTGTCGCTCACCTGCAGGAAAATATAGTCTCCAGGCAACAGGTCCCATGCCTGGAGGCTGGACACTTCCGAACCTGACGCGTTGCGCAGCTCGATGGAGATCTGGCCTCCATACGGCATGGCGTCGCGGGCATTCACCACGAGGTTGACAATCATCTGCTCCATCTGGCCGGCGTCGGCCAGCACCGGCTTGAGATCGGGGGTTATCTCGATCTGCAGTCGAATATCTTCGCCGATCATGCGCCTGAGCATCGACTTCAAAGATAAGAGCACCTCCCCCATATCGAGGGGCGTCGCTTCGATCATCTGACGCCGGCAAAAGGCGAGCAACTGTCGCGTCAACTGGGAGCCCCGAAGGGCTGCCTCCAGGCTTTCACCGAGCAGCTTACGTGTTTTCTCATCATTGGCCAGTTGCAGGGTGGCCATCTCGACGTTGCCGATGATCCCGGTCAAGAGATTGTTGAAGTCGTGTGCCAGACCACCAGCCAGAAGCCCCAGTGCCTCGATTTTCTGAGCCTGCAGAAACTGTTGCTGTAGCTTCTCCTTTTCTTCCTGCGCGTTTTTCAGAGCCGTGATGTCTTCATAGGTCCCCAGCACGCCTTGAAGCGTTCCATCGGCATCCATGAGGGGGATCTTGCTGGTGCGCAAATACCGGCGCTGGCCCTCCGGTCCGGTCTGCGGCTCCTCGAAGAGCAGTTTGGCCTGACCGCTCTCCATGACCGCCCGATCGTCGGCCCGGTAGCGTTCGGCCTGCTGGCGCCAGCCCATGTCGAAATCGTCACGTCCCACCAGCTCGAGAGGATGCGACAGGCCGGCATCCTCGGCGAACGGTCGGTTGCAGCCAAGGTAGTTTAAATTCTTGTCTTTCCAGAAAACCCGCACCGGGATGGTGTCCAGGATCAACTGCAGCATGCGCCTCGATTCCTGCAGGTTCTTGTCGGCCTGTTTTCTTTCGGTGATATCCCAGATCACGCCGTGGAAGCAGACGACCTCTCCCACCGCGTCACGTTCCACCACGATACGATCCTCGACCCAGCGGACCTCTCCGTCGGGGGTGCACACGCGGAAGGGTTTGTGGGTGAAGCGATCGCACGAGGGATCGTTGCTGCGAGCCAGCACCTCGCTCCTCACCCGGGATAGATCGTCGGGGTGAATCACCCGGGAGTAGAGCACACGGCCTGACACGAACTCCTCACGTCGTATGCCCAAAATCTGGACGACGTTCTCGGAGATGAACTCGACCGGCCAGCCTTCAGTGTTTTGCCAGCGGATGACAACCACCGGGCTGTCCTCCAGAATGGCCTGAACCTGTCGCGGGGCAACGAGCTTGTCGTCAGTCATGGCTTTCCTCGGCACAATTCATCGATCGGGTTGCTTTTTTTCATTGCCCATCGTCACGGCCAATCCATCGATACCGTGATCGAGGCGGCCGATGCCCGGCGGGGAAGGGTTTGGTTAGAAACGCCGCGGAATCCTTATCCGCCACGAGCACAAACAATGGTAGCGCACATCCCAACCTCAACACCACGACAATTTTTGCTCGCTCCAACCCCCTCGCCCAGCCAAATCGGGCCGGTGCCGGTGCGTGCGTTCGCGGACGACGCTTCGCGTTGCAGATATTTGTGGGCTGGCAGCGGCCATCCGCCGTCAAAGCTCATGATCCTGATGGTGCTGAGCGTAGATGAACGGACTTGATCCGTTGCTCGCACCGGCTTACCGGTCGAGGGAGATCAGGCGGATCTCCTTGAATTGGATCTCGACCCCTTCCGACTGCAGGCAGATCCTGCCGGCGATCTCCTGCGCATCGGTGGCCCGGTTGAGCTCCAATCCGTTGACGTAGAGCGCCACGTGGCCACCATCGACATGGATCTCGTACTCGTTCCACTCGCCGACGGGATTCTCGTTGAAGCGGCTCTTTTTGACGTTCCGGCCATTTGTGCGATCCGGGGCGGTCGTGACGGGAAAGCCGTCGATGATCCAGAAATCCCCTGCATTTCCTGACATGAGCTGGGCTTCGAGACTGCGGGGCCAAACCTTGTGCGGACCTGTTTGCCGCAGGAGCACGCCGCTGTTTCCGGCTTTCTTGGTGACAGGAGAGTAGCGCCACTTCAGCTCGAGGATGAAGTTGGTGTATTGCTTTTCGGTGAAGATGTAGCCTGCGGGCTGGCCCTTGCAGACCAGGATACCTTCGTCGACGTGCCAGGTATCGGCCATCGCGCCGCCGTCGGCGAGATAGCAGGACCAGCCGGTAAGGTCCTTGCCGTTGAAGAGCACCTCTTCCTTCGCGCCGGGAACGGGCGAGAGGTCGCGGATCCTGATTTTCCTGAACCAGACGTCGTTGCCGTGGTCCTGGAGTCCGATGTGGCCCTTTTTATTCAAGCCGAACTTCTTGTAAACCGAGAACTTGCTCTTTTTCAGGCGCTTGGCGTAATCGGCGCTGGAGAGGTCGCAATCGACGAGCTGGATTCCATTGAGCCAGTGCTCGACCCGGTTGCCCTCGATGACGATGCGAGCCTGGTTCCACTGGCCGGCGGGTTTCATCAACTTGTGGGCCGGCGGCGCATAGAGGTCATAGAGCGCCCCCGAGGCCTGCATCGCCGTGGGATCGAGACCATACCCCAGGTCGTCGAGGATCTGATACTCGGGGCCGGTTTGCCAGGGAGACTGTTCCTCCTCGGTCACCCGGAACATGATGCCGCTGTTGGCGTTTTTACCGACCTTGAATTCTAGACGGAGATCGAAGTTCTCGTATGTCTCGGTGGTGATGATATCCCCACCGCCTCCGCCGGCAACAACCCTCAGAGCGCCGGCCTCTATCTTCCAGCCCCGTTCCGGAAAGGTCGCTTTTCGGTATCCCCGCCATCCGTCGCTGGTCTGACCGTCGAATAAGAGCTTCCACTCCGGAGGGGGGGGTACCGACTGTTTCGAGGCCTCACCATCGACGAGAAAGGCCGAAACGACAGCAAAGAGGATGCAGACGAGCGATATTGGACTCATGACGACCTCACAAATCGAAAAAGAGGAGCGCACCGTTCTTACGTACGGCTCTGAAAACCACGATCACGAGACTCCACTGTATCAACCGGCACTGATCCTACAAGCCTTCATCGGACCGGCCGCAACAGATTTTATCATCAAGAGCACGGTCAAACAAAAAACCCACGCCCCAAAGGACGTGGATTTTTTTTCGCAACAAAAGAAACGTCAGCGGCGGCGCAATGGTTTCGAACCACGATAGCAGGGCCGGTTAGGTTCAGAACCTTCGATAGCTCTGTATCGATAGCTGGAAACCTTAGAAACCGGTAAGATTTCTAGGGATAAATCGTACCCATGATACCATTCGAGGCGTAGGTGCTGGCACCGGATCCGGTGATGGCCTGGAAGTAGACCGGAACTCCGTCATACGCGGAAGGAGGAAACACATCATATACTGCAAAATCACCGATGAAGGCCGACTGCATCGGTGTAAAAGTGTATGGATCTCTTATCAACTGGGTCCAATAACTGCCCTGTTTGTATTCGGGATTTCCACCGAAGAGTAGAAAAGCTTGACTGGAGTTGCCGTGCAACGCAAACATAAAGTGGACACCGGAGCTGGCGGAAAACGAACCGGTCGCGTAGAGCTGACCTGGGTTGTTCGGAGCATTGATACCGTAATACCACATGTGGTCTGCAATGCCGCTACCGTAGAGCTGGCCCGGCCAGGTGGCCCACGTTGGATAGCCGCCAAAGTACCAGGTGCCATTGTAAACCCCGTTGGGATAGTAGATGTCGAAAGCATCCTCGGTTCCCGTAAAGGGGTCGTTACCTCCGTAACCACCGGGCCGGCCTATGGCAGGGCCCGTGCTTCCCGCAAAGGAAACCGCTTGCTTGGAGATAGCCTGACCGAAAGTTTCATCATCGTTCAGAATGAATTCGTAGCCGGAACCGGCAAGATCAACTGAAATCGACCATATCCAGCCGAAGCCAGGAGGAAGAGTGGGAAGTCCATAACCGTTGGGTAGTCCGGAAAAACCAAAGCCGGCCTGCTGGATACCGATGTTTCCCCAACCGGTGCACTGGTCGAAATAGTAATACGCAAACGACTCACCGGCCGGGTCCATGTTATTGGTCCCGTACTTGAACTGAAAACCGTCGATTTCCTCGTCGGGGAGCATGTTGCTGTCGCTGAGCTGAGCCCAATCGAGATTGAGGTAGCCTACGTCGGCACCGCTCCACCAGCTCGAGACAGCCTCGTTGTTCCAGATCACAGGACCACGAGAACGCTGATGAGAATGGTTGATGGTGTTGCCGAAGGCATCGATCGCCCTCGATTTTTCAGCCACCGGCATGTTGATGTTGAGTGATCCTTGAGCCAGAGTAATACCAACAATCAACACAGTGAACAACGCGACCCATATCATTCTTTTCATTTTAAAGCCTCCCAGAATATGGTGCAGAATTCAAAGACGAGCAACCGATGCAGAACGCCTGCAAGTCACCCCCGTACCGATAAGACCGATCTGATCGAGCAAACCCTGAAAACCCATCCCGATTACCTGAAAACCATGCCAATTGTAATGAATGTGATTATTTCACAATTTTACACACCCTAGGCTTACCTGTTGATAGTAGATGTAGAGTCAAAATACTCTCAACGAGAGCAGACTCGGGGCAACGAGAAAACACCTGGATATCTTTTTCCGGATATCAATTGCCGGATATCAATTGCCGGATAACAATTGATTTTCACCGCAGTTGTCGACCGAATGAGACCGGCAGAGAGAATCTAACGACAACTCGAGAAGAATCAAATAACGGTCGAGACACGGCTCTCATCAAGACGTTGTGATCCGTCCTGAACATGATGATCGCTGTGTCTTAGAAAGTGCGGTTGAGCGCACATCTTTATCATAAAAATATTTTACTGAGGATATTTTTCGACTCTACGGTGTTTTCCGCACACATGGCAGATTTAGACATAGCGCGGATCTCTCCCGCAGACGACAGTTTTCATCGATCCTGTCGCAGCGGGACCAGTTCTCGTCGCTATCTCATATCGACAACGTCGAGGAAACAGCGGATCGACAATGCCCTGCACCACGCCGATCCGCTCCCCTCAACAGCCGATCACGGCGCCACCGTCCCCGCCACGCCGTTGGAGACATAGCTGTTGGATCCGGCCAGAATCCCGGCCTGAAAATAGGCGGTGAGGCCGACAAAAGCCGGCGGCGGAGTGATGTCGTAGGTGGAAAAAACGCCGATAAAAGCCATACTCATCGGGTTAGGAAAACCGGGCGCAAAAGGACCGACGAGTCTGGTGACGGCCATGGAAGGGATGTAACTAGAAACTGCGGCCGTGGAAGCGACGATGACACCAGCACGGGACCTGTATCGCCCGTCGATGATGAACCGATTGATTTCCCGCAATCCCTCCAGACTTTCGTCGAGAGAACAATTTGTAAACATCACACCAAAAATGGTACCCTTGATGCTGAGTAACGCCTCCATCTCTTATAAACGACTTCTTGGATCGCGTTGCATTCAATTTCTGTTTTCTAGTGCTGACGAATCGGCAGCTCTCGTCGGCAATTGACAAATACATATCAATACATTTCGAAGCGCGAATTTATTCCGGTTCTCCGGAGAAGACTATGTCGAATGCCGATAAAGACACGTTTACCAGCATTCTGAGCCGAATGCCGAGGAGCTACTGGCTCACGTGCCTCATCATCATGCTGGAACGATTTTCTTACTTCCTCATTCGTGCGGCAGCACCGCTATTTCTGGTGGCTGCTGGGAGCGCTGGATTGAGTTTGGATTATGAGGACAAAATCAAGATTTTTACCGTCTGGAGCACCGCTATTTTTTGTGCTCCACTGGTTATGTCGATATTTGCTGATTCTTACGGATATAAAAGGTTTCTATCTCTCGGATGTGTTTTTGGCATCATAGGCTATGCTGGAATGGCGCTCGTCCATTCCTCTTACGGATTCTGGATGTTTCTCTTCGCGGTATGCTTTGCCGGAATCTGCACAGGCACTCTCCGACCTATTGTTTACGGTACGATCGCAAGGAGTACCACGAACATCTCAGCAACGTATGTGTGGGGTATTTATTTTCTGCTCATCAATGTCGCCGGTTTTTGTGCACCCCTCTGTGCAGGGTTTGTTGGTGGGTCTCAGCATTTCCGTCGAATCGCCATGATTGCAGGAATTATGATGACCGTGGCTGCATTGCTGACCTATTTTTTCCATGACAACCACGAACGAACAGCGAAGAAGCTCCCCTTCACGAGGGTGTGCATCACGGCGATCGGTAACATGCTCTCCAACAGTCGTTTTTTGATATTTTCCATCTGTGCATCGCTCTCTGCCGCAATTTACATGATCATGTGGAGCCTGTTGTATAACTTCATCGAAGACTGGATCGTCATCAGCGAATTCTCCGAAGCCGGTAAATTTATCCCTTTTTTGAATGCCGATGATTTCGAAGAATTTGCACCGGAAGCTCTTATGTTGATTCATGTAGCGTCAATGCTTCTGCTGGTCGTGTTCGTAAGCTACTGGATCCGCAAAATTCAGAAGATCCGGGCCATCCTGCTCGGTATATTGATTTCTTTGGCTGTTTTCATTCTCCTTGGAACCTACCACTCTGTGCTGGCGATCGCCATTGCATTACTTATATTGGCCGTAGGCGATATCATCTGGATCACTACCACGAACGCGTACATAGGCATCACGGCGCCTCGCAACTTCAAAGCGGTCTATCTTACGTATTTCGGAGCGATTACCATGGGTATCGGATCGGCCATCAACTTCTTATTGGCCCCTCCACTATCGAATATCATCAATAAAGTTGAACTCGCCAAACGTTATATGGTCGATGTGTTGACTATGGATACGGAATCGATACGAGATACCGTAGAGTTCCCTTTCCACAGTGAAGTCCTGGACAAACTGGCTGAAACCATGAACGTCACTTCCTCGGAAGCCACCAGTATCTTATGGGAACACTACCATTCCTACACTGTCTGGTATTACCTCACGGGATTGGGTTTGATTTGTTTTGCAGGTATGTTCTGCTTCTACCGCTGGACGAAGAATGATCCTGTCAGTTAGCGCTGGTTCCGAAATAGGTCCTATGATTCCTTAGAAGCGACCTTCCTGGCGCGGACGCCCTATTCCCCAAGGGGGCTAACTCGGAAAATGGTCATTCGTGCAGAGCAATCGAAAGGCGCATCGACACCTGATCGTACCGCGCCGCCCTCCCTCACCATCAGTGTTCGAATGTTTCATTTCCATCGCCGATTACTGACGTAACTTCCTTGCTTGAAAGATGTTACCGGTCGGGCTACGGTTGGCTATGACGAATGAGTTAGGTAGACGCCGCCTGCTTCAGCGGAGAGCGACAATTCACACCTCACACCATTCCCCCCCTCTACCCGGTGGTGCCATCCGTAGCCCGACCGGTTTAGGGAGGGCGGGATCAGCCGACATTCGTGATTACCCGTGGATTGCTCCACCCAACCTTGGAGCCAGGCAGGGAGAGCAATCGGCATGCGCATCGACGACTGATCGCGCCTCGTCGCCCTCCCTGACGGTCGGGCTACTGCTGGCCATGGCGGATGAGAAAGGGGTGTGGGGAGCGGACGGTGTGTCAAAAAACTGGCGCCAGGAGACGGATGCCGGCCTCTTTACATCGAAATCCAAATCGAAATCGAAATCGATCCGAAGAGTCACCAGCGATCGGTTCAGAATCACCACCGAGTCGGCGCTGCGGCTGCTCACAACGCTGCCGCTGCTAACACGAGATAAGGACACTGCCGCCGCACTGCCGCGAAGGGAGCTGGAGCTGCTGCTGCTAATAGGTACGGCAAGGCAGTGCCCCATGCTGCGGGAGTATCGAGGTCTTATCGCCGACGTCTTAGGGCTCTACCTTTTCGAGCATCGACAGCGGGACATAGAACTTTGCGTAGTGTTTACCATCGGTGTAGCGGGTGCCGCGCTTGTCCTCCACGAGCACCGTGGCTCGTTTCGTGATGCGATTTACACGCCCGACGTAACGCTTGCCATCGGTCTTAAATGAGACACTGTCCCCCGGCAGGATCCCGAACTTCGTTGCCGCCACCTCACGGGGCGTGATCAACTGATGGCGGTGCCTGGTGTGACCGAAGAGCCGATTGGCGATCGACTGGAACCGCGGCCGGGAACAACTAGACCGGTCCCAAATCATCAGCTCGAGCAGATGGACCAGCTCGTGCTCGAAGACCCGCTGCAGAGACTCCAGACGATCCCGGCACAAGCAGCCATTGACCACGATGTCGCGGTGGTCTTCGTTGAAGGACTGAAACAGCAGCGTTGTCGAGATCGCAATTTCGAATTCTCTGTGCGATTTTCCCTGGCCCTTGCGCATCTGCGTCGTACCGGCCGCGCGCGTCATGCGTTTCGATAGGCGAAAAGAGAGCAGGCTGCCATTCAGAGATTTCCGGCAGAGTCCTGCGAAAAAGGCCTCGTCATAGCGATCGTAAAGACGTTCCAGGTCGAAAGTATGAATAGACGTGAAGTTGCCCGCTTTCAGATACGGTGATCTTTTCAAGGCCGTGTCATAGATCTCGGCGGTCAGCCGCGATATCTCTGCCGCAGGGAGCTGCGTGGTTTCGATTTTCCTCTGCAGTTCTGTCGTCATCGATCGGAGGTCTCCATCTCTCGGTTCCGGTGGTCATTCTCGGATCAGAGATTAGGGCCGACCTCGACGATCTACAAGCAAAAAAGAACCGAGTCCATCGGAGATCTCGATCATCTCTTACTCCGCCAATGGACTCGGCTCTGGTTGTTGTGGGTCCCTAAAGAATCGCGGTTCACTTTGTCGCGCAGGAGCTCGACCGGGCTTTTGAACCGTTTTTTCCGCGCTCCGGTGGAAGCGGCGCTCTCGGTGTTCTTTTTTGCGCTACCGGCGCACTAAACGCCGCACGGATGGCTTTGGCGAAGGTGTGCACCCGTTCGAGATCGGCCAGAACGCGCAGGTATTCTCCGTTCCAGCGGCTGATGTCCTTGAGCCAATCGGCGTGCTCCTCGGCGCAGGTTAGCCCCATATGACGAGGCTTCCGCAAAGCAGCCGTAGTGGGGCTACCGATCTGATGCCCGCCAGTCAGGAATTCTGCTTCCTCGATTTTGCGATCGATTTCTTCTTGCCGCAGAATCTCCAGCCGATGCTCGTCAGTCGCCGATCTGCGTTGCTGCTTAGAAGTAATCATGACAGTTCTCATTGATTCTGATGGATTCTCGTGCAATCGTGACCACGAATGTTTCGAGTGTAATTTATGCGTACTACTGTTCTACGGAAAGATTCCGCGCTCCTGGTACGCCGTCTCCAGCCGTGACAGTGCAATGACGTAAGCGGCCGTTCGCCGATCGGTGTCCAGCTCCAGGGCTTTATCGCGAACGCGCGCGTAAGCCTTTGTTATCTTTTTGAGAAGTTTGGATTCCTCTTCTTCCAGTTCCCAAGATTCGCTGCGTTTGTTCTGGAGCCATTCGAAATAACTGACGATGACACCGCCCGAATTGCAGAGGACATCGGGAATCACGTCGATCCCGCGCTCTCGCAAAATGGCGTCACCTTCAGGATCGGTCGGGCCGTTGGCGCCTTCCGCCACGAGCCGGACCTCGAGCCATCGGGCGGTCTCGGCATTGATCTGATTCTCGAGCGCGGCGGGAATGAAAATATCCGCCTCGGTGTGCAGAAAATCGATGTGATTGGAGGGTAACCCGTCCGGATAATCGGACACCCCTCCGTGGACGTTGACGTATTCGAGGAGATCGTCGGGATCGAGTCCATTCTCGTTGCTGATCACTCCCGTGACGTCCTCCACGGCGATCAGCTTGGCACCGAGACGCACCAGCAAGCGCGAGGCCCACGATCCGACATTGCCAAATCCTTGAACGATAAAGGTGGCGCCATCCAGTGAGACTTCGTGCTCCTTGGCCCACTCTTGAATGCAAAAAACCACACCCTGCCCGGTGGCCTTGTCGCGTCCCGGGCTGCCGCCCGCCGCTACCGGCTTTCCGGTGACCACATGAATGTTGCGCTGCCGCTCATGGGGCGGAAGCGTCGACAGATAAGTGTCCAAGATCCAGGCCATGATCTGTGCGTTCGTGTTGACGTCGGGGGCGGGAATGTCATATTCCGCGCCGATGTTGTCGCCCAGAGCGAAAGCGAAGCGCCGCGTAATGTTCTCCAGCTCGCACTTCGAGTAGTTGGACGGGTCGATCTGCAGACCGCCTTTCGCGCCGCCGAAGGGGATTCCCACAATGGCCGATTTCCAGGTCATCCATGCCGCCAGCGCGCGGACCTCGTCCAGATCGACCTGAGGATGGTAGCGCAATCCGCCCTTGAACGGTCCCAGCGCGTTGTTGTGCTGGACACGGTAACCGGTGAATATCTCGACATGACCGTCGTCCAATCTGACCGGGAAGTGTACGACGATCTCGTTCTGGTTCGTCGCGAGAATCTTTGCAATGTTCGAATCAAGACACAGCAGCTTGGACGCCTTGCCGAACTGCGCAAGAACGTTCTGGTAGACGCTCCTTCGCTTCCCGGGCTCTGGCGGTCGCTCCGGCGTTGTCGTCGTGCCGGTGACCGCGGAGTCTTTCCTTGTCTCTTCGCGGACGACACGCTCGAGTCCGCCGTTGTTTCCACCTGTTTTTGGAGCGTCTTTAGCTACAAGTTCGTTGCTCATCACCGTTTCTCCTTCATACTGCTCCGTCGTGCAGAGCACAGCCAATTCGCTGAGCACATGTTCGCCCGAATGCCTCTACTCGAATTCTTCACACTGCCACACGCCGCCTTCGGGTTTCGGCAACGTGCAGGTCTCACGATGTTCGCAGGTCGAACACAGACCCGGGTACTTCTCCATGTCGGGGATCGTCGCCTGATCGGCCGCTTGCTCGTCGTGAGAATGAGTCCGCTTCGACTCGACCTCCTCCACCTCGAACTCCTCGCAGAAGAGCACCGGGCGTTCCTGTCTGCAGAGGTAAGTGCAGGTTTTGCTGTGCCGGCAGGTCGAGCACAATCCGAGGTACTCGGGTTGTGCGACGGTCCCTTTACGCTCGTCACTCTTGGCAACCTGTAATCTCACCTTCGGTTGGTGCGTCTTCGCGGCGTTGTTCTGATGTGTTTGGGAAACGTTCATTTTAAATCTCCTTGACTCTCTCGTTGATCGAGAAGTTGTGTTTTCATGATTCGACCGGTTTTAACCGGCCGATTCGAAATCCACACACAAAGAGAGCAACAGGTGTGCCATCGCGGCTCGAAGCCGAAACCGGAGCAACTCGACGAGGTTCCCACCGATGACATAGAAGCCATAACAATCTTTATTAAAGGAAATTACGGCAATCAGCCTGGACGGCTATGAAAAGAGGTGGAGCGGTCCGAATAGACGGCCGGCTGGATACGGCCCGATACGAATCGAACCACCGCGAGTAGATCCTTACCGGATCACGCATCGCCGTACGCGGTGTGGGATCACTCGCCTGGTGGAGGTTCGATGTCGGCTCGTTGCAATTTGTCGCGGAGGGTTTTGCGGCTGATAGCCAGGATCTGAGCAGCGCGCGTCTTGTTTCCGTTCACGCTGGCCAGCACTCTTCGAATATGATCGATTTCGGCATCGGCGAGGGTGCGCTCGACGTCCTTGCCGCCTTGAACCGAGAATCGCATCAGGGATGGGAGATCCGACACGTCGATGCGGCTGCCTTCGTTCAGAACCACGAGCCGTTGCACGAGGTTCTGCACCTCGCGGACGTTGCCCGGCCAGCGGTAGCCGCGCAAAACTTGAAGTACACGATCCGAGAACTGCAAGGGTGGTTTGTCCACTTGTTGAGCAAACTTCGAGGTGAAGTATCGCAGGAGGAGAAACACATCGTCGTCGCGCTCGCGCAACGGCGGAAGGTCGATGGTCACGACGTTGAGACGGAAGAACAAGTCATCGCGGAAGACCTCCTTCATTACCAGGCCGGCCAGGTCTTTGTTGGTGGCGGCGATGACACGGACGTCGACTTTCTGGGGACTGCCGGCCCCCACCATCTGAACCTGTTTGTCCTCGAGCACGCGCAGCAGCTTCGCCTGCGTCATGAGTGTCAGCTCACCGATCTCATCGAGGAAGATGCTGCCGCCGTTCGCGGTGATGAAAAACCCGGCCCGCGTCACGAGCGCACCGGTGAACGCCCCTTTGATATGCCCGAAGAGCTCGCTCTCCACGAGCCCGTCGGGGATTCCCGCGCAGTTCACCGGCACGAAGGGCGCGGCGGCCCGCTTGCTGGAGTAGTGGATGGCCCGGGCGACGAGCTCCTTCCCGGTGCCGCTCTCGCCGGTGATGAGCACGGTCGCCGTGGTGGCCGCGGCCTTGGAGATAGCCCGAAAGACCTTGCGCATCGCCTCGGACTCACCGATGAAATCAAAGGGCGCGCTGGCCTCCTCGACGGCGGCGTCAGCGCGGGCGGCCCGGCGTGCATGCAACTGGTCGAGCGCCTTGTGAACGGCGGCGAACAGCTCTTCGTCGGTGAACGGCTTGGGCAGGTAGTCTTCGGCACCCTCCTTGACCGCTGCGACGGCGGTCTCGATCGAGGCGTAGCCGGTGATCATGATCACCGCCGTGTCCTCGAAATTGGCCCGAACGTGCCGAATGAGGTCGATGCCACCCACCTTCGGCATTTTGAGATCGGTGACGACGAGGTCAACCGGCGTCGCGTCGAGGATCTGGATGGCCGCAGCGACGCTGGGTGCGGTCAGGACCTGATACTCTATGGTCGCGAGATTACGCCGCACGATTTTGCGGGCCACGGGATCGTCGTCCACAACCAGAATCGTCTCTTTGGATTCACTCATTTTCACTGTCTTGCAAATCGTCGGAATCCGCAGATCCCGAGCACGGAAATTGGATTTCGAAACGGGTGCCGCGGCCCAGTTTGCTCTCGCACGTGATCGTTCCACCGTGTGAGGTGACGATTCCGTGCACGACGGAGAGGCCCAGGCCGTTTCCTTCGCCTACATCTTTCGTCGTGAAAAAGGGATCGAAAATTTTCTTCCTCGTCTCCTCGCTCATGCCGGCGCCGGTGTCGTCCACGACGAGGGCCACCGCGCTGTCATCGCAACCCGTGGCCACGGTCAACGTGCCTCCGTCAGGCATCGCTTGCAGCGCGTTCACGACCAGATTCACCAATACCTGTTGAAGCTGAGAGAAATCTGCGAACGGCAGCGGCAGGTCGGGGGCCAGATTGCGGACCAGATCGACTCCTTGCTCCGCACACCGCCCCCCGAGGAAGGACAGGCCCTGCTCGACCACTTGATTGAGGTCGGCCCTGGCCTTCCTGGAAGGCGTCTGTCGCGCGAACAACATGAGCTTCTTGACGATTTCGCGTGCGTGCAGGGAGGCGGCAATGATGTCGTCGAGGTCGGTCGCGGTCTCCTGCGACAGCTCAGGGGCCTTCCGCGCAAGCTGCGCACATCCCAGGATGCCTCCCAGAGGCTCATTGATCTCGTGCGCAACCCCGGCGGAGAGCTGACCGATCGTGGTCAGCCGGTCGGCGTGCCTGAGCTGCTCGGAGAGCTGCTCGCACTGTCGCGCAGCCTCGTTCTGCTCGATAAAGAGCGAAACCTCCCGCGCCACGGCATCGAGAAGATCATCTTCCTCCTTCAAGAAAACGCCTTCCACGAACTCCGGCTTTTCGTCAACGTAACCCACCTCGACCGTGCCTCGCGGCACGCCGCCAATGACGATGTTTGCGCTCTGACTGAAAAGCACCGCGCTGAAATCGGCCGCGACGTAAACAACACCGTCGACCACGATCCTGGCGGTGGCGATATCGGGATACTGCCATGCCGGCGGCAGAAGCGCCGTGATCTGCTGCAGACCGGTATCCAACGAACGGTCCACTTCTTTCGTGGCGCGGGCGATGCCGTACAAGCAGGTGAGCTCCTTGACGCGCTCCCTGAGCGCCGCCTGGGCACGCCGATCGGCTGCCGCCATGCCGAGAGTCTTGGCGACACCCTCGTAGTACCCGATCGTTTTATATGTAAAAACACCGCGCCGCATACACTCCAACCGCAGAAGGCCGACGTTCCGGATGGTGATCGCAAATGGAATGAGGGCCAGCGATCTCGTTCCAGGCCTGATGGACAAAGCATCATCGTTCAGACAGGAGTGGGCGTCGAGCGTCTTGGCGATGTCACCGGACCAAAAGCTCCCGTATTCCGTGAAACAGGCCGCCGAGGGATCGAGGCGCTCGGGTAGATTTCTGCGCGCAAGCTGAGCAAGCCCCTGGAGAAAGCGGTCGCCGGACGCCGAAGACGTGCCGACCTCCCCCACATCGTCGATGAGCTCGAAGGAAATGGACTCCTCCTGGCGATCGATCACCTGCCACTGATAGCGGATGTCACCGAAGAGCTGCAGCTCGAGGAAATCGCATTCGGCGAACTTCATCAGCAGCGTCGACACCGCTCTTAGGAACTCGATGCGCGAGGGACCCAGATTGGCCAGTTGCAAAATGCGCCGCGAGAGAATGATGAAGTCTTCGGGCAGCCGGCTCGTGAAGGTCGTGTCATCGCTCTGGCTCGTCATCACCACCTCTTCTCACCGCAACCGTTTCGCGTAACTCGTGGGCTTCACGCACCCATGACAGTTCGACGCGCTCCAACGCCGCGGTCGTCCACGTCCCGACAACTCTCGATCATCGCCTCGCCGGCCGGCGCCAACCCCCTTGTACGCTGTCGAGCGCTCGAATGCAACGCCGACCTGCGACGGGTCCGGTTAGCGACTCTCGGTCACGAGGCGGCCCTCGTGGATCTGGACGGTCGTTGCGATCTCCTGGACATTCAACGGCCCCATGTCGGCTTTGGAGACGATGCGATAGGTTCCGTCGAGCGGCTGGTGTAGGGAGGATCGAGATCCACGAAAAAGCGATCGCCCACGAAGATCCGCTGCTCGGGGTCGTTGAAAAAACCGTTGCTGTCGAGGTCTGCGATGGCAATGGCGCGCCGCCCGACATCATCATCGCGACGAGTATGAGTGCGATCATCGGTGTTCTCCACACGATTCGAAGAGCGAGAGGTTCAAGACCGGATCCGATTGTACTTCGGCCAGGTAGGATTCGACAAGCAGGAGATTGCTGCGTAAGCTCTCGGGAGAAGCGCGCTGGAGGCACGGTCCGGCGAACGACTTCAACGAAGTGTCCCCTTATCGTCCCGCCGTCTGGCACCCCTTCACTCCACTCGATCCGATGCGTCCTCCTGATCCCACAAGCCTGACTATTTTGCAGCCTGCTGAAAAATAGCCTTGACTATCGTGCAGTAGACTGCAAAATAGCCAGGATGTTAGAACGACAACTCTACGAACAAACATGTTTGGATCTCATTGCCGAAAAAAGCATGATCTTTCTCGTTGGGCCGCGTCAGGTGGGAAAGACCACGCTCTCTCAAATGATCTGTCAGCGGTTTTCGAATCATCACTATTTCAGCTGGGACATCCTTCCGCACAGATCCCAACTTCTCGAGAATCCCCTTTTCTTCGAGACGCTAGAACGTCGAAATCCTTCGCCCCCACTCATCGTCTTTGATGAGATCCATAAATACGGAGTCTGGAAAAACTACCTCAAAAGCGTCTACGATCAGTTTCACAACAGTTTCCGTTTCCTCGTTTCGGGAAGTGGCAGACTCGATATCTACCAAAGAGGTGGAGATTCTTTAGCAGGGCGCTATTTTCTTTTTCATCTCTGGCCTCTCACCGTTGCCGAGCTGGGACGACGCAACCGCCCGATCGAAGATTTTCTTGGAGACCCACTGCATTGCAACCTGGACGGGCTGCAGAAAACAACGGAGATCTGGGAGCGCTTGGCAACATTGAGTGGTTTTCCCGAGCCTTTTTTATCCGACAAGCTCTCAACCTACCGGCGATGGTCAGAGGTCTATTCGCGTCAGTTGATTCGCGAGGATATTCGTGACCTGACACACGTTAGGAATGTCGGCGAGATGGAGGCTCTGTATCTCCTCCTACCTTCCAAAGTGGGAAGTCCTCTCTCGGTCCCCTCATTGGCTCGAGATCTAAAGGTCAGCTACAATACGATCAAAGACTGGCTCGATATTTTCGAGAGATTTTTCTTGTCGTTCAGCCTCTCTCCGTGGACGTTCAAAATCGCCCGCGCAATCCAGAAAGAAAAAAAAGTCTACATCTGGGACACGCCTCTCATCAAAAATGCCAGCGCCCGCTTCGAAAACATGGTTGCTCTGGAATTGTGGCGCGCGCTCACAACCTGGAACGATAGAGGGTGGGGTAGATTCTCGCTACATTTCATCAAGAACAAAGAACAACAGGAAATAGATTTTCTGATCGCCGACGATCGAGAACCTCTGTTGCTGGTCGAAGCAAAAAAAGAGGATACTCACCCCTCAGGCGTTCTCAAAAAGGTTCAAAAAACACTGGACATCCCAGCAGTCCAGCTCACCGAAACTGGAGAAGGATTCCGTAAAATTACAAACGAAGACAACTCCATTTTGATCGCTCCGGCTCACATCTGGTTGTCGGCACTACCATGATAAATATCTCATCCAAAACACTTACGCACTCGAGTACGCCAACCCAAGCGTCAGCTTGAACGAGTTGACTCCGTCGATCGATCGCCGCCAACCGCTAAATCGGATTACTTGTAGGGATAGATCTTTTCGCCGCGCAGGATCGCCTGGCGGGCCGCCTGCTCCTGGCTGGCGCGCTCGAGGTACTTGGCCTGCCAAGCGGCATCACGGCCGCGAAGCTCGAATCCCGGCATGTCGGCGCGGGGTAACCGCGTTAGCTTGCGGCGGCCCTCGCGGATGATCGCCAGCGCTTCCTGAAGAGCTGCGGGGTTCCCGCTGGCACCGGTAAGCCCCATGAGACAAGGGCTCAGCTCGGGACGCGTCAGATCGATCTGGATCTCGGAGACGAAGGCGTTCTTGAAAAAATCAACGCCGGTAAGCTCGCCAAGCCGGCGCAGCCGCTGATCGTCAAGCGGCGAGCGTCCATAGAGGTTTCCGGGATAGGCGCTGGCATAGGTGGGATAGTAGGGCGCGTTGATATCGATCCACGTGACGATGCGCTCGAAGCTCTCCGCATCGAGCTCGACATCCTGGTGCCCCTCGCGCAGGACCTGCGGCAGGCGGCTGGCATGCGATCCCCAGGCATAAGGCGGCAGGATCTCGGCGGGTCCCGCTCCCACGACGTTGACCAGCTTCTTACGCCACAGCTCGTTGTACGAGACGTTGAACGCGAGCCCGCGATCACCCGCCAGATTGAGCGACTCCCCCGCCGGCTGCCCGTAGTCGTGGCAGCTCACACAGTGTTTATCGAACACAGGTTGGACTTCGGCCGTGTAGCTGAAGACGCGCGCCGGGCCGTACCATGGCTCCAGCTTGCGCGGTGGCTTGCGCAGTGCGGAGCCGCGTCTGGTGGCGGGGATGCTCGTCAGGCGATCTTCATGACAGCCGACGCAGCCCTGGACCTCGCCCGGACGGACGATGGTGCCGCTGCGCATCGACTGGATCATCATCCCGTTCGCGTCCAGAAGCTGGAAGTAAACGAACCTGTCAGCAGGTAGATCGAAGTAGACCGAGCCGTCGGGCTCCACCGGAACGGATCCCAGAATGCGCTTGTTGTTGAAGTCGTGCCAGTTCATGGCGGGTGCTTCCTGCCCTTGGCCCGGCCAGGACGTATCGGTCCAGAAGCGCTTTTCCGGCGATTCCACCACGCGCAGCCGCTTCACGGCGCCGCGCTCGACCTGCTCCATGCCCGTGCCCCGGTAGACGTCGGACACATAGAAGGTCCCCTTGGCACGATCGAGCCGCACACGATCGGGAAATACCGCCGGCCGGGGGCGCGGCGCGAGCGGCATCGGATCGAAGCATCCCATCCCGGACTCGCCGGCGTGCAGCAGAATCTCGTTGCCGAAGAGATCCAGCAGATAAAGCCCCGTCGCCCCTCCCCCCGCACCGGTTGTGCGCGAACAGAGGAAATATTTGTCGCTCAGCGGATAGGGATCTTCATACTTGGGATCGAGACCGACGAAGCTGTCGAAGAGGTAATCCTGCCGGTCCCATCCGCGCTGCACTGTTGCGATCGCGCTCGCCGGCCAGGTGCGCAGAACGGCGTCGCGCACATCGATGCCGCGGCGCCGATCGAGGATCGCCAGCGCCCCCCACGGGCGGTCGTGGCACGATGAGAACACCGCGACCGCGCGCTGTGATCCCGGGATGATACGCGCATCGATAATCGCTCCCGGCGACTTGATGTTGTTACCCCAGTACAAGACGTGGTTGGTGCCGTCGGGATTGCAGGTCCAGAGCCCCTGGGCATCGCCGAAGTTACGGTCCACATACTCCCAGCGATCGTAGAGGACGCGCCCGTCGGGCAGCAGCGCCGCGTGCCCCTCGAAGAGCGTGCTCCGGCCGATCTGGTGGATGTTGGCGCCGTCGGCGTCCATGCGGAAGAGATTGCCCATGATATGGCGGTTACACATGCAGTACTTGGGCTCGCGCGTCGAGGTGAACACGATGCGGCCGTCGGGCAGGTAGGCGGGGTCGATATCGGACAGCCCCGGGCCAAAGGTGAGCTGCTGGATTCCGGTTCCTGTGCCATCGCGGTCGAGCGCGACCTCGTAAATGTGGTAGTCGTCGTCGATGCTGCGGCGTAGGGAGACGAGGATTTTCGAACCGTCGAAGTGGACATCCGGATCGCGCACGACGCCGCGTGGCACCTCCAGGAGGATCTCCACGCGGTTGCCGGCGCGCGTCGATCCGAGCTCGACCGTATTGAGCGCGCCCGGTCCCTGGAAGCTTTGGGTGTTGATTTCGCCGGTCTGAAAGAGCGTGGCCGTGTTGTGATGATCGGGACGGTACTGCTTGCGCGCGACGAACAGGATCGGGCGGCGGCTGATGAGCGGGTTCGCGGCCAGCGCCTCCCACCGCAGGTCGAGCAGCTCGCGCATCAGCCCGGAAGAGTGCTCACTGCTCCGCACTCGGTCGTACCTGCCGTCGTTCTCGTGCCCACCGCGGCTCCCGGCCTGGAGCTCCAGATCGCACTCGATCGCGTCGAGCCGCTCCAGATATCGAGGCCCCTGCGGGTATTGGTCCCCAAACGTGGCGGTTAGGTCGTTCACGGCGGCCCGCAAAGGCGCGATGATCACGATCATCTCTTCGCGCGCCAGGCGCCGTCGCCGTGCGAATGTGGCCTGCTCATCGATCGTGCCGGTCGCAGAGAAATCATCAAAGGTCACGTGCCCCCATCCGCCGCGATGAAAATCGACGAGCCGCAGGAACACAGGCTGACCCGCCAGCTCGCCGACATCCCATTCGATGCGCTGCATGACCTCGGTGTTGGCGCCGGTGGCGCGCCGCACCTCGTGGCCCTCGAGGGTATACAGGGCCACGCAGGTCGTGGCGTGGCGGCCGCCGCCCACGAGGAAGGAGACCGCCTGGCCATGCAGCCGCAGGACCGGTGACTCGACGACTCCCACCATACCGTCGTCGGGCTTGCCGCCGCCGCGCTCCAGAGTCGAGAGATAGTATCGCCCCTGCTTGTTGTACTCGGCGCCGCCGTTGTGGAAGCGCTCGCGGTCGCACACCAGCTCATCGAATCTCCCCTCGACCACTCTCCACCCCTGCAGGTCTCCCGATTCGAAATCGAAGCGGATCTGCTCCTCGGAGCACGCACCGGCGGATTGGACATCAACGGTGGGCGCCCGCGGAGGCGCCGCCGCCGCTACCGTTGTGGCGGTCATGCCGAAGCAGGTGACCAAGATCACGAAAGCCGCCAGGCTCCCTGCGGCTTGTTTTCGTCGTCGAGTCATCTCAGGTCTCCGTACGCGGCATAGACGATTTTGCGTCGCCTCCATACTACCACCTTGCAGGGTAATCGTGGAACGCGGAGCAGCGTTCCTCGCGCGACACGCTGCTGCATATTAAAAAAGCAGTGTTCCTCTCTCCCGGCTATCACGTATCACGTATTACCTGAAATACCACTGATTCCGAGCACCATGACAAAGCAATCCCTCGAACAGCTTCCTCATGGGCACCCTTGGGGCACCCCGGTCGACATTAAATCGAAAGGAGAGGTTTTTATGACCAGGATCGTTGTTTTTCTGTTTCTGCTGCTCACCGCGGCCACGCCGGTTGCGCTGGCCGAGGCGCATCTCATGCGATTCGCCGACGTGCACGGCGACACGATCGTGTTCACCTTCGAGCGCGATCTCTGGCTCGTCTCCGCTTCGGGGGGGCAGGCCCAACGCCTGACCCGATCCGAGGGCTCGGAGGTCTTTGCCAAATTCAGTCCCGACGGGACCAAGATCGCCTTTACCGCCGGTTACGACGGCGGCAACGACGTCTACGTCATGGGGCTCGACGGCGGCGAGCCGCAGCGGCTCACCTTCCACCCCGCCGCGGATCTCGTGCTGGACTGGTTTCCGGACGGCGAGCACATCCTTTTCCGGTCGAGCCGCGAGTATCCTACGCGCGCCGACATGCTCTACAAAGTCTCCATGAACGGCGGCCTGCCCGAAAAGCTGCCCGTCGACCGCGCCGGGCTGGCGGCGCTCTCACCCGATGCAACCAAGGTGGCCTACAACCGCGGTTCGCGCGAGTTCCGCAACTGGAAGCGCCACAAGGGCGGCACGGCCCAAGACATCTGGGTGGGCAGCTTCGCCAAGGGCGATTTCAAGCGCATCACCACCTTCGAGGGCACCGACAACTTCCCCATGTGGCACGGCGACGACATCTATTTCACTTCCGACCGCGCCGACGGCACCATGAACCTCTTCAAGTACGCGCTGAAGAGCGGCGACATAACGCAGCTCACCTTCTCCAAGGACTACGACGTGAAGTACCCCTCCCTCGGTACGGGGCGGATCGTCTTTCAGTACGCCGAGACGCTCTTTGTCTACGACCTGGCCACGCAGAAGGCGCTCAAGGTCGCGGTGGAGATCCCCTCTGACGCGCCGATCGTGCGCTCCGGTTTCATCGACGCCGGGCGCTTCGCAGGCGGGTTCGGCCTCTCTCCCAAGGGTGAGCGCGCCCTCTTCGAGGTGCGCGGCGAGATCGTGACCCTGCCCGCCGACGAGGGCGTGGTCTACAACCTCACCCAAACCTCGGGTACGCGCGAGAAAAACCCGGCCTGGTCGCCTGACGGCCGGCAGGTGGTCTTCCTCTCCGATCGCAGCGGCGAGGAAGAGCTCTACCTGGTGAACCCCAAGATACGCGGCGAATGGAAGCAGCTCACCAGCGGCGGCTTCGGCTACCGCGAGAAGCCGCTCTGGTCGCCGGACAGCAAGCACATCCTGTTCCACGACAAGTTCATGCGCCTCAACCTGGTGGACGCCGCCTCCGGCGCGATCACGATCGTGGACCAGGGGGATTACGACGACGGCTGGTACAACTGGGGCATCCAGAACTATAGCTGGTCGCCCGATAGCCGCTGGGTGGCCTACGACAAGCTGGAGCAGTCGCTCTACCAGTCGATCTTCCTCTACAACGTGGAGAACGGCGAGTCATTCCGGGTGACCTCCCCGATGACGCAGGACTGGAGCCCCGCCTTCAGCCTCGACGGCAAGTACCTCTTCTTTCTGTCGAACCGCGACTTCCATCCGATCATGGGTTTCGTGGACCAGAACCACATCTTTCTCGACATGACGCGGCCCTACATCCTGATCCTGAAGGACGGCGATCCCACCCCGTTCAGGCCCAAGAACGACATGGTTGAGGTGGCCGAAGCCGAGGAGAAAGCCGTAACCAAGGAAGACACGCAAGCAGAGGCCACCGCCGTAAAAGCCGCCGGCGGGACGGGCGGCGAGGTCGCCGCGGCGAAGGCCGAAGAGAAGAAACCCCTTCCGCGCCACGAGCACGTGCAAATCACCACCACCGGATTCGAGCGGCGCATCGTGGCCGCGCCGGTGGCGCCTGCCAACCTCTTCCGCCTGGAGGCGGTCAAAGGTGGTTTCCTCTATCTCCTCAAAACCGAGCCCGAGTTCCTCAAGTACCAATATGTGGCCGACGACAATCAAGCCGCCAACCTGGACCTCCACAAGTTCGATCTCGAGAGCGCCGAGGCAACGCAGCTCATGAGCGGCATCAGCCAGTACCACCTCTCGGCCGACGCGAAATCGCTGATCTACAGGGCCGGCCGCAGCTACGGCGTGGTGAAAGTGGGCAAGGCGCGGCCCGGCGACGGCCGGCTCGACCTCGGACAGGTGCGCATCCACGTGAACAAGCAGGAGGAGTTTCGGCAGATCTTCGACGAGGCCTGGCGCGTGCAGCGCGATTGGTTCTACGATCCGAGCATGCACGGTCTGAACTGGAAGAAGGTGGGTGCCAAGTACCGCAGGTTTATACCCGACTGCGGCACGCGCGCCGACCTGAACTACCTGATCGGCGAGATGATCGCCGAGCTCAACGCCGGCCACACCTACATCTTCGGCGGTGACTCACAGCGCCGCCCGTCGCGCGTGGCTACCGGCCTGCTGGGCGCCGAGCTCGAAAGCGGCGAGGGCGGCTACATGCGCATCCACCGCATCGTGCCCGGTGTGGGCTGGGACGCTTCGGCGCGCTCACCCCTCGACGAGCCGGGGTGCCCGATCGCTGTTGGCGACTACATCCTGGCGATCGACGGCGAGCCCCTCGAGCCGGGAGGCAACATCTACGATCTCCTGCAGCACAAAGCCGGCCGAGTAGTGGAGCTCACCTACAACTCGAAGCCCAGCTTCGAGGGCGCCGAGTGCTACCTGGTCGAGACACTGCACTCGGAGAACACGCTTCGTTACCGCGAATGGGTGCGCAACAACACATCTTACGTGGAGTCGAAGACCGGCGGCCGCGTGGGCTACCTGCACATCCCGGGCATGATGGAAAATGGCCTCACCGAGTTTGCCAAGGCCTTCTACCCACAGCACTACAAGGACGGCCTCATCGTGGACGTGCGCTACAACGGCGGCGGATTCACGAGCAAGCAGATCATCGACCGCCTGGAGCGTAAGATCAACACCATGGACCAACCGCGCGAAGGCAAGCCCAGCCCCACGCCGGAGCGCACATTCCGCGGCCACCTGGTGCTGCTCATCAACCGCGACACCGGTTCGGACGGCGAGATCTTCTCCGAGGCCTGGAAGATCCGCGACTTCGGCCCGATCATCGGGCAGCGCACCTGGGGCGGCGCCGTGGGCATCGAGCCGCACCAGCCGCTGATCGACGGCGCGGTGACCACGCCACCCCAGTTCGGTCACTATGATCTCACAGGCCGCTGGAGCATCGAAGGTGTCGGTGTGATCCCCCACATCGAGGTGTTCAACATGCCAGGCGACGTGCTACGAGGCAAGGACGCCCAGTTGGAGGCCGCCATCGGCGTGCTGCTCGAAAAGATCGCCGACGAGCCGATCGTGATTCCCGACCGGCCGGCGTATCCCGACAAGAGCAAGGCGACCCTCAAGTAGAGAGGAGTCGACCGGAGTTATCCAAGATCATCAACCCAAACGGGCCGTCCAACGATGTGGGCGGCCCGTTTTTCTTATGATCGCCGTTGCGCACCGATCCACGTCGCCAGCGCCAAAGCCTGAGTTTCAGCTCGAAAACGTAGAGATCGATCGGTCGGGCAGATTGCTTTCCGAACGTCCTCCAATCCCTCGGTGATCTCGCGGGCCTTCTCGATGAGCAACGGGTCGTCCGACTCGATGAGCTCCTGCAAACCGAGAAAATTTTTCAGGAAATCGTCAGCGAAGGTTATCTACTGGAATACTTTTGAAGCTTTTTGACGAGTTCGTCGATTTTTATGGGCTTTGCGAGAAAATCATCCATCCTGGCCTGCAGGCAGCGTTGTCGGCTGTCTTCCATCGCATGGGCGGTAAGCGCTATTATCGGTATGGGTCGCACTTTACTCTCGCGCTCGTTCTCCCGAATGATTCTGGTGGCCTCAAACCCATCCATCACCGGCATTCGACAATCCATGAGAACGAGATCATACCCTTTACTTTCGATACGACCATCCGTTCCGCTCGCAGCGTTACTGGTGCTGTCCAACTTCAGTGAAGAGCAGATCATCTCTTGGAGCTGATGCTTTCGAACAGGTTTTTTCAAAGAGCAGATACTGTGGTCGACCTCCACATCGGCAGCGTCTTTTTGTTGATTGCTGTTGATCAGAACAACACGGGAAATCTGCTCTGATGGGGACTTCGCGCCTGCTGCTGTCCTTCACCGAGATGCGGTAGCGTTGAGGGCCCTCATTTTTCGCCTCCGGGCTGACATCGATCAGCACATAACCTTTGGATGTAAACTTGATGGCATTGTTGATCGAATTCGAAAGAATCTGCCGAATGCGGCTGGCGTCTCCCTTGATGAGGGCAGGTGTCTCCTTTGCGATGCGAACGATAAGATCGAGATTCTTGGCATGCGCGCTCGGAGCCATAAGATCCGCGATTTCCTCCACCACCCGGCACAGGTCGAAAGGTGCGCATTCGATCTCGATTTTTCCGGCTTCGATCTTGGAAAAATCGAGCACATCGTTGACGACGTTGAGCAACGTTTCGCCTGAATGCAGCATGGTATCGACGAAGTCCCGCTGCTCATTGCTGAGCTCCGTATCCGCCAGGAGGGACGCCATGCCCAGGAGGCCGTTCATGGGGGTCCTGATTTCGTGGCTCATGTTGGCGAGAAAATCGGCCTTGGCCCTCGTGGAGGCTTCCGCCTCCTCCCGGGCTTCGACCAGTTCGGTCACATCGATGAATGACTCTACGCTCTGGACGATGTTTCCCGTTGTATCCTTCACGAAGGCGATGTTCTTCAATACTGTGAGCATCCTTCCGTCTCTGCTACGGATGGTGCTTTGGGTACGGAAGATCGGCTCCCCCTCTTTGCCCCTCTTATAGTTGTGCAAGGTGTTCGGCGCTTCGCCGAGCATTTCTAAACTGTTGGATCCGATCGATTCTTCCTTGGCAAATCCCGTAATCTCGCAGAATTCACGGTTTACGGAAGTAATGATCATGTTCTGATCCACGGTGTAGACCGCGGTAGCTGCGGTGTTGAGGACACGTTGCAGATGATCCTTCGCGTCCCGCAGCCGGATTTCCTGACGCTTGCGCTCCGTGATGTCATCGATGACCCAAACCGCGCCTTTAGATAGATCGGGGGGTGCGATGGCCTTGCCGTTGAAGAGACACCAAACGGTATGTCCATCTTTATGCCGCATCGGGTACTCGACCTAAACGACTTCCTGTTCTGCGAGGCGCCAGTAGTATTTTGTACCGAACTCCCGGTAGTTTTGCAGAGACTGATGGAGTTGCTGCGGCCCGTTGCCGACCATCTCCTTCGGCGTATAACCCAACATATCCGCCATGCGCTGGTTCACCTTGGTCAAAATGCGGTTCTCCAGCACCATGATACCGACGAGACTGCTATCCAGGATTGCTTCCAGCTCATCGAGCGCTTCCCGTAGTCTTTCCTCCGCAAACTTCCGGTCGCTGATGTCTCGCACGATACCCACGGCGTGCCATTTTTCGTCGCGTCGGATCGCCGACATGGCGATCTCTACGGGAAACTCAGTGCCATCTTTGCGCAGCGCTGACAGCTCGACTGTTTTTCCGACCGCGTTGCCCTCGCCGGTTCGCGAAAACTTCTCAAAACCCTCCTTGTGGGCTTTATGGAACTGATTCGGGGCGATCAGCATGTGCAGGTCGCGCCCGATGGCTTCGGCTTTCGACCATCCGAAAATCCGTTCCGCCGCTCTATTCCAGGCGGTGATCACACCTGCGGGATCGATCATGATGATCGCGTCGTGAGCCGCATCCATGGTGGAACGTAGGATCTCTTCCTGCTGCCGTATCCCTTCGTCGAATTGTACCTGGTCGCTGATATCCACAATACAGTCGAGCAGACAGCGCCGCCCGCGGAGATTGATAGGGACAACGGTTTTCAGTACTGGCAGACGGGTTCCGTCGCAGCGGATGATATGACTCCGCTTGTTGGCCAGTCCCTGATCAGGCCGCAGCAGTGGACAGCCCTCCTCATGCCTGGCGTCGCAGATGTGTTCTGTGCAACGTTTTCCGAGGAGATTCTCTTTTTCAGTGCCCAACATCTCGAGTGCCGTTCGATTCGCCTCGAGGATGGTCAGATCTTGGGCATCGATGATCAGGATCCCGGTTTGGATGTGGTCGTAGATCAGATGACCAATATCAAATATCGACTGAAGCTCCTCCGCGGTGTCCTCTCCGGCACCCAGGTCCTGATCCTCGAGCAATAAACCGAAACTCGGATTGGATGCAGGAGACACCGCCTTTGTGCCCTGCATGGCTGGAAATGAGGATTCATGACCCGCCACCAAACGCGATTTGTCTTCGGCTTTGTTCTTGCCCAAAGATTACTCTCCGGCAAGTTCCGTTCATCACGATCAACTGCCGCAACCTGCGATACAAGCATGGCAAAGAGTTGCTTGGTGAGGTGAGCGCCGCCAATGGGGAAGCGGTTGTAATCAGGCACCATACGGGGATAATGGTGTCGCATCGAAATCAGAGCCTACAAAAAACCCAGAATCACCCAGGAACTACCACTCGAAGCTTTGATGGTTTTGCAATGCATTCTCCCGTCTTCATGGGAAATGTAGGAGCCGTGGTGTCACTCAAGGTTGTGGCCGTGATCTCGAGGAGGATCGACATGAATCCGTTGCAAAAAATCCGTACGCCCGGTTGGCGGTTGTTGTGGCGACAGGAGTCTTCATCTTGGTTGCGCTTTCCCCAGTGCCGGCGCAGGATTCCCCGTTCGAAAACGTGCAGACCGATTGGTCCGGCGGGCCGGATGAGCCAGGGCCGGTGGCGGACTGGGGAGATCGATTCGATATCGCACAGAACGCTGCCTGGCTTTCGATTCCAGAGCAGGTGGCCCTCTCTGGAGTGGCGCGCAACGCCATGCAGAGGATCATCGCGTCCGATGCCGGCCATCCCGCCGGTGTGGATGCGGCGGACGTGACCGGCGACGGCCGGCTCGATGCTGTCATCACGGCCGAAGATGTCTCCAAGAGTGAACAGCTTTCGTGGTGGGATCTCACCCGCTTCGAGCTCGCAGGCGAGCTGACCGGCTCGATCCTCGATGGTGGCGGCGCTTCCGACTGGGCGACCATCCTGTGGGATGCCGACGTGCCGCCCCCTTCGAAGCTGGCCATGGAGGTGCGCGCTTCCGATGACGCGTCCAACATGGGCACCTTCAACGCGGTCTCTCCGTCAGGATCGAGCCTGGCAGGTGTGATCGATCCAGGTGCGCGCTACCTGCAGTACAGGATCTCGATGAGCACCCCGAACCAGGAGTTTTCTCCCATCCTGCGCGAGGTCAAGGTGACCCGTTCAAACGGGGTCATATTGTCGGCCGATCAGAGCAAGCTCTCCGCCACATCGGGCGGGACCGTCGCTATTACGTTGAATGGTGGTGGGTCGAGCGCGGGCCGCACTTATCTGGTCGCCGGCAGTTTGAGCGGCACCGATCCCGGGACGCCCCTTCCACGGGGGCCGGTGCTGCCGCTGAACCGCGACGCCTTCACCGGTTTTGTGCTCAACAACCTGAACGGTCCTGTGTTCACCGATTTCTTGGGAGTCCTCGATTCCGGCGGCTTCGCGACGGCCGAGCTGAACGCTCCGCCGCTTGTGCCCGTGCTGGTGGGAAGCCAGGTGGTCTTCGCCTGCGCCCTCATGAATCCCTGGAACACCGCCTCCAACCCGGTCAGGATCGATATCGTGCCCTGAGAGGGATCATACGCCCCTCTGATTGTTTCCGGTTGAGTTCCGATCATCCTGATCTATTGATCAGATCGAAGTTTCGTTGCGTTTTGATTGTTGAGAGTTGATCCATGAAGGCGCTGCTTATCATCACCTCGATCGTCATGTTCTGCCCGGTTGTTCATTCCGCCACCCTCTACGTGCCCGACGATTACATCACGATCCAGGCGGCCATCGACGCCGCGGGCGGCGGTGACACGATCCTTTGGAACAATGAAGCTCCATTCGGGCCGGAAATCTGGATAGGAAACACATCCTTGCCCTCCACGCTCACCATCGGGTTTTCCAACGTTGAAGGCGGGCAGGTGCGCGTATACGTCGATCCCGGGTGTACACTCAACTGGGGGCCTGGGATGATCGACATGGATCCGGTTTTTGTCGATCCCGCGAGCGATGACTTTCATATCTCGTGGAGTTCGCCGTGCAGAAACGGGGGCCACAACAGCGGCGTCCCGGTAACCGAGGACTTCGAGGGCGATCCTCGCATACACGAGGGTGCCGCGGATATGGGGGCCGACGAGTTCCACCTGCACCTCTATCACGTCGGCGACGTCGCACCCGGCAACCGCATCGATGTCAAGGTGGTTGGCCCACCGTGGACCGCACCAGTCATTCTCGGCCTCGGCTCGGGGATCGAAGATCCGCCTCGGAGCTCCATCTACGGCGATTTCTGGTTGAAGCTTCCTCTCCTCGATTCGAGACCGATGGCTCCTGTGGGAGCCAGCGGTCTGTCGATCCGGAGATTTACGGTCCCGGCCGAGTGGATCCCCGGACAGCGGTATCCTCTCCAGGCTCTCGTGGGGATCAACCTGTCGAACCTGATGGTCTTAAGCGCTGAATGAGCTTTATTTCGCGATGATCCGCCGTCTTTCGAGGACTACCGCGGCGGACTTGCGGTCGGCTCACTTGCGGCGAAAACCGTTTCCTGCATCGATGACCATCATAATGACCTCGTTCTCTTCGTTCCTTTCGAATGAGATCATGTAGGCGCCGAATTCGCCGAGCCACCATCCATCCTCTTCCGATGGCGACAGGTGCACGACGATCTGCTTGAGCGGATGCCGGAACGCCAGCTTGCCGTTGTCCCAGATCACCGGAAACTCCGCCTTCAAGGCCGACAAGTAATACCCTCCCAGGTACGGACGCAGATCCTCCGGGACGTCGTCGCCGATTTCTTGCGGATCGGATTTGCGCCGCAGCCGAACGATCTCGTGAATGCCCATCTCGATGACTCTACCCTCGTCATCGCGCGTGAAGGTGCAGTACAGGTTGGTCGTCAGGCTGCAGAACCACTTCCCCCTTTCATCGGGATCGTTCAGGGCAAAGGCGACGTTGCTGCGGATCTCGACCGAGAGTCGTCCGTCCCGAACGGCCACCTTGATGGGATCGCCACCACCGGGCCGATTGTACTCACCCACGTAGGGCGCGTATTTCTCGGCAGTCGGTTCCCCCTGTTCAGCGTTCTCGGCGGCTCTGATGCGGTGGTCGAGGATCTCCATCGATTTGGTATTGACCGCCGCGCCGATGGCTTGCTGGTAGTCACCGATCCGGACGTGGCCGGAGTCGACGAAATCGACCTCCAGGGCGGTCGAGTCCACCTGGATCCACCCCGCAGCGCCCATGTAGACCTCGTTCCATCCATGCTGGCCAAAGGCGCCTTCGAATTTTGGTGTGTAGATGCAGCCCCACACGACTCGTGCCGGAATCCCCACGGCGCGACAAAAAGCGGCCAGCAATAGCGAGTGCGCCCCGCACTCCCCGGCACGTATGTCGTACGTCTTGCGTGCGGCTCCCCCGCCGGGGATTTCATAGGTGATATTGTCGCCGACCCATTGGCTGAGCCGGCAGGCCGCCTCCCACGAGTCCTTGGACCCGGCGGTGATCTCGCGGGCCTTCGCAATGAGAACCGGATCGTCCGACTCGATGAGCTCCTGCGGATCGAGATATTTCTTCAAGGAATCGTCGCCACTGAACTTCGTGGGGAAAGGTGGCGCCTGCGCGCCGTCGTACCGCTCGATCTCGATCTCGAACACACCCTCGATGAGGTTCTCCTCGACCGTGCCCTCGAACCGCTGGCCAGGTACGCGCAGATTCTCGGGTGTCACAATATGGCCTGTAGGTTCGATGACCGCCTTTACCTTCAGGTATGAGATGTTGCGGATGTCGGTGATCGTCACGTTGGTCTTGGTGAGGACGCCCTCATCGTAGTTCACCACCTCGATCTTCTTCCTGACCGAAGGATCAGCCAGGTATGCTAACTGACCGTTCTGAAAAGCCACTTTCAGGATCATCCCGTTTTTGCAGTCGAGCCACATCCTCGTCTTGGCCCTTGTCGCCTCGTTCAGCTCGTCGATGATGATCGCCTCGTAGGTGCACCCCGCGAGCTTCAGCTCCTCGGTCCCGGCTTTGGAGTAGGTAATCTGCTGAATGACGGCACCGTTAACCTCGAGGACTTCGTAGTGCTTTTGTTCAGCACCTGCATCGATGAAGTCCGTTTTCAGGTGGTATAAAATGACCGAGTTTGGAAGGATCGCACCTTCCGGAAGCGCAACGATTTTGGGTTCGTCGTCCAGCAGGGGAAAGCAGCGGGCCACGTCTCCCTCGATGACAACCTTTGATTTCAGATCCTGGTCTTCCTGCTGCAGGTGAAGGTCGAAATAGGTAAACCGGCCGGTGGCCGGATCGATGCGGTAGGACGAATCGATCTGCTTGTTGACCTCGAATCCGAGCAGAGAAAGCATGAGGACCATCTCCTGTTCCAGAAGGAGGTACTGCTTGCCATGCTCTTCCACCATGGCCAAGTGAATGTCCGAATAGCCGCACAGAACATCGTTGATCTCGATAGCGTAGGTAAAGTCCTTCTCCTGGTTCTGCGCCTGACCCTGGGTTGGTTGGACCATCAGGAGCACTGGGACGAGCAGGCACGCGAGGTTAAGCGTTTTGCGAATTTTCATGTCGGTCTCCTCTGTTGTGAGCTGACGAGGATTTCAAAGGTCGACTCTATAGCGATGTGATATCACTATAGTATCACAATGATTCTGGCTGATCCAGTGCCGTTTTTCGAAAATTCTGGCTGCCGTCGCCCCTCGCTGAAGACCGAGGTGAACGACTATCTGGAAAAGCAATCGTCCGATCCCGCCACGGAGATGCCATCATGCCGTTCGTCATCCATCGGAACCAAGGTTGACCCGGCGGTGATGCTTTGTACTCTGATATCAGGGAGCGCACGCTCAATCTCAGACCGTCGGCAGAGAATCCCGTCTTGCGGCAGTGTCCCGCTCTTTCGAAGGAGGCCGGCCATGAGGTCCTTCAGAATCTACCAGATGATTTGTGGTGTTGTAGCGACCTGTTCGTTGCTGGCTGCGCCGATCCCCGCTCAGGACGAGATCGAGCTGCCGATCACGCTGCGCGAGCCGGGCTGGATCGAGGCTGGGCCTGGAGCCACGCTCCAAACCCGCAGGGTCGCCCTGCTGCTCGGAGTGGCGCGCCACGCCGCCCACCGCGACTGGGATCTCGACTACATCGAGAACGACCTGCAGGTTATGCGGGCAGCCCTGGAGGACCTGCCAGGATCCTTCGAGGTGAAGACCCTGCGCAACAACGAGGTCACCGCCGAGGCGCTGGAGTCGTACCTCACCGCCGTCTTGCCCCGGCAGCTCGCTGGATCACGCGGCTATATCCTGATCTTCTACTATTCGGGGCACGGTGTCATCCAGAACGGACAGCGCTGTTATTTCACCCATCACACCGATTTGTCCACCGACGGCTCGCGCTACAACCCGCTCATCACCGAGAGCGACCTGGCCGGCTGGATCAACCGCCTCAAGGCCGGTGCCGATGTGAAAGTGTTCTTGCTTTTGGACGCCTGTGCCTCCAGCGAAAAGGCACCCCGCGGCCGCGCCCGCGATCAGATGCTGGGCGACGCCTGCATCTACGCCACGCCGCGCAACGAGATGGCCCACCTGGCGGCTGATCAATCCTGTTCGGCCTTCACCCGCGAGATCTGCCTGGCGCTGGCCGACCTCTCGCGCCGGCCGCGCATGACCGTGAGCGACGTCTGGAAGTGCGTGCGCTCGGGGATGGGTTTGAGCAAGGAGACCGAGGGGCCGCAGCTCTACCCTCGTTCGGCCGACCTGGTGCTTCAAAACCGGCGCGATCTGTCCTTCACCGTGCTGGCCGTGGACGGCGACGTTGACATGGAGCTGGAGGACGCCCGGGTCTACCGCGGTGAGCAAAAGATGGGTGCCGCCCCGTTCAGCTTCACCGGACTGGCCGAGGGCTCGTACCGCGTCTCGGTGGACGCCGAGAACTACTTGAAGCGTCACGTGGAAGTGCGCCTCTCCCCGAAGACGAGCGGCAGGGTCTTCCGCGTGCCGCTCTACCCCAAGTTCATGGTGCTCGAGGGACGGGTGCGGCTCGAGGAGGGCACCTCGGACGCCGCCGGCCTGGCCGAGCTCGACGTCGAGGTCCTGGGCTCCCGCGGCAGCTTTCAGTTGGGCTGGCACACCGCCACCTCCCGCGTAGACGCCACCGGGAGCTTCCGCCTCTTCCTGCCACGCGACGCCGAGAGCACCGGGCTGCGCCTTCTTCGCGGCGGGCGCAGGGTGGCAGCACTCGACTTCGACCTTCGCGAGATGCCCCCCTTCGACCGGGTCTGGCAGGGTAATCCCTTGCCGGTCTACACTCTGGAAGCGGCGGCAGTTGGAACAACAGCGCTGACGGGTGCCGCTCCGCGAACCGCTACCGGAGCAAACCGAGCTATCGCAGCGGGCTCCTCGGCTTCCGCCTCGCTTTCTCGCCTTGACCATTGAATCGCGGCAAAACCGCAATGGGTCGAGCGATAAGCCGCAGGCAGCCACGGAGTGGCTGATTGTCAGCTTCATCGGCTCTCATACGCCCTACGTGCTCTTTCCACTTCTCCCGGCCAAAGTGTTAGGCGATATTTTATCTTCGCACGACCCAGTTGCCTGCCAACCGGTCGTGCAGTCCGCGATTGGGATGAATAACTGCGTAGATCGCTGCGCCGATCCATAGCAGGAGCACTACGAGAGCGACGATGAAAGCGACACCTTCGGCCCTTTTGATCAACAACGCCGCTAACGTCATGGGAATCAACAGTGGCAGCCACACGATCGCCCAGCGGAGCATCAGGTCCGATATGGTGGCCGGTTGTCCTTTGGAGTTGACCACCGCCAGCCGGAAGAGGGCGTGGCTGCCGGTGGTGCGGAACGGCAGTAGCAGGATCTGGATCAGGCTGCTGGCGATCAATACCACCATGGTCGTCGTCATGGCGAGCCACGCCACAGAGTTCCCGAGAATCTCGTGGAGCCATTCCGCTCCGTGATAGGTGCCGACGAAGATCATGACCCAGACATAAATCGGCAGCATGAAGATCGCTCCGGCTCGAATCCCCTTGCCGACCTCCGCGGGCTTGTCCAAGAGCCCCCGCAGGGTGCCGGTGAGGAAGCTCAGCTTTTCGAACTTCCCATCCCCGAGATTCTGCAACATCGGCCTGGCATGCATGGGGAGGCCGGTTGAATCCAAGCAAGCGGTGACGGCGCTGAGGAAACGCTGCTGCGCGGCAACGCCTCCAGCAGGAAAACGTTCGGCAGGGGTTCTACTATCGGGCCAGGGTTCGTCGAGTAGGATGGCGTGTCCTCGCTCGGAAATCCACACATGATCGAGGCTCAGCTCGGCGGGCATGGTTTGATCCCCTGTCGCAGCCCACAGTTCCGACGCCAGGTCGTGGAGCCAATGGCGCAGAGTTCCCCAGGGCACACGTTTCCCGCCTTCGACCAAACTGGAAAACGGCACTCCTCGAGTCGCCTCGAAGGCATCCCAGGTGGCATCGACCGTCTCCACCTTCTGCAACCAGCGTAAACGACCGGAGCGGGCGAGATTTCGTCGAGCAACGGAAAGTTCCGATGAAGCTCGGCGCAGCAGCCACACCCGGCGGCGTAGCACGGGATCGGTGGCGGCGATCCATTGGCCAGGAACGATCTCTTGAATGATTTGGTAAGGCCCGAGCGATTCCGCACCCTCGACGGGAATGTCCGGCTGCGCTGCAGCGGGCTCGATCGACGGTCGTGCGGTGCCCTTCGGCTTCACTACCACCCACGTTCCACTGTAGAGGTCCCAGACGGTGGCGAATGCGTTGTCGCGGCGCGCTCTCAAGATCAACGCAACCGGAATCATGGGGCAAATGGTGGTGGCGGCCGAGTAGATCACGATTTGAGCCGTGGTCATTTCGTTGATATGGTTGGCGGTCATCGTTGCCAGCAAGAGCGGGACTCGAACGCCTTCGATACAGACAATCGGAGTGAGGATCCGGATCAGCGCCCGTATGATGCCCGGCCGCCGGCCGTTTGTGCGGATGACGCGCAATCCCTTGAGCCGCTTGCCGAGGCCGGCGCCCCAGATCCCCTCAGCGATGCCGAAGTAGAGCACACCGAAGCCGAGAAACGCGAAGTAGTACCTCGCCGAATACAAGGTACGTTCGAAAAAAGGACCGAGGTGAAACTGATCATTACCGATGGCGAGCATGAGGATCACGTAGGGGATCAGAAAGGCGATCAGGTAATCGATCCAACCGGCTGAGACACGGACCTTCATCGAGGCCGGCTCCGGCTCGGCGGAGCTGAAAGGCAGAAGCGCATTGCGCAGCGCCATGTAGTCAGCGTGGCGCCCCTCCGGTTCTTTGGCGAGGCAGCGGGCCACCACCCGCTCGAGGCCCGGCGGCACGTCGTCACGCAGCTCGCTCACCGGTTTCGGCTTCTGGTTGACGGCGTTGGCGACGACCTGCACCGCATTCTTGCCCCCGAAGGGTGCCTGGCCGGTGAGCAGGGTAAACAGCGTTGCGCCCACGGAGTAGATGTCGGCGCGCACGTCCAGACTGTCGCCACGAAGCTGTTCCGGCGGTGCGTACGCCGGGGTTCCCATAATGACGCCGGTGGCCGTGGCATACGAGTCGTCCCTCGCCAGGGTTGACACCGAAAGCCCGAAATCGCCGACCTTCACCGAACCGTCGGGGCTCACGAAACAGTTGGACGGCTTGACATCGCGATGCAACACCCCGCCCGCGAGGGCGGCTTCAAGACCGGAGATCACGTCGAGCATCGCGTCGACCGCCGACGTCACAGGGAAGGGGCTGCGTTTATCGAGTATGTCCTTGAGAGTACCGCTGCCGGCAATCTCCATCGTGATCACCGGGATACTCTCGATCTCCTCGGATCCGAAAATGTAGAGGCTGTTCGAATGGTTGATGCTCGCGGCGAGGCGGCCTTCGCGGAGGAACCGCTGGCGCATCTCCGGTGAGTCGAGCTGCTGGTCGAGCATTTTCAAGGCGACACGGCGACCGGTGGCGAGCTGTTCGGCTTCGTACACCGTGCCCATGCCGCCGGTGCCGAGCAATCCAAGCAGCCGGTAACCGCCGAATTCACGGGGGAACTCCGAGGGCTCACGCGGGGCCGGTGAAGGGCTCGACGTCACCGAGACGGCCTCGCTTCCGCCTGGCGCCGCGAGGGCACCCGACATGAGGCAGGCGGGGCAAAGCTGATCGGTCGCGCCCGCCGGCATCGGCGTGCCGCAATGGGGGCAAGTGGGGGAACTCGAATTGCTCATAGGATCGGACTCCAAACGACTTCCACTATTTCCTGAAAGGTTTTCAGTATTTCCTGAAAGATCGTCGGCCTCCGGTTACAGATTAAATCTCTATTTTTTCCGAAGAGCGGCCACGAGGTGGCGCATTTCGACGTCGACGTCCGCTGGATCAATGACCGTCTCCGCGATTTCGGCTCGTAGGAGCTCGCGGTAGCGCCGTCGCAGTCGATGCACGGCAACCTTCATCGCACCAGCGGTCATTGCGAGCCGTGCGGCGGTTTCACTGCGAGCTGGTTCATCGCCGGTCAGGCTCCCTTTGAGCGCCTCGAACAGCTCGTTCTTGCCACCGGCTTGGTATTCCGCTCGCAGTTTTTGCATGGCGCGAGCGATCGACTCCTTGGCCCATGCCCGGTCGAATCCCGCATCGGGATCGGCCGCCTGGGCCGGTTCCAGAGCGTAACGCACTTCCGGTTCGAGCGCGTCCAGCTCGAGGAAGGTCACGCCGCCGCCGCGTTTCTGAGCCCGGGCGCGATGCCATTCATTGGCCAAGAAATGTTTCATTGCGCCCAATAGGTAGGAGCGAAACCGGCCCCGCTCGGGGTCCGCGGAAGCCAACCCGCCGGTCTCGATGATCCGGACAAAAAAGGATTGCGTCAGGTCCTGGGCGTCGTCCGAGGAATACCCGCGGTGGCGCACGAAGACATACAGGGGATACCAGTAGGCCCTGCAAAGCTTCTCGAGCGCCTTGCGAGCGCCGGTCTGGCTCGCCTCATCGGATCTGGCAGCCACCACCAGACTCCAGTGTGTGGTGGCAAAGTCTCGGGGATCTTGCGGATCTATCATGTAACCATCGTATCGGTGAGGCCCCGCGCCCGGTTCGGTCCCTAAAGCCGCAGAAGCCCGGGGCAGACCATTGTGGAGGCAGTTGTTTTCCAGATGCGCGATCTGTCGAGAGTACCACGTTTCGACGAGAAGCCATGTCCTGGGGTTGTCTCGACGGACCAGATTGTACCAGAAAACACTCTCGCAAAGAGCGCAAAGACAAAGACAATAAAGAGATAGGTAGAGCGATCGTTGGTGCCGCGATTCTCCTGTCTGGAGAAAAGCCTCCACACTTCAATAATTCCTTGGCGATCTTGGCGTCTTGGCGAGAGGAAATCTTGAACCGGATGTTAGTTCCCGGGGAATCTGGCGCTCGCGCCAGGAATGGCCTCCTACCTAACTCATTCGTCATAGCCAACCGTAGCCCGACCGGTAACTTCGTTCAACCAAAGAACCTACGGCAGTCATCGGTGATGGAAATGAAACATCCGAACACTGATGGTGAGGGAGGGCGACGCGGTACGATCTGGCGTCAAAAGGCCTGCCGATTGCTCTGCGCGCATGACCCATTTCCAAGTTAGTCCCTTGGGAAATCTGGCGTACGAGCCAGGACCGTACCGACTGAACTCCGCCGATCTCTTCCCCCTCGAGCATCCAACCCCGATATGCTGAAAGTCCTCGACTTCGATGCCAAGGCACAATCGGCATCCGTCTAGACCAGGGTTGACTCAACTACAACGTCCGATACTCTGATACCTTGATACCGAGTCCCCCAGGGATTGCACACCACTACCTACCGGAACGGAGGAATCACGATGCACCGGGGAGTTTTCGTACTTGTAGCTCTGGTCTCTTTATGTGCATGTACCGAACATCAAGACAACCAAAAGAAAGATTCCGACACTCCGACCGCTTCCTCCGATTTCATATTTCTCCGCATAGAGACCTTTTCCCGCGGCGGGCAGTCAAATGTCTTGAAGATATTTCGTCACGAGAGGACGGGATTGGAATTCGTGCTGGTACCGGGTGGCACATTCATGATGGGTTCACCGCTCGATAATGAGCCTTGCAGCAAAGATGAATGTCCCCAGCATCCAGTGACAGTCAAGCCTTTCTTCATCAGTCGCACCGAGGTCACACAGAGTGCCTGGGATAGTATCAGAGGTGATGACGAACGTTGCTGGCGCGGCTCGGACCTTCCGATAGAAGGAGTGAGCTGGAACGACTGCACCGCCTGGTGCAAAAAGGCTGGACTGCGCCTGCCTGCCGAGGCTGAATGGGAGTACGCCTGTCGTGCAGGAAATAAGGGAAGTTTTTGTTTCCAAAACGAGCAAGAACATCTTTATGAAATCGCCTGGTATCATTTCAGTTCCGGGTATCGTACCCATACTGTGGGCCAGTTGAATCCCAACGCCTTTGGCCTTTACGACATGCACGGCAATGTGTGGGAATGGTGCGAAGATACTTGGCATGAAAACTACTCAGGTGCCCCGAACGATGGCAGCGCTTGGGTCGATTCCAGCTACGGGGAACAGGTTTACCGTGGCGGTAGCTGGAATCAAATCTCTGAGGGATGCCGTTCTGCGAACCGCAACAAGCTCAAACCGAACAGCCGTAGCAACGACCTCGGATTCCGCCCTGTTTTTTCACCCGTACCATCGGAACCAACTGGCGACAATTAATCCCCCCCGCCGTTCACCACCGATTTGCGAACGCGACACTTCGGGTCCCCGAGGGCTACTGAAAAACAAACGAGCTCGCTGATCGGGAGAGATGGCGATTACTGTCTGTTGACAAGGTGGTTATGCCATTTGCTCGCAGTTCGCAAAGTGTATCGTTCGGTAC
>Ga0190284_1000073_pt1 | contig 76543 bp, 67 predicted proteins | sample 48691812_MG_FD_161668 | JGI IMG/M metagenome (GOLD analysis project Ga0190284, IMG submission 161668) | Hydrothermal vent microbial mat bacterial communities from Southern Trench, Guaymas Basin, Mexico - 4869-18-1-2_MG | ecosystem: Environmental > Aquatic > Marine > Hydrothermal vents >... | reverse complement strand
TTTCCGTGCGCATTTCTTTACTGATAATTCCTCACGCTAAATCCTTGATCTCGGCCACGAAATACCGATTTACGGTGCCTATGCCGATTTCAGGCTACCCACACGAACGTCAGGAGAGCCGGAAAAGACCCTGCCCTTCTTATGGTATTTGGTACGCCCGGCTTGATTCGAACACGCGGCCTTTGGCTCCGGAGGCCAACGCTCTGTCCAGCTGAGCAACGGGCGCGTTTTATGATCGAGTTCGGTTTTTACACTCGCGCCGCAGAACTATCTCCGGTCCCGGCTCCGGGATCAAGGAGAAATCGAGAAGATCGCGCAAAGCCGCGATGCTCGAGCTAGTAAGCCCGCGCAAAGTAGGCCCTCTTGCCGCCTTTCATGCCGCAGACGATGCAGCCCGCGTCGGTGTCGCCGTCCTCGAGGGGGATCAGCCGGATCGTGGCCTTGGTGTCGTCCTTGACCTTGGTCTCGCACGCGGCGCTGCCGCACCAGGGGCTGATGACGAAGCCGCCGTCCCCCTCGATCTTGGCGATTCGTAATGACTGCTGTCTGCCGGTTGTCATTGCGCAGACGGGTGACCTGACGTATCCAGAGATATTTTGGCCCATCCCCATATTTGTTCCCTGTTTTTCCCACCCAGACAGAAGGGGCATCGTGTAGCTCATAATCGTATCTCTTTCCTCCTTCAACAGTTCGACATTCCTTAAAATTTGACCGAGCAATTTTGCGAAAGTGGTTCTTGCGATACGTAATGATGCAAAATCCTGATTCTATCAATACTACATCAAAAGCAGTCGCTTGATCTTCTTCCTCATAACTCAAAAAGATTAATGGTGGTGATGCCACAACGTCTGTTTTTCTCTGAAGTCCCATACGTTTCATCGAATGTCTAATTGTCGTCTCTGTGACACCAAGTCTACGGGCTATCTCCGAATTCGAACGGGCTATCTCCGAATTCGAACGGGCTATCTCCGAATTCGATATATTTTCTTTAAACCATTTCTTTATGCAGTGTATCGTTAATCTACACCGTTTTTTCTAAGGAATACGTGCTACCGAATTGATTAGATAATTGTAGTTTATTCATACTCCTACAATAGATGATTGTACGGAAGTAGTATAGCATTATTACACAAAAATACAGATACTTTCCATATCGAGGACGTAGGCCGGAACCTCCACGAATCGTCGATTGCATCAAGCCTAAAAAGGCATGTCAGGAGCTCTGAACATGAGGAGATGCAGTTGGCAATCAAAGACGCACTGTGCACGCAGAAGAATAAAAAGTCGAAGAAGCGTAGTCTCGAAGCCAAGAGAATCAAGAAGCTCGAGAAGGAGCTGGCCCGCAAAGATAAGGCTTTGGCAGAGGTGACGGCACTTCCGGTTCTCAAAAAAACTGGAGGATTATTTCTTGGGGGACGAGGACGACATCATCCCAAAGAAGAGCGACAAATGATTATTGAGGCCATCGACGAAGTGGCCAGAGAATGGGTCGAGTGCTACGTGCACTGGTACAACAATGAACATCTTCATAGCGCCATCCGTTACGTGACACTTAATCAGAGCCATGCTGGAGAAGACGAGGTAATACTGGCTCAACGACAAAAAGTCTACGAGAGGGCCAACCAGAAACACCCTCAGAGATGGAGTGGAAAAACGAGGAACTGGGATCCTATCGAAGAGGTTTACCTCAATCCTGAGGAACCAGGTCATCACGATAACCCGCGACGCCACGTTCCTCGGAAGGAAGCGTCATGATTGAACAAAAAAAAGCGACAACTATCTTGACGCACACCGAATTTAATCCGCTGGTCAGCAGCCTGACCAGTCAAAACTCGGCGACTAAGGAAAGATGCCGCGATCCAAGTAGACTCGTTCCAGTCGTTTCAGAGCAACGATGTAAGCCGCGGTGCGCCAGTCCGTTCCATACTCCTTCACGGTATCGCGCACCCGTTGGTACGCTCTGACCATCTTCTTGTGCAACTTCTCGTTCACTTCGTCCAGCTCCCAGGACTCGCTTCTCTTGTTCTGGAGCCATTCGAAATAGCTGACCACAACTCCCCCCGAGTTGCAGAGAATGTCCGGCAACAAATCGATTCCGCGCTTTTCAAGAATCATATCCCCTTCCGGATTGGTCGGACCGTTCGCTCCTTCGGCAACGAGCTTCACATTCAGATTCGGTGCCGTTTCCTCGGTGATCTGATTTTCCAGGGCTGCGGGGATGAATATGTCGGCTTTAGTTTTCATGAAGTCGTCGTGCGAAACGGACTCGGTGGATCTGAAGCCGGCGACCCCCCCCGTCGATTTGACGTACCTGAACAGCTCTGCGACGTCGATGCCTTCAGGATTCGCGATCGCTCCGGTCACGTCCTCGGCACCGACCAGTTTGCTGCCGTGCTCCTGCATGAGACGGGATGCCCAAGACCCAACGTTTCCGAATCCCTGGACCATGTAGGACACAACGCTCAGATCGACATCTCGGTCCCTCGCCCACTCCTCGATCATGAAGACCACACCTTGGCCCGTGGCCTTGTCTCTTCCCAGGCTGCCGCCCGATTCGACCGGTTTGCCTGTGACCACGTGAATGCTTCTGTTCGCTTCGTGCGGCGGCCTCGTGGAGAGGTAGGTATCCAGAATCCACGCCATGATCTGCGGTGTTGTGTTCACATCGGGCGCAGGAATGTCGTACTCAGGTCCAATGGTGTCTCCAAGGGCGAAGGTGAAACGGCGAGTAATCCGTTCCAGCTCGGCCATGGAATAATTGAACGGATCGAACTGGACCCCCCCCTTGCCGCCGCCGAAGGGGATTCCCACAATGGCGCCCTTCCACGTCATCCACGACGCCAGTGCCCTCACCTCGTCAATCTCGACGGAGGGATGGAATCGAAGCCCGCCCTTGAAAGGTCCCTGGGCGTTGTTGTGTTGAACACGGTAGCCGGTGAATATCTCAAGCTGCCCGTCGTCCATCTTGACCGGAAAGTGGACCACAACTTCGTTCATGGTGGATCCCAGGATCTTGCGGACGCTGAAATCCAGCTTCATCAGGTCTGCCGCCTTGTCGAACTGTCTGCCTACGTTTTCGTAAAGGCTCGCCTTTTTTGGCGCCGCCGATGATTGCTTGGTTTTCTTCATGGCCGATCATCCGCTCCGGTTATCGAGTCTCGCGACTCGTCAAAACTCGTTGCCTGAATGGAATGGTTTCAGGTTTTGTAAAATGTGAAAAAGGGAGACGGGCAATAACGAATTTATGAAAGATATCACCCGTCTCCCCGGAGCTTACCAATGCCGAGAAGTTCCGACTAGCTTGCCAGGATCTCCTCGACTTCGGCCTTATCGACATCCGTGATGTACTGAATACCACTGATCCTGGAAGCCTCGGGAGTCAAGGCGGCCAGGTCGTCGCGCGAGATATGGTCGAGTGTGAACTTCCTTGCGCCGCACATGAGCTGGCGCAGCCCCTGGGCCAGGCGTTCGTAATAGGTGTAGAGCCCGATCGCACCGGTAGGGAGCTTATCGAATTCCTTGTTTCCCAGTTCCTTGCGCAGCTCGGCTGCGGTCACGAAAATCTCGTCCCGCGTGTTTCCAAAGCGTTCCACGTAGACGGGGACCTGGTGGGCGTCAATGGTGCGCCCGATCGTCTTGCCGACCATGACCGCGGCCAGGGGCGAACGCGCCATCCCCACGAGCTTGACAAAGGGCGCCCCCATGGCCAGGCCCTTGTAGATCTGATCCTCAAAGGAAAATCCTCCGGCTACGGCTATCGCCGGCACGTGCTCGCCCTTATCGGCGAGCTGCTTGGTGTACTGGTAGAGTAGGGAGTGAAGCTCAACGGGCGGCATGCCCCACTCGTTCATCATCCGCCAGGGGCTCATGCCTGTTCCACCGCCCGCGCCGTCCACGGTGAGAAGGTCGATCCCGCACTTGGACGAGAACTTGACCGCCCTGGCCAGGTCGGCCGGGCGATAGGCGCCGGTCTTGAGGAAGATGTACTTGGCGCCCGCTTTGCGCAGTTCGTCGACGCGGCTGGCAAAAGACTCCTCCTCCACCATTCCCACGCGGGAGTGGCGCTCGAATTCCTTGAAGGAGCCCCTGTTGAAGGCCTCGATCACGTCGGGATCGGTGGGGTTGGGCAGGACCACGTAGCCGCGATCATAGAGTAGCTGGGCCTTCTCGATACTCTTGACCTTGACCTCGCCGCCGATGTTCTTGGCACCCTGGCCCCACTTGAGCTCGACGATCTCGACGCCGAGCTCGTTGATGGCGTACTCCTGCACGCCCAGTCGGGTGTCTTCCACGTTGGCTTGCACGATTGTGGCGCCGTAGCCGTCCCGCTGGTGGTCCTGGAAGAGCTTGACCCTTCGCTTCAGGTCCACCGTGTCGACGACCTTGCCGTTCTTGATCACCGATTCGACATCCATGCCGGCCACGTTCTCGCCGATGGTGAGACCCGTTCCTGCAAGCGCGGTGCCGATGGCGAGTCCTTCCCAGTTGTTCTTGGCCACGTCGGTGGAACCGATTCCGGGAATGATCCACGGATAACGGAACTTGACGCCCTTGTCGTGGCCGAAGTGCACCTCGAGGCTCACGTTCGGGAAAATGGCTTTGTCACTGTCCGCCTCGATACCGTGAGCGCCTACGGCGGTTCCCATAATGTTGAAGTGGGAATAGTCAACGGGATAGGTTTTCTCGGAAGCAGTGGTGATGACGCCGAAAGGCTGAGGATAGATTACCTCGTGACCCCGGTAAGCGGACTTGCCGATCTCGCACATACCGATGCAGCCGTCCACGCAGGTGACGCACATACCGGAAGTCGGCGTCACAGAATCTTCCGTCCTATTCTTTGTCAGAGTTGCGGCCGAAGAATTGATCCTCGAGAACGTTGATGACATCGCGGAATACTCCTTTCATCTCCTTGATTCCTTACTATGTCGCTGGATTTTCATCCTTTTTTATCTCGCAAGCCACGCAGGGCTCCATGTAACACATCATTTCGTCGAAGGGCTCCTTCTCGATGCAAGGGGGACTCAGGTTAGCACACCCGCCGCAAATGGCTTTCTCGGGTTGGGTATAGGTGCACCGGAGCTGGCAGGCCGGGCAGACATACATGCAACCACCGCAAAGCCGACAGGCTTCCGATTTGATATCGAAGGGGGTGCCGATGCTCCGGCCTTCGCCCCGGCCGCGGAAGCCGATCGCCTTGGCCATCATCTGCTCCTCGCACATCCGCACACACCGCCCGCAGAGGATGCAGTCCTCGTATTCCTGCGTGAAGCGCTGCTGGCGGACATCGTGCGCCGCGGCGAGATCCTGGATCGTTTTCGACTGGGGGCACGAGGCCAGGTGGAGCTCCAAAATCACCTTGCGCGCTTTAATCACGCGTGATGAAGCTGTCCGCACGATAAGCCCTTCCTGAACGGGGTAGGTGCAAGACGTAACCAATCTTGAGTTATGTCTTTCGCCGATCTCCACCACACAGAGGCGGCAGGCACCGCCGGGCGAAAGTCCCTCCATGTAGCAGAGAGTCGGGATGGGTAAGCCGAAAAACTTCGCCGCCTCAAGAAGTGTCGTGCCCTCTTCGAACGACGCCTTCAAGCCGTTGATGGTCAGCGTTATCACGTGTTTTGCCTCCTCGTATCCGATGCCAACTCTTCTTCCTCTTTTTGTTGTGTAAATTCCAGGTCGCAGCGCAGGCACCGGCAAGCCTCGCGAACGGCCTCCTCAGGGGAGAGCGACACTTCCACCTCGGCGAAGTTGCGCTTGCGCCAATCCGCCGATGCGCGGGGCGTTTCAGTACGACCGACCGGTTGTACGTCTCCCTCTTCTTTTTCGACCGGTTCAACGAAAACTCGCGGTAACCTCGACTCAGCAGGCTGCACAAGTTCTACTTCCCGCAGATAGCGCTCAATGACCGCGGCCGCCTTCTTGCCATCGGCAATGGCATCCACCACCGTATTCGGCCCCGTAACCAGGTCACCGCCAGCAAAAACACCGGGCCTGTTGGTCTGCAGCGTGGCCGGGTCGACTCGCACAGTATTCCACTTGGTTATGTCGAGACCGCTCGAGCGAGCTGGAGAAATGGCATCGATTCCCGAATCCTCGCCGATGGCGACGATCAAGGTATCTAGTTCGATCACATGTTCGGTGTCCTCAATGGGAACAGGCCTGCGACGCCCGCTGGAGTCGGCGTCGCCTAGCTCATTCTTGATACACTCGAGTCCTGTCAGACGACCGTCCCGGACAATCACCCTGGTGGGAGACACAAGCGTTTGGATCTTGATCCCTTCCTGATCCGCAGCTTCGATCTCCTCGGTGAATGCCGGCATCTCGGCGCGGGTCCGGCGGTAGAGGATCGTGACACTGCTCACATTCTTAAAACGGAGTGCCATGCGGGCGGCGTCGATGGCGGAGTTGCCGCCTCCGATGACGCCAACCCGACCTTTTGCGAGATGCTCATCTTTCAGATTTAGGGCTTTGAGGAACTCTATTGACGGGTAGACACCCTCTGCGTCTTCGTTTTCAAGAGTCAGCGGCTTGCTCTTGTGCGCGCCGATCGCGAGCATTACCGCTTTGAATCCGTCCTCAAAAAGCTTGTCGACCGTCAGGTCACCGCCCAATGCAGAACCGCACTTGATGGTGATGTTCTCGTTAAGCAGAGATTTTATCTCCTCCTTAATGGTTTCATGGGGAAGGCGATAGGTGGGGATGGCACAATAGAGCATACCGCCAGGCTCGTCCTCAGCTTCAAAAACGGTCACCTTGCACCCCTTGAGAGACAGGTAGTGCGCGGCCGTGAGACCGGCGGGACCAGAGCCGATTACGGCGACTCGGGGAGGTTCCCCATTATTCCATGCTGCTTTTTCCGGCTGGTAGAGCGACGGATCGACGGTGTCGGTAATAAAGCGTTTGAGAGAACGAATGGCAACCGGGTCGCTGCCGCTGGTGCCGAGGCGGCACTTTTCCTCACAGGGGTGGTGGCAGACCCTGGCGCACACCGATGGGAACGGGTTGGCCTCGCGGATCGCCAAATAGGCCTTCTCATATTCTCCTCGCCCGATGTGGGCCACATAGCGCCAGGCTTCCGTGCCGATGGGGCAGGCGGACTGGCACGGCGCTCCAACCAGCTCCTTGCAGACGAAGGCGTCGCATCTCTTGTCCCTGATATGCCGCTCGTACTCATGGCGAAAATAGCGCAAAGTGCTGAGAACCGGGTTGGAAGCTGACTGCCCGAGCCCGCACATCGTTGTGTCTTTCACCACAAGGGCCAGTTCCTCGAGAAGGTCGAGATCGCTCATCTCTGCCTTGCCTTTGGAAATATTATCGAGGATCTCGTACATGCGCTGCGTGCCTTTCCGGCAGGAAAAGCACTTGCCGCAAGACTCGTCCTTGAGAAAGCTCATGAAGTACTTGGCGACGTCCACCATGCAGGTGTCTTCATCCATGACGATCATGCCGCCCGATCCCATGATCGATCCCGCCTCAACCAGGCTGTCATAATCGATGGGCAGGTCGAACATGTGGGCCGGAATGCATCCACCCGACGGCCCCCCTGTTTGCACCGCTTTTATTTTGGCCTTGCCTGACGGGCCACCGCCGATGTCATAAACGACCTCGCTGATCTTCATGCCCAATGGAACTTCAACAAGGCCGGTGTTCTTGATCTTACCCACTAGAGAGAAGATCTTGGTTCCCCTATTGCCGGGAACTCCCACCTTGGCATACTCTTCTGCTCCGCGATCGATGATGACGGGAATATTGGCTAGAGTCTCAACGTTGTTGATGCATGTCGGACGGCCTCGTATCCCCTTTGCGATGGGATAAGGCGGGCGTTGCCGCGGTTCGCCCATAAGGCCTTCAATCGATCTGATCAATGCCGTCTCTTCGCCGCAGACAAAAGCGCCCGCTCCACGGAATATCTCAATGTCGAAATCGATCCCTGTGCCAAGAATGTTCTTTCCCAGAAGGCCAAGGTCGCGCACTTGGCGAAGAGCAATAAGGGTATGCTTGATGGCTAAAGGATATTCGTAGCGCACATAGGCAATCCCCTTGCTGGCACCGATAGCTATTCCAGCAATGAGCATCCCCTCGATGACGGCGTGTGGATTGCCTTCGAGAAGGCTGCGGTCCATATAAGCACCGGGATCACCCTCGTCGGCATTACAGACAATGTATTTTTGCCCGTCTCCATTGGAGGAAACCCGGGCTAGTTCCCATTTCTTCCCCGTTGGGAAGCCGGCCCCGCCGCGGCCTCTCAAACCGGACTTCTGAACCTCACTGATGATCCACTCGGGATCGACTTTACCCAGGATTCTTTCGGCGGCAGCGTACCCGCCCTGTTCCACGTAGTTGTAGATCCGGATGGGATCCAGCTTCTGGTTGTTGCCCAGGATGGTTCGGGTCTGTTTCTTGAAGAAAGGGATGTCGTTCTGGTTGTGATAACTTTTTTGTTCACCCGGTTCCTTGTATACCAACTTCTCTTCCACGTAGCCGTCGATGGCCGCATCAATCACCTTTGGCACGTCTTCCATCTTGAGATTGGGGTAAAGGTGCAGGCCCGGCTCCACTATAATGAAAGGTTCGATTTCGCAAAAACCGTGGCATCCTGTGATTCTCAGCGCGACTTTCTCCTGCAACCCCCTGTCCAAAATACACCGTTTGATGATCCTGATGATATCGTTGGCGCCGCTGGCCTGCCCGCACGTTCCGGCGGACACTACAAGAGTTGGCCTTTCGAACTGGATATTTGTCTCGCTGATAATACGGCGGCGAAAGTCGCTCAAGTCCTTGACTGTTGAAAGCTTCGTCATTTAAAGACCTCTCCTTTTTGCGGAATACGATCCCCTGTCAATCGATCGTGGCGCCACCCAAGTCCAGCATGTGGCCTTTGCACCCGCGGCGTGAGCAGATCTGGACAACTCCGCCTCCACGGACAATCATGGGCACCATCGGTGCGTCACATTCGCTGCACTTTCCCCCGCCGAGCAATTCCGCGTGGCAATGGGGGCAAAATATATTCACGATAATGTCCGGCGGGATCACATATTCCGACCCGACCTTGTAGCTCCCCCAAAGGCTCGAAATCGCTGTCCAGCCATGCTTGTTGCCGAACGAAGTCGTAATCCGAATGGAGGGATGACCGTCGATCGGGTGCCGTGGATCCATCAAACTGTGGTTGCAGCGGGAACAGCTGACATCGATCGGAAAGATCCGCTGGTCCGTGTCGATCTCGACCGTGTCCAGACCGATGCAGGCCTTCTCGAGGATCTCCTTAACCTTGGAGGTCGTCACCATGGAAAAATAATGTCCGTCCACAACAACAACCGGCCCCAGAGCGCAGGCGCCGAGACAGTTGACTGTCTCAAACGTAAATTCTCTGTCCGGCGTCGTCTCGCCGGGTTTGATCTCCAGCTGCCGCTGAAACTCTTCTGCAATCCGCGGCCCACCCTGGACGTGACAGGCCGTTCCCAAGCAGACTGATACGAGATGCTTCCCACGGGGCGTCAGGCTGAAGGCTTTATAGAAGGTGGCAACACCGTATATATCCGTCAACGGCCAACCCGTCTTCTCGGCAACGATCTTCAGTGCTTCTTGTGGCAAATAGCTGAATTTAGCTTGGATCTCCTCCAAGATTGAAAGGAGGCTGCCGCGATCCTTGCCGTTTATTTCCACGATGGTAAGTACTTGTTCCGGATTCATTTCTTTCCTCTACATCTGCATCTAATGAGGATCCGCTGATCGACCTACTTGTACTCCTCGCAATGCCAGATGCCTCCCTCCGGTTTGGGGAGAAGACAAATATCTCGATCCTCGCAATTCATGCACAGTCCCTTTAGTTCGGAGGGGGTATCCGTCTCCTGGCGCGGAGGAGTCCGCAATTCACTCTTTCGAGCGATCTCTTCAGTGCTTTTGGTTTTGACAGAATGAAGGTTGTCATCGGGGCCGTTGGAGTCGTCAAATTCGTTGCAGAACCATATCGGCACGCCTGCGTATATCTGAAAAGTGCAGGTCGGCCTATGAACGCACGTCATACACAAGTCATCATAGTCCCTTGTTTCCGACATGGCGTTTTCTCCTTTCACGCGTCACAATCGTTATGCTTGAAGAGAAGACCCTTTGACCCTAGGCACCATCAAACCACAATCTGACCGATAGGGATGGCTCTCCATGACTCCATTACCGGTATTCTTCGCAATACAAAGTCCTTTCCCCGGTTCTCGAATAGGCGCAAATCTGACGGTCTTCACAGTTCCTGCAAAGCCCCTCGTAACGGTCAGCCTCCTCCTCAATGGTACACGAAACGGTTTCTTGTGGGGCCTTGTCCTTCTCAGCCATTTTCTGAACACGCACATAACAATCAAATTCCTCGCAGAACCAGACAGGCCTCAGCAATGTCGCCTTCTGAAGACATTCCGTTGAGTGGTTGCAGGTCCAACAAAGATCGTGAAATTCATCTGCAGTCGCAGACATTAAATCCTCCTTCTCTTGAATATCCCCGTGTGAAAACCGCTCTCTGTCATAAAAAAATTTTCCTTGGTTAGAAATAAATTTCAAATGCACAAATGTCAATAGCAATTTCTGTGCCTGTTGAACTGTTTTAGACTAGATAGTTTGAATTGAAGATCCGGGGTAGTATAATCGCGAGGCTTATATATTCTATTTCAAAGAGTTACAGCGGGGACACAATAGAAATGGGTAGGCTTTTTCATCGGTAATGAGTGTGAAACCTGCAGCAATTCGCTGATAAAAAGAGAAATATCTTGGGGAGATATGAATCATTGGGGAGATTCTCCCCAGTTAGTGACGAATCAGAACTGTTTAGGATCCACCTTCTTCAGTTTTTCGCGTAGGGTCTTTCGGCCGATCCCGAGAATCTCCGCCGCACGCCTCTTTTTGCCGTCCACGCTGGCAAGGACGTTGCGAATATGCTCCACCTCCACTTCCGCCAAGGCCCGGTCCAATCCCATCTCGCGTAAACCCGAAAAACGCCTTTTTTCACCGAAGAGAGAAGGTCCCTGTTGGTCGCGGCTAGAATCCTCACGTCCACTATTCGGATTCGGCTTGAACCGACCATGCAGATTTCCCTGTCCTGGAGCACGCGAAGCAGCTTTACCTGCATTGAAAGGCTGGTCTCGCTGATCTCGTCAAGAAAGATGGTGCCACCGCCTCGGTGACGCCGGGAGCAATGAAAACCTCATGCCCTTCAGCTGTCAGCTTCCTCGGGCAGGCCGGAATCCTTTGTGGCAAGCTGGGCAAATCCCAGTATATACCCAAGGGCTCGTTCAGTTCGTGAGCCACCCCGGCTGCCAGCTAACCGATCGTGGCCAAGCGGTCCGCGTGTCGAAGCTGGTCTTGAAGGAGAGCTTTTTCATTCTCTACCTTTCGCCGCTCGAAGAAATGGGCCACCTCCCTGACAATAGTATTGATCAGGTCGAAAGTATTGATCAGGTCGAACTTGACGATCTAATCACCTTGGGAGTCGGACAAGCGGTCGGCCGGATCGCCAATCACATAGCAAGGGGAAGCAGCCCTACGGTGTGTATCTCCTTGTTCAGGACCGGACCCGAGCTCTTGCCGTGGACTTTGATGACGGCGAACTGACCCCAGAACAACAAACGCATCATCACCGAAACGAAAGTCATCGAGCAGACAAGCTGGGCTTACACCAAAGACTATCGCGGCTGTGGGTGCGAAGACCCGGCTATCAAGCCGTTTTGCCATCCAGCATGCCCCTTGAAAAAAAACGCGCTCTTCCCAAGCGACCGCCACAAAGCCGATGCTCTCACTCAATCCCCACAACCGTTCGAGCAGATTCTGATCAAGGTTGAGCGCAACCTTATGAAAACGAATGAGTCCGATAAGCAGCATACGCACAAAAACGAGCAAGATCTTCTTCAAGAACTCCTGCAGCGACGGTACTTGCTCAAGGACCGCAATGGACGAATCTTGGAGAATTCCCAGCAGATGTTCGAACGGGTTTTGAAAGCGATTGCAGCACCGAAAGGCGGATATGGCGCCACGGCATTCGAGATCGAGGCCGTATTTCAAAAGTTTTTCGATCTGATGAGTCGAAGGTTTTTTCTACCGAACAGTCCGACACTGAAGAACGCCGGCCGCCCTCGAGGCATGCTGAGTGCCTGTTTTGTGCTGGGGATCAAGGACAGTATCGAGGGAATCTTCGAGACGATCAAGCGTACTGCCCTGGTCCAAAAGGCAGGCGGAGGGACCGGATTCGCCTTCGACGTCCTCCGGCCGACTGGAGATTACGTATCGTCAACCGGCGGCCAGACCAGCGGGCCCATCAGCTTCTGGCGCGTCTTCGCCGAAGCAACCAACGCGATCCAGCAAGGCGCCAACCACCGCGGTGCCAACATGGGCATGATGTCCGTCGAACATCCCGACATATTGAGTTTTATTGCCGCCAAAAAGAATCTCACCGATTTCGTCAATTTCAATATCTCCGTCAAAATCAGGGACACGTTCATGGCGGCTCTTCAGTTGAAACCCGACGATCCTCACGTGGTAAGAAACCCTCGCGACGGCCGGATCAAAGCCACAAACCCCTGTGAAGAGACGATGCTGGATGAAGAAGCATGCTGTCTCGGCTCGATGACATCCTCGCGGTGGTTCTCGATGAGATCGCTGACGTAACCGTCGAAAGCTTTACTCCTGCGTGCCTTCATGACCTTGTCAAAGGCGCTGCCCCTCAGGATGCGCTCCAGCACCGGCACATCCGGTTCCACGCCGATGTGATGGATGCTGCGCTTTCCTGAGGGCATGTTCCATCTTGACCGAACAGCCCAGATCAAACATCTTCAGGCGCAAATAGCCGATCTTTCCCGGCAGCAGCGCTTTGATCACGATGTGCTGGACCATCACCTTGGCCGGCTCGAGCTCGAATCCGTAAGGCCGGTTCCACCCGTCGCGCAGGAAGGTGAACGTCCCCTCTTTTTGGAGCTTCTCGTTGCGGTCTTCTTTTGCCATTTCGCTCACGAACTCGTCAGCGATCTGAATCAACTGGTCGCCGGGACGGATCCCGGCATAGAAAGCCGGCGAGTCGTAGAGCACGAAATCGACGACGATCGTATCCTCCTTCTCGCTGACCATGAAGCCGTTGCTCTCGTCGCTGTTGTCGAGCAGTCCCGGTAGCCAGCCGGGCCGAACGTCGCCTTCGGGATCGTTGGAGAGCCTCAGACCGGAAAAGCGATCGCCGAGGCTTTTGATCATACCGGTGGCGTTGGTGATGCGGATGAGATCACTCACCTCGCTCTCGAAAGGGCATGCCCCGAGGCAGGAAAGAACCGCCTCTGGAGTGGCCTCTTTGATCTCTCTTTCGGATCCGAGCATCGATTCCAGGATTTGGCGGTCGAGCCCTTCCATGGTGACCGGATCCTTGCCTTCGAAGGCCTCGTCCATCGCCGCAAGCGCAGCGGTGTTGAGCGAGTCCACTTCGACGAGCTCCCGCTTGTCGAAGTAGAAGAATCGATCCTCCACATGCTCGCGCACGCTTGTGACGATGCGCACCGCGTCGATGGCATCCTTCAGCCATGGAAAAGCTTCGGCGTCGAACGACTCCACCTCGCGGACGAGCCACTGCCTCCAGCGTTCGGCCAGCTTGGTCACGGTGGAGTAGAGCCAGAGCACGTGAACTCTGTGTGCACCGTGGCCCTCACGATCCTCCAGAACCCGCAGCAGCACTGGAGTAGCCTGATCGGAAAGCTCGACAACCGCGTTGTGACCGGCGGAGTGCATGTCGTTACCCTCGGCGAGGTCCTTGAGCGCGGCCCGCACGACGAGCTCCGTATAGAGCGGCGCGAGGCGTCGCTTGCGCTCGGGCCCGAGCAATCGCAGCGCGAGGTCGACGGCGGCAGGGCCATGCTCCATGACCTGCTGCGCTCGAGCCGCAAGGTCGTCACCGGTTGTGGTGTTGGATTGCACCAACTCTTTGACCTCGCCGTAGATCTCGGGGCTTACCCCGAACACGGCGCCGAACACGCGCCGTGCCCGCAGCGCCAATCCCTGATCTGCTGCATCGCAACGCGACCACAGGCGGTAGGCCGCCACATCGCCCGCTGCTATGAGATTCGAGGTTGCTGCCTCGCGACGGGTGAGATCGGGATGGGTCAGGTCCGCGATCCAGCCCTCAATCGTCTCGTCCGAGGGTCGATCTTCCGGCTCCTCGACCAGAGCGACCATGCCGAGCAGTAGCAGAGCACACGCCATTATCTTCAAAATGGGACGACTACTGAAATTGGATCGTGCTCCTGAAGTCAAGACGTTGTGTCGCAAGCTGGAACGATTTGCACGTCGCCAAGATGGTATGAATTTAATGCGAGCGCTCGCGGAGTTAAGGGCAAAATGAACGTCCAGAAGCCGTGGGAGTTCTCTATTTTGACGGCCACGTGAAAGAATATCATGGTAAGGAGACCACAGGAAAGACATACGTTTGCAGGCGGCGCTTGGCGGCTCCTGCTGCGACTGACACTTGGGTGAACGATATGAATGGCGACCCGCTCATTGTGGTCCATAGTGAATTGAATGAAGGGCTTACCGAGACGCTATAACCGATTCTTGGCGAGGTTCGCGGATTCGTCGGACCGGAAAAGTCAATCACCGTAGTATTCGACCGCGGTGGTTGGAGCCCGAAGCTTTTCACCAGGTTGATAGAATCAGGATTTTACATCATCACGTATCGCAAGGGCCACTTTCGCAAATAGCTCGGTCAAAATTTAAGGAATGTCGAACTGTTGAAGGAGGAAAGAGATACGATTATGAGCTACACGATGCCCCTTCTGTCCGGGTGGGAAAAACAGGGAACAAAAAAAGGGAGGGGCGAAAGTATCTCTGAATGCGTCAGGTGACTCGTATGCGTAATGACAACTGGCAGACAGCAGTCATTACCAATCGTCAAGATCTACGCCCGGAGAAATTTCTCTTTTTGATGTTCAATCGTTGGCGACAAGAGAATTTTTTCAAGTACATGAGAGAGGAGTTTGCTCTGGATGTATTTTTAGAATATGGAAGCGAACCCGTGTCGGAAGACGCAGATCGCCCCAATCCCGAGAGAAAAAAAATCGACAAGAAGATTTGTAACTTGCGTGAGGAATTGAAGGAAGCAAAGCTGGCCTTTGGAGAATCACTTGAAGCTAACGAGCAATCCGCTCGCTACACAGTTAGAGATTTGAAGATCGCCAATGCCATGGCGTTACGAAAAGTGGAGGAGACGAAGAAAAATATCGAACAGTTGAAGGCAAAGAAGAAATCCCTTCCAAAGAGGGTACCCGCTGACGATTTGGTAGCCCTCAAAAGAGAACGTAACCTTATTGCTGATGCGTTAAAAATGAGTGCCTATCAGATAGAAAGCGAGTTGTTTTCTATGCTGGGACAATTTTATGCCCGCAATGCTGATGAAGGCCGTACCCTCCTCCACGCGGCTTTCCAATCAAGCGCGAAAATGGATGTGAATGAAAATGAAATTCGGATTACGATAGCACCTCAGTCATCTCCACACCGTAGTCGAGCTGTAGCAGATCTCTGTCTGGAGCTGAACAAAATCGAAGCGATATTCCCGGGAACGAACAAGCAAATCGTCCTGGCCGTGAACCTACCAAAATCGGACAATTGTTAGTCGGGTATGTCAGAAGTTCTGAACTTCGAGGTGGAAGCCTTCGACTGACGCGGAGACGTGGGTGGCGCGAACCTTGGCGCTGCTCACCTACCACTCAGCCCCGATCTTCCACAACTTCAGCGACACTGTCGAAGAAACCTTCTCTTGCGAAATAACGAACTCCAGCTTCAAAATCCAAAAATCTTAGAGGCCGCGACAAAATAAAGTTACAGATTTTTCAGTCAGATTTGGTTCATAATTGACAGTGACGTCCGCGCCGAACCGCAGGCATAGCAACGCCATGTCGAGTATTCGGCGATCGAGGATGTCGCAAAAATTGGCTGAAGATGAAATGAAAATGTGAAATTATTTTGGAGTGGCTTCTTATATAAAAGGCTTCGACGGTCGACGTGGTTTGATGCGCGCATCAAAGGCAGAACCGGTGAAGAACGGAGATATTGTCCACAAAAAAAGGGCCGGGAAATGATCCCGACCCCTTCTCATGGTATCTGGTACGCCCGATAGGATTCGAACCTATGGCCTTTGGCTCCGGAGGCCAACGCTCTATCCAGCTGAGCTACGGGCGCTTTGTTTGAGTTTCGTTATCACATACGCAGTGGAGCATTATCTCTGTCCCAGGTTGTGGGATCAAGGGGGAAATCGAGAAGATCTAGTAGGCTCTCGCGAAGTACGCCCGCTTGCCGCCTGCCTTGCCGCAAACGATGCAGCCCGCGTCGGTCTCGCCGTCCTCGAGGGGGATCAGCCGGATCGTGGCCTTGGTGTCGTCCTTGACCTTGGTCTCGCACGCGGCGTTGCCGCACCAGGGGCTGATGACGAAGCCGCCGTCCCCTTCGATCTTGGCCTTGAAGGCGCCGTAGTCGTTCAACTCGCAGGTCATCTCGTCGCGAAACTCTTTGGCCCGCTCGAAGAGGTTCTTCTGGATCGCCTCGAGCTGCTCCTGAACAGCGGTCGCGACGCCATCGAGCGGCGCCGGGCTCTTCTCACCGGTGTCGCGGCGGGCCAGCACGGCCTTCTGCTCCTTGAGATCGCGCGGCCCGAGCTCGATGCGCAACGGCACCCCACGCAGCTCCCACTCGTTGAACTTGAATCCCGGTTTGTACTGGTCGCGGTCGTCGACGATCACGCGCAGCCCCACGCCCTTCAGGTCGGCCTGGATCTTTGCGGCGGCCTCCAGCACGGCGGCCTTCTCCTCGTCGCTGCGGTAGATCGGCACCACGACAACCGGCTCGGCGGCAAGCCTGGGCGGCACGATCAATCCCTTGTCGTCGGAGTGCGTCATGATCAGCGCACCCATGAGCCGTGTCGAGACCCCCCAAGACGTGGACCACACGTAGGCCAGTTCGCCGCCCCGGTCCTGAAACTGCACATCGAACCCCTTGGCGAAGTTCTGCCCCAGATTGTGCGACGTGCCGGCCTGCAGCGACTTGCCGTCCTGCATCATGGCTTCGATGCAGTAGGTGTGTTGGGCTCCGGCAAACTTCTCGGCGTCGCTCTTGATCCCGGTGAACACGGGCATGGCCAGCCACTCCTCGGCGAGCCGGCGATACATCTCCAGAGCAAGACGGGTCTCGGCCTCGGCATCCTCGAAGGTCTCGTGCGCCGTGTGCCCCTCCTGCCAGAGGAACTCGCAGGTGCGCAGGAAGAGCCGCGTGCGCATCTCCCAGCGCACCACGTTGGCCCACTGGTTCATGAGCAGCGGAAGATCGCGGTACGACTTGATCCACTTGCCGAACATGTCGTACATGATCGTTTCCGACGTGGGCCGCACCACCAGCGGCTCCTCGAGCTTCGATCCGCCGGCATGGGTCACAACGGCGCACTCAGGCGCGAAACCCTCCACGTGCTCGGCCTCGCGCTTCAGGAAGCTCTCAGGGATGAAGAGAGGAAAGTAGGCGTTCTGGTGGCCCGTCTCCTTGATCATCGCGTCCAGCGCGTCGTGTATATTCTCCCAGATCGCGTAACCGCGAGGACGGATCACCATGCACCCCTTCACCGGGGAATAGTCGGCCAGCTCGGCCTTCAGCACGATGTCCGTGTACCACTCCGAGTAGTTCTCGCTGCGTGATGTAATTCCTTTGTTCTTTGTCTTCGCCTTGGCCATAAAAGATCTCCGCCCAGGGGCCTTTTCGATCTAACCTTTTGAAAAAAGGGAGATTATAGCGACCACAAAAATAGAAACAAATTAAAAACTTGACCCGTTGGTTCAACGTCCCTAATATGCTGGCCTCTTTGGTATTGCAGAAACGACGACACAACCTGTCGCGCGACCGACCACGGGGGATTAGCTCAGTTGGAAGAGCGTTTGACTGGCAGTCAAAAGGTCAGGGGTTCGAATCCCCTATCCTCCACCAGAATATTCAAAAACCCTGCAGCACTCCTGCGGGGTTTTTTTATAGAATCTGTCTGCGGGGCGGGACGAAAGGACATGCGGGACTGTCCCGCCCCATGTGAGTCCAGGTTCGGAAGTCCCTCGGTCGGCTCGTAAGTCACTGCTGAAATTTCTGTGGTTGGCGGTTGCTCATGCTTTATCAAAGTCCTTCGATGCGACCTCTCGGGAAAAGGCTCCCGGCCCTCGGGCTTCTCCTGTTGGGCGCCCTGGCCGTGGTCGAAATGTTGTGTCTACCCTGCTCGGCTCAGGAAGAGGAGGCCCCCACCGCTCCGCTGGCACCTCGGGGCGTCCTCTACCGCCTCGAGGGGCAACTCTCCCAGACCATGGTCACCTCGCTGCGCCGCTGCCGCCGCATCGCCAGTTCGATCGGCGCCTCCTGCCTGATTATCGAAATCGACACCCCGGGCGGCGAGTCGACCCTGATGGAGCAGCTTCGGGACCTCGTCTTCGACGCCCACAACGACGACAACCTGGAAACGGTGGCGTTCATCAACCCCAACGCCGACTCCGCCGGGGCGCTCATCGCCATCGCCTGCAAGCGCATCTACATGTCGCCTCTGGGACACATGGGCTCAGCCACGCCGATCGCGATCAATCCTCTGCCCTTCGGGGCGGCGCCGATCCCGATCAACGAGGATCTGGAGCGCAAGATCAAGGCACGCGCCCAGGCGATCTTCCGCGCCACCGCCAACGAAAACGGACGCAACATCTACATCGCCGAGGCGATGGTCGATCCTGATATCGAGCTGGTCCTGGCGCGTATCGACGGCCAGGAATCGGTCCTCACCCGCGACAAGTACATCGACGAGCGCACGCGCGTCGGACCGGGGCGGGCCCTCGAAATCGACGTGATCTGCGAGAAAGGCGATCTGCTCAACATCACCGCCCAGGAAGCCTTCGATGTCGGCTTCATCGACGGCATCCCCGAATCGCGCGCCGATCTGATCGAGAACTTCCTCGACCTCGAGGTGGAGAACGTAACAATCGTCAGCCGCACCTGGTCGGAAGGCCTCGTTGACTTTATTCAATCGTTCTCCTGGCTCCTGCTCGTGGCGGGGCTGGTGTTACTCTACATCGAGTTCAAGATCCCCGGTTTCGGGGTCTTCGGCATCATCGGTCTCTCCTGCCTGGCCCTGCTCTTCTTTAATCAGTGGCTCGCGGGGCTGGCTGAGATCCCCGAGATCTTCCTGATCGTGATCGGCGTAGGGCTGGTCGCCGTGGAGATCTTCGTGCTGCCAGGTACCTTCATACCGGCGGCGATCGGTTTTCTCCTGATCGTGGTCGGCACGTTGCTCTCGTTCCAGCCCTTCATCATCCCCGAATCCCCCTGGGATGTGGAGATCCTGGAGTCGAACATCATCAGCTTGGGACTTTCGATGCTGGCGTTCGTCGCCGTGGCCATGATGATCACCCGCTTTCTACCGAAAGCGCCGCTCTTCAGGCGGCTCATTCTCGACTCGGGTCCCGCGCCGGGGGCTCTCTATGGAACGGCGGGAGCCCTCGACGACGTGCGCCAGGACATTCCGGCGAGCGTCGGCGAGACGGGTGTTGTGCTCAAGGAACTGCGCCCCGTGGGCCGGATCAGCGTCAACGACTTGCCGCTGGACGCCCAGTCGGAAGGCGGGTATATCAGTAAGGGTGACAAGGTCCGGATCGTCCGGATCGTGGGAAATTTAATCTTCGTCAGGAAAGTTGAGGACAAAACACCTTGATTTATTGGACCTTCGGGCTGCTTGCGCTCGGTCTGGTGCTGATCCTGGTCGAGGTCTTCATCCCCTCCATGGGGATCCTCGGTACGCTGGCCGCCATATCGATCGTATCCGGCGGTGTCCTGGCCTACACCAGCGACCCCAACGGCATTTTTGTCGGCTATGTCATTACCAGCATCGTGTTCATACCGTTGATGATCTTCACCGGTCTCAAGATCCTGCCGAAGACACCGATCGGCAGGAGCATTATGCTCACAGGTTTTTCGTTCAACTCCGCCGAGGCTCAGGCCACCGAGTCCGGTCTGGAAGAACTCGTGGGTATGTCTGGCGAGACATACACCTACCTACGTCCTGCGGGAATCGCGCTGATCAACGACCGCCGCTTGGACGTGGTCACCCAGGGCGAGATGGTGGACAAGGGCCGCCCTGTCCGGGTGATTAAAGTGGAAGGTAACCGGATCGTCGTCGAGGCGATCGCCGAGGGATAGAATAAGAGGGAGAATGACTGATGCCGTCGATTTCGTTTCTAGCTGATATCACCTTCTGGGCGATCTTGATCGGTTTTGCCGGGCTCGTCGCCCTGATCTTCCTGATCTTCATCGCCAGGTTCATCGGTCTCTATGTTCAGGGATGGCTGGCCAATGCCGACGTGGGGCTGCTCCAGATCCTGACCATGTGGCTGCGGAAGGTCAATCCCGCAGTGATCGTGCGCGCCAAGATCATGGCGGTGCAGGCCAAGATCCCCCTGCTCTCGTCGAGGGATGTGGAAGCCCACTACCTCGCGGGCGGCAACGTGCTGAATGTGATCCGCGCGCTCATCGCCGCCAACCGCGCCGGTCTCAACCTCGACTTCAAGATCGCCACCGGTATCGACCTGGCCGGGCGCAACGTGCTCGAGGCGGTCCAGACCTGCGTCAACCCCAAGATCATCGACTGTCCCAACCCGGCCGCGGGCAAGACGGAGATCGCCGCGGTGGCCAAGGACGGCATCCAGGTGCTGGCCAAGGCCCGCGTCACGGTGCGCACCAACCTGGCGCGCCTCGTCGGCGGCGCCACGGAAGAGACGATCATCGCCCGCGTGGGCGAGGGCATCGTGACCACCATCGGCTCGTCCGGAACCTACAAGCACGTGCTCGAGAACCCCGACAACATCTCGAAGACCGTGCTGGGCAAGGGGCTCGACGCGGGAACCGCCTTTGAGATCCTCTCCATCGACATCGCCGACGTGGACGTGGGCGTCAACGTGGGCGCCCGCCTACAGGCTGATCAGGCCGAGGCCGACAAGCGCGTGGCCCAGGCCCGCGCCGAAGTGCGCCGCGCCATGGCCGTGGCCCAGGAGCAGGAGATGAAGGCCAACGTAATGGAGAACCGCGCCAAGGTGGTCGAAGCCGAGGTGGAGATCCCCAAATCGATGGCCCAGGCCTTCCGCGAAGGCAACTTGGGGATCATGGACTATCAGCGGTTTCGTAACATCCAGGCCGATACCGAGATGAGAGAGGCCATCGGAGGCACCGACACCGAAAAGGGCAAAGGCAAAACCCCCTGACGAGGCCGATGAAAAGCCCTCGAAACCACGGGACCGGAACGAAGTGTCCCGGTCTTCAGTCGATCTGAAAACACGAGGGGCGGGACCCGGCAGCCTGCTGCGGTCCCGCCGGAAGAACTATGGAAGATCTACTCGACAATCTCGGCAATCTCGTTCCTCTGGTGATCGTGATCGCCAGCTTCCTGCTTCCCGCCTTCCTTCGGAAGAAGAAGTCCGGATCCCTTCAGCAACCTGGCGATCAGCAACCTGGCGATCAGCCGAAAAAGCCCGGTCGCCCGGCGGCAGCCGGTCTCGAAGAGAAAGTACGCCGTTTCTTCGAAGAGGCCAAAGAGAGCACGCAAAAGCCCAAGAAGGCGCCCGATGTCTTCGAGCTCGACGTGGACGAATCGGCGGCTCCCAAAGGCCTCGCACCTGGACAGCCTCGAAGGCCTCGACCCGGTCCGCAACCGGCGCGCGGCAAACCGGCTGCGCCGTCGGCACGAATGCCCACACCCATGGCTCCCACACCGACGGTGTCGTCCGCCGAGGACGCCGTGCCGCGGCCGGCTCGCTCCCTGTCATCGGAGCTCTCACCGAAGCTCGAGTCGTTCGAGGAAATCGGCTCGACCCGCGCCAAGGAGGACGCCTATTCAATCGATCGCGAGGCCTACGAGGTGGACACCAACGCCTTTGCCATCGACGAGGATGTACACGTCGCCTCGACGGCCCCCGATCTCTCCCCCGCGACCGGCGCACAGCGCGAGATCACTTCGATCGGCAAAAAACCGCTCAGCTCGCTCTATGGGGACGAACCAGCGGCGCCCAGACAGCCCGGTAGGACGGAGGTCGCTGCCGAAATCGGCGCGCAGGAGGGCTTCGGCTTCCTGACCTCCGGCAACTGGGAGGCGATCCGTAACGCGATCATCATCAAGGAGATCCTCGACCGCCCGCTGGCCCTGCGCGATCCCTCGCAGAGCACTTTCTGGTAGGCGCTCTCTGCCTCCCCTCGCGCCACTTTCAACGCTCCAGGTGAATGGTGCCGCCCGAGAGGCGCAGCAGGCGGTTGGTGCTCAGCGCCAGCGCGTCGTTATGGGTCACGATCACCATCGATTGCCCCCGCTCGCGGTTGAGCTCCAGCAGGAGCTCGACGATCCCCGCGCTGGTGCGCTCGTCCAGGTTGCCCGTGGGCTCGTCACACAAGAGCACCCTCGGCGACGTGACGAGCGCCCGCGCGATCGCCACCCGCTGGCGCTCGCCCCCCGAGAGCTGCGACGGCCGGTGCCGCAGCCGCTCCCCGAGGTGCAGCGACTCGAGCAGCTCCCTGGCCTTCTCGCGGCACCCTTTCTTGATCTTGAGCCACCCCAGGACGCCGGAGCGCATCATCTGCGGCAGCTCCACGTTTTCGAGCGCCGTGAGCTCGGGAAAGAGGTGGTAGAACTGGAACACGAAACCGATCTCACGGTTGCGGATCTCCGCCCGCCGGCCACGCGACATGCCGTTGGTCACCGTCTCGCCGCCGAAGTACACCGTTCCCTTGTCGGGCCTATCGAGCAGGCCGAGAATGTGCAGCAGCGTCGACTTTCCAGCTCCCGAGGCCCCCACGATGCCGAGGATCTCGCCTTTCTCGACCTCCAGCTCGACGCCTTTGAGGATCTCCAGGGTCTGCCCGCCCAGGGTATAGGACTTGTGGATGTTCGATGCGCGCAGAATGCTCTCACTCATGACGGAGGGTCTCCACCGGGTCGGTCAACGCGGCTCTGATGGCCGGAATGAAGGCAAAAAACAGGCTCAGCACGAGCGTTCCCAGCAGGGTCAGCGCGATGAACTGAGCGTTGATCTCCACCGGGATCTCCTTGAAGTTGTACACGTCGCTGCGGAAGACCTCCACGCCAAGGGTCCTCTCGATGAAGTTCTTGATGGGGTTGATGTTGTCGGCGAAGAGATAGCCCGCCACAGCACCCAGGGAGGAACCTACGAGCCACATGAGCACGCCGCAGCCGAGGAAGATCCCCAGGATGCCGCCCGGCGTGGCGCCCATGGAGACCAGAATCCCGATATCCTTGGTCTTGTCGGTGACCATCATCGAGGTGGTGGCGAACACGTTGAAGGTGGCGATGAGGATGAAGAAACCGAGGATCACACCGAGGATCGTCCTCTCGTTCTCGACGGCGCCCAAAAAAACGGAGTTGCGCTCCTCCCAGGTGGCGACCCAGGCAGGGATGGAGGCCTCCTCCAGGGCAATGTCGATCGCCTCCGCGATCTGCGGGCCGTTCTCGGCATACCGGTCCACCGCCACGTAGACCTCGCTGACCTCGTCCTGCGTGCCAACCCATGCCCAGGCGTCGTGGAGCGGCACCAGGATCGTCTGGCTGTCGAACTGGTAGTGGCCGCTTTTGAAGGCGCCGGCAACGAAGAACTTCTGTTCGAAGGGCTTGATCTCCTTGCCCTGAATGGCGGCATCCACGTCGAGGGTGACCATGGTGATCACATCCCCCCGCTTGAGCCGAAGGCGGTTGAACTTGCTCTCACCTACGAGCGCACAGGGGAAATCGCTCATGAAGTACTCTTCGCAGAGCATCTCCTCCGGAACATGGAAGGGATTGGCGAGATCGGCGACCTGGGCCTCGCTCTCGTCCTCCACGCTGGTAAGATAGCGCTCGAGCGAGGTGACCTGCTGTTCCATCTCGAGATCGATGCCCACCACCTCGACGGCGTTCTGGCTCACGTCGAGCATTCCCATCAGGGAGTCGCGGCCGTCGGAGCGGCGGATCAGGGCGGGCCGTCCGAAACGCGGGGCCACGCCGTTGACACCGGGAATCTGGGTGACGATCGACCTGATCGCCTCGAAATCGGGACCGCCCGAGCGCATCCGCCGGCCGTCGGGCATACGCACGTAGACCGGAGCGGGCACCACCACGATGTCCGACATGGTGCCGCGGATGAACGCCTTGGACTCCCTCAGAAAGCCGCTCATCACGGAGATGACGACGATCAAAGCCCCGACGCTCAGAAAGATCCCCACGATCGACACCAGACTAATGGCGCGGGATCTGAGATAACGGTTGGCTATAAAGAGCTTGTACATGGCTCTCCTCTGGTGGACCGCGTTCAGGTCGACGTGGCGGCGACGCGACGCGGGTGCCGGTTGGTTCGGATCAACGCCCTCGCAATCATCGGAGCAAGCTATTTAAATCCTTTAGGTTATGGCAATGGGATCGAGACTGCAACGGAATATCTCGCCACGATCCGATCCAGAATCTTCTAGGAACCGCCGCCCCTGCGAGCGTCGTACCCGCGGGCCGTAGATCGTCCGCGACCGCGCGTATTCGATGGGAGAGAAGGTTTGAATTTGCTTGACGACCTCGCCCCCGGCAATCTTATAATATTTCATTTTTCATTTTCTGTTAATCTTCTTGGTATCGATCGGGGACAGATCCTAGAAAATCACCTGGCCCTCATATTTTTTCACGTGGAGAGAATAGATGGAGATTAGTGTCGAAAAGCAAGGTCCTTGTCTACGCAAAGTCAAGGTCGTGGTGGCCCCCGAGCAGATCAAAGAAGAGCTCGCCGACAAGTACGAAGAGACGCGGCAGAACATGTCTTTGCCCGGATTCCGCAAGGGTAAAGTGCCGAAAAAGCTGATCGAGAAAAAGTTCGGTGCGGCCATTTTGCTGGAGATCAAGGAATCCCTCATCCAGGAATCGTTTTCCAAAGCGATCAAGGATCACGAGCTCGACATCATCGACGATCCCAAAATGGACATCGAATCGATCGAACTGAACGAGAACGAGCCGCTCGAGTTCGAGATCGAGGTCGAAGTGCGCCCCGAGTTCGAGCTGAACGAGTTCAAGAAGCTCGAGATCGAAGTGCCTCCCATCGAGATCAGCGTCGAGGAAATCGACAAGAGTATCGACGGGATCCGCAACCGTTCGGCTTCGCTGGAGACGATTGAAGACGACGGGATCAAGAAGGGCGACTACGTCACCGCCAAGGTCACCTATGCGATCGAGGGGGAGGATGATCTCGTACGCGAGGAAACCCAGGTCAACACCCTCAACAACGTTGTCGACGCCCTCGAGGTCGATGCCGGTACGATCGACCTCTTTCTGGACAAAAAAGCGGGGCAGGAGATCGCCTTCGACGCGCCCGAGCTGCCGAAGACCTTCATGCCCGAGAATCTCCGCGGCCGCGCCGCCAAGGTTTCGGTCACGATCTCGGAAATCAAGCGGATCACCCCGCCGGAGCTGGACGAGTCCTTCTTCAAGCAGATCGGCGTCAAATCACTGGATGAGCTCAACGAAAAGGTACGTGAGGGGCTCTCATTGCAAAAAACCGATATGCGCCAGCAGCTCGTCGACGAAAAAATAGTCGACAAACTCCTCGAATTGCATACATTTGAGCTTCCGGAAGAGCTGCTCCGGAAGCAGGCTGAACGGCAGGAATTCACGCGCCAGGCAGAAATGCAGCGCATGGGCTTCCCCTCCGAGGCGGTGGAAGAAAAGACGCAGGAGCTGAAAGAGAGCAATCTGAAATCCGCTGAGCGGTTTTTGCGCTACAGCTTCATATTTGACAAGATCGGAAACAAAGAGAAGGTTTTTGTCACCGAAAGCGACATGGAGGCCGAGTTCAAGCGGATCGCCACGGCTCAGGGCACGACCCCTCAGGCGATCCGGGAAAATTTCGAAGAAAGAGACATGGTCTCCTCGCTTCGAGCCCGGATCAGGGAAGATATTATCAGAAAAGTATTGAGGGATAGTGCTGTCGTCATCGAAAAGAAGACTGATGAGCCTGCCTCCCAAGCGCAAGCCTCGGAGGAGACGGCGGAAAAGGATGCGTCGGCTTCGTCGGAGTGATCCCGGAAAGCTGGCCTTTCCGTCGATTTTCCCCGATGTTCGTGGAGGCCTCGTGGTCGCAAAACGCATGCAAGAGGGTTGAGGGCAGGCGCCGAAAAACCGATTCTGAGGAAAAGACAAAGATGAAAAACTTCTATCCCATACCCTACGTGATCGAGAAAACCGGCCGTGGCGAAAGAGCTTACGACATCTATTCACGGCTGCTCGAGGACAGAATCATCTTCATCGGGACGGCGATCGATGACCATGTGGCGAATGCCGTCGTGGCGCAGCTCCTCTTTCTCCAGAAAGAAAACAAGAACCAGGATATCAGCGTCTATATCAACTCGCCCGGCGGCCATATCACGGCCGGGCTGGCGATCTACGACACGATGCAGTTCGTCCAGTGCAGCGTGGCGACCTACTGCATCGGGCAGGCATCGAGCATGGCCGCGATCCTGCTCATGGCCGGCACCAAGGAGAAACGTCTCACGCTGCCCAACTCCCGGATCATGCTCCACCAGCCCTGGGGTGGCGCCGGAGGCACCGCGGCGGACATCCAGATTCAGGCCACCGAGATGGTCAAGATGAAGAAGGTGATCATCGATATCATCGCCCGGCATACCGGGCAGGAGCGTGTCAAGGTCGAGCAGGACATCGACCGTGACTATTTCATGTCGGCCGAGGAAGCCAAAGAGTATGGCCTCGTCGATGAGGTGGTGGAGCCGCTGGTTTCAGTTTGACGCACAGCCAACCGGTCCGGCTCGGCGTAAACCGCTGAACCGGACCGTCCATGTTCCATTAGAGGGGTATCACCATGAGCCGTCGCACGCGGGACCGCGACTTCGAGCGTTGTACATTCTGTGACAAACCCAAGAGCCAGGTGAGCAGCTTGATCGCCGGGCCACCGGGAATCTTTATCTGCAACGAGTGCATCGAGCTGTGCAACACGATCCTCTACGAGGAGTCCCATCTGCGATCGCCGGCGGCCTCAGCGCAGGACTCATCGATCGCCCTCTCCGATCAGCTCCCCACACCGGAGGAGATCAAAAAGCACCTCGATCTCTACGTCATCGGCCAGGAACACGCCAAGAAGGTAATCTCCGTGGCCGTTTACAACCATTACAAGCGCCTCATTTCGGCCGACCGGCTCAAGGAGTTCAAGGACGTCCAACTCGAGAAATCGAACATCCTGCTCATCGGGCCCACCGGCTGCGGCAAGACCCTCCTGGCCAAAACACTCGCCGATTGCCTCAAAGTTCCCTTCGCGATCAGCGATGCGACTCCGCTCACCGAGGCCGGGTACGTCGGCGAAGATGTGGAAAACATCATCCTGAGGCTGGTGCATGCCTCCAATTTCAACATCGAGAACGCACAAAAGGGGATCATCTACATCGACGAGATCGACAAGATCGCCCGCACGAGCCAGAACGTCTCGATTACGCGCGATGTGTCGGGGGAAGGTGTTCAACAGGCGCTGCTCAAAATCCTGGAGGGGACGGTGGCCAACGTCCCGCCCCAAGGCGGACGCAAACACCCGGAGCAGAACTATCTGCAGGTCAACACGACCAACATTCTGTTCATCGTAGGCGGTACTTTCACCGGGCTGGAAGAGCTCATCCGCCGCCGCGTGGGCGAAAACGTGATCGGATTCGGCAGCGAGATGGGCGCCCCGGGAGAGACCGGCACGCACCGCAAACAGCGAGACATGTCACGGCGCGGCCCCACTGGCGAGGACGACGACGGAGGCGACGAGTCCAATCTGCTGCATCTCGTCGACACGGAAGACCTCATCGAATTCGGATTGATTCCCGAGTTCGTCGGTCGTCTGGCAGTCTTCTCCACTCTCGATCCGCTCAGCAAGAGCGACCTCGTACGCGTCATGGTGGAGCCACAGAACGCCATCACCCGACAGTTCCAGGCCTATTTCGAGATGGAAGATTGCGCTCTCGAGTTCACCAACGGAGCTCTCGAGGAGATCGCCGGCGAGGCCCACAAGAAAAAGACCGGCGTGAGAGCCCTACGTTCGATCATCGAACACCTGCTGCTCGACATCGCCTACTACCTTCCCACGAAGGGTGGTGGAAGGCGCTATGTTATTACACCCGAGTTCGTCCAGGGGCAGGCTCCCGTCAAGGTAATGCAGCTTAGAAAAAAGAAAAAAAACCGGCGTGAAACGGCTTGATCTGCACACGCAAGGTTGAATGCTTAGATTGTGCTTAGAATCATGAGCCAAGGGTTTTCCTCAAAAATCACTCAGAAGAAGCACTTCGCTTATCTCACCGAAGTCCGCCCCGACGACTTCATCGATATCGCCCTGGCAACTGGAGGCAAACCGTTCCACGGAAAGGTCCTGCGCAAGTGGTTTTACCGCAACCGCGCCAAGACCTTCCAGGAAATGACCGACATATCGCTGAGCATGCGCAAAAAGCTGGAAGAGAGCTACGCCCTCTTTCAGCTTCGGGAAGCGGCTCTTCAAAAGAGCGAGGACGGCACCGTAAAGTTCGCCTTCGCCCTGATCGACGGCCAGATCATCGAAACGGTGATCATTCCGGCTCGCAACCGAGCCACGCTCTGCCTTTCCAGCCAGGTGGGATGCCCGTTGGGCTGCCTTTTTTGCGCCAGCGGGCTCAAGGGTTTCGTGAGAAACCTCACGCAGGGCGAGATGGTGGAGCAATTTCTGATCGCCTCGGCTCACTCGAGCTTCCCTGTCAGCAACGTGGTCTTCATGGGAACCGGGGAACCGCTGCTCAACCTGCCCAACCTTAGGCGCACGCTGGAGATCCTGATCCACCGCGATTGCATCGATTTCGGCGCGCGACGAATTACGGTTTCAACGATCGGGCTACCGGAGAAGATCATCGAGTTGGCCGACTTCGGCCTTCAGATCAACCTGGCGATCTCTCTGCACGCCGCCAACGACCGGACACGTCGCGAGATCGTTCCCGCAGCGCGTCAGTTCAAGATCGCCGACATCCTGCAGGCGGCTCAGGTCTATCGCCAAAAAACGACCCGCGACGTCACCTTCGAATACGTGCTGCTCGGCGGGGTTAACGACTCCCACGACGACGCCAACGAGCTGGCCGATCTGCTGGAACCCTTCAAGTGCACCGTCAACCTGATCGCCTGGAACAAAGTCGAAGGGATCGGGTTCGATTCGCCCTCGCGCGGCAGTGTGCCGGCCTTCCTCAAGACGCTCCAGAACAGAAATATCTCGGTTACCGTCAGACGTTCCCGGGGACGGGACATCGATGCGGCCTGCGGCCAGCTCTACCTGCAGGAGAACCGTTTCTCCGAATCGTGATTTCGGACGAGGGATCCGGCAATTGCCTGGCGTAGCGCGAGCGTCAATTTCCTCCGGCGACTGATTTTCACCGTGCCATTTGGTTGGTGTCAGGTTGCAGAGGTCGCCGGATGGACCCTGAAGTGGCGTCGCGATCACCGGCTCATCTCGAAGGAAAGCGGGTTATCAACCACGAGAACACCAACTCGCCTAGCTACCGAAGCTCAGGTGAAGGAGCGCAGGTCGATCTCCTTCCCGTAACGTCACCACAAAGAGGTCATCGTAGTCCCCGTCTTCGATCACAATCTTCTCTTTCCAACCCAATTCCTGGATCAATGCAGGAACGGTGTTGGAGTGGCCGCTCACCAGTACGAACTGCCCTCGGTGCACGGTCTTCAGGACCTTGGCCAGTTTTTCGACGCCGGCGGCGTTCCGGACGGTCACCTCGATACCTGCAGCCGCGGCGGAGGGCGCGACCGTTTCCTGGGTTCGCCGATATTCCGTGGCATAAGCGGCGCCAAACGTGTGATTGGTGAGCATCCGTGCCAGTCGCGCGGCACGCGCCTGGCCCTCATCGGAGAGCCTGGGATCGGAGTTGCCGGGCTCGTTGGCCTTTTCCGCATGGCGAACGATGAAGACAACCGTGTCCTCCGGCTCGGCGCCGCGGATCCGACGCACCAAATCAGCAAGAAGATCGTTGGGCACGGGAACGGTCAGGTTGTAGTGCGCCACTTTCCATGCGCCGTCGATCTTGCGCAGCACCCCTGATCCGCGGCTCTCGCCGTAGCTCGCGCTGTCGAGCTTCTCGTCGAACCAGGCCACGGTGTCTGCACCACCGAGATAGACGAAACGATCCCGTGGCACCAAGGTCCACCCCTTTCCGGCGCAGAAATAGGGATGTGCAAACTCTCGAAACTCGGGAACCGTCCACCGTTCGCTGGCATCGGTTCCCATAAAAACTCCTTCCGGCGCGAAGAAGCTGAAATACAACTCCTCATCCGCCTGCGAAGCTGCTTCATGAAAAGCATCCAGAACAGCGGCGACGGCTTGGATCTCCGGTAGGTTGGATCCGTCCTGGGAATGTCCCGTCATGGCGGAGAAAGAAATCATGATGAGGATAGCGAAGAGCCAGCCATTCCTGCACATCGATACGCTCCTTGTTCGAGAGGTATTGTCTCGCGCCGCGGTGCCGCGGCATCTTTCGATGGGCCCCAGCATAGAAAAATCCCCGTCACCATCAAAACGGTCACGGGGAGAATGAACAGATATGATTTCGATGCCACCTGCAATCGGATCGACTTACGAAGAACAGGTACACCTCGATCGCGGTTATCGGTCCGATCCCGCGGTTGGCAACGTATAAGTCCCTTCGAGCTCGAGCCGCTGACCTTTACGGATCACGCTGACACCCAGGATCTGGTCCTTCTCGATCTTAGCCATCATGCGGCGCATATCGTCGGCGCTGCCGATCTTCTTGCCGTCGAGCGCCACGATGACGTCCATGGCTTGAATGCCGATCGACTCGGCAAACGATCCGCGCGAAGTACCGGTGACGATGACTCCCTCGTCCTCTTCGAGATCGAGGTGAGCCTGGAGAACCGGCGTCATGGCCTCGGTGTAGACACCAAAAACCTTTCTCTGAAGCTTCTTGTCGAATCCGAAGGGAGCACGGTCGAGCCGCAACCCGAGCCCCTGCCACCTCTGACCGAAAACGTCGGGTATATCGATGCTCACCCGGAATCCGTCGAGCTGAAGCTGCTCGACGACCTCGGGGTGTTTCTTGCGCAGCTCTTCCAGACTCTCGGCGGTGTAGATCTGGGTCTCTTCCTCGCCGTCCTCGTTTTTCTTGGTCACCTGGGCCTCGACAGAACCGTCAGGTGCCACATTCACGGTGAAGCTCGTCGTCTTGCCGTTGTCGATCCGCTTGAAGCGGTACTGCAGGGTGGAACCATCCGCCTGGATGTTCAGGCTGCCCGTCTTCCTCCTGAAATCTTCGAGGAGCTTGTCGATATCGATCGGATCGTCCTCGAAGAATTGGAACTGGAAGGGTTTGAATTGTTCGTCCTCGAAGATCAGGTCGTCGAAGAGCGTGTTGAGGTGCCGGGACAGGTTTTCGAAGGGATCGAAGGGTGCCTGATCGCCCTGACCGTTGGTACCGGAACGACGTGGGGAGAAAAAGCGCAGCGAGCGGCGACGATCTCCCGGCTTGCGACCTTCGACATTCTCGTCGTCCAGCAGGGCCAGCAGCCGCGAGGCTCTCCAGCGGATCTCGGGGTCCTCGCTGTCGAGTGCTGCTTTGAGCTGCTGGCGCGCCTTCTCTCCGAGCTTCCTGAGCTGTGTGTATGCCTTTTCGCGAGCCTCGAACTCGTCATGACCCAGCGCCTTCACGAGACCGTTAATCTCCTGTCGGAGTTTTTCGCCGACCTCGGTCTCTTTTTGAGGTTGCTGATTTTCATCAGTCTTCTTGATCGTCTCCGATCGAGACGTATCGCTCTTGTCCTGCCCCACCAGCATGGGGATCCCTAGGCACAGTACACCGAGAACAACCACAACAGATATAACGGCTTTCATCGTTCACCTCCGCCGTCATGGTGATAAAAAGTCGACATTCGAATTCAGTTCTACGACGTTAGTTCTGTCCAACGACGATCGTCGTCTCGATCGTTTTGCCCTTGCGTATCAACACGATCGCGACGGACTCGCCGATCTGAGCCCCGGCGATCCTTTCGCGCAGGTCATCGAATCCCTGCACCGCATCACCTTTCCATCGGACCAAGATGTCATGTATCTCGACTCCGGCACGGGCCGCCGGCTGTCCGGGGTAGACATGACAGATCATCACGCCGCCCTGCCGCAGGCCCAGTTGATCCCTCAAGACCTTGTCATCGATCTCTTCGGCCACGATCCCCAGCCAGGGCCCCGGCTCGGCATCAGATACGCCTTCCGGCAGCTCCCGTTTGTCGAGAATCTCCTCGACCACCTTTTTGAGCATGTTCATCGGTATCGAGAGCGAGATACCAACCGGCACGCGTCGTTGGAAAGGCTGATTGAGCTCGCCCCATTGGCCTCCCCCGTAGGATGTGAGAAGCAGTCCGACGATCTCGCCGGAAGAGTTGATCAGCGGTCCCCCCTGCCCACCGGGATTGAGGAGAAAGGGGGTTTCGATGAGGTTTCTGTACCGGGCGCGGCTCTCCTTGAACATGCGCCCCGTGGCGCTGACGAACCCCACCATCACGGAAGGGCTCGGGCGCAGATCGAAGGAGAAGCCCAGTCCCAGTACCAGGCTGCCAGGTTTGAGCAGATCGGAATTGCCCAGGATCGGCGACGGCAACGGCACCTCGCTCTCCAGCCGAACGACGCCGATATTGGTGTCCGCATCCCAGCCGATGATCCGCGCTTTGAAGACGCGCTCCCGCTCACCGTCGAAAATCGTCGCCGAAATCCGCCGTGTGTGGCGCAAGGCGTCCCCCAAGGTGGCCACATGGCCCTCCTGATCGAGGAGAATCCCTGAGAGAATGGTCTCGTCAGGATTCCACTCGATACGCAGAGGCCCCTGACGCCGAGGTTGTTTCTGCGGCAGACGATTATGCACCACCTGGATCTTGACGCAGTAGCGCATCGACGATTCGGCCAGCACGGTGACCTGCTTTTCGAAGGCCTGCAAGCCCTGACCAAAACAGAGTCGCTGTCCGAAAACCGAGCAGGCCAGGCACACCGAGGCCATCGCGAGTAGAGCCGGAACAGACACCGCCGGTCGTCTCATGGCACCGCTCATCTCAGAACCCCCGGCGGTGTGAAGCCGGTTGAACACTTGGGAGCTCCTGGGGACGGAGCCGGTCATAATCGGGATTCTCGCCCCTGCCGTTCTTCCGCTCCCACTCCTCGAGCATCTCACGGTATCGCTCGTCCAGATAGAGGTTCCCGGATCCTACGAATCGTCCGACATCGGTGACGGTGCTGTCCATCGGCCGTCCCCCCCCGCTACTCGACGTGGAAGACTGGCCCAGGAAAAACGCCCCGCCCACCAGGACCAGGAAGAGGGCCGCCGCCGCCGCCACCCGTACGAAACCGGAAAACGGCGGCCTGTAGATCTTGGCGGCAGGGGCGTGCGGATTCTGCCGGTACCGGGAAAGCACGACATCGGACAGGCCCTCGAGGATCGGTCCCAGGTCGGGCCTCCGGCGCAACCTCTTCAGGTCGCTCAACGCCTCGACGTACTCATCGTGCCCGCGACGGCACGAGGCGCAGGCTGCCAGGTGCTCCTCGAGCTGCCTCTTGCTCGCGTCGGGAAGGTCACCCCCCGCGTAAAGAGGAAGATATTTGGAGGCTTGGGTGCACTTCATCTACAACTCCCTTTGATTCTGCTCGAGGCCGACGAGAAGAGCCTTCGCTCTTTCCGAGCGGTTCTCCTGCCGTATCCATTTTTCCTTGAAAAGCTTGCGAGCCGTGTGCAAACGCCAACGCACCGTGGGGTGGCTCGTGTCGGTGACCGCAGCGATCTCCTTGCAGGAGAGTCCCTCCAGGTCCCGCAGAACGAGAACGATCTTGTAGTGCGGCGGCAGCTCGTCGAGGATCGCCCGCACGCCCTCCTTGAGCTCGTCTTCCTCCAGCTTGGCCGACGGTTTGCGGCTCTCGTGAAGGTGATCGGTCTGATCTCCCAATTCTTCGATGCTCACCGGACGCTTCCGTTTGAGCTTGCGTAGCTGGTCGATGGCCAGATTGGAGACGATCCGGTAGAACCAGGTATAAAAATTCATGTTGAAATCGAAGCGATCGAGGGCGCGAAAAACGCGGACAAAAGCGTCTTGCACCACATCTTTAGCTTCTTCGGCGTTACCTAGCATGTTGTAAGCCACCCAGAAGACCCGGTCCTGGTATTTGTCCACCAACAGGGTGAAAGCACGCTGATCGCCCTGCTGACACAAACGGATGATCTCGTTGTCATCCCGGAGTTCACCCTCGTTCGCACTCGATGGGCTTTCATTCATAAAGCGTCGTTTTCCCAGTTCAGCTGGTATCCATGATCAAGACCGTTGCCAGCAAAAACCAGGGGCAGACCCATCCACATCTTTTGAGGTCACATCCCGATCGAGGCCCTCTTCGACCTCGAATATTTCGGGATCTCAGGAAGCGGTTGGTACCAAACCCCTTCTGCTACCATTACGGCCGCTGAATTGATCTGTTTGATGTTAGCCTTTGGCTTCGAGAAACGGTCTTTCGAATCCTTCGAGCGATCGAAGCTCTGCGTGATGGAGTGGACGACGAGGAAGGAGCGGCCGCAGGGGTCGGGATCGAACCCGGCAGACTCTGGGAAGATCACAGACTCTTGATAATTATAAAGTTACATCAATCAGCGCGTGCATTCAAATTGCCCACGCGCCGGTATTTCTCGTAGCGATCCTCGAGAAGCTCGTCGACGGTCTTCTTTTTCAGCTCCTTGAGTCGTCCCAAAATACGATCGCGCAGCACAAATGCCATCCCGCTGGGATCGCGATGGGCGCCGCCCAGCGGCTCCTTGATGATCTCATCCACGAGATTGAGCTCATACAGGTCCCCTGCCGTGAGCTTGAGCGCCGTGGCCGCCTCGGGCGCCTTTTCACCGTTCTTCCAGAGGATTGCAGCGCAACCTTCCGGCGAGATGACCGAATAGTAAGAGTATTCGAGGATGAAGAGGTAATCGCAGACTCCGATTCCCAGCGCACCGCCCGATCCGCCCTCTCCGATGACAACGCTGATGATCGGGACCTTGAGGCGCGACATTTCGAGGATGTTCTTGGCGATCGCGCCGGCCTGGCCGCGCTCCTCGGCACCGATCCCGGGATAGGCTCCCGGGGTGTTGATCAGGGTCACCACGGGAATGCCGAACTTCTCGGCCAGCTTCATTTTTAGAAGCGCTTTGCGGTAACCTTCAGGATGCGCGCACCCCCAATTACAGCCGATGCGGGCCTGAGTGGTCTTGCCCTTGCGGTGCCCGATGAGCAACACGCGTTCGTCGCCGAGCATGCCCAGCCCGGTGACGATCGCTCGGTCATCGGCAAAGAGACGGTCACCGTGGAGCTCGAAAAAACTGTTGAAAATCATTTCGATATAATGAGTTGTGAGCGGACGGTGAGGATGTCTGGCGAGCTTGACGCGGTCCCAGGGCACCAGATTGATGTAAATCTTCTGGACCAGCTTGTCCCGAAGGTCGCGGAGCGATTTGACCTCCTCACCGAAGTCGGTGTTGGTCGTTTCTCCGAGACGCTCCAGCTCTTGGATTTTGACGTCGAGCTCGAGTATGGGGCGTTCGAACTCGGGACACCCCTGGAACGGGTCTCCCTTCGAAGGACCTGGCATCTTGGCTCCTGTCAGTTCGGGAATCGATTCTCAATACTCGTGATATCGCGATCATTCGAAGAAGGAGACATTAAACCGAGCTGCGAAGCATTGGCAAGCAAAAACCGGGGTACTCGGCCAGGTCGCGGATCGAAACCGCGGGGCGTCTGAGGACAATGAAAGGGTTGAGAGTAAGCTATTTATCTTATAGTAAGGGAATTATAAAACGTCAATGCAGTGTCCCACGCTAAGCGATCGGCCGGGGGAGCGATAACTGTCCTGGCGCGAGTCCCGGGGCGATCCGTGGCCCGACCGGTTTAGGAAGGGCTACGGAGGGTACTATCGCACGAGCAGGGTACTCGTGTTTTCAGTCGCCCGCGGAAACTGGCGCTTACACCATGCCGGCTGATCAACCCTGGCAGCGCGAAATCGAGAAAATCGGCAGAATGAGGGACATCACGATGATGGCCACGAGAAATCCCATACAGATGATCAACGCCGGCTCCACGAACTTGATGAGACCCTTGATCGCGGAGTCGATCTCTTTCTCGTAGTGCTTGCTCAGCTTGGTCAGCACCGACGTGAGGTGGCCCGAACGCTCGCCGAGGCTCAACATCTCGACCTCGGCTGTGGGAAAGTACTTGCTCTCGCGCAAAGGCGTGGCCAGATCGCGGCCGTTCTCGAGCTCCGAGGCCACCCGTATCCAGCAATCCCGAAAAACGGTGTTGCCCGCCACCTCTTGAGAAAGCTTGAGGGCTTCCATGATCGGAATACCGCAGTGGAGCAGAACGGACAGCGTGTGGAACGAGCGTGACAGCGAAGATTTGGTGATCAGGTTTCCGAGGAACGGGATCTTGAGGAACGCCCGATCGAGAAACGCCTGCACTTTAGGCTGCTTCAGGAGGTAGATCAGCCCAACCACGGACACGAAGATCCCGCCGAGAACGAAGTACCAGTTGGCCTTGCAGAACTCTCCCAGCCAGAGAAAAATGCGCGTCGGAATGGGAAGCAGATCCTCGTTGCCTATGAAAAAGACGGCGAACTTCGGAAAAACCCAGACGATGAGGAAGGCGATCACCACGACCGCCAGGCTCAGCATGACAATCGGGTAGCTGAGCGCCGATTTGATGCGGCTGCGCGTTTCGATATCCCGTTCCTTGTAATCGGAGAGACGGCGCAACATCTCGTCCATGTTTCCCGACAGCTCGCCGGCACGCACCATGTTGAGGCAGACCGCGTCGAACGCTCGAGGGTGTTGCGCCATGGCCGTGGCCAGCGATGCGCCCTCGTTGATCGCATCACGCATCTCCAGGACGATCTGCTTCAGCGCCGGATTCTTGGCCTGGGCCGTGAGGCAGTCGAGCGCCACGAGCAGGTTCATGCCCGTCTCGAACATGATCGCCATCTGATCGATCAGATAGAGGACTTCCCGATCTTTGATCTTTTTGGCGCCGAAGAGGTTGGGGTTGAGATTCTTTTTGGGCTTCTTCGACTTCTTGGGTGTCTCCCCGCCGCTCTGAGGCTTGGCGAACTCGTCACGCATGTATTCCGCAGGTCCGGCGCTCTGTCCGGTGGGGCTGGTTGCGGACTGGGAAAACGAACTGGAATTCGACATCAGAATGTATCCTCACTAATGCGCATGACCTCATCGATCGTAGTCAATCCGTCCTGGACCTTGCGCAGGCCGTCGTAACGTAGACTCTTCATACCCTGATCGTGAGCGTGACTGCGCAGCTCGGTGATCGTAGGAGATCGAACGATGAGATCGCGCATCTCATCGTTGACGACGATAAACTCATACACACCAACTCGCCCGCAGTAGCCGGTCTTGCCGCAGCGGGCACAGCCTTTGCCCTCGAACATGGTGTCAAAATTCAGGTTGTATTTTTTGACCAGCACCGCGGCTTCCTTGGTCAGCGGGATCGACTGCCGGCATGCCGGGCAGATGCGCCGCACCAGGCGTTGTGCCAGCACCCCGGCCAACGAAGAGGAGATCATGAACGGCTCGACCTCCATGTTGATCAACCGGGTGATCGCTCCCAGTGCGTCGTTGGTATGCAGGGTGGAAAAGACCAGGTGACCGGTCAGCGAGGCCTGCACCGCGATCTGTGCCGTTTCACGGTCGCGGATCTCGCCGACGAGGATGACATCGGGGTCCTGGCGCAGCAGGGAGCGCAAGGTGGCGGCGAAGGTGAGCCCCGCCTTGTCGTTGATCTGCACCTGGTTGACGAACTTGAGGTTGTACTCGATCGGGTTCTCTACGGTGCAGATGTTGAGCTCCACCGAGTTGATGCGCATGAGCGCCGAGTAGAGGGTTGTCGTCTTGCCGCTCCCGGTGGGCCCTGTCACCAGGACGATCCCGTTGGGCCGCTGGATCTCACGCTCGAAGATCTCCATCATCTCCACGCTGAAGCCGAGCTTTTCCAGATCCTTCAGGGTGGCTTCCTTGTCCAGGATTCGCATCACCACCTTCTCGCCGTAGAAGGTCGGCATGATCGATACACGTAGATCGATGCAGCGGTTGTCCATCATCACCTGCATGCGACCATCCTGTGGAACGCGGCGCACGGAGATGTCCAGATCGGACATGATCTTGATGCGTGAAACCACGGCAGACTGGAGCTGCACCGGCGGCCGGAGCCCCTCGCGCAGGATGCCGTCGACGCGGTAGCGAACTCTCAGCATCCCCTCGTCCGGTTCGATATGAATGTCCGAGGCGTTCTCGTGGATCCCCTTGTAGATGATGAAGTTGACCAGGCGCACGACAGGCGACAGACCGGCGGCTTCCTCGATCTTGTCGATGTCGTCGACGACCTGCTCCACCACCTTGATGTCGTCTTCCTGGATGTTCTCGATGATCTCTTCGACCTGGAAGGCTTTCTTGTAGTTATCGATCTGGCGGATCGTCTGCGCGATATCTCCGGCGCTGGCCAGAACGATGTTGATGCTGAGCTTCGACAGCCTCTTGAGAGAATCCATCAAGAAGATGTTGAGCGGCTCCACGACGGCCACGGTCAGCGTTTCTCTGACCTTGAAGAGCGGGAGCACCAGGTTCTTTTCGGCAAAATCCTTGGGGATCACATCGTAGATTTCCGGATCGTAGAGCCCCTTCTCGATCTGCACATAGGGTATCGCTAGCTGGTCGGCCATGGCGCTGAGAAGATCGGTCTCGGCGACGAGCTTGAGGCGCAGGAAGGTCTCCGAGAGTTTCTCGAAGGGGTTTTTCTCGCGCTCCTTGCGGGCCTCGTCGAACTGCTCGAGGGAAATCAGCCCCTTGTCGATCAGGAGCTCTCCGAGATTCAGGGTTTGAACGGTTTTGATCGCCATGATCGCCTCCCTTTCTAGTCGTAAGACCGCGACGCGGCCGCAACGTTGTCGTAGATCTCGAAGAACCGTTCGATCTGCGTGATCTCGAAAACCTTGCGAAGGGTGGCATTAAGCCCGGCGACCTTGATGAAACCTCCCTTGAGCTGCAGCTCTTCAGCCACCCAGAGCAGGGTCTCCAGGCCGACCGAATCGAGGACGCGGGTCTTCTTGAAGTCAACGACCACATTCGGGCGATCGCAGTTGATGGCGCTCTCCACGCGCTCTTTGAAAAAAGACATGGTCCTGGCGCAGAGCTCCTCTTCCAGCTCGATGATCTCGACGGGAACGCCGTCACTACGCGATCGACTGAGGGATTTCTCCGAGTGAAACATCACGATTCCGCTCCTCGCATTTGTTCGCCGGCCTATTCACCGACCGGCAGGCAAACCTTGAAATGAGACCCTTTTCCCACCTCCGATTCCACGGCGATCGTCCCGCTGTGCAGCCCGATGATTTTCTTGGCGATCGCCAGACCGAGCCCTACCCGCCTGTTACGGGCGGTGCCGTTATCGGCAAGATGGAGGCTGTCGAAAATCGATCTCTGCTCCTTGTGTGCAATGCCGGGCCCGTTATCGATGACGTCAACCTGGATCTTCTCGCCATCGAGACGGGCCTGGAGCTTGATCTGGCCCTTCTCCGGCGAGAATTTGTTGGCGTTCGAGAGGATGTTGGAGAAGACCTGCGCGAGGGCCGCGCTGTCGCCTTTGACCGGCACGAGATAGGGCGAAATGTCGCTCTCCAACTGCTGCTTCTTCTTCTCCACGGGACCTGTGAAGTCGTCGACAACCGATTGCAGCACCTTGTAGAGGTTGACCTTCTCGCGCTTCAACTCGGCCACCCCGGCCTCGAGCATCGAGAGGCTGAGCAGGTTTTCGATCATCGTGTTGAGCCGGCTGCACTCGGAGAAAATAATCGAATAGTAGTATTGTCGGGTCTCTTCATCAGGCGCCTCACCGTCGATCAGCATCTCCATGTAGGCCTGTATCGACGCCAGGGGAGTCTGGAGGTCGTGGGACACGTTGGCCACCAGCTCCGATTTCATGCGCTCGATCTCCTTGTCCCTGGAGATGTCCTGGATTACCGTCACCACACCGAGGATCTCTCCCGACGGATCAACGATCGTCGACAGATTGACGCGCAGGTCGGTCCCCTTGTCCTCCGCGGCTTTCCCGGATCCCATGAAGCGGGTCTCCACCGTGCGCTGAGGCAGCTTGATCTTCGACGACGAGGTCTCGTTGATCAGGTGGATGAGCTTGGGAAAGCGGAGCACCTCGGAGAGGGCCGATCCCTTGGCGTTCACGGAATCGAATCCGAAGAGCTGACCGGCCGCGTCGTTGGCCAGGGTCAGATCGTCGAATCGATCGGTGATCAGGACCGGAATGGGCAGGGACCTGAGGATCGTTTCGGTTTGCTGTTTTTCCACCATGAACACGTTGACCGCGGTCTCCAGCTCCTCTGCCCGAAGGCGCTTCTCCGAGATTTCGTTCTCGATCAAAGACAGGTTGCTGATCACCCCGTCGATCGGCTTGCCATCCTCCGCCGCGCTCTGATCGAAACAGGTCTCGACGAATCGCATGGTCTCGCGATGAAGCTTCTTCATCGGCTTGAGAAACTCGCGCTGCATGAGGACGAAGGCGCCCAAGAGGACGGCCACACCAGCGAGAGTCAGGTAGAAAGGAACCTTTGGATCGAGGTTTCCCGTCTTCGTGAGGATCACGGAGGCGGCAACCAGTCCAAGGCCGACGAGGTAGATGATCGAATTGGTCTGACCCAAATTCTTATTCAAGACATCCTCCACGAAGCCGCTTGATGACCGCCCGGAGCAACTCTTCCCCCGGCTCTCCGGCGGCCTGCACCCTGGGAGTGTTCGCGACGAGCTCCTCGGCACGGGTTCTCTGCCCGCTCTTCCAGTACGCGAGCGCCAGAGCGGCACGCACGACGTGGTTGTCGGGATCCCGATCCAGGAGGCTTTGGAGCTCCGTCGCGGCGTTTAGGATCTCACCGGTGCGCAAGAGCGCCTCGGCGAGTCGCATGCGATCGTGAACATCGAGGAGGCCCTCGTCGACCTCGCGAGCGAGGGTGTAGGCGTGTAAGCATTCCGGCCAGAGCTCTCTCTGAAAATAGAGATACCCCAGCGCCCTGCCCACGTCGCCTCTCTGGTGCCCATCGGCGGTGAAGAGATGGAGATAGAGCCTGCGGATGCCGTCATCGATGAGCCCGGCCTCTTCGAAAGCCAGGCCCGATTCCATGGCGATCTGCGGCTCCTCCGGACGCAGCACGATCAGGCGCAGCAGTAACTCGCCCGCCTCGGCGTGGAGTCCGGTGAGACTGTAGATCTTGCTCAGTGCCCGAAGCGCTTCCCAGTCGGCCGGGTCCACTCGAATCGCTTCTTCGTAGAGCTCCCTGGCGCCGGAGAAGTCCTTCAGCATCAGATTTGCTTCCGCCCGGGTCACGAGGAGCCGGGTTCGATTCATGCCCTCTGCGACAGCCTCGTCGGAAGCCGCGGCAGCTCCTTCGCTGTCACCTTGCAGCTCCAGTGCGAACACGAGACGCTCGCGCAGTTGTGGATCTTCCTGCATCTCTTCAGGACAGTTGCGGATCGTGATCAGTGCCTCATCGGGAAGGCATCGCGCCATGTAAATGTCGATCAAGCCCAGGCGCGGTTCTATCTGGAGCGGATCGTTCTCGATCGCCTTTTGCAGATACTTGATCGCCAGGTTCGCGTTGCCCTGTTTCCAGAACTTCTCCGCTGTCGTGTAGTGAAAGCCGGAGAGAGCCTTGCCGGTGGCCTTGATCGTGTCACTCTCGCCCCCCGGGCGCAGGGTTGTGCATCCCTGAAGCATCATCGTCACAGCCAGCAGCAGGACGCCGGTCGCCGCTCCCTCGGTCCACATCCTGCGACCCATTCGCGCGCCTCTGAGTCTTTTGCTGAACCTCATTGGATTTCCCTCCAGATATAGTCTTCGAGGGAACACCTCCGCGGCGCATCCCGTTGTTTACGTCGTTGAATCTGCTCATCGATTTCCACGATCTCAGACGATTGGGGATCGAGGCTCCGTGCCCATTCCAGGTGGAACGCTGCGAGACTCAGTCGCCCCGATTCGAGAGCCAGCCGCGACTCCTCGATATGCAGCTCGGCTCGCAGAGTGCGCGTATAGACCTTGAATCCGTGGCGGAAGGAGCGCTTACGCTTGACGTGACCGGTGATGATGTCTTCGGCGCTCTCGTCGGTCGCCCCGGGATCCACGATATGCGGGGTGATGAGCATGACGATCTCGATCCGCTTGGTGCCGGTCTCCTCCTTGCGGAAGAGCCAGCCGATTCCCGGTAGAGTGCCAAGCAGGGGCACCTGGGCTATCGTGATCGTATCGCGCTCCTCGATCAAGCCGCCGATCACAACGGTGTCCCCGTCCTTGATCAGGATGTTGGTCGTCACCTCCGAGGTGGTCTCCGACGGCAGCCCCGTCACGGAATCGACCACACCGTCGGACCGTTCGGGGTGGATCTCCAGCCTGATGAATCCATCCTCGGCGATGAACGGTCGGAACCGCAGTTGGGTTCCCACGTCGAGGAACTCGACTTCCTGCTGAGAAAATCCGCCCTCGCTCAACGTCTCGCTGCCGTAGTATCCCAGCCGGCCGCCGATGATGATTTCAGCGCTCTGGCGGTTGAGAGCCAGGATCTTCGGATTGGCGAGCACATCGGTGTCGGTTACGCTCTCGAGTGCATCGAAGAACACCGATAGATCGGCTTTCAGAATCCCGAAGCTAAATCCTTCGGCGTTGTCGGATTGGGTGAAACCTCGTGTGCCGAAGGACGTGAAACCACTGTCGATCAACGGCCCCTTGGCGCCACCGGGTGTGATTGAACGGAGGTTCGAAGCCGTATCATCGAGGTCTCCGTAATCCACACCTCCCAGAGCGTTGAAATCGACTCCCAGGCGGTGATTATCGTCGAGGGTGACTTCCAGGATGGTCGCTTCCACGAGCACCTGCCGGGGGCGTCGATCGAGCTCGGCGAGTGCTTTGGCGATCATCTGATGACTTCGCGGAAGATCTTTGATGACGACCATATTGTTGGCCGCGTTGCTCTCTCCGCCGGTGGAGGACCCTGTTCCTCCGATTCCCGCCTCTGAGACCTTGCCCGCCATGATCTCTCCCCCCGAAGAGAGATAGAGCTTGAGAATCTCCTTGGCGTCATCGATGGAGAGGTAGTTGAGGGTGTAGATCACCACCTCCATCTGCTGGGGCTGGCGATTGAACGCGGATATCGTTTCAGCCTTCATGACGTAAATGAAATTGTCGCGCTCCACGAAGGCGAATCCGTGAGGGCTGAGGATCGCCTCGAGAGCCTGCTTGAGCTCGACTCCGTAGAGATTGATCGACACCTTCCCTTGCACGTCGCCGGTGGCGACGATATTGACCTGCTGCGATTGCGACAACTGCTGCAGCAGGATCTGGATCTCTACGCTCTGGGCATTGAGGAAGATTCCTTCGTCGTTTTCCGTGCCCGAAATCATGTTTTCTCGAATCGAGAGTCCAGGAAGAACCTCGTCGTCCACCGCGTTCTGCTCGTTCTGTTCGTCGACTTCCGAAGTTGCTTCGGGCGGTTCCACCTCTTGAGCCTCGAGTAGGGGTGTCAAGACGAAAATCAGCCCCAGGAGCAGCCGGAATCCCAATAAATAACTACTCAACATACGACGCACTCAGCTCCGAAGTCTCAGGGCCTGCTGACGACGCGAATGGATGCCGACAATAGGCGTTTATCACAAAAAAAAACCGATGCTTCAATCTTCGGTGGAAGGTGGCCCTGACTTGAAAGATTGCTGAACTCGTACCGTGTATTCGTCGTACTCTCCGGCTATGACGATCGATTGCTGCCGAATCTCCTTGACGGTGAATCCGTTATAGTTGGACCCTACGTAGAGAAGAGCTCCATCGACAACACACGATTTCTTTCTCTTCGCAAGAAGGATGCATGAAACCTCCAGGGCCCCTGCCCGTGTCCGTTCCTTCTCGCGTAGCAGTTCCACCTCCTGGACCTGAATCTCCTTCTGAACAACCTGCTCCTCCTCTTCCGGCTCGTCGGGTACCAATGAGACAAATGGATTGCAGGGCAGCATGGACGCCGGCATGGGTTCAGCCAGAAATTCAGGCAGTTCATAATTATCGAGGACCTCCGAGAGGCCCCCAGCGTTGGTACTCGCATCGGACGTACCGGCTCTCGATCTCGCCGCAGCGTTTTTCCTGGCGGCAGCATTGGGCGCCGGACCCGATTTCTTCATGAAAAGAGGGATCCAGACGTAGCAGAACACCGCAGTGAGTGCCACCAGGAAAGCCACCTTCTTGGGTTGCTTGGTAGCGATCCTCTTGATCTTTTCGATGTAGCTCTCCACCGCGCTATTCCTCCCCGTAACTCATCGGGACACTCATACTCAGATCGAGCGCGATGAACCCATCCCGATTCTCGACCTTGCTGAGCTGAATCTTGTCGAGCCAAACGTTCTTTTCCATCGATTCCACGGCTCGAAGAAAAGTATAGATGTTCTCGAACTGTCCTTTCATTTGAACCTGGAAAGCCAGAAAGTCTCGGACCCCTCTCTGTTGCATACCTTTCCGCTTCACCGACTCATCAAAGACATCCGCATCCATGACGAGCTTTCGCAGGCTCTGCATGAATGAATCCTCTTCCTCCGCGGGGAGCAGCCTGTCCCGCAGGCAAGCCACCTGAGTCGTAAACTCTTCCATCTCAGAACGGGAGCGACTCTGATTGGCCAGGACCACCTTTTCACGGTTCTCCAACTGCTTGTAGTCATGCATCCCCGTGTAGAGACTATCGATCTCCTCCGCTGAAGGCCGATATATCAAGACGTAGAAGCAAATGGCAAGACCAATGGTCACGCCTGAGGCGATCAACTTGTCTTTGCCTATCATGTTTTCTTATTCACCCACTACGAGTTTGAGATTGAACTGTTTCAGAGTCTCTCCGCGTACCTCCACATCCCAAAACCCTTCGTCGCGCACGGATGCGAAAGCGTTCGAGTTTCTCAACCCCGATACGTAAGTCGACAGTTCATCCGAGCTGCTGGCGAATCCTTCGACATTGAGGTAGTAGATCGGTCTGGATATGTCGAGAACCTGCTGGGTCCTCTTTCCGATGGTCGCATCGCGAAGTTTGAACGAAAAGCTCGCACTGATCCTGCCCAGGCTGATGCCGACATTTCCGGCATTCACAATCTCTGCCAGGACCCGGGTCGGCAAAATGGGACAGATCGTTTCGGACAGATTATCGGTCTCTACTTTGAAGTCACTGGTAATCTGCACCAGACGATCCACCTCTTTGGAGTTCATCTGAATGAGATTACTCCGTCCCATATACCGATTGTTGATGCCCTCGAGGACTGTAAGGCGCTCTTCGTTCTTGAAATAAAAGGTACCCATCATGAAAAGTGCGAGCATCAAATAGACCGCTCTGAATTTGTTGGTCTTCTTGAGCGCTCGCCTTGCGCTGACTTCGGGAGGAAGAAAATCGACCGCAGAGTCGTTCTCCTCCACCATACTCAGAGCCAGACCGGCCAGGGATACGTAATCGTCGTCGATGGAAACGTCTGGAGTGTCCGCGTATTCCGGCATCTCTGCTGATCTCTCCATTAAGTCCTGCTTCCAGAAAAAGACGGAGAGCCCGAGTCGTTCTTCGAGGAACTTCTTTTCAATCAACTGAGAAGCGATTCCGCCCAGAAAGACAACCCGTTCCACAGGTTGCTGCTCCCCTTGTGATGCGAAGTACCGAAAACAGGTCAGGATCTCCGAACAGAGGAGCTCCAGGTCCGAACGCACCGTGGCGCGCACGGCATCCTGAACGATTCCATCCACCTTCCTGCCTTCGCACATGGCGCCCAGGATTCTGCTCATGCCGTCCTTGTCGACGTTCATTCGAGATGCGATCGACTGCGTGAGCCGATCCATGCCGACCGGTATGGTTCGGACAAAGGCAACATGGCCGTCGCGGATGATGAGAATCTCGCTCTTCGATTCACCCATGTTCACGACGCCCGTCGCTCCCTTGGTCGTCCAGGCCGACGGCCCGAGCTCGACGAATGCTTTGTGAATCGAGAAAGGCTCCACGTCAATGCGCTCGATGATGATATTGAGAGCATTGAATATTTTGAGATAGCCGTCGATGACATGACGGTCGACAATCATGGAAATGACTTCGTCCCGGTATTCGTTTCGCTCGTAGATCCTGCCGACGGGGACGAACCGCGTACAGGGATCCTGCATGTCTCCAGGCATGTTGTCGAGAAGGTCTTCGCTGATCTTCAGTTTCAGAGCCTCGAGCTCACCCGACTCCTCGCCGTTCTCCAGTGTAACGCGCTGATGCTGGATCAGAACGTCATCATCTCCGAGACAGAGTGCCGCTTGGCGGCCCTTGAAATCCCCGTCTTCGAGACATGAGCTGATAGCCCTGGAGAGCTGACGGTCGCGGTCCTCCTCTGACCCGCTGATCGGTGCCGAAGCCGAAGTGAAGCCAGTGATTTGGCCCTGTCCGACTGTTAGCTGGAGCATATGGACCGTCTTGGAGCTGACTTTCACGCTGATCGGCGTGAAAACCGGTTGCGTCCATACTTTCGCCAACATGAGATTTCACCACCTCCAATTGAGCTGAAAGCTTTTGAAAACAGCACGACGTAGGTGATAAAGTCTGGGCCGTCGGCCGCTTTGTACACGCGAGCCGGCGGCGATGTTTAATGCTGTCATGATTCACCACGAGGTCGTTCCATCGTCAAAGCTTCTGGCCCCTCCGTTTTCGGAAGAACCTTGCGTCCCCAGGGGGACTTACATCACACCACCCTTTTTTACGATCGTGATTCCGCTCGCCCAACCACACCACCAACATGTGGGCAAGCCTGGACCAATTCCTGCTTTATCACTGCCGCAACTCGTTGACGACCACCTTTCCAGTGATCGGCGCGACCGTCAAAGTCTGCAACAGCCCAGGATACTGAATCACAATCGTTCCTCCATAAAGCGCGTCTCCCGCGGTCCCGAACACGAGTTCGTTGGATCCACCAAAATCAGCTTGAGAAATCTGACCATTCGGAAGAATCCACTCGAAGTCTGTATATTTTATCGGATTCCAGAGGAGGTTCCCTGAGTCGTCTTTTACGCTGATCTTGTTTGATGCCGCGTCGAACACGACTTTGTGAACGCTGCGACTGGTGAGAGCGTTGGTCTTGGCGTACCGAACAGCAGTCATGATCTCGCGACCGGCTATATCCGATTTAAAATCAACGGTATCTGTGGACGCAGAGACCACGACTCCCGCAAGAACGGCGAGCACGATCGTAACAACCATCACTTCGATAAGGGAAAACGCCGCTGTTTCGTTCTTGTTATTACTCCAATCTAGCATCTTTTTTCCGCTCCGATCAGGACCTCGGACCTCGCGGTTCGAAATCGGTATAGATTGATCCTCGCTAAATCCAATCGGTCAGAATCGTCTCGAATTTCTTGACGGTTCTCGTGCCGTTGCAGATGATCACCTCGATTTTCAGAAAGTAGATGCCGCTCGGGTTCTGCAGAACCTGCAACGTCGCCGGATCTAGACACATCACCTGGATCTTCTGGCTCCACTGCGGCATGAGGGTTAAGACCCGTCCGTTCGAATCGATAGGGGGCGACAGCGTCAGATCGTGGAGATCGTCGATGTCGTCGTAGTCTTCGATTCCAAGCTCGCCGTCTTCAGGCCCGAACACCGGCTCCCCGTCGGGATCCACGAAATCCAGGATTTGACAGTAGTCGTAAATGTATCCGGCCAGTTTCTGGGATTCGAGGACCTCGTATCCCGTATTCGAAACCGAAACACTCGCCGTCATGCCGTAGAGCGCCGCCGAAACACCGATCCCCACGACAACTGTAGCTACCATGACTTCGACGAGAGTAAATCCGCTTCGTCGCCCTGCGGCGCGCATCGACGCTCCGCCGGCGATGATGCGGGGTGATGACTTCCTTGTCCTCCATCCAGACATGATCTACGCCTCCGTGATCTCTGCTTTGCGACCGGGTGACCGCTCTCCACAAAAAAAGGCCCCTTCGAGGTCAAACTCCTCCCGGGGGCCTTTCCACATTCGAAATCGAGATCTGCTACATGTCGAAATAATTGATGCCGGTCGAAGGACCCGCGCCGGAAGAATTGGCCCGAATCTCGCCGTTCGAATCGTCATAGTACCAGCCGGTCGAATCATCGGCGGCCGCCGGAATGGTCCCCACGGTTCCCGTGTTCAGACCGTTGAGCGGATTGCGCGGGACCCCGGTCCGCAGATAGGGACCGTAGTCGCTGCCCGAGGCGCCAGTCACGTCGGTGGCTGTCGTCAAGTGGGTGACGAGGTTCGCCCAACTAGCGCTGCCGGCGATCGAACCGGGCCACACTTCTTGGTGCTGAACCTTGTAGAGCTCGATGGCGCCGCGTAACGCCGCCAGGTTCGTCATCAAGTTGGATTCCTTGGCCTCAGTCGATGCATTCCCGAACTGAGGGATCACGATCGCGGCCAGAATGCCGAGAATAATGACGACGATCAACAGCTCAACGAGCGTAAAACCTTTTTTTCCTCTTCTTCCTCTTAGAGTCATGTTCTTTCTCCCGTTACCGAACCATCTTCCTTCCAGACAACACAATCATTGTGTTTTCACTTACACTATCGATACTGATTTATCGGAATCCCGGGGCATCCAATTTAGCTGAATCACGTTCCTTGCGGGAATTCCTCGCGCATGAGCGATTCATCTGAAAAACCGGGAAACACTTTCAGTTTCGGATCTTCGAAAAGCACCGATAATGCGGAAGACGTGGGGTAGGAGGGGTAAGGACACCCTGCTAATCCGGCTTATTATTGAATAATTAGCGTGGGACTCTGCTGCAAGGCTATGTTCCGTTGCTTCTGAGCAGCTGCAGCGTGGTGAGCACCCGGCTCATGCGAGGTATTTAGGCCGAAGGGATGATGGCCGGTTTGGCTCGATTCACCCCTCGGCGCGCATCTTGGCCTTGGTGGCGTTGCCGGTCTGGGATTTCGAGCTCTTCTTGGTGAGCGTTCGCTGGAGATTGCGAGCGAAAAGCCGCTCCATCCGCGTCCTCTGCGAAAAATAATCCGCCAGATAGTGAAGTTCCGCCGAATCGATGGAGGCATCGTTTTTCAGCTTCTGAGCCAGAGGAAAAGTGTCGTTCTGCAGCAGTTTCTGAAAGATCTCGAGCGAAGGGTCGGCGCTCTGGCGATCTTTTCCCCGCCTGTGGCGGTGTATCTTGAGCAGACATGTGGCCAGCAGATACTGCGCTTCGACACCGAGACTCTTGTTTTTCTGCAGAATTTTGAGGGTTTCCACGGCGCTCTCGTTGTCGTCGGATTTGCGGAAATCCGAAGCTCTCTTGAGGAGCATATCGTGGAGATAATCGGGATCGCGCCGTTTGAGCAGAATGATCAGCGGTTGCTGCAAGGGGCTCTTGCTATCGAGACTCTTCTTGAGTGCCTGACCTATCTGACGCACCTGATCCTTACGAAGCTTTGTGGCGTGGGGTCTCAAGATCCAGGAGAGTAAACCCGCACGTTCCAGGCTTTCCTCCTTGAGGAGCATCTCCAGCAGGATGTTTCTCGAGGCGTCGAGCCAGCAGAGCGACTCGGCAGCCAGATCACGGGTGCGCGGCTCGGCATCTTCCAGCTTGGCGATCAGGACCTTGACCACCTTGAGGGTGTTGAATTCTCTCAGCTTTCTGAGCGCGAAGCTTCTCACCGCCTCCTGTTTGCTCTCGAGCAGTTTGATGATCAAAGAATTCAGGCTGGAGTGGATCGGTGCACGGGACAGAATGTCCAGGGTCGGGCTGACCACGTTGTCGAAGTCGTTCTCCTCGAGATAGGAGACGAGCTTGCGGATGACCTCGTTCTTCACTTTACCCGTAAGGGGGATGAGCCGCAGGGAGTTGAGTGCGTCTTTTCTGATTTTCGAGGGGTTCTGAAGGGTTGAATACTTCAAGAGACCTTCGAGCGTGCCCGCCTCACCGATGTGCCCCAGGATTTGAATCGCCGCGCCTGTGGCCGCCATGTTCTTGCGCGTCCTCTGGGAACCGAGATATTTCTCGACGTGGTGACTGAAAACCTTGCGCTCCTCGGGATCGAGCATTCTCATCTCCAGTTCCATCTGGCGACAGATTTCGGAGATCAGAACCTCATTTTCCTCATAAAGGGAGTTGAGCACCGCCTTCAGCCCTTCGACGGTTTTCATTTTGATGAAGATCGAGTTGATCACGATCTTCTCCTCGAGCGACGCATTCTTGATGAGCGATTTGATCTCGCGCAGGCTCTCCTGTCCCAGGTGGGACGTAATCAGGGAGGCCTTCTCATGAAGATCCTTGTCCTCGTTGTTCTGGTCGAGCAGGAAGGAGAGCAGGTACTGGAGCGAGTCTTTGGATCTGATCTTCCCGAAGGAGTCCAAAACGTGGTTTTTCAGACCATTGCTGCCAGAGATCGTCAAAACCTCACCCAGCGCCTTGACCACCGACTTGTCTTTGCTCCGTAACTCTCCCAAAACGATCGCCGACGCTTGCTGCAGCTCAGGATCGTCGTTCCTCAGAAGAGCACAGATTTTTTTGATAACCGAACTCGAACTCTTTTCTGACATCACAACTCTCAATTGGCTGAGGTTGGAACCCTGAGTCTTGAGGTAAGCCGCGGGCCCGGGAGAATGTTTCGTATTTTAATTTTTTTCTCCAACGACTCCAACCCCTCTCTTAGGATTATTGTGTACACGCCCGGTCTGGATAGAAATTTTGTTTCTTTGACAAATTGCGTTAACTTTCTGCAAATCAGATAGTTAAAGACATCCCCCTCACGTCGAAAGCGTACTTTTAGCGTCCGATAAAACTCTTGTCGACGGGTTGCTCGACCGGTGCTTGACAATTTTATGTTGTTATTGGATAATTTGTTAGATCAAAAAAACAATAAATGTCTCTCGCTCTCAATTTGGGAATGATCATTGCGCCCGAAGGCAGCGTCCATCATTTAATAACTTTATTTCTTTATCAATTAACATGTTAGTCACTATCGTGCCGGGATGCGTCACCACCAGCACCGTAGGAAGCCACACCGTCACCTTATGCCGTAACTATCTTTTAAAAAAGAACATACGAGATTTTTGTTTCGTAAATGGCCATAGAGTCATTTCTTCGGTTTGAAACCGATCTCACGCTACTGCGTTTTTTGCATAGTCCGTTTCAGACCTTTCATAGAGATATCTGGAGCCGGTCTCATCGTAACCAGGTGATTTGTGAAATCATATATACGGATGTCTCCGTTCGACTGACGGGACGGATTCGCTGGAGATTCAAGTTGAATCGTTTTGAAACCCCGTGGCTTTGACACGATATTAAAGCGATCGGACAATTCTCGGAGAGGATCATGCGATCCATGTTTCGCCATTCACAATGCACGTCATCGCCCGACTTTACAGCCTTGGGCCGTTCTCTGGTGGGCTTCAGCGCAGCGGTGGTCATCACGCTGTTGATCCTGTCCCCTTCGGCTGCGGGTCAATCCGGGGGCGGCAACTACGGGTCTGGCTCAGCCAAGCTCCGCAGCGGCCCCGCCAATGAAGGGCCTCAATCGCCCAACCTTGGCTCACAGCTCAAGGACGACGGCAATCCGCCGACCCCTCCCCCGCCGCCAGGTGACGTCGTTACCCCGGCACCGTCCCCGGAATCCACGGCCGCCAAGAGCAAAAACAGGTCACCGGCGACTCCCAGATCCTCCACGACCGGATCGGGGGGGATGCGTAAGAAGCGGCGCCGTGCCAGCGCCGATTTCAACCGTTGGGAGGTCTGGTGGGAACGCAACAAGTTTAACGTGTTCAACCTCAGGAAAATCTACGACCAGCGGCCCGTGCAACTCGGCGAGAACGCGCCCCCGCAGTCCGAGCATGAACGCCTGGCCGCGATCGAATGCTACAAGCAACAGGTTGTCGTTCCCATGTTGCAGGCGCTGGCAGGCCACGATCATTTCGACGTGCGCTCGGCCGCCGCCATAAGCCTTGGCAAGGTCCACGCCTCCGAATCGATCCCCACGCTCGCGAACCTCTGCCAGGATCGCAGCGATGTGGTCAAAGCTTCGGCTCTTTTCGGTCTCGGACTCCTCGAGGAGGCTCGCGCCACCTATATCCTCCTCAATCTGGCCCACAACAGCAGGTACGGCCAGGATGTCTTGGGGTGCACGAAGATATCGGACGACGACCGAGGTTACGCCGCGCTGGCCATGGCGCTGCGCAAGAAGAGGATCACCGGCAAGGGTTTGAATCAGTTTTTCGACTGCTGGCGCTCGATTGATCCCGACCTCTTGGTCCTGCTCGTGGAGGCCTCGGGTGTCGAAGGCAAATCGAACACCATCCCGTGCCTAACCCGCCTCATTGAGGACACGAAAATTTCCGAAATGGTACGCGCCACGGCGATTACGTCTCTGGGCAAAATCGGCGATCCCTGCCTCGTACCTTTCGTGTCCAATCTGCTGGACAACAAATCGCTCGATATCCGCCGCTCAGCGGCGATCGCTCTCGGTAGTCTCGCCACACAGGGCCACTCCGACGCGATTCAGAAGATGATTCACATCCTGGACAAAGAAAACGATTTGCCCATGAGAGGGTTTCTGGCCCTATCTTTGGGTCAGATCGGCGGTAAGCGCGTCAAGGATGGCCTTCTCAAAGCGTTCAAGAACGGCGCCAGCTCGACCGTCAAGCCCTGGTACGCTCTCGGCCTGGGATTGGCCTGTCGGATCACTCAGGACAGCGATGCCGTCCAGGCCCTGACCGAGGAGCTCGACGACGAGAGCAACTCGCACAACAGGGCCGCCTATGCCCTGGCGCTGGGAATCATCGCTCGCGATGACTCGGGCCCCACGCTCGTCGAAGCGGCGCTCGAGGCCAAGGATCCGTTCCTCAAGAGTTACGCGACGCTCGCCCTGGGATTGCTCGGTCAACCGCAGTATGCCGCCACGATCACGAAGATCATGCTGAGCGCCTCCGATCCGATGGTCATCCGCAACGCGGCGCTCGGGCTGGGCGTCCTGGGAGATTCCGGCTCGATCCAGGATCTGATGGAGCTCATCAAACGCACGTCCAATCCTTACATCCAGAGCTATGCCGCCATCGCTCTGGGGATCATCGGCGATTTCCAGGTGGCCGAGACGCTGATCCAGGTCGCCTCGGATCCGCAGTTCAATCCGATCTCCGTGGCCTACGCGGTCAACGCCCTGGGCATCCTCTTCGACCACGAACGCACGCCTGCGCTAGCCCAGGTGGCTCAGAACTCCAACTATCTCCTGCGCGTCAGGACTATCGAGTGGCTGCTGAACATCGGTATTTGACGACTCCCTGAGACCTCGGGCTCTCTTCTCGTTTTCCCCGGCTCTCCTCAAGCGAGGAGAGCCTTTTTTTGTAAGAACCTTCGCATTGCCGCCCCGTTCTGTTTTCATATAACAACGCCCAAAGACGACGGGAGGCACTCCATCATGAAAATTTCGAAAGTTTTTATATACCCGTGCATTATGGCAATCCTGGCACTCACTATGCCGTTGCCGGCACCAGCCCAGGATCTCTCGGGGCGCATCGATGCGACGATCAATGCGCTGAGATCGACCCAGAACCAGGACGGTTCCTACGGCGAACGCGCCGCTCAACCGGAATCCACCGCCTTTGTCCTGCTCGCTTTCACATCGTCTCCCCGACGCTACACCGACGCGGACGGCCCGTTCGTACGCAAGGCGGCGGCCTGGATCGCTGCGCGGCAAGAAGCGAGCGGCGCCTTTCCTCCCAGCCGAACACGAGGATCGCTCTTCACAACGGCCTTCTGCGTGCTCGCTCTCGAAGGAGTCAACCGGCGGAGATTCGCCAAAGTGATCGAGTTGGGGCGCAACCACCTCACCGAACAGATCCAGCGCGATCCGCAATCCCTGTGTGCCGACAAAGAGACCACCTTTGCCGTCATGCTCGCTCTCGCCGAGGTCCATCCGGAGAGCCTCCGAGCAATGCGTGACCTCTTCGACGGAAGCGGTGATCACGATCCGTACTCACTGGCATGCCGGCTGCTGGCAGGGGGAGAACGCTACAACGGCGACTCCCTCGAGGCCTGGCTAGCCGCCCTGGAGCGGGGAACGCCTGCTGCACCGAGCCAGCAAGAGATGCCTGGCCGGAGCTCTGCTACAGCAGCCGAGCATGTGTTCGGCCTCTTCGCGGCGGCGCGGCTCTGCTCACGACTCGAACGAAAGGATCTCGCGCCGGAACGTTGGGCCGACCGCCTGGCGGCAGCGGCTGCAGGCCAATTCCCGGGCGCTGAAAACGCAGGGACCTCGCCGAACCTCGACAAAGGTTCGACAGCCTTGCTGGTGGTGGCTCTCTCCGACTGCCTTGCCAGCACCGCCAATGCCGCTCGCGCTGCAGTATCGGCAGCGCCAGCCTCCAGCCAGCCGCCGTTGCCGGCGAAAGTTGCCGCTCCTCTGGCGCTCAACGAGGCCATCGAACAAGCCCTCGCGTTCCTCGAAAAGAATCAGAAAGACGGTAAATTTGGCTTCATGGGGTTCGATGACCCGGGGATCACCGCCATGGCGCTGACCGCCGCGATCCGCGCCTCCCGGCTCGCCGGCCGCGCCGCACCGCCCGCCTACGTCGCGGCCGGGCTCGACTACCTAGATTCGCTGCGCAAATCGGACGGAAGCATCTACCTGACCGGTCTCAAAACCTACGTCACCTCCGTGTCTCTGATGGCCTTTACAGACTCCGGCGATCCGCGTTACGAACAGGCGATCAAAGCCGCCCAGGATTTCCTGATCCTCATTCAGGCCGACGAGGGCGAGGGTTACTCGATGGAGGAGGACGCTTTCTATGGCGGCATGGGGTACGGAAGCGACGAGCGCCCCGACCTCTCCAACACACAGATGGCGCTGGACGCCCTCAAGAGCTCCGGTCTCGACGAGAAGCACCAGGCCTTCCAGAAGGCGATCTCCTTTCTGAAGAAGTGCCAGAACGTGGCGGAAGCCGATCCTACCGAGGTCGTGCTGAGCGACGGCAAAAAAGTCGTGCCCGGGACCGACGGAGGCGGGATCTACTACCCTGGCAGCTCCAAGGCCGATCTGGAGGAGATCGATGAGGGGGTCTACGTGGCCCGTTCCTACGGATCGATGACCTACGCTCTGCTCAAATCGTTCCTCTTCACCGGTCTCGATCCAGAGGACAAACGGGTCAAGGCCGCGGTGAAATGGATCGAAGACAACTTCACTCTCGACGAGAACCCGGGATTCGAGGTTGCCAATAATCCCGATGCAGGGCAGCAGGGACTCTACTACTATTACCTCACCATGGCCCGGGCGCTCGACGCGCTGGGTCGCGAGGAGATCACCGACAGCGAGGGCCGCGTCCATCTCTGGCGGAAGGAGCTCGAGGTCAGGATCCTCGGCAACCAGCGCGTTGACGGCTCGTGGATCAATGAACGCTCGGCGCGCTGGTTCGAAGGCAATCCGGTTCTAGCCACCTCGTATGCTCTGATGGTGCTCGACGCCTGTCAGCCCTGAGAAGCGCGGTTGCGAACCGATCGCGGTGCGGAGTTCCTCCAGGACCGCCTTCGACCTCACGACTTCTCTTCGAAACAGAACGAAAAGAACTCTCGCAAAACCGCAAAAATCGCAAAGACAATAAAGAGATAGGTAAAGCGGTCGTTGGTGCTGCGATCTTTAAATCTAAAGATAAGCCTCCACACCCCAAAAATTCCTTGGCGGCCGTGGCGATCTTGGCGAGAGTGAGCTTGAACCGGATGGTAGTCACTTAGGGAATCTGGTGTTGGCGCCAGGAAAGCTGCAAAATCCTCGAAGCTCGGATGAGAGCATGAAGCGAACAATCTCGCTGATCCTCATGATCGTGTTGTGTGGTGGTCTTCCTGGGCTCGCCGTGCTCAACCAGGTCTTCGACCGCTGGGAGCTGGATGTCTACGATTCGTTAGCGCGCGCCAACACCCAGAAGACCGGACAGAGCGATCTCGTGGCGATCATCATGATCGACCAGGCCACCCTCGACTGGGGAGCAACTTATTGTGTTGAAGTCGGCGGGAACAACAGCGACAACATCGCATATATCTTCAATTGGAACTGGAACCGGCTGGTCTACGCACTGATCATAGACTACCTGGCACGCGGCGGCGCCCGTGTGGTAGCCTTCGATATCGATCTCTCGTCGCCCTACACCCGGGACGATGTCAATGGAGACGACACCCTCGGCACCGGCACCCAGCTATCCAATCAGGACGGAAGACCTTTCGTCATTCACACCCTCAACTTCATCGAGACGGCATCGCCCTTCGAGATCCAGGAGCTTAGCGACGGGGAGCGGTCCTGTCTCGAGGCCAGCGCCCTCGAGATCGCCGGGCTCGCCGACTCGAACTTGCCTTTCGACAGATCCGACATCGGCACCTACTGCAACCCGATCCTCCCCCATCGCAAGATCCTCACCCCGTTCCTCGGCTCTCCACCCCAACCGGAGCTGCTCAGGCTGGGTGCCGTATCGGTGCAGAACGACACCGATTCGGTGATCCGCCGGGCGCGGCCCTTCGTGGTCTACGAGAGCCGCGCCTACCCCTCGCTCGGCCTGGCGGCAGCGCTGGCGGCGATCGAGTCCCGCGCGGAGGGGCCGGTCGCCGAGCTCCGCCTCCGGAACCACGAGATGACCCTGCGTGAAGGCCCGGACGGCCCGGAGCGTTCGCTGCCCCTGACGCCAAGCGGAGACGTTCTCGTCGAGTGGCACGACGACGGCCGCGAGGATCCCAAGAGCCTCGACGTGGGCTTCTTCCGGACCTATCCGGCGCACCGCGTGCTGCGCACCATCCTCGCGTCCGAAGAGTCCTGGCTCGATCTGCCGGATTGCTCGATCGAGGCGGCTGCAATCCTCGATCCCGCGGTGTTCCGCGACAAAATCGTCTTCGTCGGCAGCAACGCCGCGGGGTTGCGCGATCTCAAGGCCACACCGGTCTCCAAAGACTATCCGGCGGTCAAGATTCACGCCGCCCTGGCCGAGGCGTTTCTGCGCGGTGAGGCGATCGAGCGGCTGCCAGGTGGCTGGCGAACCTTGATCGCCGCGATCCTGGCGCTGGCCGCCGGCGCGCTGACCCTTCGCGTGCGCAGGGGATGGCTCAAGGTTTTCCTGCTCGCCGCGCTGATCGGGCTCTACACCTTTCTGGCGGTTGAACTGTTCCGCAGCGCGGCTCTCTGGATAGATGTGGTCGCACCGCTCCTGGGGATCCTGTTGGCCTATGCCGGGGGGACGACCTTCAACTACTTCACCGAGGGCCGGCGCAGCCGCGAGATTTCGCGCCTCTTTCAGCACTTTGCGCCGCCCGAGGTGGTGCAGGAGCTGATCGATCATCCCCAGAACCTCTTCGAACAGGGCATCAACCGTGAAGTGACGATCTTTTTTTCCGACATCCAGGATTTCACGCGGATCTCCAGCACTCCCGAAATGCACCGCGATCCCGGACGTCTCACCAACCACCTCAACGCCTATCTCACCGAGATGACCCGCACCATCACCGCCTGCGGCGGCACCCTGGACAAATACATCGGAGACGCCGTGGTCGCCATATTCGGCGCCCCGGTGAGCCTCGAGAGTCACGCCGCCGCGGCCTGCCGGGCGGCTCTGGAGTGCCAGAGCAGGATCGCCGCGTTCAACCGCAGCGCCGGCGAGCGAGGCTTGCCGGCCTTCGTGACGCGCATCGGGATTTTCACTGGAGAAGCCACCGTGGGCTGTGTAGGCTCTCACGAACGCTTCAGCTACACCGCGATCGGAGCGCCCGTCAACTTCGCCTCCCGTCTCGAAGGGGTCAACAAGGTGTACGGCACCTCGATCCTGGCCGGCGGCCGAACCGCCGACGAAGCCTCGCAGACGATCCGATTCAGGGCTCTCGATACCGTGCGGGTTCCGGGGATCGGCAACGACCAACCCGCTCTCGAGGTCTTCGAGGTGCTGGCGCCAGCCGAAGATCCGGGGCCGCTCGACAAGGATCTGCTGGAGGATTTCGTCCGCGCCAGAGGGCTCTATCGCACCATGAGCTTCCTCGATGCTGCCGGACTTTTCGAAAAACTGAGCAAGAAACATGGCGACCGGCCTTCCTATGTGTTTTGGAAACGGTGCCTGGATTTTATACAATCACCACCTGGGGACTCCTGGGATGGGTCATTTCGGATCGAATCCAAGTAGCCGCCAGCATCGAGTTGCGCGGAAAGACCGAATCATAGGAGTCAGGCCTCACGTCGAGACGAAGATTGGGAGTCGAGTCATGAACCAGCGCGCACGCGTCGTTCTGCCACTCATCTTCACACTCCTGGCTGCTACGGCCCTCACGATGCCGCTCGAAGAGAAGGTCGTGGTCGTGGGCCAGGGTGGGATCAAGCTTTATCCTCGCTGGAACAAAGCCTTTAAACCGATAGCAGCCCTCGAGGAGAAAGATAAGCTGATCGTTCTCAAGAGCTCCGGCGCCTGGAAGCAGGTGGAGGTGCCCTCGAAGAAGCTAAAGGGTTGGGTCTACATCGAGGTAGAGGACGACGACGGCAAGAATAAGCCGCTCACGCTCCCCCTGGGTCCGACGCCAACGACTTCGGGCCTGGTCACCAAGGGCTGGTCGGCAGGTCGCTACGCCCGCGAAAAGTCGATCGACGTCGGTCCGGTGCAAGAGCTCATGGGGCGCCGCCTCGATGGATCCCGATTCAATGACTTTCTCGAAGAAGGAGGGCTGACGCGATGAATGCAACCGATCATCGGATCTCCCCCCCCCTGCTGTTGCTCGCCGTGCCGCTGCTCTGTGGTCTCTGCGGCGTTATTGCCTGCCGCTCGGCCAGCGAGTCCTCCAGCGAGATGGACGGAGCTGCCGAGAGCACCACCAGGGTCACCCGCGATGTGTCGATCGCCGAACCGAGCTTCGAAGAGGGTTACGAAGAACCCGCCGAGGATCGCGACGATCACCTGGCCGGCGACGCTCCCCCCGCAAACAGCAAGGCTGCGAGCAGCAAGGAAGACGCCCTGGCCGGGCTCGATCGTTCTTTCGGAACGTCAGAGACTCGCAGCCAGAAGGATGATGAGCAAGGGACCGGGCAGAGCAAGACGCCGTCCTTCGGGAAACGCCCCGCACCGATCGCTGGCAGTAAGAAGGCGGCACTCGAAGCGCTCGATGAGAGATCGTCGGGCCGCAGTGCCACGGCCGAGTCCCTCGAGGACGCTGTGCGGCGCAAGCAGGGCCGGGCTGCTCTCGACGGCGACCTCCTGAGCACCTTCCCCGTCGAAGACGAGATCAACCTGGGCACAGGCGTAGCGGCGCGCATCCTGGCGGAATGTCCCGAAAAGAGCAACGAACGGCTCTGGGAATATGTCTCCTTCGTGGGTTATTCGATCGTCGAGGTCTGCCCGCGCCCCTCCCTGCGCTACTATTTCGCGGTCGTCGCCTCCGATGAGGTGAATGCCTACTCCGCGCCCGGCGGATTCGTGTTCATTACAGAAGGTGCGTTGCGCTTCTGCCGGGACGAGGCCGAGCTGGCTGCTATCCTGGCGCACGAAATCGCCCATATCGCCCGGCAACACGCCCTGCAGTCACTCGACGCTAGCAAGGGACAGCTACGCAAGTACAACGTCCTGGCCGAGATGGACCAGCAGGAGTGGGCTTCGAGCCCGGCCCACGAAAAGGAGCTCGTCGCCGAGCTCTCGGCGATCGCCGACGACCTCTACCTGCAGACAAAGAATCCCCACAACCGCACGCTCGAGAAAGATGCCGATCGAGAGGCGCTCATCTACCTCGATCGCGCCGGCTACGATCCTTACGCCGCAATCTCACTGATGGAGCGTGTTCAGGCCCAGAGCGGCTCGATGCGAACGGCGCCCCTCGCGTCCCATCCGGCGCCTGCCGACAGGCTCGTCGAGCTGAAGGCGGCTTTCGCGCGGAGCGGCCTTATCGAGGGTCGTGGAGTTAGAAACCGGGATCGCTTCGAAGAACGAACAAAAGAGTAACAGCGGAGATTGGATTGAGATTCCTACTCTTTGATTTCGATGCCCAGCCGCTCAGCCTCACGGACCGCATGCACGAACAACTCCTGCCACTCGGGGCTCATGAAGCCCACCGGCCCGCGGGGCACTCCCACATCCACTTCCAGAAAAACCAGGTTTCCAATGCCGGCCGCCTTCATCGACTCCAGATCGGCGGTCATCGCCTCGCGGCTCAGATTGCCATCCATGAAATACCAGTACCCCCCCGGGCGCGCAGAGTCCGGTGGATTCTGGAAACCATCGTGTAGGTCGGCGGCGTCGAGAAGATTGAATGCGATGCAGTAACCAAGAACTATGATGAGTGTGCGGTTTTTCACTGGCCCCCCTCTGCTGGTCTCGTGCAGATGTCTGTTCTCTCTGCAACATACGCGCAATCACCCCACGCATTTCCTCGGGTTCCCAATCTCCAATCCGCCGGTCCACGAAAACGAGGACCGCTGCTGGTGAAACGGCATCTTCGGTCTCGGCTGGCATCAAGGGCGGAACGACCGGATCAACCAGGCGTTCAACAACAGTCGGGCGGTCATATGGTGCGTTGGTTTTAAGATCAGCAGGCGTCAAAAGACGTTCTTCTTGCGGTACTTCCTCAATTTACACTGCGCTACTGCTCACCGGGCTGATAACCACAGTCTCCATACGCTCGGCCTCCACGACGTTTGCTCCCGATCCGTAGGTCAATTCAGCAGAGCGATTTGCCCTCCACCACGCGCACGCGGAAGGCGCTGAAAATTCGTACGTAGGCACCCACTCATACCTGGCGATGTGAGCTCTCCGATCAATGCGTCAGCCGGGGAGCCGGTTTTTGCGAAAGGACCAGTGAAACGTGAGATTCAATCAGTTCACCTGGTAACCGCTGCACAGCTTGTCCGTCCCGCTCCATGGGACTTTAGCGATGGAGCAAGATCGAGACACAAACCAAGCATTCAACCGACCCCGCCAGCCGCATAAGACTTTGCTCTATCAAATCCTTGATCGGCACGAACCACAATCGATCGGTTCCGCATCACGGCCACCTCGGAGTTCTCGACATGCCTCAGCACGTCGTTGATGCCGGACGCGAGCGAGATTTCCGGGTCTTTTGGTGGAACGATCGAGTTCAGCCTGAATGCGGGTACTGGCAACGCCGGCCGTGACTACCTCCTCGTGGACAGCTTGAGCGGCACCGATCCGGGAACACTACTTCCAGGCGGACTGGCCGCCATCCCCCTCAACCACGACTGGTTCACCGATTTCATCTTGGCGCGCTTGAACACATCCCTCTTCTCGAATTTCTCGGGGACGCTCGATGGATCGGGCAAAGGGACGGCCCAGCTCAACGCACTGCCGATCCCGACTTGGGTGGGGACGACCATCCATTTTGCCTACGCGCTCGAGAATCCATGCGATTATGCGTCGAATCCCGTTGCGCTTACAGCAGTACCATGATCTCGATCTCGCTCAGATCGACCCAGCACCAAGATCCTTGTAGTCGCCCCAATCATTCGGAACCTTGACGTGCAGGTCGTAGACCTGGAACCCGAAGTGACGCACAGTGGGTATGTTGAGAGGGACAGAAAAAGCTTTAAAGGAGTTGGAAAAGGAAATATCATTCCTATCAAAATTCTATGAATTAAGTTTGATAAAGCGGATCTTGTTTTCTGGGAGATGAACAATGAACTTGCCTGGTCTCACGTCTATTCTGACCACCGTGGTTGCCTGTCTTGCCACCGCCGGGTGTGCCGGAGTCAGTACCGACCAAGACTCCCCCGCCGACCTTATCAAGAATATGGTCATGAACCGCTACGACGGTTTCGCGGAGGCTGGGGGTAAATGCGGCGAAAAGTGAGTGGAGCTCGTGCGGGAGCCCGAGGCGGGCTCCGAAACCAGGCGGGTCTTCTACACCGAGGAGGAGATGTCCAGGGTTCCCATGAGTGCTCGCATGCTGGCGCGGGGAGTCGGCAATCCCAATGGCTTCGCCGCGCTCGAACCGGGTGAGGTCGTCGTGGACCTGGGCTGCGGGGCCGGCCTCGATGTCATCATCGCGGCCCATGAAGTCGGAACGAGCGGAAGGGTCATCGGCGTCGACCTGTCTGCCAACATGATCAAGAAAGCCCGGCAGGCCGTGACCGAGGCTGATCTCAGCGGAATCGACATCGATCTGTTGGTGGGTGACGTCGAGAATCTGGATCTTTCTAACGCGTTTGTAGACGTGGTCATTTCCAACGCCGTGATCTGCATGGTGCCGCACAAGGACCTGGCATTCAGCGAAGCGTTCCGCATCCTCAAACCGGGCGGCAGGCTCGCATTCGCCGACCTCGTTCTGGCCGGCGATTTCGATCCCGGAGCGCGGGAGCGGCTGAGAACCGCCTGGCAGGGTGGCCTGGGCGGAGCGATTCCCCGGAAAGAGTACCTCCAGATTGTCCGCAATGCCGGGTTCGAAAAGATCGAAGTGATCAGCAGCGATGTCCTCACGGCAAACGAGATCGCCGGCATCGCGATTTGTCCGGGAAAAGAGTTCGTCACCCCAGCAGATGCACGCGACCTCGCGCGCATCGAGGGCAAGGTCATGAGCCTCAAGTTCGTGGCCATCAAGCCGCGCGACTGAGCATCATTCGGACAGAGAGGCGTTTTTGTCGCACACCTGGTGATCTTCGAAGAGACATCACTCCGGTATGTGAGAGTCATAAATTACCTTGAAATATGAACGCCAAAGTTTCATACTTCAAGGCATGAAAAGACATATCAAACGATCTGAGCACGTTGCGGCCGTCAACCTATTGCTCCGCCGCCAGCGCGTCGTTCTGCTTATAGGCGCACGCCAAGTCGGAAAAACGACTCTTGCCCACGATGTGCTATCCGAGCGGAAGGGCAAAACGACATTCCTCGATCTGGAAGATCCTCGGGATCTCGCCAAACTGACTGAGCCCATGATGTTTCTCGAACCTCGCAGGGGACTTGTGGTCATCGACGAAGTCCAGAACAAGCCCGGTCTCTTCCCTGTGCTCCGGGTGCTTGCGGACCGACCACGAACACCTGCTCGGTTCCTTCTGCTCGGTAGTGCATCACCCGATCTCCTTCGCCAGGGATCGGAGACCCTGGCCGGCCGGATCGCGTTCTATTCCCTGCCGGGTTTTGATCTCGAGGAAATTGGGCTCGAAGGACTGAAGAAGCTATGGCTTCGCGGTGGATTCCCACTCTCTTTTCTCGCTCGCAGTCACGCTGAGAGCGCGGCGTGGCGACGGGATTTCATCCGTACTTTTCTCGAGCGCGATTTGCCTCAATTGGGGATCACGATCCCATCCAGCACGTTGCGGCGCTTCTGGACCATGCTTGCCCACTATCACGGTCAGATCTGGAACGGCGCGGAATTCGGGCGCGCTTTTGGAATCTCCCATACCTCGGTCAGACGTTATCTCGATCTACTGAGTAATACGTTCGTCATCCGCCAGCTGCAGCCCTGGCAGGAGAACGTGAAGAAGCGTCAGGTCAAATCCCCGAAGGTCTACATCTCTGACAGCGGAATCCTGCACACTTTGCTCGATCTCGACAGCATGCGAGCGCTTGAAGGGCACCCCAAAATCGGCGCCAGTTGGGAAGGGTTCGCATTGGAGGTCGTCGTGCGAACGTTGAAAGCGCGCGCGGATCAATGCTTCTTCTGGGCGACCCACGGAGGAGCCGAGCTCGATCTGCTCATCGTCAAAGGCAACAAGCGCCTGGGCTTCGAGTTCAAGCGGACCGAAACTCCAAAGGCCTCTCCATCGATGAAGATAGCCCTCGAGGATCTCAACCTCGAAAGGCTGGAAGTCGTTCATGCGGGTAAAGAAACTTTTCCTCTCGGTAGAGCGATAAGGGCCATAGCGATGCAAGAACTGCTGAACGCTTTGAAGCCCTAGCAAAACCTACGATTCTGACACAAAGGTCGATCCAATCCTCATACCGGGCGGGCGGCTCGCATGCGCCGACCTCGTTCTGGCCGGCGATATCGATCCCGGAGCGATGGAGCGGCTGAGAACCGCCTGGCAAGGTGGCCTGGGCGGAGCGATTCCCCAGGAAGACCACCTCGAGCGCATCGAGGGTAAGGTCATGAGCCTCGAGTTCGTGGCTGTCCAGCCGCGAGACTGAGCAGCGCTTGGACAAGGAAGCGCTTTTCGCCGCCAGCTTAGGTCGAATGCAGCTCCCGAGCTCAATTCAATCCAACATCATTGCCTATCATCATTGCCAATCAATGGGATCCTGCGCCGCAAAGAAGACCTATTTACGCCTTCCCCGCGTGCTTGATGCTGCCTCGTCGACAACCCGCTGCAGCATTGCTATCCAACCGTCTGCCTGCTCTTCAACAACCGCAAGGACCCGTTTGCCCACTGCGCGCCGTTGATTGCGGGGATAAAACTCCACGAGCGTCGACACAGCATTTGCCGCTGTTTCGTCGAGGAAATCCGAGGCCCAGCCAAGAACTCCTTCATTGCTGTTGCTTCTGAGACTGTACAATCCAAGGATGATCCCCAGACAAATCGTTTCGGCAGCAGGCAGCATTCTCGCCTGCATCCTACGCTGCATGTCATCTCGCACTTCCTCAATCGATTCTTCGAGAAGTTTCCATGCAGCCTCACCCGGCTCAACGTACCCCCACGCCCTTTCACCGGTACGACCGTTGAGATCCTCGAGGTCGATGCTGGAGACGAGATCAGCAACCTCATGGGCGATATCCTCGACGGTCACATCGTCGATCAAGTCTTTCGCAATAGCGCATGCATTATCGCGGAGGTCGGGGTGGCGCCTGAGTAGTTCATTGAGCACCCTTGCAAGCTCCTCTAGGCGTAGATGTGAGAGAATGTCTTTCGTTTTTCTGCGTGACATACCCCGTTCCTTCCGTTGACCAACTCGATTGCTGTGACGACGAATTGTAGCACAACGCCGACGCCAATTTTCCCATCAAGCTCTTCAGATTCATTTGATAGGTCAGGCAAAGGCTGAGATGAGGGATTCCGCCTGCAAAGGACAAAAAGTGGAGCATAGCAATCGTTCCAAGCCTTTGTCACTTAAATGTTAAGGGGAGCAGGAATTCAACCGGCGACCTTCGAGTAATGAGCCACGAATCGCGAAACCATCTGCTGTCGATTCCTCAAAACCCATCTATCTGAAGCAACTCAGATTTATGTCACTACTCTTTAAGCATTTACAACACAACATCGACGATAGATAATGTATTACATTGTATTTATTTATATTATAATATTCTATTTACCTTGATTTTCTTTGAGTTGAATTGGTTATTTGCCCTGACTTTCTACAAGTTCAAGGACTCGGTTATGAGACGATGAGCAGTTCGTTGCTCAGGAACTCATAGTGACGCACCGGCGTGAACTGTTCTATTGGTCCCGAGAGGCTCGCTTGCGGCCATAGGCACCGATAACGGTTTTGTTGCCGTCGATGTCATCCAGGTTCGATCCGATAACGACCGTGTTCGCGTTCACTTTAACGAAGAAACCGAACTGGTCTCGCCCAATGCGCTTTTCGGCTATGAGTGAGGGTTGTCAGACTACAGTATTTGGTACGACAAGTTCGGCCGCGTTTATCAACGTCGGGTATGATCCCGTTACTGGAACACTTTACGTGCTACTCCGAGGCTCCATTTGCTATCAGGAGACGTGCAACCGCCTGATGACCGCCGCGCTTGGCAATGTACAGGGGTGTAAACCTAAACTGGCTGGGTTCATTTCCGCCGCACTGAGCATTGACTTTCGAATCCGTGATTTTACCGGCAAACTTCTTGTTCCACCATCTCCAGGCAGCTTCGACCGCCCTCTTGCATTCCTCCTGATCGTCCCAGTCCGGCTCGGGCACAGGACACTTGAATCGGCGAAGAGTATCAAAAAGCCGCGATGCTATCTTTCGTACCAGGGGGATGCTTCCGTAATGGTAACCGTCGAAGATATCGAGGGCGTTGATGATCGCCCGGGCCGCCTCGGCGGAGCGATCTCTTCGGGACAGGGTCTCGAAATAGTCCGCCACGTATTCTAGCCCGGCTCCGTTGGGAATTCTTTGATAGAGCGCCGCCACGAGCATCCCGCAGCCGGGCTCCTCGCTACGGCAGATTTTTTCCACAAGGGTCCAGGCCGTGTTTCGATGAAGGTAGATCTCCTTGGGCGGTTCTCCGTACCATTCGCGTGTAGTCCATTTTTGCTGCTCGATCAGTGGCCCAAGCGTCTCGGCGCAGATCGACAGTGCCTCGGCCCCGAGGCCGGCCAAGTGTTTCACGGCGGTATCCTGTACATCCACGTAAGAATCGGTGAGCATCAACTTCCAGAATTCACGCGCTGCATCTCCTTTTACGGTTTTGACTCTTTGGATGAGCAGAAGCTTGACGACCGGATCCTCGTCCTTGGCGAGGGCGCCTACCAGCTCGGCGATCCCCTTTCTGCGAAGCCGGTCGAGTTCCTTGAATCGGGACTTGATGCTTTTCTTTTTTCCCCGCGGTCGTGCGTCTCCGGCGGTATTCTTCCTTTGCAGGACAGCTCGCGCTGCAGCGGGAAAATCACCCAGGTTTGAAATATGTAGGATCCTGCAATCAGCGCTGAGAAAGATGGCGTGTCCGTGGATTTTCGTATTGCTGTAGATTTCCGGTCTGAGAGCCAGAATCTGCTTCTCCGTGAATGGGTACTTGCTGACGAACGTGGATGTTTCGCGCTTCAGGTTCATCGTGACCAGGGACTTCATCTCCTTCTCGGCATCGGGATAGAGAGCGCCCAACTCCCGGTCCGGAGTTCGTCATCCCGGAATCCAGAGGACGATCAGCTTGCCTTGGCGAGTCGCAGCATCGATCGCCTTTTCGAAGTCGTTGTATTCTTTAGCAGGCGGTCCGCCGGCGTGAACCGATGCCGGAAGGAGCAAGCACGCAAAGACACAGATTGACAGAACGCTTCTCAGTGACATGGCAATCGACTCCGAATGGAAGTGGGAACTGCAGGATATGCTCGGACGCGATCGAATCAATCCCATTTTGTTTTTTGGAGGCTCTAGGGTACACAAACTAGACCGAACCGCAATTTCCGATTTCTCAGCAGATTGCGGGACGGTTACGCCTGCGCGCCGACCGAGCCTCGAGCAAGGAGGGACGCGGCGCGGCATTGATGGAATTGCTCAGGCACGTGGCACGCAGAGAGTCACATTATTTCATTGCGGCCGACCTTCATATCGCCTATCGGAAATGATTGACTCGATACGTAAGCAAAGGCATTGTGGTGGCAAGTCAATCGGCTGGTCGGGTGATCGCGTTATTCGAACCTGCAAATCTTGCCCGAGTGAGAAAGGAAGAAAACGGTTTCGGCCGAGCTTGATCGGTGATGATCGGTTTTTCTGAAATCCCGGAGACGAAGCTGCAAAATGGAATTCACGGCGGACATGGCTCTGGTGATCGTGATCATCCTTGAGGAGATCGCTCTCTTTGTCAAGGAAGTGCTCCCGGCGGATATCGTGGCCCTCCTGGTGGTGTGCGCCCTCATGCTCACCAAGGTCACGGCTCCTGAAGACGCGCTGTCGGGATTCGCGAATCCCGCGGTCCACACGATCGCGGCGATGTTCGTCATCTCCGCGGGCCTCGTCAAGACAGTGGTTGTCGAGCTTCTGGGCAGGCATCTGATCAGGCTGGGCGGAGATCGGCCCGCCGTCATCTTGTTCTTCACGCTCGTTGCCGTGGTCTTTCTCTCGGCATTCGTCAACAACACCCCCATCGTCATGATGATGATCCCCCTGACGCTCGGCCTCAACAAGACACACGGCGTCGCGCCCTCGAAGTTCCTGATCCCGGTCAGCTACGCGTCGATCTTCGGCGTCTGCTGCACCCTGATCGGGACGTCGACCAATCTCGTTGTTTCAGGGATGGGAGTGCACGCGGTTCTCCAGCCGTTGAGCATGTTCGAACTGGCGCCGGTGGGAGCGCTCCTGGCCGGAGCCGGAATCCTCTACCTCCTCACGATCGGCCCGCGACTTCTTCCCAAAAAAGAATCTATACTCACGAAAGCCTCGGGCGAGCGCCAACGCAGATACGTGACAGAGCTTCTCGTCCACAAGGGCTCCCCCATCGTGGGCCAGACGGTCGAGGCTTCTCCGATCGCGAAACTCGAAAGCATCCGGGTCTTGAAGGTGATCCGCGACGAGATCATTTTGCGGTCGCCCTTTACGATTGCGGTCTTTTTGAATGTGGATTTGCGTGCCTTTGCTGCCCTAAGTGCCGTAAAGAAAGCCTCTTAGAATTCTCATGCAAGAGCAGGCTGTGCCCCTCTTGCGAACAGAAGCGCATGCTTCTGTTTGCCGGGAAGGTCACGGAAGACGTCCTTCTGGCTGTGCCTCATCGCTTCTGGACCTTTTCGATCCCCAAGGCGATCCGCGGGATTTTGCTTCGCGATAGAAATCTCTTGAGCAATAAGCGTATCTCGCCCGGCCTCGTCGCGTCGATGACCACCTTGAGGCATTCGGGCTTTTCGGTGCACTCCACACGCTCCCCGGCCGACCCGAAAATCCTGCCTTTTTTCACATGTTGCGCTACATGGCAAGGCCTACGGTGGCTCTCTCAAAAATGTCCTTCGATTCTGAAAAAGGAGAAGGTCATCTACAGAGCGAACGTCAACGCCATGCTGGGGACCGATCGGATCCAGGTCGAGCCTTTCGAGTTCGTGGCCAAGGTCTTGATGCATGTTCCGGAAAAAAACAAACGAAGGGTGATCGGGTACGGCGTCTACTCGAGTCGTGCTCTTGGTGAGAGGAAAAAGCAGGCCCGCTGCGAGGAGTTGGCCGCAGGGATCGGCGCGACGGTCTCCTCTTATGAGCCCCTGACTGAAGCAGACGAGGTTACCAAGCGACGAAGGCAGTCCAGCCAGACGGGAGGGCGCGGCACGCCACGAGATCGACCAAGGAGATTGAAATTCCTATCCTTTGAAGAACTTACTCCGGACCGCTATGCCTAGATCACTTGTTTTCGGATCGAATCCGACGATTGAAAATGTTGCGACGACTTGTCTTTCGGCACTTTCCGCATCAGATGAAACATCACTGCATGCATTCAAACCAAGAACCATCATTAACGCCGCTGAAACAAAATGTGTCTTAGAATATGATACCATCATTCTTAGTCCCTTACTTATACTACGAAGTCCACAATTATTGGCACAGTGAGACGAATATAACACGACCGATCGGTGTCTGAGGGCTTTGTACTACTTGCGTGTGCTAACGGCTGATGGCAAATGGCTATGGGCAGCGAACGAATTCCGCGCTATGGAGAGTGGCACTCGAAGCTAATAGAATTGTTCTTGAGGTTGATTCCACCAGCCCCATTATTCTGCGTGAAACATCCGCGCACAAGAGACGACGAAACATCGATACCGTACCGAATGTTGGAATCTGCCGAACAGTTCTCCACGATAGATCCCTCGGCAAAGATGCCATCATCGGTGTTGTTCCTCGATGTACACTCCGAAACGACACACCCGGAAAACGTTTTGATGCCGATAAAGCCATTACCGAAGGCTGTGCTGGTTTTGATAACACAGCCTTCTTGCATGGAAAAACCATTACTCCCGTTGTTTGCCGAAACACAACTTACGATCGTATTGCTGTGACCGGCACGCAGGCCGGACTGGCTGTTGCCGAAGCAACGGAGATCCTCGAACAGATTGTTTTTACAGTCATCGGCGTCAACGCCCGCCCAATCCCAGTTTCTAATCACACCGTTGAATATCGCGATATTGTTTTTTCCGGAATTGACCATGATACCGTCATAGGATCCTGATACCCCGGTTAACGTAAAACCGTTGAGATCCACGGTCACATCATCGGTATCGATAGTGATGCCATAATCCTGTGAAACACCGATGAGGTCGGTCATCACAACGTATGACCCTGGCTCGTTGATTACATAGGGCAGGCTAAAAATAGGAGTTCTTCCGTGCCGATCCATGCTCGCTTTCGATAGCACAGGATTGGAAGCAAGCTGTGGAGTGACCTGTTGCCCCCAGGCGTCGAGCAGAATCCCCACGCCTGATAAACATATCACAAAAACGACAACACCTACTACTGTTTTTTTTGACTTCACTTTTCGTCTCCCTTTAATTTAATCGAATAAAATTAACATCTTGATTGCCCATTGAGGGCTTATTTGATGTCATCTTTTTTTGGGTTCGTTTTTCAAGAATATCATAACCACCGCCATTTCAGTCCAGCTACCATACTCCGAAGCACAAATCAAGCATTTTTTTTGATCTGTTCGACATCCCTCCGAAAACAAAATACCAACTCGACGCTCCCCAAAGATTAGAGTACAATTTTCAACAACATAATGTTCGCCGATGTGGATTTGCTTGTTACGGCAGTTCCCGAGTTCTGAACTTAGCCAACAGATGTTACGCAGACGCCGGCGTTCAGAGAAACACCGGCGAAAAGCAAAAGCGTGGAAACGAAGAATCGTCGCCGTTCTTGAGGACATTCGTGCTCTCGAACGAGGTTACAACTGAAGGTAACCTCGATTATTTATTTTCTCCGCCTCCAGAGCGGAGTTTTCTCGCTTACCATCAAGAAGTGATAAGTCGAGAATATTGGCAATCGGGGCATCGCGTTAAGCACGATGAAGGATTGGAAATCATCAGACATGTTTAAACCGAAAAAAATCGTTGTCTTGCGACCGGGAGTCGACGCTGAGTCTCCGCTCGAGCTCATCAGAGTCGAGACCGACAATATTTCACGAATGAATTCACCAAAGAAGTTTATCGGTGTCGTGCAGGATGACAATTTTTACATCCGCGCAGCATCTAAAAAGAATTGGAGTCTTATCGTTGGACCGTTTCTCTCCGGCAAGTTCGTCTCCAATGCAAACGGAACATTCCTCATCAGCCAGTTCACAGATGATACGCGTCTCTTGATGTATCCTTTTCTCTTAACGATTGCCGGAGTCTGCGGGATTGTACTGGCATTGTTCGATTCCGATTACGCGTATGGTTTTTTCTGTTACGTACTGGTCTTATGGGGATTTGACATATGGTATGTTAACTCGCAGAAAAAAAGCGGTGAGACAGCCGTTCTCGATCGACTTTCTAAAATTTTTGGACGCGACGCAGTCGAGGTGGTCGAGATTCCGGTAGTACGTCCTGGAGACAAATATACCTTAGACAAGAGAGCCCGAAAGCATCTCTATGTCTCGTTGGCGTTTGTTCTCGGTTTGCCGCTCCTGATTGGGGCAATTGTCTATTGGCTGATCATGTGAGGGACAAAAACATGCGAAGGGTGATCGGGTACGGCGTCTACTCGAGTCGTGCTCTTGGAGAAAGGAGAAAGCGAGCCCGCGGCAAGGAGTTGGTCGCAGGGATCGGCGCGACGGTCTCCTCTTACGAACCCCTGACTGAAGCAGACGAGTTTACCAAGAGACGAAGGCAGTCCTGGGCGAAGCTGATTCAAAGGGTGTGGGATGTTTCGCCGCTAACGTGCCCTCGATGCGGCGCAGAAATGAGGGTGGTCTCCGTGATCACTGACCCGGTTGTGATCGACAAAATACTTGGGCACATTGCGAAGAAGGATCGCGCGACGCCGGAAGGACACCCAGCCGCCTGATCGCCAGATCCGAAGAGCAGCGCCAGATCAACAACGAGACCGTCATGCGCGTTGAGGAGGAAATACGCTCTGGGTTCGGGGATTTGGGCACATTTACCCCGAAGGAGAGTTCGGACCGGTAGGGAGTGCTTCCTTTTCCGATTTGAAGCGTCTCGGTCTCAGATTTTCAACACAATTCTGCAGGTTCAGTGCCCAATTTGTGCCAGACGGGAGAGCGCGGCACGCCACGAGATCGACCAAGGGGATTGAGATTCCTATCCTCTATCCTCAGGTTGAGGGCATCAAGATCGCATCGCGTCGCGCTCCCTCTTGGCACCGATGGCCTGGACGAGCAAGATGAGGACCGCCGTTACCGCGATGATGCCCAGCAGAGCGGCCGTAATCGAGGTGGAATGGCGTTGGCTCCACTTGACGCCGCGAACGAGGAATCCGGGTAGCAGGGCCGAGATCGGATAGTGATCCAGGAAGCGGCGCAGGTCGGCGGCCATGCTCCCGGCCGTGTTGTATCACGGGTGGGGATTCTTCTCGAGAGCCTTCAGGCAGATCGCGACCAGTTCGTATCGAGAAAAGTCGTTTCGCGTCTCGAAAAGAACATTGCCGGATTCCTGGATCCTCAAGGTCTCGTGGCCTTTCCTGACAACATTTACGGTACTGTATTTATACCAACGCCGGCCGATTATCGGCCGGCGTTGGTGATTTTAGTCGTCCTATGATAACAATTTACTGAACTGAGGTGGCAACGACGTTGGAAGCCTTACCCTCCAGGACTCCCTCTTGAACCGCCTGGAACCAGACGTTTCTGCCCGAGGCGCCTATCGGGATCGGAAGATCCCAGGTCACATATCCCAAAAGGTTTGGTTGATCCGGTCCAGCACCCTGCTTGGGTGTTTTCAGATCGAGCGTGACATTGAGCCACGGTACGAAGGTTGAGCCGGTGCCGTTGACGCTGTAGGCCAGCCAAACATCAAAGAAAAAACCCGCATTCGACACCGTGAATGTACCTATTTGACCGGGGAGCAGAGGGTCGGGAGAGACACTCAGCGTCATCGGTTGCGGCGGAGACTGGGTATCGTAGTAGAGCGTGCCGTTCCAGATCCGATCATTGAAGTAGTTGTAAAAAGCCGGCGAGGCATTGCCACAGTGAGTGGTGAGCGAGATATCGTCGTTGAAATAAAAGTTCGGCCCGCCGTTGGTATACAGCAGATGCTGATTGGTGCTCGAATAGTTGTAGAGATCCACATATATGCCATAAATCTTGCCGGCCTCGAATACTACATTATTGGAAATATCGATATAAGTAGCTTGATCAGCGCCGGCGATCAATCCGACACCGCTTCCAAGGAGATGCCATTCCGAGCTCGCGAGTTCGTACCCTACGCAAGTGCCGTTGCGATACCAGACATCGATCATGGCGGACTCTCCCGGAGGCGATGCGTTGACGTCCAAACCGGTGATCATCAAATCGACGAAGGGCTGGATGTCGAACATGTTACCCGCGTAGCTGTTGTCGAACGCCCACATCGTCGTTATCGAGCCGGCAGCATCACCATCTAAAGTCGCGCGAGGTGATTGGTCGATGGTGAGCGACCTCCCGTTGTCAGCGGTGTGCTGTGCCATGCAGGGTAGGTGCATAATGAGATAGGTCAGTCCAGTACAGAGAATCATGAGCCCTAAACGCTTGTTCATGAACGGTCTCCTCTCTTTTTTGCCACTGCAAACAAAAAATTTTGGATTTTATACCTCCTCGAACCACTGCTCTAAACATCGCAAATCATCGACATGAGGCCCTCAATCCAACTCGGGGTGCCGTGCGTCCATTCGCCCGGTCCCAATCTATACGGCGGAAAAAAGAAATGAATTTTAGCACGTTTTTTTTTCTTAATTAAAAAATTGTTTTTGCGCCGTTAACGGCCGGCGAAGCACGGCGGTTCATCTACTCGTAAGTGTTTAGCATTTTGAAGCCGGCACTCTGGATTTTGTGATCACTTCATCCGTAGCCCGACCGGTTGTGCGCCAAACAAGCTCGGCACTTCTTGCGGGGTGTAAGTCCTGGCTGAGTAAGGTTTAACCAGCCACTCATATCGAACCAAACTGGTCGATCCTCGAATCGTAGAACGCCGCAGACCAAGGATGGCATAGGCGCGGTCCTGAGCCGACTGAGGATGCGAGTGCTACTGAAGAGCTCGGTGCGCGGAAAACCTGGCGCGCCGCTTTGAAGCTGAAACCGCTCCAGCACCACCTGCTGCCTCAGGATTACCTCTACTTCGGGTGCGAAAAGATTATGTAGATCGGCTTCGTGGTTGGTAGAGCATCACTGCAGGAGATGCAGCCCCAGGCCGCCGCTGCCGGCCCAACCCGGGCCCGAACCCATCGTGATTTCGATGCCCAGCCGCTCAACCTCGCGCACAGCGTGCACGAACAACTCCTGCCACTCGGGACTCATGAAGCCCACCGGCCCGCGGGGCACTCCCACATATACTTCCAGAAAGATCAGGTTGCCAATACCAGCCGCCTTCATCGACTCCAGATCGGCGGTCATCGCCTTGCGGCTCAGATTGCCATCCATGAAATACCAGTAAACTCCCGGGCGCGCAGAGTCCGGTGGATTCTGGAAGCTATCGTGCAGGTCGGCGGCGTCGAGAATTCCAGGTCGCAGAAAGAGGGCGTGCCCGAGGAGTTGACGATCCAACGCTACAACTTCCGCTCGAACCACAATCCCGTGATCGTCTACGAGCCGGGCAACCGCATGTACTACGTCACCGACCCCGCCATCCGCGGCTACGATCGGCCCGGGGCCTGCAACCATTGGCCGGTCGGTCAGTCCCGCTGCAACGGCCGCACGGTGCAAGCGGCCGATCGCCCCACGCATTTCCTCGGGTTCCTTTTGAAGCTGATTCCGAGATGTGCCTTTGAGGCGGTCAGGCGGGCCATGAAGGAGGCCTTGCCCCGGGATAGCGCAGCGGGCGCGACGTGTGGAGCCATGCTTTCCATCCACAGCGCGGGAAACCTTCTGCAGTGGAATCCCCATGTTCACGGGATCGTGAGTGAGGGCCTCTTCGATCGCCAGGATCAGTTTCATCACATACCGGATCTCGATGCCAAGCTCGTTGAAGATCTCTTCTGCGAAAAGCTGTTGACCGAACTCTTGAGCAATAAGCGCTTCTCGCCCGGCCTCGTCGCGTTGATGACCACCTGGAGGCATTCGGACCTTTCGGTGCACTCCACATGCGCCCCGGCCGATCCGAAAGAGCCTGCCTACTTTCACATGTTGCGCTACATGGCAAGGCCTATGGTGGCTCTCTCAAAAATGACCTTCGATTCTGAAAAAGGAGAAGGTCATCCACAGAGCGAACTTCAACGCCACGCTGGGGGCCGATCGGATCGAGGTCGAGCCTTTCGAGTTCGTGGCCAAGGTCTTGATGCATGTTCCAGAAAAAAACAAACGAAGGGTGATCGGGTACGGCGTCTACTCGAGTCGTGCTCTTGGTGAGAGGAAAAAGCAGGCCCGCGGCGAGGAGTTGGCCGCAGGGATCGGCGCGACAGTCTCCTCTTATGAGCCCCTGACTGAAGCAGACGAGGTTACCAAGCGACGAAGGCAGTCCAGCCAGACGGGAGGGCGCGGCACGCCACGAGAGCGACCAAGGGGATTGAGATTCCTATCCCTCCGACGGTGTCGGGGACGAGTGCGACACTTGCACCGACCTTGACGGGGATGGCGCAGGCGACGCGAGCTTCGTTCTCAACGTCTGCCCCTCGATTGCGACGAGACGAACCCCGGAGCCGAACTGCCGGGCGGCGTCGAGGTCAACGACGGCCTGGACAACCAGTGCCCGGGCGAGAGCGGCCGGAGCCTTTTGGACGAGATCGCGGGGATTTGCGGTTTTCGGAATCCCGCTGATCGGGATGAGTTCTCCTGGACCGCCCGGGTGGGCGCGACGAGCTACAGCGTCGTCCGTTCCACTCGGCCGGACTTTTCTGAGGACTTGCGTCCCGGTCATTCGGACGGAAACGCACTGGACAGACGCACAGCCACCGAAGGGGGTCTGTTATCACTACCTCGTCCGCGCGTTCGAACCCGATCCCGGTAGCTGGGGCGCCGACTCATCCGGCGTCGAGCGGACCGGGGTCGGTCTGTGAGCCCGTGATGTCCAACTACTCGGCCGAGCCGATTCTCGGACGGAATAGCCGAACTCGGACCACGACGGATAGCTATCGAGTGCCCCGTTACCGGGCTACGATCAGCGGCGCTGCCGGAGAGGCAGAGAGCGGGGGAGCCGCATCCGGGGAGATTCGTCCAGTCTTCGCTGCTCGACTGCGGCGGCCGGTTCGCGCCGAGAGGGGCGAGGTTTGTCGGAACTTGTGGCGCGTTTGAGGGAGCGTTATCTGCTCGTCGGTTTTTGTGATTTGCGTTTCAATTGGGGGGATGGCTCCCCACCTGTGAGGCAAAACGAACCGGAGAAGGGTTCAATTCAGGCTGTTTTTGGTTGCAGACTCTGCCGCTCAATTCGGTGGCGCACTACAGTCGGCCGAGAAAAAGGACAGAACGGCTACATTTCTTGCACCTCAAGCCCGAATAGCCATCGCCCACCCACTCCTGATTCTCAATTCTCATTTTTCTTGAAACCCTGAAATCATGCTTGCGTTAACTGCATAGTGGTGCTATACACTATGCATAAATGGAGGAACGCCTCTTGAAGATGCAAGAACTGATCGAACGGTCCGGAATGACCCGCACACGCATTCACTACTACCAACGCGAAGGCCTGCTCCCGCCGCCACGCAAGACCGCACCCAATGCCGCCCAATACGACGAGGAACATCTCGAACGCCTTC
>Ga0190284_1000072_pt1 | contig 78538 bp, 60 predicted proteins | sample 48691812_MG_FD_161668 | JGI IMG/M metagenome (GOLD analysis project Ga0190284, IMG submission 161668) | Hydrothermal vent microbial mat bacterial communities from Southern Trench, Guaymas Basin, Mexico - 4869-18-1-2_MG | ecosystem: Environmental > Aquatic > Marine > Hydrothermal vents >... | reverse complement strand
CGAAATTATCCCTCTTCCAGGCGTCGACCGCTTCCAACCCATCCTTGGCCACCTCCACCGAGTGACCCTGTTTCTTGAGCATCGTCACCGCCACCATCTGATTGACCACGTTGTCCTCGGCCATGAGAATGCGCAAAGACCGAGACGATTCGTCCCGCACAGGGGGTGAATCCGGTTCTTGAGCCGTATCGCCGCGCTTCTCGGTGAGAACCGATCTGATCGACTCGAAAAGGTCCGACTGCTTGATCGGCTTGGGCAGGAAGGCGGACACACCCAGGGCGCGCGATATGGCCACATCCTCGCGGCGGTTGACCGAGGAGAGCATCAGGATCGTGGCTCCGGCCAGCGAAGGGTCGTCCTTGATGCGGCGGGCGACCTCGAATCCGTCGATCTCAGGCATGCACACGTCGAGGAGAATCAGGGGGAGCTCTTCACCGGCCGCACTCGCCTCTTTGAGCAACCGCAGACCATCCTCACCCGATTCCACTGCTATGGGAGACATCATCCAGTTGGAGACCATTTCCGTGAGGACGAATCTGTTCGTCGCATTGTCGTCCACGATGAGGACCGGTAGGTCCTTCAACTCGACCGGCTTCGCAGCGCTGATTCGAGCCTTGGCTCCCTCTTCGGTTCTCAAAGTCAAGCTGAAGCGGAATGTGCTTCCTTCCCCCACCCGGCTGTCCACGCTGATCTTGCCACCCATCAGTTTCACGAGCTTGGCTGTGATCGACAGGCCGAGCCCTGTGCCGCCGTACTTGCGGGTGGTCGAACCGTCGACCTGCTCGAAGGAGTTGAAGATCGATTTGCGTTTCTCGAGCGGGATTCCGATGCCCGTGTCGCGGACCTCCACCTGGATCCTGAGACCATCGGCGATTGACGCCAGGTGGGAAACCCTGACGAGGATCTCCCCCGACTCGGTGAACTTGATCGAGTTGCCGACCAGATTGACCAAGATCTGTCTCAGCCTGCCCGGATCGCCTGAAACCATGTGGGGCACTTCGGGCAGAAAGTGGGAGATCAGCTCGATCTTCTTTTCGTCCGCCCGCAAGCCAAGTATGGTCAAGGTGTCGACCACGACATCGTGCAGATTGAAATCGATCTCCTCGAGCTCGAGCTTGCCCGCCTCGATCTTGGAGAAGTCCAGAATATCGTCGATGACGGACAGCAGGGAATCAGCCGACTTGATGGCCCACTTGACATACTCGTGCTGCTCGGGATCGAGTGCGGTCTCTGAAAGAAGATCGAGCATACCGTTGACGCCGTTCATGGGCGTTCGAATCTCGTGGCTCATATTAGCCAGGAATTCACTCTTGGCGATATTGGCTTGTTCGGCCGCTTCCTTGGCATCGATCAGGACCTGGTTGAGATGATTGGTCTCTTCCGTGGATTTCTGCAGCGCGTGATAGGTGCGTTTTTGGTAGCGGTCGGCCTCTTCATAGGTCTCCGACACGGACAGCAGGAGCCGCGCCATCAAATGCGACGGCACGGAGTCGAGGAGCCCGGCCAGGGTTTCCACGTCGAACGGCGTTCCGATCAGATCCTTGGACGGCAGGCGCAGGCACTTTCTTATCTGCCGGGTGAGCAGTTTATGAATGCCAGGCTGTAAATCGCTCATCGCAGTACCCTTGGTATCAGCTCATCTCTGTGCGATTGTCCTGCCGCCTCAGCCCTCGAAAAGAACCGTAACCGTCATGGTTTGGTTGTGCAATTCGCAGCACCCACTGCCCTCGTAGGGACCGATCTCACCGTAAGAGTAAAAACCGGTGGCGATCGTGTCCTCCCCAAAGGTTTCGACGACAGCGTCCACCTCGAGGTCGGTGTTGTTGCCGAGCAAGAGCTTCCGGCCCACACAACTGATCAAAATCGCAAAACCTACGTCGCTGAATCCTTTCTTCATGCACTCTTCAGATGCGGTTTCAGCACCCTTGACGAGCTGGTCGAAGTCGGCATGCATCAACTGAACGGTTGTTCCTTCCAGAATGTCGCCTGCGAAGGTCATCGAGCCTGCGTCCTTGTCGATGGAGAGTAGAGTCCGGATGAGGCCGGTCTTTCCGTTCTCGGAAGCGATGGCCAGGGGGAAGAGCAGACCCGACGCGGGCAGATCCCTGGCTTCGTCGCCGAGATAAGCGCTGTACACATCGAGCGCTCGCTGCCCGTCGATCTCGTACAGCACGTTGTCATTCGATCTGGTCACGGTCCTGTAGGGGCCGAAAGGCGCCCAGCCGCCGACCGACGCGCAGCCCACGCGCAACGCATCGCCGTAGAAACCGATGCCCACAACGCTCTTCTCGCCGACATGCTCGCCATCCAGAACGAGTGTCTTCTCGAAGCGCGACGCATCTCCTGCCAGGCCGCCGCTGAAGAGCACACCCGGAGGCAATGCGCGCCGGATTCCCCGCACGAGGGCGCTCCCATTGACCGATAGGCCGCTGCTCAGGAGAAACAGGTAGCTCAGGTCGTCGCTGCCGAGCGCCTCGGCCAGCGCGACGCCGGCCTGCTCGGACTCGGCCATCGATTCGACCTCAACGCGATGCGCGCGGATCGTGGTTTTCTGAAACTCCAGGGAGCTGCAAACCAAGGTGTCGTCGTGCACACCGGCAGCGGTGATCTCTCCCGACGTGGTGCACCCGGCGATGACCGCGCCTGGGTAGGCGTCCCGCAACCGTGCCGGCAGGGAGGGATCTTCGAAAATGGCCACGGATCCGAAAGCCAGAACGAGATGGCCCGCGGCATCGCTCTTCTCCATCGGTTTCAGGATTTGGGTATCTGAGTCGATGTGCTGCTGCGAGGCTTCCAGTCCTTGCGATTTCAGCCGTTCCATGCTCTTCTCCTTCTCTTTCCCGAACTCACTACCAGGATATTTCCCGTGGAATATTTCCCGTGCGCCTGTCTGGCAGGATCAATACGATGAGGAGACTCTACTCGCTCTGCCTGCTGATCCGAGGCGGCCTGATCATTGGCGTTGTTTTCGACATTTGAGAGATAAATCTTCAGTCCAAACCCAGAAAGATCCCGACCAACATCGAGCCGAAACAGGAGGTTATGCCGATCGAGCACCTATTGACATCGATCCAAACATCGTCGATATTTCGAAAGCGACCGACATCTCCCTGCGGCCGGGGTTTGAAAAAAGCGAGCAGAATCGGTTACCGTAATTGACACAAGCCCTTTCTGTTGTGGGACGGATCTAATCGCTGCATGCGGTCCCGTAGACAGTTAGGCTTTTTTTGGGCCCAAACTCTTCACGAACGGCACCTCTGGACTCTGATCGCGATCGCCACTACCATAATAGACAGCAAGGAATCCTGATGGCCCGAGATATCAATCCGACTGCGCACCCCACAGGATGGGACGGCGTGGATGACGGCGAATCCATGCAGCTCTTCGTCGAGCGGCACCTCCAGTGGCTCCAGGAGCACAGCCGCCGGAAGCTCAGCCCGCTGCTCCGCAAAAAATCCGAAACCGGCGATATCGTTCAGCATGCTCTGGTTCAGTTTCTCCGATACGGTCCCCGCATCCGGACACAGAGCGACACTCAGTTGCGTGCGCTGCTTGCCCGGATCGTGGTAAACGTCGTTCGTGACAAGTTCGACTGGTTCACGGCGCGACGCCGCAACCTGGCCAGGGAGCGTCCCTTGCCGCCGGACACGGTGTTGAATCTGTCGTCGGAAAACCAGGAAGTGGAAACCCCCGGTAAGATCGCCTACCGCAACGAACGGGAGGCGTGGGTTCGCCTGGAGCTCGAACTCCTCGTACCGGACGATCGCCGAGTGTTGATCCTGCGCGACTGGGATCGCCTTTCCTTTCTCGAGATCGGAAAGCTATTGGGCATATCCGTCCACGCGGCGCGGAGACGGTATGTCCGCTCCCTGACGTGCTTGATGGTTGTCGTCCAGAACCTGCGATGCGGCCTGATCAACGAGGCCCTCAACCGGAGCAGAGAGGAGCCGGACGAATGAAGGACAGCAACGATGCCTTCCGCCGGGACGCCCCTCTGAACGCGGCCGTCTCCGCTTACAGTGAAGCCTGGGCCGACGGCAATCGGCTCGACCCCGACCAGTTCTGCCGCGAGCACGCAGAATGCGGTCCCGAGCTACGGCGGTGGATCGACCAGTTTCTCTTTGTGGCCGAGGGCCTTCGGTCCGACTCACCAGCAATCCCGGCGGACCGGCCGGCGGAAGGCCAGGAGCATGGTCTCGGAATCGGCAAGCGGTTGGGTGACTTCGAATTGATCCGGGAGGTCGGCCGCGGGGGGATGGGAGTCGTCTTTGAAGCCGACCAAATCTCCCTGGACCGCCGAGTGGCTCTCAAGGTGCTTCCCTCCCATCTCACCCTACGGCCCGAGTCGGTGGAGCGGTTCAAGAGGGAAGCGTCGACGGCATCCCGGCTCAAACACCCGGCAATCGTGGAGATCTACTCCGTCGGCGAGGACGAAGGAACCCACTTCTTCGCCATGGAGCTCGTCGACGGTACTCCGCTGAACCGGATCATCGACCAACTCCGGGCCGAGGATTCCTTTCCCGCAACTGGCGAAAAGCTGGTTCAGGCTCTGGGAAAGAACACCTACATCGAGGCCGTTTGCAGCCTAGTATCCCAGGTGGCGGACGCCCTCGATCACGCCCACAATGCCGCGGTGATCCATCGTGACGTCAAACCGTCCAATATTCTGCTGCGCTGCGACGGCTCAGCCGTGCTGACAGATTTCGGCCTTGCCCGCGAGGAACGCCTGCCGTCGTTGACCGTCACCGGCGAGCTCGCGGGGACGCCGCATTATGTTTCTCCCGAGCAGGCCTGTCCTCAGCGGAAGAAGATCGATCTGCGGACCGATATCTATTCGCTGGGTGTGACCCTGTATGAGCTCCTGACCTTGACGCGCCCCTTCGACGGCAAGACGGCACAGGAGATTCTTGGAAAGATCATCAACGAGGAGCCCCTGCAGCCCAGGACGTCGAATCCCCTGATACCTCGCGACCTGGAGACGATCTGCCTGGCCGCCATGGAGAAGAGCCCTGACCGGCGGTACCAGACGGCTCGGGATCTGGCGGACGATATCGCGCGGTTTCTCAAGTTCGAGCCGGTGCGGGCCAGGCCGATCGGGATCCTGACCCGCTCCTTGCGCGTACTCCGCCGGAATCCCACATCCTTCGCTCTCGTAGGCCTCATCTGTCTCGTGGTCGTCGGCGGTCCCCTGGTTTTCGGAATTCAGCAGCACGTGGCGAAGAACCGGCTCGGAGAGGCTCTCCTGCTCGCCGAAGAGGAGGCGGAGAGAGCGCGCCTCGAGGCGGAGACCGCGCGGCAGGCGTGCGATTACGTGATCGATCTCTTCAAGATGTCGTCCCCCGACAAGGCGCGGGGCAAGACGATTTCGGCCTTTGAAATCATCAGGCAAGGCGAGGCCAACCTGAAGACCTACTTCAGCAACAAACCGAAGATCCGGGCCCGCTTCAACGAAGTCATCGGTCTGATCTATACCGCCCTCGGGCTCTACACGTTAGCGGAGCCCCTCTTGGAAGAAGCCATGGTGCACCACCACCGGGAGAAGGATGAGAGCAACATCCTGTCGATCAGGTCCGAATACAATCTGGGTCACCTGTACGTTCTCAAAGGCAGGCCTGAGAAAGGGGAGCGAATCTTGGATCCCGCGCTTGCCGCGAGCCGCAAGGTCTTGGGTGAGGAACATCCGTTGACCCTGGAGATCATGAACGACAGGGCCGAGATCTACATACGAAAGGGGCAGCTCGAGATAGCGGAACAGCTCCTGGTACGAATCCACGACACCCAGCGGCGTTTGCTCAGTCCCGAGCACCCCGATACGCTCGAGACCGTTTCCAATCTGGCCCATTTCTACAGATCGAATGGCGACAGTGAACGGTCGGAAGCCCTGGCCCTCGAGGTCTATGAAGGACGCCGCCGGGTTCTGGGCGTCGACCACCCCGATACCCTGGCTTCGATGAGAGACATGACTGTTTTCTACGCATTTCACGATCGTTACGAAGAGATCGAACCCTTGTATCACGAGTCATTCGAAACACACTGTCGTGTTTTCGGCGCCGACCATCCAAACACGCTCAGTTCGCAGATGCATCTGGCGTATTCGCTCGCCTATCGCGGCCGGTTCGAGGACGCCGATCTTCACTATCGCCAAGCTCTCGACGGCCGCCGCCGGAGGCTCGGCGCGGAACATCCGGAAACTCTCCTGTCTCTGACCATGCTGGCGAGTTTCCTCCACGACCGGGGACAGGACGAGGAGGCGGACCGTCTCTTCCACGAGGCCCTGAACACAGGGGTGCGGATTCTGGGTTTTGACTACAACCAGATGTGGATCATCGTGCGTCGAGTAACGCGCTTCTATATAGACCTGGGCCGCTTCGACGAGGCCAAGGTGTTGTTACGCGCGGTGCTCGAGCATATACCTTCCGAAACGCGGCAATATGACGAGTTCAAGGCACTCTTGGAGCAGATCTGAGCAAATACTCTGAGCGCTTTTTTGTAGCGACCCCTTGGAATTCCACACCTCTTACACACTATCCAACGGATAGTAGGATTCTGGTACGCTAGACTCTCGAATAAAATATCCGTGTTGTTTTATGACCAGATAATTGTATCGCCAGACGGTTTGAAAATAAGCTGGTTTTCTGGCGTTGGAGAGGGGACACTACTTTTGAGGCGAGTCATCGTCCGGGATCCGGAAAACGAAAGGAAAATCGTTCTCCTCACCAATCATCTCGAGTTCGGTGCGACGACCATCGCGGCTGTCTATAAGGATCGGTGGCAGATCGAACTGTTCTTCAAAGCATTAAAGCAGAACCTAAAGGTCAAGACATTCGTGGGAACAAGTGAAAACGCCCTCTACACGCAGATTTGGACAGCACTCATCGCTATGCTCGTGATCAAGTTCTTACAACTAAAATCGCGGTTCAGATGGTCCTTGTCCAATCTCGTGGCCTTTTTACGATGGAGCCTCTTTACTTACAAGGACTTGTGGGAATGGCTTGACAAGCCGTTCGAACTCCCACCAAAACCACCAGAGATCGATCAACAACAGCTCCTATTACCTATTTCGGACAGCTGACGTGATTTTACGCAAGGGGGGACCTGGTTTTGGCGATTTGATCCGAGGTTAAGATTCAGCGAAATGGCGGGCCTCTATGAGACCCTGTAGGCGAATTGCCGGTTATATTGGACAGCAGTGATATTGCTGCAAATGCATTGTCGACGTATACACTAGCTCTGCGGACTGAAGCAAAGCTATTCATGATCGAGAAGGTCTTAGATGCTACAATGACAAGATAAGGTCCTTTGCGAGACATTCTTGCGCGGCCGGAGGCAACCATGACGACAAAGGCCGAACCGACCAAGACATTCAGATGCAGAAAAGACCTCGACGAGGTGGTCACAGTTCACCGCTCGATTGTCGACGTACCTACGGGAGAGGTTGCAACGACGCAAGCAGGTGTGCTTTCGGTAGGCGCCCTGGGCTCCTGCATTGCCGTGCTGGCGTTGGATGCTCACTTGATGGTTGGTGGAATTGCTCATGTCATGCAGCCCGGCGCCGCCTTGCCGTCGGAGTGTGAGCGGGCCACCAGATATGCTCAAAACGGAATCCTCGTGCTCATCCGTAGGTTGAAGGACCTCGGCTCGAGGAAAGAATGGCTCACGATATGCCTTGTGGGCGGAGGCAACGTTCTGCGCCGAAAAGACGACAGCATCTGTTCGTCCAATATCGAGTCGGTGATGCGTGTGCTCTCGCGTCAGGGTCTGCAAGCCGCCGCCTCGCACCTGGGTGGTGATCTCCGCCGAAGCTGCAGGCTGGATGCCGCGGCGGGCCGCGTGATCTACACGGTCGGCGACTCAACGCCCCGTGTGTTGTGGGAAAAGGAGCCAACCAATGGATGACCGAACCAAAGCCCTTATCGCCGAGGACATGCCTGTTATCGTGGCCTTTCACGACCTCAACCACACGCTTCGTTGGGCCAACGCGGCCTACCGCAAGGCAACCGGTCTTAGCCTGGAACAGATCGAAGGCAGGAAGTGCTGGGATGTCTGGGGGCTGTCCGGCATCTGCCGCGGCTGCCCGGCGGTGACCGCCATCGAGACCGGCCAGAGCGCCGAGGCAGAACTGACTTCGCAGAATCAGGACCATTGGCCCGACTCTCAAGGAACCTGGCTTTCCAGGGCAACGCCGATGCGTGGTCCTGGGGGCGAGACCATCGGTGTTATCGAGACTGCCATCGACATCACCAAGTTGGAGACAACCGCTCAGCTCAACGAGCGCAAAGCTCGCGCTTTCCTCGACAGAGTGGTGGACCACCTGCCTATTGCCATGTGGGTTGCGAGCCGGGAAGGCACGGTCATTCGAACGAACCGCTCTCTGCGGCGAATCCTTGGCCTTGGGGATGCACAGATCGTCGGGAAATATAACGTTCTCGACGACAAGAATTTAGAAAAACAAGGCGTAATGCCTTTGGTTCGGTCTGTTTTCGAGAACCTCAAACCGGTTCGTTTCACTCTCTATTGGAGGGCAAACCTGGCCGGGGCTGAGTTCCCCGAGGCCGCCGGCCTCCAAATCGACGTCTCCATGTTTCCCATCGTCGATAATGACGGTCGGATCGAACATGTGGTGTGTCAGTGGGTGGACATCACAGCGCGCGTCGAGGCCGAAGCAAAGCTCCGGACCGTAAATCAGCAGATCGAATCGAGCAACCGGCAGTTGCGAGCCGCCGAGCAGCAGCTCGGTGCGTCAAACCAACAGCTCCAGGCTGCCATCCAGCAACTGCGAGCCACTGAACAGCAACTCCGAGCTTCCAACCATCAGCTTCGCGTTTCCGAACAGCGGCTGCAGAAAATGGTCACAGCGCTCGAACAGGAGGAAAGGCTCGCGAAGACCGGATTCTTCGAGCGCAACTGGCAGACCGATGAGGCCATGTGGTCTCGAGGTTTCTGGGAACTGCTCGGCCTCGAGCCGAATGAGAGTGCGCCCGGTCACGAGGAGTTCATGCGCTTCGTCCACGAGGACGATGTCGAACGCGTCAACGAGTACGTGGAATCGACCCTTCGCCGGCGCAATCCGGGGAACGTACATTTTCGACTCGTGCGAAGGGATGGCGAGATCGTGGAAATACGCGGCGTCACGGAGAGTCATTATCTCGAAGACGGGCGGCCGCTTTTCACCTGCGGGACCTTTCAGGACATCACGCACCAAAACCGCACCGAGAGGGCTCTGCGCCCCTTCCAATGGCTGCTCGAGAAGGATCTCCTGGGCAGCGACCACAACGCCGAACCTTACGTTCCACCCTACGATGATGTCACCGCACTCAACAGATCTCGTCTGATCCTCAATGCCGTGGGCAGCGATTCTCTGAAAGCTATGGCGCGCGACCTGATGGATTTACTGGATACCTCGGTGGCGGTCTACGAGAGGAACGGGGACTATGCTTGCGGCGTTTTTGATTCCACCTGGTGTCGTATGCTCGACAGCGCTTCCTTTACTCGTTGCCAGATTAAAGACACAGCGCAAGCCCTTCACTGCGGAGCATGGCTGTGTCACGAGAACTGCTGGAACGACTCGGCCAAGACAGCGATCGATTCGGGGGCTCCCACCGACATCGAATGCGTTGGAGGCATCCGCATCTACGCTGTACCGATCTATGCTGGCAATCGGATCGTCGGCGCCATCAACATGGGGTACGGAACTCCACCGACCGAGAGCGGCGAGCTGCGCGCGATGGCTGAACGATTCGATGTGCCTTTCGAAGAAATCCGGCGAGCTGCGCTCAGCTACAAACCAAGGCCGCAATTCATCATCGATGTCGCCAAGCGCCGCTGTCGGTCGATCGCTCGCGCGATCGGTGACGCCGTCGAGAAAGCCGAGATGAAGGTCCAACTGGCCCAGTCTGACCGGCTGTCGAGCATGGGAACGCTCGCCGCGGGAGTGGCGCACGAGATCAACAATCCCCTGGCCTACACGCTTTACAATCTAGAGAAAGTGGTCGAGGACCTCCCAAGGTTTTTCCACGACTACCGCCGGTTGTTGGCGGCTTCCACTTTCGGATCCGGTTCAGATGAATCGACCGGCATCGTTCCGAACCGGGCAGAGTTCGACGAATTCGTCGATTACGCTCGGAAAGCCTTGGAAGGCGCCGAGCGCATCCGCTCCATTACCCGAACGCTGGGAACCTTTTCCCGCGTCGACGACACGGAGCTTGGACCGGTCGACCTGAAACACGTGGCTGAGCACGCGCGCAATCTGGCCCAAAATGAAATCAAGTACCGAGCGCGGTTAGTGCTCGACCTGCCGCCGGTACCGGCGGTACTCGGCTCAGAGGGCAAGCTCTCGCAGGTCTTCTTGAATCTTCTCACCAACGCTGCCCACGCCATTGACGAGGGGGACGAGCAGAACAACTGCATCCGCATCCGAACCTACGCGGACGGCGATTATGTCGTGGCTGAGGTGAGCGATACGGGCACCGGAATTCCCGAGGAGCACATGAACCGACTGTTCGACCCCTTCTTCACCACCAAGCCGGTGGGAGTGGGCTCGGGGCTGGGCTTATCGATCTCCAAGAAGATCGTCACCGAGTTGGGAGGTGACATCAACTGCGAGAGCGAGGTGGGCCGAGGTACCACGTTCCACATTCGGCTGCCCCTAATGCCGCACGACTGGGGAGAGCGACGCGCCGTCGAGACGATCGAGAAACGCACCGTTCCTAAGGCGCGGGGAAGGATCCTCGTGGTGGACGACGAAGCCGGCATCCGCGGTTTGATCAACAGCATGCTGAAACGGGACCACGAGGTACTGACTGCGGCGTCGGGAGCTGAAGGCAAGGAGATCCTCGCGGCGGATCAGAGCTTCGACCTGATCATCCTCGATCTGATGATGCCCCAGATTTCGGGCATGGACCTGCACTGCTGGATCGCCGACACCTACCCACGCCTGGCTGATCGGGTGATCTTCATCACCGGCGGCGTGTTCACGCCACGGGCACGGGATTATCTCTCCAAGGTCAACAACATGCGCATCGAAAAGCCTTTCAAAACGGCAATGTTCAGGAAGCTGGTCGCCGAGTTCATCGCCGATAGGTCGATGATTTGAGCGTACCGAAAACAACTTGCCTTCTTCGCCGGCCATGCCAGTGTGTCAACCGCGGCTGGACCTTTCCCCCGAGGCCGAGGAGGTGAATTTTCAGTCCATTGGAAGCACAGTCACATGGTTCCGTGAAGCCGATCGTCACTCGCGTATGCGAGAGAACCTCCCAGGATGTCGTAAACGCGGATCCCCGCCGGGGCGCTTGCAGCGTTGTGACTTGCGCCGCCTGCTCGGCGAATTCTTCACCGGTCTCTTCTAATCGAGCCTCCTGTGAAGTGCCTCCAGAGAAGAAACACAAAGAGGGGACATCGCCTTCTCGTGCAATACCCCCTTTTGAGCAACGACAGTCACGGCTCCCGGCGTCGAATCCGCCAAGGCCGCCCCGTCCGATCGCGAAGATCGCTCTCGGAACGCCGATTGATCAGAGATGATACTCCTTGATGAACGGAAAACTAACCGTTGCGACCGGCGCGCTGGAATAGGAGCCGATGTTGCAGATGAGTTGGTAGAGGCCGGGATCGAAGGAGCTCGGGATATTGTCGGTCCAGTTGAACTCGCGCGACTCGCCGCCTGCCACGTCGCCATGAAGATTCAGGATCGGTCCGATGAGCTGGTCGTTCGGATCTCTGTACAGCGTCCAGAGATCACCGACAACGAGCGTATCGCGGCAGTTGTTTACGAACACCGTATAGTCGATCGTTCCACCCGTCGGGCCAACGCGGATGTTGAGCGACTCGGGCACGATCCGTAGATAAATGTCTGCGGACCGCGCGAACCCGACGCGGATTCGGCTGCCATCGTTGCCGGTGAACCACATGTAGTACTCTCCGCCCACGCGCATGACATCGGGATCGTAGACATGATAGTCGTCGAGGGAACCACTCGCACCGAGGTTCATGACCGGATTGGTCTGCCACTTGGTCCAACTGGAGCCGTTAGGCGAATAGGCCAATCCAATCCTGGTATTGGTGCCGTCAGATCCTGAATACCACATGCTGTAATTGGATCCTACTACGATCACGGTGCAGCCGTAAAAGTTGTAGTCGTCCCAGGTGCCGGATGCACCCAGGTCGATCACGGGTCCTCCCACACCATCCAGCCTCTCCCAGTTCGCCTGACCGGTTGCCTGCGGGGTGCAAAACACCGCCGTTAGACATCCGATCACAATTAAAAACACTAACTTCATCGTGTCTCCTCCGTAACTGCTATTACACAAAAATAACAACCGACCAATCTACTGGAGACAGGTCATTCGAATCCGTGGTCCAGTGTCGCAACAACCTCCTTTCTGAAATTAATGACGAAGACAGATTTATCCGGTTAAAAGAATGATCTTTTCAGTGATAACTTTGGCTTTTCGGTTGGAATCGGGGACCCGGCACGCGTCTTAAGCATCCAACGCTCGAGCTGGGCGCGCTCGGTCACTCTTTATCGATTTCTATGTCACCTACCGCCGAAAACCGAAGATCGTCAGCCTCTATTCTACTGGTTCTCGCCGGGCTCTTGTTTCTCGTGATTCGTTTCCCGAACCTCGCCTCGTGGATCTTAGCGCACCCACGAAAACTCCGCATCTCACTCCCCGCGACATTGGGTCAAGATCTGATATTCAATTGGTGTGGTGTCGTGGAGGGCTGTGGCATATCGAGTCGAGAGCATATGCCATGGGTGCGTTAATTTCAAGCAGGAACTTTCGAGGCGGAGGTGACGCAGGTGGCAAGGCGGTCAGCACATGTGCTACGGCTGCTCGGACTTCACCATGAGCAGTTACTCGAACGGCGTCGACCTCAACGATAGGCCAGATCCTGAAGTCCAGGCGCGGATCAAAGAGCTGGTCTTCAATTGATACAATCGATCAATCCTTCATTTCCATCTCACGGCGCAGCCAGGCCCGTGTGAACTCCCAGTCGCGCTTCACCGTCGCCGCCGACACGTCGAGAACCTCGGCCGTCTCTGTGTGGGTCAATCCCACGAAGAAACGCAGCTCCACGATGGTGCATTTGCGGCGATGACAGGCGTGCTCCCCCAGCTTATTCAGCGCTTTGTCCAGGGCTTCCCAGTCATTGAAGGGGTTCTGTACGCATTCGAGCTCCTGCTGGCTCTCGTCGAGCTGCTCCAGCGAAAGCGGATGCTGGCCACCTCCCCGCTTGGCGGCCTTCATGGCGCGGTACCGGTCGACGAGGATGTGACGCATCGCTTTGGCCGCCACGCTGAAGAAGTGTCCCCTGTTGCGCCAGCGCTCCCCCTTGTCCCGGACGAGACGCAAGTACGCTTCGTTGACCAGCGCCGTCGTCTGCAAGGTCTGTCCGCGCCGTTCCTGGCGCATGGCCACATGCGCCATGGAATGCAGCTCGCGATACACGACCTTCAAGAGCGCATCCCAGGCATCCGTATTGCCTGCGGACACCTCGGCCAACAACGTCGTGACATCGCGTGACGGCTCGATCATGGGAGGTTTTCCCTCGAAAAAGAGGTCCGGTGAGACTCTCCACTCTCTTTTTTCGTGAGGGATTATAGAGAAAGGATGTGCAGAATGGAACCCGGCAGCATGCCGGGGACCGACTCAAGAGTTAAAAAGTAAAGATGTTACGCTCTGTAATACCTCATCGAAACCAAGGTTCTTGGACCATCGAATTGGAGCCAAAGGAGGCTGAAATGACATTTTCCCGAAAAAAAATCGGCATTACTTTGCTCACCCTGATTCTGGTATCGATCGCGGCCGGCAACATTCTTGCCGGGATCGATCTGACGGTACTCACATTCGGCGGAGATTCGGGCACCGAACAAGGGCGCCGAACAGTGCGGGATAGCATGGGGTTCTATCACTCGGTCATCTACTTTCCCACACTGATGCCCACCTGCGAGATCCACACCAGCATCGACACCTGGGGCAAGTCCTGGCTGCCGCCCTTCATCGGGCCCTGGATGCCCTGCTACAACCCGTCCATAGCCATCGATCAACAGGATGTCCTGCACCTGGTTTGGAGCGACGGCTGGATGATCTATTACTCCAACTCGCCTGCCGGCATGAATTTGTGGTCCACCGTCATCCCTCTCAGCACAGGGCAGTACATGGCGATTACACCGTCCATCGACTGCGATGCCACCGGCGCGATCCATGTCGCTTGGCAAGAGGTAAGCGTCGGCGCGCCGCCCAACTCGGAAATCTTCTACGCTGTCAGCACCAACGGCGGCATGGGTTTCTCCTTCCCCGCCAATCTCACCAACAATCCCGACGAATCGGAGCGTCCCTGCGTGGCCTGTCCCTTCGACTGGTCTCCCGGCCAGGTCCACATCGCCTACGACGAGGCCGGCGCTTTAGGCTTTCAGGTCTACCACATCGGCTCCTCCAACAACGGCGCCACCTGGACCACCCCGGCCATGGTGAGCCAGATCACCGCGGGGGCTCCCGATCTGAGCGGACTCTTCGCTTGTATGGTCGTCGACAGCCAGGACGACCCGCATATCACCTACAGCCAGGGATCCAACCGCGGTGACGTGTTCTACAACACCAGCACCGACGGCGGGCTCAACTTCGGCGACCGCGAGTTCGTAGCCGCAACGACCAATGATTTTCCAGGTGCCACCATCGCCATCGACACCGATGAAGTCTTGCGTGTTCTCTGGCACGATGGGGCTTACCTCAATCGGACGCTGGTCTACTCCTACCGCGAAATGGGCTGGGACGATTGGGCGGCTCCCACCTCGCTGAACACCTATGACTTTCACAACGCCAACTACGTCTACAAGAACCAGCAGAACCGGGGTGGCTACTTCATCTGCACCGACGGGCCCTCGACAGCCTCGAACGTCCAGGCCGCCGCCTGCCCGCCGCTCACGATCGTCCTGAGCAACACGCCGTCGACCGGCTCGCCGGGCTCGACGATCTCCTGGAGGGCGGACGTCGACAACTACACCTCCTTCAACCAGACCTTCGACCTCTGGCTCGAAGCGCGCCTGCCCTCGGGAGGGGTTTATACCAAACCCTACAACACCTTCACCGTGCCGGCCTATTTCAGCGGCGGCGGCACCATGAAGGTCAAACTGCCTGCATCGATAGCCACCGGCGTCTACAGCATCGCCGCCGTCATCGGCGATACGAGCAATTCAGAAGACTGGGACCGCAGCACCTTCGATATTCTCGTACTGTAGCAGGATTGGCGTGACAATCGGCTGCTTGTGAGAGTTCAGGAAAGAGAGGACAAGACTTACTCAGGCAGCCCATTCCTTAGCGTGTCGAGTAGACTGGGGGCCTTCCGAGGCTATAGGCAGAGGTTTGTTTTCTCTGTTATCCGCCTGGTTTCCCGGCGGTGCCACCTATTTCGGCCATACCTCAGTTGACCCCCAGTCCCTCACAGAACCGTACAAGCGTCTTTCTCACATACGGCTCCTCGACCAATCGTTCAGAGAGCCTCCGCTCTACGAAATGGACTCGGGTTTTTGCGGATTTTCGCTGATGGCCATCCGATCCACTTGAGTGCGTCTCGGAAGCCTTCCCATGTGTAGGTGGTCCTTTGGCTCTTGCGGTTGATCCATTTGAAGAGGATACCGGTTGCATGGTAGATGAAAGAGTTACATCTCTTCGAATTATCCGTGATGGCGTAGTAAATGAGGTGCCCTACTACACGTGATCTGGCTCGGCGCAGCATCTCGCCTTTCTTGAGGTAGCATCGCCCTCGCCGGGCCCATTCGGAGAATTTCCGCAGGCCTTGACCGAGCTTCTTGCGGCTTGTCCGTCGCTTGACCTTGAAATAGGTATGACTTTTTGCGTCGCGTAGCCGATGCAAAAAGTCATACCTATTGCCAGGTTTGAACGGAACACTGCCTAAAGGTAGTGTCCCGGGCTGCAATCGCGCCGATATCAATCCTTGCGCGCAACCGCCACCAGCCGGGTGGCGTCGGTGTCGTAAGGGCTTCTGGTGAGATCTCCGTGAAGACGAATTGTGGCGAAGCCTGCCTTTTCTAGCATTTCTCTGATGTCGTGGCCGCAGTAGAGGTTGAGCAGAAACTTAAATGTTTTAGCGCGCTCCTCCTTGATCAATATCCACTCCTCACGCGCCCGCGTCCAGTCGTCGACGATCTTGTGCCGTTCCACCAGAAGGGCCCCGTCAGGGCCCTCGCGCGACGAGGTGGGCTGGAAGATACGCGCCAGGCGTTCCCTACCCATCAGGTCGAAGACCACCACGCCACCGGGTGCGAGGTTGTCGTGGATCCGCTGCAGAACGCGCAAATCGTCGTCGCGGTTCTCGAAGTAACCGAAGGAGGTGTACAAGCTGATCACGAGATCGAAGGAATCGGGACGCGAGAAACGGCGCATGTCCTCCTCGATCCACTCCACCTCCACTCCGCTCTCGGCGGCCCGTTCCCCGGCCTTTTCCAGCAAATACCGGCTGCGATCCACACCGGTCACGTCGAATCCGCGACGGGCCAGCGCCACGGAGTGCCGTCCCGGTCCGCAGCACAGATCGAGCACGCGCCCACCTTCAATCGCTACCAGATCGAGGACGCTGTCGATCTCCTCGTCGGCCGCCTCCAGCCTCTCCGAGGGAAATATAAAAGGGAACAGATCCTCCCAGAAGGTTTCGTTTTCGAACCATTCCGCCATGTTTGGTGTCTCCAACGATTGGTTCAGACTCACGGCTGTGTCGGCGCTGCTGCTGCTCACAAGTGCGGCAAGGCAGTGTACCATGCGAAGGGATGGTTTACCTGAGTCCGTCTTGTCTTCACAACTACCTCATACGTCACGATCTACCGCAGCCCGACCGTGAGGGAGGGTGAGATTAGCGTAGGTATGACAGTGGCCTCACGATCGCCATCACCCGATCCGTAGCCCGACCGGTTTAGGGAGGGCGGCGCGGTGCGAGGTTAAGTCGATACGCCTGCCGATTGCTCGCCCAGTCCGTCTCGAAGGGGAAGGGTGGAGCATTCCAACGGTAGTAACGAGAGCCGGGTAATCCCGCCCTCCCATTGTGGTAGGACTATGGTTGGCACTATCGAAAGAGCTGGGTAATCGTGTGAGCTGTGGCTCGTCGCTTTTCGCAGAAGCGGCTACCGGCTTTCCTTCCCTAAACACTGAACACTTTTCAGTACACTCCCTTCGCACGTGGATTTTAGTCCCTGGGGAAACCGCCCCCCGCGCGAATCCTTTCCCAAATCCTACCAGACACTCAGTACTCGTACACCTCATCACCCACGTGCAGGCGCAGGATCGCTGCGTTGCCGCCAGCATCGACAGCCACATCGACGCGGATCGTTCCTTGGTTCTGATCGATCGACTCCCTGATCCTGCGCAGCTCCGGCTCGGGCAGATAGTAGCTCTCGATCCCGTAGCGGATCGGTCCGGCAGCATAGCTTCGCGCCACGCGCCCTTTGATCACGACCTGCCCCGCTCCGAGCTGACTAGGCCACTCCATAACGAATCCGACTGCTTTCCAGATGCCACCGGCGCCGGTCTCCAGAATGGTGTAGACTCTTTGGCCCACCTCGTCGTCGCTGTGAGTAAAACCGAGCGGATCGGTGATCTCATACCTCAGCTTGACAAAATAGCCGTAGTTCAACACGTAACGGTCGGTCGGCCTGGTTTGCAGGGTGACAACCTGCCCCTGCACCCTGATCATTTCCTGCTTCACTGGACCAACGCCCAAGATGACGATCTGGGCTAAAAGAGCGAGAAGGAACAAGAGGTGTTTAGGAGGCATCGTCAACCTCCTGTATGTGTTGTCGCATGCGGCTCTCGAACTTGATACCGGCGATGATCAACAAGAGTCCCGCTGCCAGGAAACCGACAGACTTGATCAGGAGATGCGATTCGTACTCGAAGAACCTGCCGGCAATGAGCAGGACGGCCAGACCCAGACCAGCCCAGTAGTGCATCCGCTTGAACGCACGCAGGCCGACGAAAATGCCGTAACAGGCGAGAACGAGAGCCACTCCATTGTAAGCGATGGTGGCAAAAACTTCCGGCCCGGGCAGGAAGCCGGCGCCGAGGCTTACCGCGCCCACCACGATCGGCAGCAGCCAGTTCTTGAGATCACCGTCGCTGCGCCACAGACTCGAGCCGATCAGAAGAATGAGGAACGTAGCGGGATAGAGGAGGTTCAGCGTGTATCCGCCGTGCACGTTATCGAGGACGCCTGGCGACCAAGCGCCCTCCTCCGCTACGCTGTGAAAGGAAAGCACGAACACCGTCAGGGCCATCCCCAGCGCTCCCAGCCCCCCTGCCAGAGCCCCGAACGCTCGCCACCTCCTGCCGCCGCTGGAATGGAATGCGCCGTAGCACCAGATGGCCGTGAAGGTCAGCAGAAAGACGAGAACCAGCGGCCACCCCTGGCGTCCCAGCATGATGCCATTGATGATCGTCGAGCTCACCAGCGCGGCCAGGATCAAGAAGAGCAGTAGGATCGAGCGCTTCGCGTAACAGAAGGGCAGAAACCCGACCGCTACCAGGGCGGGGTAGGAGAGGTAGGCGTGACCCATGGCATCGAGATAGTTGCAGTATCCGACGAACGACACTACCACGGCCAGCAGACCATGAGGAATGCTTCCCAGGACGTAGGCCATGAGCAGCGCCCCCAACGCCCAGGCCACGTGTGCGGCATACACATCGCCGCTCATCTGGAAGATCTGCGCCAGCAGGAAGATGTTGCCGCCGAAAATCACCGTTCCCAGCAACGTGAGCGCGTGACCGAGATAGGGCCGTGTTTTCTTGACCTGCCAGAACCAGTATCCCGCCCCGTGGGCCGCCAGCATGCCAGCCAGCAGCAACGCCACCTTGCCTCCCTTGGGGATCTCGACCCAGTGTGCGGCCACGAAAGCCAGCACCCCGCAGCCGATGAGCGCAACCCCCAGCAGGAAGACGGTGTTCATCAGCATGCGGTTCGATTCGAGCTCGATCTCGCCCAGAGCGTAGCGCTCGCGCAGACGCCGCGCCTGATCCTTCGAGACGAGCCCGTCCTCGACCCACTCCGCGAGCTCTCCACGCAGAACACGACGGAAGAAAACCTTCATCATTCTCGATTTGCTCCCTACGGGATATTCCGAAACACACTCGATCCATACCCGTACCGCAGATTGAACACACCTGCGAGAATGATAACAAAGATCGCAGACGGCAACAGCATTCTGCAAGCGGATGGACGGGGTCGGACCGGAACGACCGGGCGCGGCCCGCCGCCGCACCCCGGCGCCTCGTGGAGGTCGCTCCTCGATCAGGCATTCATGTCCTTCCCGCGCTTGGCTGCCTGTCCGAAGATGGCCAGCGCGATGGCGACCACCATTTGATTATCGAGCTATGGCCGTTTGTATTTCGGATCGAGCACTTCCCTGGCATGTTCCCTTAACCCGACGTACAAGTTCTTATCATTAAATAAGATAGAGTTGATCCCGCCCTTCATCGCGAGAAATTTTCCATCTTTGAAGGCCTAGCAGACGAGTTTGCCAAGCGAAGACGGCGGTCCAGGGCGCACCTCTTTTCCATTTTGTTGGAAAAAGCTGCGTCAGATAGGACTGTTGTGCCCAAAGGGAGCTTGACCGGCTTTCGTGGTTAGTCTCCAGCGATTGACGGGGTCTCGACTAGTCCAGACTGACCTTCCCGATACAGGACTACTGCTCTTCATACACAATCCTTTTCAATCCGGATGGCGTAAGTCGTCTCTGATTCACCTCGCCGACATCGTTATGCTGGCGACAGTCGGGGCGTCGGCCGCGTTCGCTTTTTTAGGAGTTTCCTCTACTCGAGAATAGTGCGCGCGTTATCAGGTGCGCCGTTGCAGCCCTCTACGGCTTCTTTGACGCACTCGGACCCTATTGAAAGAGACTTCGACGCGGAGGAATGACCAAAAAAGGAAGATATCATGAGACAAGAAGCTATTCTCACGACCTTGCCGCGGCTCTCCACATACTCTTCGACAAGAAACATCGAAATGCTGGTTCCCCTCCTGACGGTCTTATTTGTCGCCTTTTACGCCCCGCTGTCGCAGGCGCAGTGGGACTCCACTGAATACAACTACGACGACGTGATCTTCACCGGAGGGTTCCAGATCGTTGAGGACGACGGGACGAATATCCGGGCTTTCTCAGCCATGGGGCAGACCTGGCTCACTCTCGCGCCCTCGAGCGCCGAGATCGTCGATCCCGAAGGGGATGACTACCCCGACTGGGCCTCGCTGATCAAGCAAGCCGACGGCACGTATCTCGCCTACAGCGCCCGCTTCCACGATTTTGCGATCCTCGATCCCGTTGATCCTGACCCGGAAATCTACATCGAGGATGATGTCATTCTGGTGGTGCAGTATGATTGCACGACAGGAGGCTATATTGCTTCGGCCTACAGCGCCCAGACGAACGAATGGCAAGATCAAGCGGTGGCAGATCCGCCGGTCTTGATCCGTACTTCACGTTTCGTTGCCGGTTTTGCCATCGACAATCCCAATATCCCCATGGTCTACGGCTTTGGTGCCCGCGCGGGTCAGTGGAACGGCGACAACTTTCAGGCGAATCGCGGATCGGCCGATGGAAACATTCTCTGCTATGAGGACCAGAATTTTTCTGGAGGATACTCGATGGAGGCGGATGTTTTCTCCGGTGTTCTGAACACGTGGGACCCTTCTCCCCCATGTTATATGTCCGACTTTTCGACCGTCATCGATCACAACGTTGCTCTCACGGTTACGGATCAGTGGTTTCCGGTCTTCTACAGTGCCTATCGCGGCGACTGGACCATCTCACCGAACCCGCTGGATTACTACACAACGAATTTCGACCTGCACGGCGACAACTGGATCCTGATCGACCGCAATCCCGGTCTGGGCAGCCCTCCTTACGAGGCATTCGGGGCGCGGCCCGGAAATACCATCGCCTGGTTGGTCGGCGGACCCTACACGTTCTTGGGAGCCTCAGAGGATGTGGTGGTCGTGACGTGGGCCGATGGCACCCTGGCCTTTGCCTTTAGCGGACTTCGTAACGTTTCCTGGCAGATGCGGGCCTACACGAGCCCAGTCAGGTTTTGTCTCAAAAAACCCGATGACGAAGCGCCTGATCATTCCGTGGTGCTCGCCGACGGGGCGGGTCAGTTCCACGCCTTTTCGCCGGCTCATGAGACTTGGGCACCCGTCTTGTCGCTGGCGGACGGCGTTTATCAAGTGGACGACGCCGTGGCTGTTGTCGACAACGATACGGAGCGCTGGGCCTACTCCGCCCGCTGGAACGAATGGGTGGCAGGGCCGGCCAAGGAATACGGCGCTACTTACAACTCTTACATTGGCGGATCCGTCTATTGCGACTACAAGAGAGCCGGGGCATCTGGCGTCGGAGAAATCGTCTACTTCGATGAGCGCCGGAACTCGTGGTCGGCTACCACCGAGCTCGGTGAGCGCGCATTTCTCCACGCAGACCGGAATCTGATGACTGCAAGTGACTTGACCCCCAGCCTCTGTGGTTACAGTGCGCAGCGCGGAGACTGGGTGGCAGCACCTTCAGCAGTTTCCCTCGATTTTGGAAGATGGGATGAAAACGTCGCCTGGTACGTCGACGACAACGCGATGCTGCACGCCTTCGGATCGCCGGCAGATACCCATATCTGGTACGGCTGGCCCCTGGATACCGAGTATCAAACGTGCGACACGGCTTCCGTGAGGTTTTCCATTCGGGGCACGCAGAGTTGGGAGGCCCTGCTCGTGGCCTCGAGGATACCCTATTTCCCGGGGATGGCCTACTCGACATTCGGAAACCTGTATCTGCTGACGCCGATTCTTTTCGTGGAACCGGCCAGCGACCTCGTGGGTGCCGACAATCTTGCCGAGGGTATCTGGGGGCCACCTGGCGTCACGATTGTCATACAGATCTGGAGCCAGGGAGCGTGTGTAGAGCCCGGCGGTGACGGAAAACAACTCATCGGCAATGTCCCCGAGCCTATCTGGTTCTTTTAGCATGTTATGAATACGGCACCGGCCGGACGATCCGTCCGGTCGGCTGCTCTTTATATAGAGCTCAGGGCGATCCCGGCTGGTTGCCCGGCGGAGATAGACCTTAACATGTCGAGATTGTGAGGATCGACTTCGAGAGCCAGCCATCCAAAGCGCAGGGTGTCGTCGTAACGGCCGAGCTCGGCGATTACGCGTCCACCTCCCCGTTGCCCATCTGCTTCTCGAAGGCCTGACGGACAAGGCCCATGACGTAGGGAATCTCTTGTTTGGACTCCAAAGAGACCTCCACATTCCCATTGCCCCAGCGGCCCAGGTTGGTGACATCCTTCGCCATCTCACGCGGATCGTGGAGTTCATGGAAGTCCAGGTTGATCGAAAGTCGCAATCGTTTTGTCTGAGGTACGACGTCGACAAAGTTCGTCTCGGCCTTGTAGGCAACGTAGAGTTTCAGGAACTCCTCGTTGATGCACGGGTCGAGCGCGAGGACCTGTTTGCGGAAGGCCTCGAAGAGCTGCGCAACAGAGTTGCCGTACGTTTCACCGCCCTGGACGAGATATGGATGATCCTCGATGGTGTAGCTTGTCGGTTTCTCCGTCTTCTTGGGACGATATTCATCAAGGACTTCGGGGGCCAGCGTCGGCGCAGACCAGACCGTGGCCGCCTTTTGCGCCAGACGTTTGGCTCGGCTCTGGATCTCTGTCTCGTTCCAGCATTCCAACCGCCCGATCCCTTCGTTGAGACGTAGCGGGCTCTCGCGGAAGCCGCCGGTCATGTCGCGCTTTTTCGAGAAGGGGTGATCGCTGTACTCGGAGTTGTAGCCGCTCAAGGTCAGGTTGCCGAGGGTATGGAGCCAGGTCTCGTGTACCCGCTCCCACTCCGCACCCAAGGCCTCACGCCATCCAGGGGACAGGTCCTTGTTCTGCGGCATGATGTGCTCGATGGTGTACTCGTCCACCGGCACCCGCTCCTTGCGGCCGTGGTTCTCGAGCCGGCGCAGCCAGTAGCTGCGGCTGCGGAAGTTGTAGAGATCACGAACCTTCAAGTCGAGACGGAACTCTTCGTTGCTGGGGAAACGCCGGTAAGAGGGCAGCAGCAGGAAGTGGGCCTGGAGGCTCTCCAGGTAGCGTTCCTTCTTCAGAGCCTTGCCGAAATTGGCGAAGGTCTTGTTCAACGAGTTGGTAGGTATGGCGCATACTGCGCGGCGGAATACGTAGCTCTCGATCCAGCGCACCGCCTGGGCAAGTTCCTGGTTGGTCAGCAGGCCGTCGGTGTAGTCCTGATAGAGCTGGAGCAGGAGTGGATAGGCTACGTCCACCTTGAGCTCCCGCAGATCGGCCTTGGCCGCGGCCAAGGCCGAGTCGGTCTCCTTGGCCAGCGCCAGGATGTCGGTGCGGATCTCCTCGGCGACGGTCAGCATGCCGCCAGTACCACAGGCGCCGTCGTAGAGCAGGTAGGTGCCCGACTCGATCTCGTCGGCGATCGGCGGGAACATCAGATTGGTCATGAGCCGCAACACGGTGATCGGCAGGATGACATCGCGGTACTTACTACGCACGTAGAGCTCGCGCAGCACGTCGTCGGCGATGCTCCAAATGTAGCCGGTTATCCCGTTGAGTTGGCTCTGTTGCAACGTTCTCCACACGATTTTCGGGTTGCAGACAAGCAGTGGACAGTCTGTAATACCTCGAAATTAAATCGAACTGAATCTTTATAACTTTTGGATCTTTTAGTATTTGTGAATTTCATCAAATACGATAGTCCGGATGTCGAATAGACCGATTTTATTTGCGATGGGTTCTGGGCCCTCTAAAATGGTGTGTTGATGGTCCTCGTTATCCCAACTCAGATAGAGTAAATCTTTACGGAAGCTCGTTGACGAAGTCGTCTTTCCAACCTGACGAGGGCCCGCCAGGAATGCCATCTGTCTATTGGCTTTGAAATGGTCCTGCAAAACGTATTCCTAAAATCTTTCCATGTCGGTTATTATCGCCAATTTGGGGAGAAAAACCAGACTAAACCACGGCAAATCGTAGATTGGTCGCGACCATTCCGCGATTCAGCGTGGAATGAAAAGAGCAGATATCAAACGGCTTTCGTTTAGAAAATTTTTTTTCGTTTGTTGTAAGAAGTTTATTTCAAATTTGTTATCTCTTGAATTGGCTGGGGCTCAGAGGCTCGTTTGCTCCCTTTCAGAAGATGCTAACCTGACTCATTGCCGTGTCTGGTGAACAACCACTCCATCAGTTGAGCGAGAATCGCCGTCGTTGCACGGTTAAACTGAGCCACAGTTTCACAGCATGTGGCGCCTGTTTTTTCTTTCCAGGTAGCGGTTTATAGATCTTTTCGAGTCGTGCAATCACGGCGGAGGAGTTGTGGCAGGAAGAGGAGCTAGAAGAGTGATTTGAGGAGGAAATACGCTCCGGATTCAGTCTCTACGACACTGCAGGAAACGTGTGGGAGTGGTGCAATGGCTGATACGTCTCTATCTACTGCGGTTCGAGCCTGGGCGACAAGCCGTATTGCACGATGAGCAGGAGGGAGGGGCATAGCCACGCTTGTTCCGAGAAGCGCAGAGAGCAGGTGTGGTGATCTGATGGCAGAAAAAAGGGCAGGAGGTTGCCTCCCGCCCTTTTTCGAGACTCGAAACAATGACTTTCGGCACGACTACTCGACGATCAACACCATCAAATTCGTCAGTTCATTCCCGACCAGCACCTGAATCGGATACTGCTCCCCAGACTGCCAAGAGCCAGGGATTTTGCCGTTCAAGATCGAAAGGCCGTTTGTTCCGACATCGGGCATCGGTAGCTGCTTGAGTATCGGCAGTTGCAGCCAGAGATCGCCATAGGGAGTGCTCAGAGGCGGATCTTGAATGCCAGAGCCCAAACCAAGAGTCACCGGTGACGTATTGGGCGTGCCCACGGCTTTAACCGCGATCGTGCTACCCGGAATGACACTGCCAACGTGATAAAGATGCCGGTGGAACTCATCGGCTCCCATGTCTACTGTGCTGTCGGAAATTCGAGGATCTCCCTCGAAATCGTAGAGTTCGGTGACTGCAGAATTGTCGCCAGATTCGCAGCAGGGAGATGGCCAAGTCAGGTGGAGGTCTCGACTATTGAGATCGCCGAAGACGGGATCGGCATCGATATTGCCCTGGCCAGACCAGCCACCGTCGATATCGGAGTACGTCACCGTTGGAGTGCCCGAAATCTGATCGGGGCTGTTGATCCATATGATTGTGTTGATGATAGTTGGAGATGAACCGCCTCGAGAGCAGACTCCTCCGCCCAGTTTCAAGGCGTAATTGGCGACTATTGTGTTGTCCAAGATCATAGCATCGGACTCCCACAAGTCGATACCGCCGCCGTCGCCCGGCCAATAGTCACCGCGGGCTTCATTGTCGTGGATCATATTGTTGGAGATCGTCGGCAAAGCTCCGTAGTAGGAGCAGATCCCGCCACCGTCGCCGTCGGAAATATTGTTCCGAATGATATTATTCACTATTCTCGCTGACGAGTTGCTTCCTTGACAGTTGATCCCTGCACCTTGATAAACGGTTGTGTTGTTCTCGATGATGTTGTCAACGATCAACACGGACGAATCAAAACAGTAGAATCCTCCACCACCGTGTCCGGCGGCTTGAACAGTCGTCTTGTTCTCTTTGATGATATTGCTGTCGATGATCGGTGAAGAAGAAGCGCAGAATACTCCTCCGCCGGAAGGGGCAGACCCATTTCTTATCGTGAAACCTCTGATAATGGAATTCTGCCCTTCACCGCTGTTAAAGGTGACGACACTTCCAATTTCGGCACCGTCGATGATCGTCGAGTGCGGTCCATCGTCGCTCTCCACTGTAATCGCCTTTCCGGAGAAGTTGATATTCTCGACATAAGTTCCTGGCATTACGTGGACTGTGTCATCATCCGAGGCGGCGTCGATTCCGTTTTGGATGTACTGGAATGGATGCGGCTGAGAACCGCTCCATGGCCCGGAAATGTTGCCGTCGTCCACGAACCACTCTGAGATAACGTCAAATACATACAAAGAACCGGACTCGCTGCCGTTATCATCGTCACCGTACGCTCCGATGATGGCAAATTGACCGGAAATGGAGACGGAATGACCGAAGTAATCCCACTGTTGACCATCAGATGCGAGCAACTCGGCTTCCCGGCTCCACGAACTGGATCCGGTGAGGCGAAAAACGTACGCCGCACCGGTGAAGTGAGCGTATTCTGCGCCCACAACAGCAATATCCTCGCCAATTGAAACGGAACAGCCGAATCGGCCTCCTACTACCGTAGAAGGAGGCAGAAGTTTAGCCTCCTCGATCCAGTTTCCCGGAGCATTGCTGCGAAAGATATAGGCCGAGCCTGCCTCCGGGCCGGCATGTTTGTCTCCCATAGCCCCGATCGATGCAACATCGCTATTGAGGGAAACAGAACCGCCGAAGTGATGCTGATCGCCTCCATCCGAGGGCAACAGCTTTTGCTCTTCATTCCAGCCTCCCAAGCTATCGTACCGAAAGAGGTAGGCCGAACCGGAGTTGTCGCCGAGATCATCGTCCTGATCAGCCCCCACAAGGGCCACGTCGCCGAAAACGGATACAGAGTAGCCGAAGAGATCCCCTTGGGCGCTGTCGGAGCCGAAAAGCTGTGCCTCCTCGAGCCAGCCGCTCACCGGATCGTAACGAAAGACGTAGGCCGATCCTGTCACGACACTGGCAACAGTGTCCCGGAGTGCTCCAACGACAATGACATCTCCGGAAACGGCAACAGACCAGCCGAAATTGTCCGGTGAAGCACCGTTAGAAGCGAGCAATTTATTCTCTAAAACCCAAGAACCACCGCCGTTGCGGAAAACATAGGCCGCACCTGCATCGATACCCTTGTCGTCGTCTCCATGTGCACCCACCACAGCTACATCGCCGTCGATGGATACCGAATTTCCATACCGGTCGCCGTTCGACGCTCCTGAAAAATACTGCATTTCAATCCATGTTTTCGAGATGTCATCATAATAGAAGAAGTAGGCACCTCCGGAATTTGTGAGAGGATCAACTCTGTAAGGAGCACCTACCACAGCCCAGTGGCCAGAGATCGACACGGAATAGCCGAATTGGTCGCCTGTAGTGCCGTTTGAGGCCAACAGCTTCTGATACTCATTCGCAGTTGCCGACGCGCAAAGAACACCCATTGTTAACAACAACAACAGTAGCAGTGTCAATGCGCGTGATGAAAACCAGCAACAAGGTCCCAAGTACTTTGAGTAATTCATCTTATTCCCTCCGATTCGGAAAAAGGACTTCTTGGAAAACCGCCAAATGACCCTGATGTCAACCATGATGCTGTGTGCCTGTTAGAGATTGTAAAAATGTATCAGAGGTTAATCGAATTGTCTACGGGAAAATTCGTAGGGAATCGCTGCTGAAGCGCTTGAGCCGGTCGAGGAGCTCTTAGTCCTGCGGTGTTCTCGAGGTTGGAGTGTCACGCGTCGTGCTGTTTTGTGTTATTCCAGTGGTTCTAAACACCGGCATTTTTTCTATTTGAATTTTCCTAGACCGTCTAACGTCATACCGATTGCGCTGGCAGCGACATAACGAGCGCAATGTTTGGGTTTAAATTCAACGAAGATATCGAGTGCATCTCTTGACAGATGTTCGCTTCCTAAAATCGGCTGCGTCGCTCGAGGTAGAATCCGTAGTCCAAAACGAAATCTGTAGTTTTAGGATGCTGGAGACTACCGAAATATTCGTTCGATAACTCGATGGGTCGAAGTTAGTGTTTCTCAGCCTCTGCCTGCTGGCACATGTCCTCGTACAAGCGACCTACCAATCCAAGGAACATGATCTCAACATCCTTATTCGTCATCGCCCTCGACAGTTTCAAGGCCTCGAGATACAGATAATTGGCGTGTTTATAATCTCCCCTGCGGCGGAGGGTATACGCCAGATAGTGCATTGACCACGGTACGCCGATATCTCTCGGTCTCAAACTTAAGCGATCTTCTAATGCTGTGCCTTTGATGAGATCAAGCAGGCCATGAAGGAGGCCTTGCCCGGGACAGCGCAGCGGGTGCAGCCTGTGGTACCGACCTTGCCATCCATCCATACCACGGGCAATCTTCTGCAGTGGAATCCTCATGTTATTGGAATCGTGAGTGAGGGACTCTTCGATCGTCAGGGTCAGTTTCATCACATGCCGGATCTCTATCCCAAGCTCATAGAAGATCTTTTCTGCGAGAAGCTCTTGACCGAGCTCTTGACAGATGAGCGCATCTCACACAGCATCGTCTCGTCGATGGCCACCTGGCGGCAATCCGGATTTTCAGTGCACTCCACACGCGCCCCGGCCGACCCGAAAGATCCTGCCTTCTTTCACAAGTTGTGCTACATGGCAAGGCCTGCGGTGGCGCTATCAGAAATGACCTTCGATTTTGAAAACGAGAAGGTTGTCTACAGAGCGGGCTTCAACGCCATGCTGGGGACCGATCGGATAGAAATACTCAGGGCACATTGCGAAGAAGGATCGCGCGCCGCTGGAAGGACATCCAGCCGCCTGTTAGCCAGATCCAGAGAGCAGCGCCACGTCAAACACGAGACCGTCACGCGCGTTGCGGAAAAATATGCTCCATGTTCGGGGGTTTGGCCACTTGCCCAGAATGAGAGGTCGGACCGGTCGGGAGCGCTTCCTTTTCGGATTTAAAGCGATTCAGTCTCTAAACTCAGCACATTCCGGCCGGTTTCACTGCCCAGTTTGTGCGAAACGAGAGAACTTGGCACGCAGCAAGATCGACGACGGGGATTGAAATTTCTATCCTTAAAATGAAATCAGAATCCCTGCAATTCTACTACGAAGATCGGGACTGTCGAAAGCCAACAACACGCCGATTTATCGACTTCTTCCATAAATTTCCAGAGAGACGAGTTGGCGGTCTCCGATTCTGATTCCACTCAATTTGTCACCGAGCTTTGCTCTCTTCAAGAGATAATACGACGCCTACTCGAAGTACCGCTGACAGACTACAGCACGCGAGCGGAACGCCGACCGGCTAAAATTCGAATAAATCAACTTCCATAAGTGCGAAACATGAGTTCCAAGGGATTAAGGTGTAACAGTAACCTCCACGGAATCGTATATCCAATTCGCATCTAATGACCCGTTCATGTTCATGTCAACCCCGAAATAGAAAGTATAAAAACCTGGGGGAATCTTCCTGTTCAGCACCCCGTTAGGATTGAGGTCAAATAAGGGGCCTTGATGGGTGACATTCAGACCGCGCTGCCAATTTAACGAAAGATCGTAGTAGTAATAGCCAAATGATGTATCCCCCAGTACCCACCAGTCCGCGTTTTGACCAGCATTGGCTCCCGCACTAAGTGAAACCGTTAGCGAGAGAATATCAATCGCCGCTATGCTTAGCGGTCCGTCTGAATCGTTTGCTTTTATATCCGGAACAGTCATGTCATATTCAACAATGTAACCACTATTCCATACTCCAACGTCATTCCAGAAGCCTCCGCCGGTGTAGTTGAATTGAATATATTTTTCATCGCCGTTATTGTTCGGTTCGCCGCTGGCCCAGTTCACCCAGACCCAAGGCTCGCCGGTTATCCATAACCAGCCTCCGTCCGGCTCGACGCTGCCGGGAGGTTGATACCCGCCTATAAAATAATGTGTGAAGGGGAAATTGGTCCATACAAAATCGTTCTCACCGCTAGACGTCAATGTGACCAAGTGCCCTTGCACACCGTTAAAAATTCGAGTTTGAGCATCCGCATAGGCTGCCTCCCACGTAAATGAACCTCCGATCGCCTCGTAGTAATGTCCATTATCCTGCCACATAATAGGTTGCCCATTGGCAACACCGCTGAATAAAATTATGAGCAACAGAGCAGATAAACAAGAGCATAAATTTTTCATCTGACCATTTCCTCTCATTGAATTTGTCGATCGTACTGCATGGCTGTTAGGAACTTTCTGTACAGTACATAGAAACGGTATAAAAAGATTTGCCAAATGTCAACGACCTCTTTTTCGCATCTTCAGGGATTTTCACGAGTAAGGGCCGTTAAAGCCGGCTGATCGCGAATTCCCTTGCCGATTTGTGCAACGTTTGGGTTAATGAGAATGAACAACCTGATTCAGTGTGTCAGCACTCCATTTTTTGAGACTTTTTCCGGCGTGCGCCGCGGCAGCGGCTATCTCCGCATGGATGCCGGGGGAAAGACGCACCGTCAGCTTGCCGAAATAATGTTCCGCTGGAGTAAGTAACGACTATCTTTATGGGCTCTGAACATTGGACTAAAAAGACAGACTATGTGTTGCATATGCGATACAATAATTCACTATTGTCCAAAATAAACGGCAATTATAGAGGATAGGAATCTCAATCCCCGTCGTCGATCTCGCAGCGTGTCAAGCCCCCTCTTCTTGCTCAAACTGGGCGATGAAACCGATGAAGCCGGCCGAAAAGAGGTGAAAATTCGAGACGGATTGGCTTCTAACCCGAAAAGGAGAGACTCCCGACCGGCGCTACCTCTCGTTGAGCGCAATAGTGAGGCTAAAGTGCCTAAAAGTCTGAATCCGAAGCGTATTTCCTCCTCAGAGCGCGTGACGGTCTCGTCGTTGACCTAGCGTTGTTCTTGGGATCCGGCCGTCATCAGGAGGCGCGATGTCCTTCCGGTGGATCGCGATCCTTCTTCGCAATGTGCCTGAGTATTGTGTCGATCACAACAAGATTCGTTATCACGGAGACCACCCTCATTTCTCCGCCGTATCGAAGGCGATTCTCGAGAGCGCGACCACGGATCTTTTCATGAAGACAAATGGCTTGAATCATCAACCTGGATGAAATAGATTAAAAGCCGATTCCATGGCCTTTGAATGGATTTGTAGATTGGGTCGCCACAATTTCACAGCATACGTGGTCGATTGCATGAATGGAGAACGTCATGATGCATACCATGGAGAATGGCAAGATCCTGGTCATAATGCTCATCATCTCAGCGGCCGCCATCCTGGCCATCGATCCGGTCAAGGCTCAGGCCGTGGCCAAGAAAGAAGCCCTGCGCACATGCACGCTGTATCTCTCGATCGTAGGGGAAATCATAACCATGTATATGATGACCTCTACTGTGAGGATTCCGCAGGGTATTGGTTCTTTGCACCCTTGTCGTTCTTTTCTCAAAGCAAATGTCGTACATCATCAACCGATTATGATGGCAATCATCGGCACAGTGGTAAAACAGATTCAGCCGGGTTCCTCAGTATCTATTGACAATCGGCCAGCCTACTTCCGGCTCGCCTTTCTCATGAAGAACAGCGAGGCATCAGGACGTCGGCTACCCCTGGGATCAATCCTGCTTTGGTACGATTCAGTGAATACGATTCCACCCGACTGGCAAATTTGCAATGGCTCAGGTGGCACTCCAGATCTTACCGACCGTTTCGTGCTGGGTATTCAGTCTGGTCAGGATCCCGGTGAAACAGGAGGTGCTCACTCTAGAATATTGGCCGATTACAATATGCCTAGGCACTCACATACATTCACAACCGGTGAGGCAGGAGGACATTCCCATACTTACAGGTTACTTACGTTTTTTTCGCGGTTTAGGGTCCAGCCGACACTGTGTCTGGGTTTCCCCGTACGTGGCTCAATATCTGTATCCCTTGCCGCAACGTCTGCGTCATAGTCCAACTGCCCGGGAACTGACAGGGCCTCCCAAGTTCTCGAGCGCTTCTCTCTACGCATACCACGTCCTTTTTGACCCCGGCAGACCTTCCAGGACCTCACCTATAACGGTCCCTTTGTGTTGGCTTCTGAATCAGGCTAGACCATCGCCATCTGCGTTTATGCCCTTATCGGGGCTGTATCAAACTTCTGGGAGTGCGGTCTCCCCTACGGTCTACGTGGTTCTCTGTGTACGCTTCAACTGTTTCGTTCGGCTACATTTCTGTTTCCTCCTACACAGTTGCAACACTCGATATGAGTGGCTGGATAAACCTTACTCAGCGAGGACTTCCACCTCGCAAGAAGTGCCAAGCTTGCTTGGCGCACAACCCGTCGGGCTACAGTTGGGACCATCGGGAAGAGCGGGGGAATGGTGTGAGGTGTGGATTGTCGCTCTCCGCTGAAGTTGGCGGCGTCTACCTAACGAGCTTGGCATGCTCTCACTTCGTGCACTTCGTGGTTGATACGATTTTGGATTGCACCACGAAGGAACACGAAGATTGAAGAAAAGAGGACTATACGGCAATCGCTATACTATGAAGCCCACAATTCTTCGCACGGTGAGACGAATATTGACTCTCTCGTAAAAACCCGTTTTGGCCGATTTTCGCCATTTTGAGTCGTTGTAACTTGTTTATTGACATCACCTCTCAATATCAATAAGCATTGATATACGTCGAAATGGGGGTTTGTGCGACAGGATCAAGCATGAGCAATCAATTACTGATGTCTTCATTCTTTCTCTTTCTTGGGATAAAAGCTAAAGGCTATGGGCTGCGGGCGAAGCCCGCGCTATGGTAATTACTATCTCAGCCAGCCATCTTGCCAGCCGGCACTAAGTCCCTGTGTAGACACAGGCCATCCCGGGATTGGTCCACCGGAATCGACTACGAGTACCTATCATTTTCAGGACCAAAACTTAGGAGATATCGGATTTCACTTTCCTCAATTCCACTTCAAGATTTCATCCATCTATCCCGATCCCCCGATCTACTGAATATTCTCGTTACTAAGCATCAGTCTGTTGCAACACGAGTGAAGGCGCCTGAAGGATACAGCGTCCCTCGTTAAGAGTGGGAGAATACCCGTCAAACCTTCCCTTTTCCCAATCATCCGGAAGGGCAGGAAGCAGATCGATGATGCCTTCATGCGACTGGACCAGCATTTCAGTAATGCCTGCCGCTACGCCCATGGTTCCGTCTATCTGCAGGGGCGCGTAACATTTGGCAAACAACTGGCCATAGCATTGCTCCTGGATGTAGCCCCGGAAGATCTCTGCTGCCCTGTTCCCTTCATAAAGCCTGGCCCAGAGTGCGATTTTCCATCCCCTGGAGAAGCCGGTACCTCCGCTCTCCCGCTGGTGGCGGTTACCGGGTAATCGGTTTTCTCTTCTCAATTCATTCCAACGTTTAGGTGCAACACCTGCAACTCGGATGAGGATCACGCCTTGTCGATGCGGTTGCTGTGAGCAGATGCCGCCTGGCTCAACAGATCGTAGCAGGAGAAGGCCGTTACGGAAAGCTGACAAAACGTGACATCCATTCGGTTCACTTGGTAACCGTTGCACAGCTTGTCCGTCCCGCTCCATGGGTGTTTACCGATGGAGCCCGCTGGAGAGACAAACCAAGCATTCTACGGACCCCGCCATCGCTTCTGGACCTTCTCGATCCCCAAAGCGATCCGTGGGATTTTGCTTCGCGACAGGCGGCTTTTGAAGCTGATTCCGAGATGTGCTTTCGAAGCGGTCAAGCAGGTCATGAAAGACGCCTTGCCCGGGACAGCGCAGCGGGCGCAACATGTGGCGCCATCCTTGCCATGCACACCGCTGGCAACCTTTTGCAGTGGAATCCCGATGCTCATGGAATCGTAAGCGAGGGTTTGTTCGATCGCCAGGGTCAGTTTCATCACATGCCGGGTCTCGATACCAAACTCGTAGAAGATCTCTTCTGCGAGAATCGCTTGACCGAGCTCTTGACGAATAAGCGCATCTCGCACAGCCTCGTCTCGTCGATGGCCACCTGGCGGCATTCCGGCTTTTAAGTGCACTCCACACCCGCCCCGGCCGATCCGAAAGATCCTGCCTTCTTTCACATGTTGCGCTACATGGCAAGGGTTGCGGTAGCGCTCTCAAAAATGACCTTCGATTTTGAAAACGAGAAGGTTGTCTACAGAGCGGGCTTCAACGCCATGCTGGGGACCGATCGGTTCGAAATACTCAGGCACATTGCGAAGAAGGATCGCGTGCCGCCGGAAGGACGTCCAGCCGCCTGATCGCCAGATCCGAAGAGCAGCGCCAGGTCAACCACGAGACAACCGATCACACGCGTTGAGGAGGATATAGACACCGGATTCAGGCTCTTCGACACTTTTACCTCACTATTGCTCCGAAGGATAGGTCAGTCCGGTCGGGAGTTCCTCCTTTTCGGGATTGAAGCTATTCAGTAAGCAAGCTCCTTTATTCCACGGCTACAGCGTAGACGTTCGACAGTTCGTTGCCAATGAGAGCCTGGAGATAATACTCCTCGTCTTGGGACCAGGTCGCCGGAACCTCTTTGGTGATTCTGAAAGTACCCACACTGTTGATCGTTCCTTTGGCCAGTCTTTGAGTGGAGTGCTTGATATAAAGAACTCCGTACAGCGTAGGGAGCGGGTGAATTCGAAGGCCGGCCCCAAAACCGATAATGGCGAGATCACCCGGCGTACCGACAACTCTGAGAGAGACCGGTTCACCCCCCACCGCATCACCGATTACATAAAGATGGGGAGCAGACTCGTCCGCTCCTATGTCAGAAACTGCATTATAGATTCGAAGATCACCCTCGAAGTCTTTATCAGGAATCCCCGAAGCATTGTTAGTTCCCGCATCTTTCTTTGCAGGGATAGGTGTAAGTCAGGTGATAGTCATCTCTCGATAGCTGTACGAAATACGGACTACTGCTGATATTACCTTCACCCCAGGAATAGCCTCCACCGATACAACACTAGTCGATCTGTTCGGCACCCCAAAGCGACAATTCGGGGGCCGACGGCGCCTGATTGTTCCAAAGAATCGAATTCGTCAACGTCATGCTGCAAATACTACCCAAATAAATGCCCCCTCCCTGGTGTCCAGCCGTGTTTCCGTAAAATGTTACGTTGATAATCGTAGGTCCATCTGTCTCATTGATAATGTACAACCCGCCTCCATCACCGGAAGCCGAATTTTTAAAAATGCAGTCGTTTTTGAAGTTGGATAAATGATTCTTAAAGGCAATCAGGTTGATTCTTCAATCCGCACATTTGTGCCAAACTTGCCCTGAACCTCTTGCCTCTCCTTTGCTCTTCGAACCTTCTCCTTGTCGGGACGACGGACTTCTTGAACCAGGGATTAGAACGTCAGCTCCGTGACGATCTAATCCATATTTGTTAGGAGGCTTCTTCATACCAAATCGAAACAAAGACTTTAGTGCTTGCCCAACTTCCACCGTTTGAAGATTGCCTTATGTCAATAATCTTTATGCTCGGATGCTGTTCCAGCCAGACATTAATCTCTTTCTCCAAGGTCGATACATCAACCTCATTCTTATTCAGATTTGTTATTCCGAACAGTTTCATCTTCATTGTGTCTCTCCTTTCGATTTTACCCTAACGTTGCGGCTCAAACGCGGCTACTTGCCCTCTGCTGCATCCGGTTTGTTCAAGTAAGCCGCTTCGCGGCGGTTTAAAATCAGGGACGGACAGAGGACACTCCTCCTTGGAACCTCCTCCTTGGAACCTCCTCCTTGGAACCTAGCAAATTCAGGACCAAAGATCCATCGAGTAACGAGGAGGAGTATCATGTCCAATCTCAGAGAGCGTATGATAAACGATATGCAGCTCCATGGCTGTGGGGAGCGAACTCAAAAAGCCTACGCCAGGATTGTCCGTCAGCTTCAGGAGTTCTACCGCACATCACCGCAGATCAACTCCGAGGATATTTTAGGCACCGCAACAACGTCTGCAAGTGGCCGGCCAGCACCGTAAAGATCGCCTACTGCGACATCAAGTTCTTCTTCACCTACACACTCAAGCGGGAATGGGACACGTTGCCGTTGATTCGAGTTAAAACCGCAACGAAGCTACCTGCCGCTCTCGCAGTTGATGAAGTTCGAACCATCCTCGATGCCGTACGGACGCCGCAAAAAAGACTACTTGACGATTGTTTACTCGTGTGGTCTCGGCTCGTCCTTGGCTAGACGCCATCGGTCTTTTTACAAGTTGAATGTTTCGTATCGAAGCACAAAATATCCGAAGCGTGAATTTTCGGGGATTATGATGACTCTTGGAGGCAATCAGGTCGATTCTTCAATCCTCGTATTTGCACTAAACTTGCCCTGAACCACATGCCTCTGCTTCGTTCTTCGAACCTTTTCCCCTCGTCAATACGACGGACTTTTTGAACCAAGAATTAGAACGTCAGTCCCGCAACAATCCAATTCAAATTTGTTGTGCGTCTTCCACAGAAAACTCATGACAACGAATGCCGAGAAAAGTAGATTTCTGCATACAATTCGGACTCCGTGTCTTGCTGCTGAATCTGCTTCCTCAGACAGTCAAACGGATCTGTAACACCAAATAGCTCTTGGAATGCAACATAACGATCCGATTCAGCCAGTAGAACATGGGAGATTTCGGACGCCGCCAACTCCAGTCTGACCTGATCGGTATCGGCAGTATCGGTCACAAACTCCGGCCAGTCACCGAGGTTCGCTGAGTAGTTGTATTTCGAGTTTGCGGAAGGGCAACTAACACCCATACGCGTAGTGAGGTCATCTAGAAGAACTTTGAAGTCGTAAACAAGAATCCGCCCCCCGGGTGCCATGATTTGAAGCAACTCCATCTTCAACTGGTCAGTCTTTGCATAGAAGAGTGATCCAGCAAAGGAAATGACGTCAAACCGCTTTTTCGAAAAACGGCCCAAATCGTCTCCACTACCGTTGACATAGGACACTCTCGGATGGACCGTGACCGCGTCGAGCATTGGTTGGCTGGGCTCTAAACCAATCACCCGGTCGCAGTGTTCCGTCAAGGCGACAGACGAATACCCAGTACCACAACCAACGTCCAACCCAATCCGAAAGTGCTCACCGGGACGAACGAGTCGACTTAAAATCAACCCGTGCAATTCTGGCCTGTAAGCGGCGTAGTGCTTCGCTATCCGATCGCTGTATTGGTGTGTCATTTTATCTCTTTGCGCACAACGCTAGCATCACCTGCGGCTAATCGAGCAGCGCGAGATTCCCCGTCAAGTGGATGCATTCGTTCTGTATTCTCTGATTCGATAGTCGAGCTGGGTGAACCCATGTGGGGCGAGATAGCACTTCTCCTGGACCATGGCAACATGCGTGGCGAGCGGGCCGAAGAGCGGAATGCCGTCCCCCAACACGACAGGCATCTGAACGACGATGACTCGGGTGAGCAGCGATAGCTCCAAGAACGCAGAGGCCAGAACACCTCCCTCGACCAGCCACATGTGCTGAAACCCCAAACGATTCGCTGCTGCCACGGCCGCCTCGGGGGTTTGGGTGGATTGGAGATTGACGTTCACCATTGGAGAGACTCCCCTGGTTGAGCAAACCCAGGTGGGCTTGTTGCCATACGGCCACGAACCAAAACGCTCAATCACCTCGTATGTCTTGCGTCCCATGGCCAGGCAATCGACACTCGAAAAGAACTCCTCATACCCAGTTTCTCCCATTGGGATGCCCAACTCATCAGCCAGGAGACGTCACCGTTCGGTTTGGCGATGAACCCATCGAGGCTCATGCCGGCGTAGTACGTGATGTCCATCTGGTGGTCTTCTCTCCCGGTACGTGACGTTGTGGCGGTTCGGAGGCGGTCCGCGCGGCAAACCGTCCGCTGCAACAGCTCGTGTACGCCCGGCTGGACGTGAGAGCTCATGGGGTATACGTCCGCTGTACGTGAATCGTGTTTATATCAACGCTTCTGTTCATAAACCATCGGACTAGCCAAGGTCAAGGGTGTAACCGTGATGTTACGTCCGGAGGAAGCCCAAGGGCAAAATTACGAGCCGATGAACAGAAATGCCGTTTTTGTTTTGTGGTTCTCCCTGTTTGGGTTTCTTTGCCTGAATCTGACCGAGCTGAGTGGCCAGGTGTCTGGAGGAGGAGGGACTCTCTACCGGTTCGATGGGCCGGCGCAATACAACGAGCTTGGCAATTCCGTGGCATGTGCCGGCGACGTGGACGGTGACGGCGTCAATGACTTGATCGTCGGAGCGCCCGCCACCGGCTACTGGCGTGGCAAGGTCTATGTATACTCCGGCGCCAACGGAAATACTCTGTGGGAATTCGAGGGGGCGGTGTCCAGCGGCTTGTTCGGGGATTCGGTCTCTAACGCGGGCGACTTCAACCAGGACGGCCATGACGACTTCATCATCGCGGCGGCCAACGTCGACAGCCAACGTCGACAGCCAGACCGGCGCCGCCTACGTCTACTCCGGAGAGCCGGGATCCGGTCTTCCGCCTTGGCCGGTGACACTCCTCAGGCAGTTCGACGGAGAGGGAGCTTTCGGCCAATTCGGCGGCTCGCTCTCAGGAGCCGGGGACGTGGACTTCTACGCGGACGTGATCATCGGCGCGTCCTGTACGAACTCAATGGCCGGTTCGGTCTACGACTTTTCCGGCGGAAGCGGGAACCTCCTCTACAAGGTCGACGGCGACGGGCCCTATACTATGAACTCCACAATTCTTCGCACGGTGAGACGAATATTGCATGAGCAATCAATTGCTGACGTCTTCATTCTTTCTCTTTCTTGGGCTAAAAGCTAAAGGCTATGGGCTGCGGGCGAAGCCCGCGCTATGAGTACATGGGCATCTCCGTCTCCGGTGCCGGTGATCTCAACGGCGACGGCATCGACGATGTGGTCTACGGCGTGCAGCACGCCTCGGTTTACGGTCCCGAGGCGGGCGCGGCGGTGGTATTACGTTGCGGGCCGATCCTCTCGTCGGACCACTGGATCGTATTCGACAGCATGGGCGGCAACGTCTACTTCAGCATGGACTTTCTTGAGTCCGAAGGTGAGGAGAACTACGGCTTGCTCATGTCTGAGTCAGGCGTCTCGCCGACCTGGGTATTCGGAAAATTCGTGCCTCTCACGATGGACCCGTTTCTCAACATGATGCTGTCCGGAAGTGCGCCGTCGGCCTTCGTGGATCCTTACGGAGTGCTCGATCCGGACGGCGACGGTGCCTGCACCCAGAACATCGGCCCGAGCCAGGTGAGCAGCCATGTCTATGACACTTTCCATTTAGTGGTGGTGGGCTACGAGACCGGTCCGCTCGTGCGCCACGTCTCGAATCACGTTTCACTGCTTGTCTGTCCTTGATGCCATAAAAACGTAAGTGTTCTCCGCTGCTGATCCCTGTAAACGCGACGATGAATATCGAGACTTTTGCAGAATAGAGGTTTTGCCCTGGAATAAGAGCTTCGCGTGGACAGAGCGGAGGCCAGGTCCGTCATCGATTCGAGAGTGTCGGGATCTTCCTCTCCATGAAGCTGAAGCCGGATTTCATATCCCTTCTCAAAGTGTTCCACCGCATGCATCGCTTTGCCAAAGCCAAGGTAGGTCTGACCGATCGTCTGGTGCAGCGCAGCCCTGATTTCGGTTTGGTTTGAGAAGGACTTCTCGAGGTCTTCAGCACTTCCGGCCAATATGTCTACGATCTTCACGTCCCTGCCGACTCTGTTGGGATCGGCCGAGGAGAGCATTCTGCGCAGGTACTCGTTGATGGCCCTGAATTTGTTCGCCTCTTTTTCGGTTTCGTCCTTCCCCCTCTTGATCTGAACGACGTACCAGGGAATGGTGAGAATCAAAACCGCGAGCGAAGCCAATGCCACACTGACCGCCGCGTTCGCCGGCGGGTGGCGCTTGATAGGTTTCCATATCTTGGAAACAAACCCGGCCGGTGAGAGCCTCGTAGAGCGTCACGCCGAGAGAGTGGACGTCCGTCCTCGCGCCAATCTCGTGCGGCTTTCCCTCGATTTGCTCGGAAGAGGCGTAGTGGGGCGTACCTCGAAACTCGCCGGTGAGTGTCAGCGTGGAAAGATCCATGTGCTTGGCCACGCCGAAATCCAATAACATGGCGCGGTCCTCAGGGGTGATGCGGATGTTCGATGGTTTCACGTCGTGGTGGATGCCCGCCGCCTGGCCTCACTCACGAGAATCCGGCGCATCGCCTTGGCAGCCACGCTGAAAAAATGTGCGCGGCTGCGCCAGTGAATCTCCCACCCCCTTGCTGTCCGACACAGCTCTCGTCTATTCATCACCGGCAAAAGGAGTTACCGGCTTGTCGAAGTGTCCGAGACCATCTATCAGCATCAGGAAACCACCCTTCGACTCGCAAGACAAAGACCGGCGGCGACGGATACGCGGAACTGATCGCCGGCGCTCCTCAAATGGACCCTGGTGGGCTGGGCAATGCAGGTACCGCTTTCGTGTTCGACCTGGTGCGAATGGAATCGCTATTCGATGCGGCGACCGAGACGTTCGCGTGGGGTGCTCATCTATCGTCATTGCCCGGTGGAGGAGGTCAGACGGCCCATATAACGCTGGACCTCAACGATCTCCCTCCGGATTCCTCAAGCATCCTGGACAGGCTCAACGATCAAGGGCGCCTGGACGTCGCGATCCAGGACGACTCGGAAGTCGACTTTCTGGACCTTTGGGGGACCGCATGCGGTCCCCCAAAGGTCCTGGAAATGGATCAAGGTCCGCTCGTATCGATGACGCTCCCCACCTTCACGGCCACGGGATGTCCTTCGGGCAGCACTGTATACTTCATCCGCAGCTTCAACGGAGCGGGCAGTTTCTCGACGTCCCTCAGGGGATGGATCTTCCTCCAACCGGCCCAGGTGATCATCAGTACGGCACCAGAGGTCCTCGGAACGGCGACCTTCACCCTTCCCTCTCCGATTCCGGTGCTTCCGCCGAACCTACACAGGCTACCTTTCGACGCAAGCGGTGATTCTACCAGCGGCCCCACAGTGGTTGCTATCCAACACGATTACCGCGACCATTTTTCCATGAAAGGGAACGATGAGGCCGGGTCCCACATCCAGCGTGTGGGACCTGGCAATTCCTCTCTTGCCTGCACCTTTTCGAAGGCTGCGGATCGATGATTTCCCGAGACACAGTGCTTCCGTCTCCACTGCCAAATTTGAGCCAAATCTGAGCGAAAAATCTGCGAACTCATTTCTGCGCGACCCTTAAGTATGGAACCTGAGGAAAACGCATCCATTCTCAACGGCAATATCGTTGTCCCACTGTGTCCATGAGAGGGTCGGTTTTTCTAAATATTTATGAACGATATTCGCGTCGAACATGTCATCCGTTTGGCGGACTCTAGCGTTGTCCCGCGTTGCAAGGCTACCGCTCCCGCCCAGAACAACCTCCTCAAGAACCTCGTCGAGAGTAAGGAATCCACGCCCAAAGGACGTGGTTTAAAAGGCCAAATCAACGGCCAGAATTCAGGGTTTTGGGCACTTTTGCCCAGAAGAAGAGGTCGGACCGGTCGGGAGTGCTGCCTTTTCCGATTGGAAACGATCCGATCTGAGAGCTCAGCACATTCCTGCTGGTTACATTGTCCAATCTGGGTAAGAAGAGAGGGCTTGGCACGCCGCGAGATCGACGAGGACTCCCCCTGGGGCCGGAGATACCCGGCCCCAGGGGGCGGGAGACCTGTACACGTCCTGGGGATTGGCCCCAGTCTAGCCGCGGTAGGTGCTCAACATTATTCGAATCCTGTCTAATAGGAGTCAGCGACATAGTCAACAACGGTCGTGACATTGATATCATCAAATGCCATTCCGTCGGTCGCGATCCCGTAATTGTCATACTGCTGGAACTTGAACACAAAAGTCCCACTCAGGCTCAGTCCGTAGGTCGCAGCCAGTTGATCGACATCGAGCGAGATTTGCTGGTAAGTGGTGCTGCCCCCGGTCAAGCTGTAAACCTTCGTGAAACTGCTGCCCCCATCATCGGAAAAGAAGACGCCGTCCTGAGTGTGATCCTCATCACTGAACTCTTTCCACCAGAAGGTGAGGCTCACGTTACTATGACTTGATAGATCGACCTTCAGCCAGGCTTCGTTCTGGCTGAGCTGTCCACCGTTCAGGTTGTCATCCATAGTCAAGTGATAGGAACCGCGTGGTGTGTTTGCCGACGTTAGCTGGATCCGCCCTTCAGAATTGTTGCTCTGGGTGAACCAGTATTGATCGAACGAGCCCGATTCAAACCCGGTTGAATAGGGCAGAGAGGCATAGCCACCACTGCTGGCCGTGACACTGACATCATCGAAAGCCATTCCGTCGGTGGGGATCCCGTAATTGTCGTACTGCTGGAACTTGATCACAAAGGTCCCGGTCAGGCTCAGTCCGTAGGTCGCCGCAAGCTGATCGACATCGAGCGAGATCTGCTGGTAGGTGGTGCTTCCCCCGGTCAAGCTGTGAACCTGCGTGAAACTGCTGCCCCCGTCATCGGAAAAGAACACACCGTCCTGAGTGTGATTCTCATCACTGAACTCTTTCCACCAGAAGGTGAGATCCACGTTACTATGACTTGATAGATCGACTTTCAGCCAGGCTTCGTTCTGGCTGAACTGACCGCCGTTCAGGTTGTCATCCATAGTCAAGTGATAAGCACCGCGTGGTGTGTTTGCCGTCGTTAGCTGGATCCGCCCTTCAGAATTGTCACTCTGGGTGAACCAGTATTGATCGAACAAGCCCGTTTCAAACCCGGTTGAATAGGGCAGCGGGGCATAGCCACCACTGCTGGCCGTGACACTGACATCATCGAAAGCCATTCCGTCGCTCGTGATCCCGTAGTTGTCATACTGCTGGAACTTGATCACAAAGGTGTTCGTCAGACTCAGTCCGTAGGTCGCAGCCATCTGATCGACATCAAGCGAGATTTGCTGGTAGTTGGTACTACCCCCGGTCAAGCTGTGAACCTTTGTGAAACTGCTGCCCCCATCATCAGAGAAGAACACGCCGTCCTGAGTGTGATTCTCATCATTCCACTCTTTCCACCAGAAGGTGAGATCCACGTTACTCAGACCCGATAGATTGACATGCAGCCAGGCTTCGTTCTGGCTGTACTGTCCGCCGTTCAGGTTGTCATCCATGGTCAGGTGATACGATCCGCGCGGTGTATTCGCTGTAGTGATTTGGATGCGACCTTCCGAATTGCTGCTTTGAGACGTCCAGTATTGATCAAAGAAACCAGATTCAAATCCGGTTGAATACGGTACATCTGCATAATTCACGGGTGGCTCGGTGACCGTGATGTAGTCGTTTTTCGTCTCATCATCAGAACCGAAGGAATTCGTCGCCGTCAACGTCACGGTGTAAATACCCGCACTCGTGTATTCGTATGATGGATTCTGGTCCGTAGACGTCCCACCATCGCCAAAGTCCCAGTTCCATGCAGTGGGAGAATTAGTTGACAAATCGGTGAAGTCAACGGTCAACGGAGCAGTGCCGGAGGTTGGCGTACCTTCAAAATCAGCAACCGGTGGAGAACCGCCGCTCGCAGTGACGCTGACATCGTCGAAAGCCATTCCGTCGGTGGCGATCCCGTAATTGTCATACTGCTGGAACTTGATCACAAAAGTCCCACTCAGGCTCAGCCCGTAGGTCGTCGCCAACTGATCGACATCGAGCAAGATCTGCTGGTAGGTGGTGCTGCCTCCAATCAAGCTGTGAACCTTCGTGAAACTGCCGCCCCCATCATCGGAAAAGAACACACCGTCCTGAGTGTGATCCTCATCACTGAACTCTTTCCACCAGAAGGTGAGATTCACATTGCTCTGGCCCGAAAGATCGACACGCAGCCAGGCTTCGTTCTGGCTGTACTGACCGCCGTTCAGGTTGTCATCCATAGTCAAGTGATACAAACCGCGTGGTGCGTTGGCCGTCGTTAGCTGGATCCGCCCTTCAGCATTGTTGCTCTGGGTGAACCAGTATTGATCAAAGGAACCGGATTCGAATCCGGTGGAATAAGGCAGGCTGGCATAGGAAGGGCCTGAACCTTGGTGGATGATCTCGAGGGTCGGATCACCAAGCCAGAGATACATCCGGGCATTTGTCAGACCGGTACTTCCGTGGTCGTTGATGATTCTCGTCGCAGCGATATTGGATATATCACCAATAGCTTCAACGCCATCATCGAATGTAGAAAGATACAGTTGCTTGTCATAAGTATGATTGGCTGTCGTATACGACGGATCGCTGGCACCCAAGTAGGCCACAGCAGCTTCCGAATCCAAGGTGAACGCCTCGGCCAGGGTATTGGATGATATTGAAAGATCAGCGTTGAGGCAGGCAATCCCAAAGATGACCGGGGTCATCGAGCCATTACTCAGTTGGGCGACTTGGGTAGGTCCGTAACTCTCACCGAAAATATTCCAGCTCGACCAGGTTGTGGTACTACCGTGACCACGGTAATTCACCAGCCTTTGCCCGGAATTGATGGAATTGATGACGTCAGCATTGGTAGCTTCGTCGCCACCATTTGCCGTAGAGGCACCGTAGAGAGTTGTAAAATCGGGTGGTAAATGGCTGTATGTTGCGGTCCGGATTTCCTCTTTGCAGCCCTGATACTTGCCAGGCGCCAGCTCAGCGTTAGCCACCAGGACCGTGTTGTCCAGCCAATCGCCGCCGGGCGGGTTCTCTTCAAAAATCACACTCTTGTTCACCATGGTGTTGCAGTCCGCTTCGGAATGAACACAGAAACGACCAATGGCGATGTCGGCATAGTCATCACTTCCGACAATGAGTGTGTAATAGTAATCACTCACAAACCCATAACCGGTATATGCAGGTATATCCGTCTCGTTACCAACCAGGAGAACATAGGAGATGTTATTGTTATTGTATTCCTGCGTGATATAGTTCTTGACATCCGCGACAGTAGATCCCACCGTGGACATAGATGTTACTTGAGTGGCTATCCCCTGCGAGTTTTTCCAGTTGACCAGGGGATTCATGTTATCCACGTAAACATCTTCGGCGATGATCAGTAAGTCATAATTTGCATCTGACCCGTTGCCATTGCCTGTTGTCAGTTGAAGCAGATCGTAGTTCAGAAGCTGACTTCTGTAGATCCGATCATAGGTCGCCGATATCGGTTTGTCCCGCGTTACTCCATACCCGAGCCCACCTTGATAGTCCATTTTGATCGTCAAGTCCGTATAGACCTCTAGATCACCGGTGGCAGGATTGAATTGGAACGGTTGAATGGACAGCTTGACGACACGCAGATTTCGCCATGAACCGGGAGTGCCTACCGCTGCAATTTCTTCAGGATACGGATTCGACTGCGTATAGTAGAAAGCTTCATCTATGTCGAAACCCCGTCGCAATTCCGTCTCTCTCAAGGGTGTTTGGAATGGGAAGACATTGTAACCGCCGAGTACGATCGCATTGGAGCGCACGACCGAAACGCTCAACCTCGCTCCCTCAGGAATGGCGATCAACTTGGTGACTACCGGGAGTTGGGGTTTACCTACATCGAGTGTTGTCCAGTAACCCGGTATTCTGAGGGACTGATACTCGAAACCATTATGAAACATTCGTTCACTGGTGAACCCGCTAAGATTGTATTCGATTAACGTCGTAGAGTTGTTCGATACAAGCACGGTCACTTCTGGTTGCGTGGGTTCAGATGTACCGTCCAAAGATATCCACTCTGCCAAAGCGACATTAGAGAAGCCGACCAGTAATAGAACTGCAAGGAAAATAGCCAGTGTTGCCTTGTACATGCTTACTCCTCCCAACATAGTTCGAAAGTAAACGATACCTGCTGCAAAACGCGTTTTCTCCTCCTCTCAGTGAGATGTCAATTAAAGTCTGATAGAGTTGGTTTGTTCTTCGAATGCTCTGTGCCGGAGTGATTTTCCTACAACTCCCTGAATTTGTCAAGTGCTTCTAATCCCGTGACAAGGCCCTATCGGAATAAACCGATCTCATAGAGACCGCGAACACGAATAAAAAACCAACAACGCTGATTGGCGCATATTCATGCTTTAGTTGAAGAAGGATTATGAGCGTGGGAAGAAATAGCATAAGTCAATACACAGGAAATCAACCTCAGAGACTCTCTGGTTGCTCCCTTGGATCTGGCCAGCATAACACAATTCAAGATTTTAAAAATGGTTAGGCGAAAGTCACACTTAATGATACAGAACTTAATGATACAGACCCAGACAGTCCATATGGCCTTCATAAAACTTTTTCAGAGTATACGAGCCATACAGCCGGTTGTCATTCATAGCCATTCTATCTTCTCGGAATGGAGAACGGAAGAACGTAAACGAAAAACTTTGGAACCCGCAACCTCGACATGGCCAAGGGGATGTCGACTGTTGAGATGTTCCGCCGGAAAGACTATGAGTTTGTCCTCATTGGAATCAACCCGGGGTATACGGAAGGCCAGGATCTCAATGAGGCCATCAGGGAGAAAAAGAAAAACCTGGACATCATCGTCCTCACCATGGATAGCGAGCAAAAGATCCCGCGAAAACGCTCCTCTATAATTTATTTTGAAATTCCCATCTCCCAGGCCATTGTCAGGAGACCACCGCAATTCGTCTACAAGCGGCGAAAACCCGAAACCACGGTAATTTACCAGATGCTGCAGGAACACCTCGAAACCTTTTTAGCTCGGGTGGATGGGAACAGTCAAGGCGCTCGCTGGCCCGGTTTCGTGAAATTGGAGCTCGACGCATTCATGGACTGCGGTGTCCTGGCCAATGAAATCGAGAGCCTCCGGTGTCCTGTGTGCTGCAAAACAATTCTTAGTACACTTCTACAAGATCAGGCTGTGTTTCTCTTGCGAACAGAAGCGCATGCTTCTCTTTGCCGAGAAGGTCACTGGCGACATCCGTCTATCTGTGCCTCATCGCTTTCGGATCTTCTCCATCCCCGAGGCAATCCGAGGGGTTTTGCTTCGCGATAGGCTGCTTTTGAAGTTGAATCCGAGATCTGTCTTTGAGGCGGTCAAGCGGGCCATGAAGGAGGCCTTGCCCCGGGACAGCGTAGCGAGCGCGACGTGTGGTGCCATCCTTGCCATCCACACCGCGGGCAATTTTCTGCAGTGGAATCCCTATGTTCATGGGATCGTAAGTGAGGGCCTCTTCGATCGCCAGGGCTAGTTTCATCACATACTGGATCTCGATGCCAAGCTCGTAGAAGATCTCTTCTGCGAGAATCTCTTGACCGAGCTCTTGAAAAAAAAGCGCATCTCGCCCGGCCTCGTCTCGTCGATGGCCACCTGGCAGCATTCCGGCTTTTCGGTGCACTCCACACGCACCCCGGCCGATCCGAAAAATCCTGCCTTCTTTCACATGTTGCGCTACATGGCAAGGCCTGCGGTGGTGCTCTCCAATATGACCTTCGATTCTGAAAACGAAAAGGTTGTCTACAGAGCATACTTCAACGCCATGCAGGGGTTCGACCGGATCGAAATACTCAGGTACATTGCAAAGAAGGATCGTGCGCCGCCGGAAGGACATCCAGCCGCCTGTTAGCCAGGACCTACGAGAAGCGCCAGGTCAACCACGAGACCGTCAAGCGCGTTGAGGAGAAAATACGCTCCGGATTCGGGGTTTTGGGCACTTTTAGCCCGAAGGCGAGGTCGGATCGGTCGGGAGTGCTTCCTCTCATGGTCGAAGTTGAAGGCAGGGCACGCAACGGTAACTCGACCTGATGAATTCTCTTTTCGGTATTGACTCAGCCTCAATAATTGTCTATTTGTAGTAGTCATAATGACTACTACAGGTGTCATATATGAACAAAAACCTGGATGGAAGCACTCTTGATCTCACCCTGAAATCGCTGGCGATCAGACTGGCCTAGAACGAAGCCGAGCCGGTCGAAATCGTGGTTTGTGGCGGATCTGCGCTGATTCTGACGGGCATGATAGGGTGGACCACCAAGGACGTAGACATCGTGGCATTGCGCTGTAAAGGCAAGCTGGTCTCACCAGCTCCGATGCCCGGACCTTTGGTTCAAGCCGCGAAAGAGGTCGCTGAGGATTTGGGCTTGGATCGGAACTGGCTCAACAACGGCCCCAGTCGAGGTCAAGGTGGCCTCTTCCAGATGGGACTGCCTTTGGGCTTTGCGGACCGGCTGCATTCGCAAACGTATGCGGACCGGCTGACCGTCCACTTTGCAGACCGGTTCGACCAGATCCACTTCAAGCTCTACGCGGCCGCCGACCACGGTGGATACCACATAGATGATCTGCATGCCTTGTCACCGTCGCCCGCAGAACTCGATGTTGCTGCTCGCTGGTGTATGACGCATGACGTGTCCGAGGGATTCAAATGGGTGCCGAAGCGATTGTTGCAGGAGCTTGGTTATGGATGCGTCGCTGATCGGCTTTAGGCCCTATTACCGCAATAGGGTTCTTGACCTGCTCTGGAGTCAATGGACGGCCGCGGGCGTCTCGGGGCATGGAAAGGAATGGCGCGGCGTGCCTCTCGATCCGGAAGCCCTTCTTCTCGTCTCCTGCACCATCGCCCGTCACGATGCCAGGCTTTTCGACGGCATGCTCGAATGGATCGATCTCAACGGCAGGTACGTCAGCATCCAGCGGCTAAAGAAAATCGTGGCGAGCGAGGAGTTCAGCGGGGAAGATGTTCTCAGGGCAGTCGCCTCCTTGGCGAAGGACCCGGCATCGGCGGCGAAATGGTCGGGGACCGTTGATGCCGGAGGCCGCCCCGCGGCGCAAGCTCCGCTGTTTTACCTCAAGGACGGACACCCGATGCCGTCAGTCAAGGACAGAGATCCGGTTTTCGCCGAACACGGACTCCTTCGTGACCGCTTCGAGCCGCGTGGTGTTGCCGCTACTTTCCGCCCGGACCTCGCCGCAAATCTGATCCTCCGGCTTCGGGCGCTTGTCGGCGTCAACGCTCGATGCGAGATTTTGGCGTACCTCGTACTCAACAGGGGCGGCTCGCCACGCTCTCTTGCGCGCGAAGCTTACTACTTCCCGGCCACGGTATCGAAGGCCATGAAGGATATGCGCGATTCCGGCTACGTTATTTCGCACATGGAAGGGCGCCGTCGCTATCACAGACTCGTCCCCGATTCGTGGCGAGAACTCCTTCGGGGTGACGCCGCGCCGGGATGGATCATCTGGCCGCGTCTCTATAGCGGATTGGAGCTGGTTTGGAACTTCCTCTGGCATGAGCGGCGACACGATGATTCACCACTGGCTCAGGCATCGTCGTTGCGGCGGCTTTTGCTGAAATCCGTCGTTGACCGGTTCGATTCGAGCGGACTGGATTTCACCTTCGGAGATCTGTCGGCCTATCCCGGCGAACGACTCCTCTCGTTCTTCGTGAAGCGGATGTCGGCGCTTCTCGACCTGTTGGCCCGTATGGGTCGAATGTCGGCGTAGCCATCGAAAACCCGAGGCTGTAGCGATGATGCCGCACTCGCTCTACCATGGGCGGTTCGATGGAGTGATCGGGCTCACGGCGCCAGGCTGACCAGAAGCGCATGCTTCTGTTTGCCGAGAAGGTCACTGACGACATCCATCTATCTGTGCCTCATCGCTTCTGGAGCTTCTCGATCCCCAAAGCGATCCGCTGGATTTTGCTTCGCGACAGGCGGCTTTTGAAGCTGATTCCGAGATGTGCCTTCGAGGCCGTCAAGCAGGCCATGAAGGAATCCTTGCCCCGGGATAGCGCAGCGGGCGCAACCTGCGGCGCCATCCTTGCCATCCACCCCACCGGCAACCTTCTGCAGTCGAATCCCCATGTTCATGGGATCGTGAGTGAGGGCCTCTTCGATCGTCAGGGTCAGTTTCATCAAATGCCGGATCTCGATGCCAAGCTCATAGAAGATCTCTTCTGCGAGAAGCTCTCGACCGAGCTCTTGAGGCAAGAGCGCATCTCGCACAGCCTCGTCTCTTCGATAGCCACCTGGCGGCAATCCGGCTTTTCAGTGCACTCCACACGCGCCCCGGCCGATCCAAGAGATCCTGCCTTCTTTCACAGGTTGCGCTACATGGCAAGGCCTGCGGTGGCGCTCTCAAATAGGATTTTCGATTCTGAAAACGAAAAGGTTGTCTACAGAGCAAACTTCAACGCCATGCTGGGGTTCGAACGGATGACCCCGGCCTCGATTCCATGTAATACCTGATTGTCTAAAATCTCGAGGGACCTTCCTTAGTAGAATCCCGTCGCTGCCAGTCGCTACGGCGATTTACAGGTCTATTCGACGGTGAGCACCATCAAATTCGTGAAGACACTGTATGGATCCCCTTGCCGCCCGACGAGCGCCTGGAGGGGCTTCTCCTCACCGGGATTCCAGAATCCCGGAGCGGTAGTTGTATAGACCAATACGCCGTCGGGGGGTATCGTGCCAATATTGAATCGCATGATCGGGAAGACGAGATAGAGATCCCCGTACGTCGTTGTGAGTGGCGGATCATTGATACCGGAACCAAGAGCTAGCACAACAGGCGTTGATGGTGTTCCTACAACTTTGAGGTCGAAAGGCGAGCCGGGGGTAACTTCCTCCAGGGAGTAAAGGTGAGCATAGAACTCATCAGCCTCGAGATCAGGGATTCCATCCCACCTACGAGAATCTCCTTCAAAATCGTTTTGTTCAATAACGTTGGACCATATGCCAGAATCGCGGCAGGGGGAAGGCCATGTTAGATGATAGTCGCTGTTGCTGGGATCGACAAAGAGGGGGGCTGCATCGATAATGCCGATTCCACAATTCAAAACGCAGCCAGGAGAAATGTATATAGAAGACAATCCCCCTGTCACGTCGCAATAATCGAGGTCCACCCAGGACATTCTCTGTAGTGCTATTTCTGATCCTAACTGTGCGTCGTTACTCCAGAGAATTGTGTTCGTAATTGCCGCGGTCATGTAAGACGCCAACAGGCCGTAGCTGATGCCGCCACCCCTCTCTGCCTTATTGTTGACGATGGTACATTTTGTAATCGTCACGTGGGCCTGGCGACAGTTGACTCCGCCACCATTGCGAGTGGCAGAGTTACTGGAGATGATGTTGTTGGTAAGTATAGGATCACAGCTCTGACACATGATGCCGCCACCGTCGTTTCCTGCAGTAATCATGATTCAATAAGCGGGGTGTCTCCTTCGATTATTCTGAGCCTTCTCAGGTGACTACGGAGAGCGAGGTCGCTGCCTGATCGCAAAGTAAAAGTCAAGTTGAAGACAAGTTTAAGACAGGACGGACCGGCCGTTTGCGGGGGAGGTGCATGCTGGACCCGGCCTGAGTCAAAATTCATCCAGAAAGGGGACAGCCGGAAGCCGTCGGCTTCCAGGTTTTGATTCCGCCCCTTCCCTTATCCCCGCCTGAAGCCACCCGATTCCAGCCGGTTCAAGCGGCCTTGGAACGTCAGCGGATGGAAAATGGCCTGGATCGTTTCTGACTGTAGGGATTGAAAGTCCTATCCTTTATCGGAGCCTGGGGGTAGTACGGATTCAGATTGTCGACCGAGGCAAGAAAAAAGCAGAAATATTGAACCAGACCGCACGATTTTGCGAGTTCTATTCCGATTCCAATAATCTAAATAAGAATTTTCGGACATGCGTTCATAGAGTATTTCAGAAAGGAGACCTTTTGACGAAGAAGCGTCATGTTTCACTACAGAAGATAAAAGGGGTTCCTGGACAACGTAAGAAGGAATTTACACACCATGTATTCTACTAGCAGCAACGTACTGACTGAAAGCAGGTTACAGAGAAAAAACGACAATCCAAAGAGTCAACGTGATACGGTCATCCTTTTTTCACCTCGATGGTATCCAAAATTTGAGACAAAAGACCATTGGCAGAGAATCAGAAAAGCTGAAGATAGATTTCGAAGTGGTGACAATTCATATCCCCAAGATCTGGCCTATAAGAGGCCTCTCAATCTGGGTGTTCCCTATTACTGTCTGGCAATCGCGTCCTACCTGAAAAAGTTGAGTTTTAAGACCGAGATTATCGACATGCATTTAGAAATTTCACCACGTCATCGTATTGAACAGCATCGCGGGAAAATTCTGTGTGTCGGGATTGAGTGTGAAAGACCGTATGCCTACGCTGAGGGAAGCGCCATCAGCAGAGCATTACGTACAGTTTTACCTGAAGTTCCAATTATCTGGTTTGGCTATATGCCAACACTCTTTGCAGGAAAATTCTGTTCAGAAGGCGTAGCAGATATAGTCGTGCGAGGGCAACCAGAAATAACCTTCATGGAAGCAGTAAAGAGCATAGAAAAAAACCAACCTACGAAATCGGTGGAAAGTCTAACCTATCTAGAATCTTCGGGAAAAGTAGTTGATAATCCAGATCGCCCGCTGGTATTTGAAGAAAAATCTCCAGCCATAGATTATTCGCTTCTGCCCATAGACAATTATGCCCTTGGTGGAGGAAAACATGTAGTCATTCGAACGAGTGTTGGATGTGCGTCCCAATGCTCGTTTTGCTGGTTCCCTGTTATGTACGGAACAACTTATGCCGGTCTCTCTGCTAAGCGTGTTGTCAAAGAATTGGTCTTTTTAAAGGAAAAGTACAATCTGAAAAGTATTACTTTTGCGGATCAGAGCTTCATTCAGCGTAAGAGACGGGTTCAAGAGATTTGCGAGGGTATTATCGAAGCGAAGATAGAATTAAAATGGAGAGCAAGTGGTCAAATCAATGTTCTCTATAAGTATCCAGATTCCTTACTCAAACTTATGGGAGAGGCAGGTTGTAGCTATATACAAATGGGCGTTGAATCCGGCTCGGAGCATTTATTAAAATGTTTAAAAAAACCGCACAACTGGGAAATGGTTATAACATTAGCAAAAAGACTTAAAAAATACAACATTGGGATTCGGGCTAATTTCATTTTCGGATTGCCGGGAGAAACCGAGGAAGATTTTTACAAAAGCTGGAAATTGATACGAGAACTTCAAAGTATACAATCTGGTTTGGAAATCGACTACTACCACTATACTCCTGTGCTCGGCAATGAGCTTTACGAAAGGCTCTCGGCCGAAGGAAAATTAAAAGAAAATAAACCTGAGGGGAATGATATAGCATCTTGGATTAAATTTTCTAAAGAAATGGAAAAACCCTGGTTTAATGACAAATATGACCGACAGAAAGAAACGTACTATCATCTATTCGGATATGATGATACACGAGTAGCTCGTATACAACATCCGTTACTCAAAGCGATTGTTCCCATATATAAGCAGTATGCCAGGTTCCGTGCCAAACATAAATTCTATGCATTTGCTTTTGATCATTATTTGGCAAAAACATTGGATAAATTTCAGACAGACAGGTCCTGGGATATGGCATTTAAAATGAATTTATGTAAGGACGTCAAATAGCTGTATAGCCTCCGCATAAACGGGTTTCTGTAGGCATTTGGATTGATATATTTTGTTGCTATTGCAGGATGAAAGGGGCAGCAAATAATATATAGTGGTTGGTAGACCCACTGCTTTTTGCCGTTGTGGAAAAAGCAGTGGGTGTTTTTCCAATCAGGAGCTGCGGCTTGAAAGTAAATCCTTGGCAGCGTTCTCTAACATGCTCGACTCGATGGCTCCCGGAGTGTGGACGCGCTGGCATAAAACCCTTTTCTGAAAGGCCTTGGCCTTTCGACAAGCAATCTGCTTTTACAGACAGGTTGGCAATGAGAAGAGAACCACGAACCTGGCGCCTACTATCCTGACACAGGGGTCTCAAACGCGCTTTCATCAAAACGGTCGCACTTGGAGACCAACTTCGTGAAGCTCTCCAGCCATTAGGAAACCAAGTGTTGCTGTCATTCGTCTATGATTCGGTCGCATCCGAAGATGAGACCGCCGACAGCGACATCGATCTACTTCTGGTGGGAAAGCTATCCTCCCGGCGGGCAGCCAATATTTTTGGCCCCCTCGGCCGACAGCTCGGACGCGAGTTCAATCCTGTTGTTTACCGGGAAGACGAGTTCCGCAGCAACGCCCGGAGCGGAAATCAGTTCATTCAGAAAGTACTCTCCGGCGCTAGAATCTGGCTCATAGGAAACGACAATGAGCTTAAACAAATGCTTGAGTGAAAGGCGCCTGCGCCAGCATCGCTCCTCTCCGGAGATCTAAGATCTTTTTAGCGTGGTGGATCGCGACCTTACTGACGCCGCTTTAGAATCACTTTCTACCGATCGACGCTTTAGCACCGTCTACAATGCTGTACTCCATCTCGCTACGATCGTGCTGCAAGATTCCGGCTATCGCACGTCCGGCGCAAGTCGTCATTGGATAACGTTCCAAGCTCTCACTCATATTATGGGACATGACGAGCAGGATCGAATCGATTATTTTGACTCTTGTCGTCGTAAACGCAACATCGCCGACTACGACGCAGCCGGTGAAATTACAGAATCGGAAGTCCAAGAACTAATCCAAGAGGCTGTAAGATGGTCGCTGAACAATGGATGCAGAAAATCAAAGTGCATCCATCTTCATGGCTTCGTTATAGATGATCGTCAATGTCAAAAAATCATCGGGATAATACACGCCGAATCCGTCGTAATCCGGATAGTCATCGTGATAGAGAATCCAAAAGTTGGAGCCGGCACCGGCTCCTCCGTTGTAGGCGGAGCTGTAAATCTCGTCGTACCATGCCTGATAGTATGCATCGCGGTACGAGAGCGGACGGTATTTACCCATTTCCGCGATAACAAGCGGTTTACCTAATACCGTTTCGGAGTCCTTAATACGTTCTCTCACCCAGAAGATGGCATCACTGAAACCATAGTTGTGGATGTCCGGCCAGACATGTGTGGTGGCATAGTCAACGTCGATAGTTGTATGGTTGCGGATGAAGTCAGCTCCCTTGTTCTGCATCCATGAATGGGGATTCTTCCACCATTCGCTCGGACCGTAGTATCCTTCGCTGCCGACCGTCACCATGTGGAAAACATCGATACTCTTTATATACGCCGACATCTCTTCTATCCAGGCCTGCAGAGTGTCACCTGTGCTATCCGACTCGCAGTTGGGTTCATTGGCCAGTTCCCAGGCAAAAATGGTGGGATCCTCCTTGTAGAGGCGTCCGTTGATTGTGTTGACCCTGTTGAGTACAGTAGAAATATGGTCTTTGTACCACTGCCTGCAGTTGTCATCGGTGTAGAAATCATCGTGCATCGACGCAGTGGGACTCCAATCGACGTACTGGTTCATTCCGCCATAGTCGTCCCAGTTGTTGACGAGCGTCAGAACGACTCTGACCTTGTTGGCCCGCGCCATGGCCAGCACAAAATCAAGCCCTTCGAACACATATTCCTGATACACTCCCGGGTTGGTCTGCAGAGCGTTCCACTGGTCTGGGCCATCATTAAACGCCCAGGTTCGCATCACTTTGAGCTCGAGATTGTTTGCTTCGAAGAGTATCTCGTCGATGGCGTACCGCAGGTTCGAGTCGGCTGCAAAGACCATCATGTAGTACGTATTGAATCCTGCATAATAAAAGGGCTTGCCATTCAGGTAGAACTGATGGCCTCTGATCTCGACGAACTGTCGCGGCAAAGGACCGACGTCATCGATCGAACCCGACAAAGTCGCCGATACTTGCTGCGCGATTGCCGGCGGCGTAAACCCAAGAAAAACGAGACAAAACACTCCGCAGACTATGAAATTGTATCGCATTGGGAACTCTCCTCCAGATAATAAATCTCAGCATTATCTATTTTTACATTTTAAAAGTAGATCATTCCAGGTGATTGAGCAAATTATTTCTTCTTCTGCACGTTATCAAAATAATCAAGCATATAGGCTATCCCGACAAGACCTTCGGTTTTGGCTATCCAGAGGATAGGAATCTCAATCCCCGTCGTCGATCTCGGCGCGTGCCAAACCCTCTCGTCTCGCACAAACTGGGCGGTGAAATCCGCCGGAATGTGCAGAGCTCTCAGACCGAATCGCTGTAAATCGGAAAAGGAAGCACTCCCGACCGGTCCGACCTCTCTTTTGAAGCAAAAGTGAGGCCAAAGTACCCAATAGCTAGAGGACGAAACGTACTTCCTCCTCAACGCGCGTGACGGTCACGTGGTTGACTCGCCGTTGCTCTTCGGATCTGGCTATCAGGCGGCTGAGTGTCCTTCCTGCGGCCTGCTCCTCACCACGAACCTGCTTTCTCCTTTCTCCTTTTTCCAAGAGCATCATAAAGAACTAGTAGGAAGTATTTACTCGAATCATGATAGCTTTCTATTTGATAACACCCTAGACTACGACTGCCCGTTGCTGACGAGAAAAAAGTCCGTTTACCCAATCGCAAGCGCCTTCCTGATGTTCGCAGCTACCAGGACTGATGTTGTCTGATCGCAGCGATCAACTATCCGATCTACCTTGCCTGTTTTGCGCAGATCTACTCCTGCTGCGGCTCGAGGATCGGTAAAGCGCTTTCACCGCCCAACTCCGCCGGGTACAATAGCTCGTCCTTCATTGATCTTCTCTTTTCTTGGCTAAGGGCTAACGGCCAAAGGCTATGTGTAGCGGCAGACAAGGCCGCAATCCAGCGGGTGAAAGTCCCGCCGTCCCAATTGCCCGATACAAGCACGTAGCGGTACCACAGTCCGAAGAGGGCAACCTTTCGTCCATTGCGTGGAGTAATCGGCCCGGCTGCTCTGTGAACACAGAATCACAGCGGTAGGTGCAATCGGGGGGCTTAGCAAGCATGGTCGAAGCCGCGTCAGGCCGGCTGCTGCTCCCCGGCATGCTCTCAGTACTCGTACACCTCATCCCCCACGTCCAGGCGCTTGTCCCCGCGCAGGCCGACGAGGATGCGGTAACAGGCGAGAAAAAGGGTCACGCCATTGTAGGAGATGACGGAAGAAAACCTTCATCAGTCTCGATTTGCTCCCTACGGGATAAACCGAAACACACTCGATCGATAAACCCATACCACGGATCTAACACACCTGCGAGAATGACAACAAAGATCGCGGTCGGCAACAGTATGCTGCAAGCGGACGGACCGGAACGACCGAGCGCGACCCGACGGCCGCACCTCGGCGCCTCGTGGAGATTGCTCCTCGATCAGGCGTTCATGTCCTTCCAGCGCTTGGCGACCTGACCAAAGATGGCCAGTGCAATGGCGGCCACTACACCGATTATTGCGAAGGGGATCCACACCCGCAAGTGGGGATTGTAGGTGGTCCAGAGCAGCTCGGTGGCCTCCTTGCCGCCGATCCCCAGATACTCCTGCAGGCGCACAAAAGCCTCGAGCCGCGGAATACCGGCAGCCGCCTCTAGCGTATCGACCGAGCCGTTCCAGACGCGCTCGGCGCCGTAGGCGGTCTTCTCCATCATGTACTTGAGCGCCAGCGTGGCCTTCTCGCCGTAGTTGCCGTAGATCTTGCCCTGCAGGATCGATCCCACGGCCAGCCCGATCCCTACGGGGATGTTCACGTACCCCAGGTACATGGCCTTTTTCTCAGGCGGCGCGATGAGCCCGAGATACTCCTGCTTCTTCGGCCCTGTCAGCATCTCGCCGAGCGAGAAGAACACGATGCCCAGCAGCAGGAACCACCCCGTCATGGTCAGCCCGGCGATCAGCACACCGGCGGTGGCCATGAGCATGCCGAAGAACATGGCCGTCAAGGTACGCATGCGCCGCACCAGCCACGACACGGGTACCACCAGCAGCACGATCATGAAAGCGTTCAGCGAGATCAGGATCTGCTGCGGCACTCGCACCTGCCCGTAGTCGCCGGTCTCTTTCAGATGCAGGCTGGTGGCAATCGACTCAGGGATGTTCTCGGCGATCATCGAGCTGTCCACCCAGTCCTCGATGAAGTTGGGCTGCAGATCCCAGAGCTGGTACATCATCAGCCAGAAGCAGGACATGATGAGCAGCCAGATGATGAGACGTGCATCGCACACGTTGACCAGCGTGCGCCAGAGCACGGTGAGCGGCCCCTCGGTCTTGGAGGCCCCGGAAGGCACGTCCTTGAAGGTGAAGAGCAGCAGAAAATTCATGGCGCTGAAGATGGCACAGGCAATGAAGAGCCGCTCCCAAGCGGCAACGTCCTTGTCGCCCGAGGTCCCCATCACCGGCGCCGCCACGTAGTGGGCGATGAGCGAGCCCACGTTCACGATCCAATAGAACATGCCCCACCCCATCGAGGAGGTCCCCTTCTTGAGGCAATGTGCGAGCGATCCCTGGAGGCTGGGTTTGAAGAACGCCGTCCCCGTGGCCAGCAGCACGATGCCGGCGAAGAATCCGGTATAGCTGTGGAAAAAGGCCATCAGCAGATAACCGGCGGTGTTCATCGAAATCGAGAGGGTCAGCACGCGCTTATAGCCGTAGCGGTCGGCGATACCACCGGTGACGATCGGCAGAATCGATTGCAGCACCGCCCAGACCATGTAGATGAAACCCTTGTGCCCGGCGGTCAGGTGCAATCCGCCCGAGTTCGTTACGCTGACCTGCATGATGTAGATCGGCGCCATCACGCGCAGGCAGAAGTAGGAGAGCCGCTCGAACATCTCGATCGAGTTGAGCATCCAGTAGGTCTTGCCGAATCCGCGTGCCTCTTCGAAACCGTCGGTCGGTGCCGTCTCCGCGTGTGTGCCGGTGTCCGGCCCGTTGTTGCCGTTCTTGTGCGCGCCGTTCTCGTTTGCCATATCTCCTCGCAGGAATTCCGTTTATCGTGTTGAAGTGTGCTGTCGCAGCAATTCGATGAGTTCGTTGTGACCGGGGTGCCAGGAGCGTCCGGGGCGTCCGGGGTGCCAACCGCCACCAGCGCCGCACTCCGCTCAGCGGCCCTCGTCGATCGGTGTTCCGAGCCCGAGCGGATCGTACCCCACGATGTTGAAGGGCGGCACGCGCCACAGATCGGCGAGGGCGTCGTAGTAGGGCTCGGTGATGGCCATCTTGATCGCTTCGTCGTCAGCGTTCGCCGGGTCGTAGGTGATCCGCGCCGCCGCCGCGCCCGGCCCAGGCCAGGCCTCGATCTCGAGGTAGCCCGCGATCTCGAGCTCGTCGTCGCGGTCCAGAAAATAGGTCAATAGCGTGGCTTTACCGCGACAGCTCAGGTTTTCGATCTCGAGCTCGAGTTGCCGCGTCTCAGCCGGCTTCTCGCCTCGGGCATGCACGAAGGACGGCAGCGGGCAGAGGTAGCTCGCCGCCACCGAGGCCGACAACGCGACCAGCAGCACTGCCACCAGCACCGGCTGAGAGAGACCGCGCGCCGGCGCCGGGTGTGCGGCCGCTACCGCCGCCCCCCCGAAGACCAGGGCCCCCGCATCGCGCTCCGGACAGGCCCCGACACATTCAAGGCACGCCGTGCAACGCGCCTGCTTCACCTGGTGCATCTCATCCACCGGGATCGCCATGGGACAGGCCCTGGCGCACATGCCGCAGTCGATGCACGCACCCTCATCGCGACGTACGCGCAGCAGCGCAAAACGCGAAAACGGATTGAGCACCGCCGCCAGCGGGCAGAGCCACCGGCAAAAAGGCACCGACACCAACAGCGATCCCACTACGATGGCGCCGGACACGACGTACGCCCAGACCGTGATGTCCTCGCCATGGCGGCTGATCAGGGCGTAGCACGGATCATAGCCGCGGAAGAACAGCTCCCCCGCGCGCCACGTGAACCACAGGATCAGTGCCAGCACTGCGTACTTGAGCAGGGAAAGCACCGCATCGAGCCGCGGCGGCACCCGCACCCCGCCGGGCGCCTTGCGTGCGATGCCCAGCTTGCGGCCGGCTGCGCGCACCCACTCGGAGAGCGCACCGATCGGGCAGGCGTAGCCGCAGAAGGCGCGCCGCAGCAGCAACGTCGCCACCAGCACACCGGCCAGGATGTAGAAGTTGGAGACGGCGAGGGAGCACACCATATCTCCCTGCGCCAGGTAGGTGTAGAGCGCCTCGACCCCGCCGAAGGGGCACCAGCGCTCGGCGTTGCCCCGCATCAGGTAGACACCGGTCACGATCAACACCAGGAAGGCCGCCTGGGTCACGATGCGGGTTCTCGTCATGGCTGTTCCATCAGGTCATCGCGCGCAGGCATCGTCGAAGTGAGAGCCACCGCACGTGGGATCATGAGGGTCATGAGAAATCAAGCAAGGATCTGGAAGCCGGGAGCCCCGGGAGCCCGGCTGGAGCCCGATCAGGCTCCTCGCCAGCACCTCGCAAAAACGAGGCGTCTATCCACTAACCACCACAGGATCCGTCACCGCCGCACGACGAATCTTCCTTCTTGTCGCACTCCTCACCGTCCTGCTTGTCGCATCCACCGGATTCCGCTTCCTTGTCGCAGCCCCCGCTATTGGGGCACGATCCGCAACTGCTCCCGCCGCTGCAGCCCGACTCGGCGATCTTCGACTTCGTTGACAGCACCTCGGCCCATGCCGGCGTCTCGTGCAGCGCCACCAGATCCGCGCACCCCTTCAAGTAGCCCATCAGCAGCGCATGCTGGCTTGGCGGCGTTTTCTGCAAGCAGAGGACCAGCTTTTCCGCGCCCCCCGCGGTATCGCCGACCAGCACCTTCATGCGTGCGAAGTCGAGCATCAGGCCGACGCTGGCTTCGGCGGGAAGGGCGCACATCGCGGCGATCTTGCCGGCCTCCTCGGCCTTGCCCAGCCGTCCCAGAGCGATGCCCAGTTGAATCCTGTTCTGCAACGAGAGCTTCTCACGTCCCAGCTCCCTGATGACCTTCACCGCCTCTTGGTTGCGACCGGTCTCGAGCAGGGTCTCGGCCAGCATGCTCGCCGACTTGGCGTCATTCACCTTGGCGTGGACGCCGCGATCGAGCGCCAGGGCTTCGCCGTAGATCTTGTTCCCCAGGTAGTAGGAGTGCAGCGAGAGGGCGATCTTGCGCCATTGGGTCGACACCTCGCCCTCGGCAATAAAGCGGCGCAGTGCCATGACCCGCCGCAGTACGCGCACCTGGTTGACATAATTCTGGTTGCCGGGATTCTCACGCGCCGCCGTCATGAAAGCCTTCATGGCGCCCTCGAAATCGCCTGCTTGCAGCAAGGACTGCCCCTGCGCGAGGGCGCCCTGCTGTGCATCGGCGACTTCCTCCTCGGCCTGAAGGGATCCTGCCGAAAAACCAACAAACGCCAGCGAAATCACCAGCAAAGAGATGAGTTGCAGCCTGTCCATCCTGAACATGATGTGCTCCTGTTTCCGACAGCCACCGTTAAAGGGCCGGCGCGCTGCGGATCTTTTACCGAATAAGCGGCCAAACCGGCATTAGCGACATAAATGACAAGTTACGCACAAAGAACCGAGAGCTCTCTGCGGATGAAGCGGGGATCGTCGAAGCCCGCCTAGAGCCGCTCCGGTGGCAGGAAATCCCTCGCTGCAGGTGAGGGGCTCCAACGCCGCGCTCTCACTCAAGATCCAAAAGAACCACCATTATATGAAATCCGGTGGGTTGGGCCAAGCCCCTCCCGAAAACAGGGCCGAAAGACAACAGGCCGGGAAGGAATTTCGGCGGATGTTCCGGGCTTGGCATAAACCCAGATTACTCGAGCTCGACGCGATAGCGCTCGACACCATCGATGACCTGCAATCGCTTCGTGATATGATTTCCGCCATAATCCAAGCGGATGAAGTAGAGCCCCTCGAGCAGGTCAGCGACGATTTTCCCGCTCTTGTCGGGTACGAACATCCCAGATTGCCCGATCGGTATCATGTACTCGTTGCTCAACGTCACCACGTAGTCCCGCAGGACCCGCCCGAGAGAATCAATGAACACGATCTCGACCTGGTTTTGCGCCTCACGTGGAAAACCTCGACACGCGACACACACGGTATCGTCAAAATTTATGTCGTCGATCGATAGTTCGGCCTCGCCGACGACCCTGCCATCATGCGCGATGACGAGCGTGTACTCTCCGCTCTGCAGGGTAAAAAACCCAAATTTGTTATCCCGGACTTTAACCGTATAAGCGGGAATCGGCCACTCCTGCCGGAAGCCATCCGTGATCCGGTTGATCAGTGTGGCTGTCAGGCCTTCTTCCGAAATCTCACCACCGGACACGGGTTCTATAATCCCACGCAAATTCGGTACGAATCGAATCTCAAGCAGGTCCACGTCACAGCGCAGTGCATCGATTGGTATGTTGCTACGCAGCAGGTAACCGCGATCACCTGTGGAATCGTTTTTCAACAGAACCAAGACATCGAAGGCCGAACCGTGGATCTGTCCCAGCTCGACAACGTCTCCATCCGCCGGCATACATCGAACGCCCTGTTCATCTCTGACCAGAAGACGAGAGACGGACAATCCCGATTTCTCCAAGTGATGGAGATACAGAAAGTGTGATTCGACTTCGGACATGTAGACATCGACATGCACTGTGGTCTCGCCGCTCTGGCGTGTATCCGCGACATTGATCCATTCGTCTTCGTGATTTTGGGCTCGTACCAGCAATTCACAGCCGTTCGTATACCATTGAGAGAGGTTGAATAGACCCTCCTCGTTCGTCGCATCGAATTCTCGACGGGGGCTGATCACGGACGCTCTTTCTAGAAGTGCTCCATTCTGCGTCATCACGCGACCGGAGACTCTGAACAGGCCTTCGAGAGAGAATCGAAAATCATTCGAGTGGGATCGTACTACGAGCACCTTCGAATCCACGTCGTAGTGATCAACGAACCAGTCTCTGGGAACACCACCATTCTCATCGAAGAACACGCCGATCTCGGGTAGGTAGAGCTCGAATTCGAGGCCGCAGGGTAGTTGCGGGACAGCTCGTTTGAAAGCATCGAGCCGTGACGTCCACCTGACGGGGTACAACATGACACTGGCGGTTTTTAAACACCTCAAAATCGACAGATGCGGTTCGACGAAAATCAAGTCACCATTCTTCGGATTCACCACGTCGTGCGGATCATCGAACTCAACACAAACTCCGGCTTTTGTCACCAGTCTGAGAACGTTCTCTCGATTCACGATCCGCTGCCAGTGATTGCTGATCGAGTCTTTGCTGAAGGCGAAAAGGACGCAGCGATTGTACGAGATCTCCCGCTGGTCGCCGTCGCACAGCCGAACGACAAACTCGAACCGTCCGTATTCATCCGCCTCGACTGTAGCGATCACATCTCCGCAGAGGGAAATACCATCACAACCGGACTCGACGGTCGGAAGGTCTTGCCATTCTTCTGTCGACGGCAGCCGCGCCAGATACACGCAGGCATCCGGTTGAGGTGTATCGCTCCCGTCCAGAATCAGGCCATAGATCCGGGTGGCCGGAAACACTTGCAGCACGATGTTCAGGCTGGCAGGCAGAGGTCCTTGCCTGCTCTCACTGCTTTTCAATCCGGGATAGGTGGCGACTGTGCGTGTTTCGAAGAACGCATTCGACGAAATCTTCGTCAACCACCGGCCGTCTGAATCGGTTGTGCCATGCAGGGTGTTTTTCTGTCCATGATCGAGTGTCACGTCGACTTGAACACCCTCGCCTGAGACAGGATGTTGCGTATCGACCTCGATAACGGTAATCGTGACCTCGGTTTCGATCGTCTCGGCGTCGACGACTACGCGACGCCGTTCAGAAAAATCATCGCCCCGAGCCTGGCCGGATCCATTGTCCGACGGCTTTTGATCGAGGGGCCCCGCCCCCGCCGAACCCTCAGCAGTAGCGCCTTCTGTCGCCCTCAATGACGCCGTGCTTCCAGTATGGTTCTTTTCTAACAAAAACGCCACGAGAAGAAACGAGAGTATCATTACCGCAATAACAACACTTCCCAATACCATGGTTCTGGACCGACGTGCAGCCATCGTGGAAACTCCTAATGTAGCCTTGCGACGTACTGAAACAACCGTCTCATCTCCGAGGCATTCAGAGTTTGAAGGAGTTTGAAAGCGCAGGCCAAAAGGTACTCGTAGATGCGCCGAATCGAGTCACACTCGTTCGGCTCAGAGGACTCGATCAGTCCGTCAGGCTTGGAGAGATACCATGGACACTGGCCCGGGCAGATTGAGTTCACCCAGCACTCTTCGCAAGAACGGATCCTGGAGAAAATCAAGTCGCGATAATACCGGTAGAGTGCTTGAATGTCCCATCCGGTTTGAACGTTACCCATGACATATCGGGACATCCCATAGTAGCGATGGCAGGGATAAAAATCGCCCTCGGGACCCATTGCAAGCATGTTGCGACAGACTCCGCAGATCTTCGGTACGAACTGCATGGGTGTATTCGTTTTCAGCAGCTTCATGATATCCCGCACCGACCAGAGCAGATAGAGTTGCCGGTAGCTGAGCTCGCGACTTCCGCAGATGAACTCGCGAGCTGTCTGGTGGAGTTTTTGAAGCTCTTCTCTGTTGGCGGCGATATCGATATCTCGATTGACGATATCAAAAGCTGTTTTCTCATAGACAAAGCCTAGCGATGACCCGATCCCGATGCGGGCACGAGGGAGCTCGTTTTTGATATAGCCGTAGATATCCTCCATAAATGGCTGCGTTTCCGTAGTCAACGTCGGCCTGAGAATGAGAGGCCTCCGATTTGCTTCGATCTGTTTCTGAAGCAGACGTCGAGCGTTGGCCATGACCTCGGAGTGACGATCGGGGGAGTACCTGAACTTGCTCCTCTCCGCATCGCCGTCTAAAGATAACATGACTGAGATATCATTTGCAACCACAAAATCGGCGATCTCTCCATTCAGCAGAATCCCGTTGGTCGTGACCGAAAAGGATACTTTTTTACCGCTCCGATCGGCGCGCTCTTTCATCTCCGCGACGGTGTATTTCAACATATCAAAAGCCAGGAACGGTTCACCACCGAAAAAATTGACGTGATAACTGTTGCGACTGCTTCGGAACAGCAGGTTCACGGCTCCTTCGACAAGCTCCGGCGTCAGATCTCGAGAGGTCTCGACGTGTTGACGTTGATAACAGTACTTGCAGTCAGAGTTGCATCTGTTGGTCGTGAAGATCGTCAGACGATTCCGGTTGTGCCGAAAGTAATCCGAGATGTGTTTGAAGACGTCGGTGTCCAGGATAAATCGCTGGCGCGCGAGGAAGCCGTTGCTGGCGAGCAGCTTGTATTCAGCACGAAATCGACCGTTGCTGGCAAGAGCTCGCGGCAGCCAATCGGATCGAGCATCGATTTTGAGCAAGTGGTTGTCTGCGTTGTTGTAGAGGAACGATGATCCGTTCACCGTGAATAGGTGTCGCATAATTAATCCTAGAACAATTTTTTCGCGACGCTTAGACGTCGACATAGGTTTGATAATCGGGTCCCATCAATCCACAGTGGTCGTCTCCCGGCTTGGAGTCGGAATCCGGTCCGACCTGGCCACAAGATTCGTCCGCGTATTCGGCTCCTCCGACTTTGATGCCGCAATCATCGTCGTTGTGGTCGGCGGTTCCGATTCCGGTTTTCTTGCCACAATCTTGATCGCCAACAGGATTACCCCCTTGAATCAGAACCTGGCCGCAGGCAGCGTCCTGGTAGGCGAAACCGAACTCGTTCGATTTGCCGCAGTCGCCATCATCGTAAATAACACCCACACCGGAATTCTGAAAACAACTGCCGTCGGACCAGACACCCGGCCCAGAGTGCCTGGATGGCAAGCCACAGTCTCGATCGTTCCAGTTCGTGAGCTCAGGAGTGTTTCCGCAGTTGTAGTCTTCCCGGTACATTCCATGGCTGTAGTACCTGCCGCAGTTTTCATCGGGAGCGCAAGGATTACACACGGGTACGTAGCAAATGCCCTGCTGAGGTCTGTTGCCCACTCTCAGAGCAGGCAGATTGACGAAGGCGAAACATGAAAACGCCCCGGTACGCAGGACGTCCTTGAGAAAACGCCTCCTTTTGTTGAGCAGTCGATCGTTGTTCTTTTTGGAAGACATAGTTGGTTCTCCAGGTAAAAGGAGATTGAATCCCGTTCCCAGAACGGTCATCGTGAAATGGGTGCGAACCGGAGTAAAAACTCGTGGATCGTCAGCACAGAGCGTGCTCGATTACAGTAACACTGGATGAAGGAGTCGATCCTGAAGGCTCGTTCTCCTACACATCATCGTCGAAACGCATCGAGGATAATTTCATAAAAAATAGAATTGTTAGCAATCGATCTGCTACCGCGATCTCATCAAGGCTGTTCTGCCGAATTCATTTCGCCCCAAGCCTGCTCACCTTCCGGAGAGGTGCTGATGCGTAGCGGATTCTGTAAAGATAGAAGGATTCCTCAGCGCTCGTTGAGAAGAGATACGAGTGGCGTGTTGCGATGCTTGCAGCGCTGCCTCAGCTTACATGAAACTGAAACGGGACACTGCCGCAAAGCAGTGTCCCACGCTCGAGGATGGATCGGGAAAGTCAACCACGGCTGCGCCCACAGCAAGTTGCCGGAGAAACTGGTGCGTTAGGCCGCAGCCCTCGCTCTCAGCCGCACAGGAAGCCGCGGATGCCCTCCACCACGTAGGCGCGCTGATCAGCGGTCAGCTCGCTGTAGACGGGCAGAGCCAGCACCTCGCCTGCGGCCTTCTCGGCCACGGGCATGTCGCCCTCACGGCCGCCGAGATCGGCAAAGCAGGGCTGCAGATGGAGGGGCAACGGATAGTAGACCGAGTGCCCGATGGAGAGCGCTTTGAGGTGCTCGCGCAGGCGATCGCGTTGCTTCACGCGGATCACGTACTGGTTGTAGATGTGGCGATCCTGCTTCTCCACGGGCACGATGACTTCACCCGCGGCCAGCCCCGCCGCTTCGAAGCGCCGCCGGTAGTCGGCGGCGTTGGCGCGGCGCCCGTCGCTCCAGGCGTCCAGGTGGCGCAGCTTGATCCTGAGCACCGCCGCCTGCAGCGCGTCGAGTCGGAAGTTGCCACCCACCTGCTCGTGGATGTAGCCGGACGGCGCCCCGTGCACGCGCAGCAGTTTCATGCGCTCGGCGAGGTCGGCCGCCGTGGCCACCACCATGCCCCCGTCACCGAATCCGCCCAGGTTCTTGCTGGGAAAGAAGGAGAAGCACCCCGCGTCCCCCATCGATCCGGCGCGCCGCCCGCGATACTCGGCACCGATCGCCTGGGCGGCGTCCTCGATCACCGCCAGCCCGCGGCGGCGCGCGATCTCCAAAATCGCATCCATCTCGGCGCACTGGCCGAAGAGATGCACCACGATGATCGCCTTGGTACGCTCTGTGACGGCGGCCTCGATCCGGGAGGGATCGATGTTGAACGTGTCCGCCTCGATGTCCACGAAGACCGGAACGGCACCTAGCCGCACAATGCAACCTGCGGTGGCGAAGAAAGAAAAGGGAGTCGTGATCACCTCGTCGCCGCGACCGATGTCCAGCGCCATCATCGCCAGGAGGAGCGCGTCCGTGCCCGACGAGACCCCCACGGCCTGGCAGCCGCTCCCGCAGTACGCCGCGACCTCCTCCTCGAAGGCAGCCACTTCCGGCCCCATGATGAAGGCCTGCTGGTCCATGACCTCGTCCACCTTGGCACGGATCTCCTCACGGATCGTATCGTACTGAGCCTTCAGATCGAGGAGCGGAACGTTTTTAGTGGCTGCCATCTGCACATCTCCCTGTGAATAAACCGGAGCCCCGCTCTCTCTCGGTCGCGCGCGCTCCCGGCGGCGGAAAACGGGAGCTTTGTTCATACCTGTTCAGTGCCTGGTATTGTACGGCCGGCCGCGGCCCGAAGGGGCGCGAGGCGGGACTCGAGCCGCGCCTCGTATGATTTTGCTGCCGGCTAAAACCGTTTCAGATCGTGAACGTGCCATCCTTCATGATCAGATGGTCCTCGACCACGATGGTGGTGTTCTTCAGCACCGCGTCGCAGTGGGCCCTGCTCTCCCAGTCCGAGCCGGTCTTCTCGGGATAGCCGTGCCCCACGGCCACATGGATTCCGGGGAACTTCTCGTCCTGCAGCAGGTTGCCCACCAGCTTCTCGAGCCCGATGTTGGTGCCGATGGCGAACTCCCCGATCCGGTTGGCGTTCTCGTCCTGCTGCATGTAGGTGGCGAACTCTTTGCGCAGCTTCTCGTTGGCGCAGGTCAGGTTGACCACGCGGGAGTCCTTGATCTCCAAGGTCATCGGCGTGTCGGCCAGCAGGCCGAACTCCTCGGAGAAATAGTCGCCCAGCACACCGTCCACCACGATGATGCCCTCGGGGATCTCCTTGACGCAGGTGAAGACCTCGCCGTCGGGCAGGTTGCTCCAGTCCACGCTACGGATCTGCCCGTCCGACACCTTCCAGCGCCACGACGTGTTGAAGTAGGCCGTGAACTCGGTCCCCGCGGGGTTGGTCACGGTGATCCGGGTGGCACCCTTCACGATATCGTGGACCTTGCCGCACATCTCCTGCACCTTTGAGTAGTCGACCGACATGCCGGTGGTCATGAGCGTGTCGTTGATCCCGGGCATGTGAGCATGGCGCAGCTTGGCGTTCTTCTCCACGAAGTTGATCATCGGAATGCGGAAGCTCTGCAGCTCGCCCTTCTTGCCCGAGGCGCAGTAGAAGCTCACGTCGGCGTCGGCCATCTCCGCGCCGATGACCTCGGGAAAGACCAGCGGGTTGCTGCCGTCATCGGGCCGCACTCCATAGTCCTCCATGAGAAAGGTCTTCACCTTGCCGGGCGAGACCTCCTGGGTGAAGCGCTCGATCTCTGAGGCGATATGTTTGGCGCTGTGGTCGGTGATAATAACGGTCTTCTCTCCCGGCTGCAGCCGGACACAGTTTTTGACGGCCTGTTCGGCGCCGTAGGTTATGCTTCCCATGTTGTTCTCCTTACACACTCGAGCTCGCACGATCTGGCGGCCACAACGGGAGCCACAGAAAGAGGCCTCTCGAGAGGCCACGCAAAATTCCGCCGGCCGGCACCCTCCGCGGACGACGGGATCGGTTGAAGAGCCCACCATATCCAGCGACATATCCGCTTTCCATAAAAAACGCTGAAGCCAGGCCTCACTTTTCGCTATAGTTCCCTGAGTCTGTTTCTACCGGTTCTGAGTCTCAAACGGCCGTATCGGGAGAACCGACAAACGCCCCGGGTAAGAGCGCGCCGTTTGCATCGACGGCTCTGCCCACGTCGAGATCGATCATCCGCTGCGCGGTGCGCGGCACGAAGCACGAGTGGAGGCTTCATGTTACAGAACGGGATACTCGGAGAGGAGCAGGCCAAGATCCTGGAGCAGGAGCGCCAAGCCCTCACCGAGCTGAAAACGATCGCCGAAAACCTGGACCAAGGGCGGAACTCCGATCCGGTGCGGCACGCCCGGTCGATCCTGGAGCATCTGGACGAGCTCTTCCTGCTGGTCGTAGTGGGTGAGGTCAAGTCGGGCAAGTCGGCCTTCATCAACGCCCTGCTCGGCGAGCGCGTCTGCCCCGAGGGCCCCACGCCGGTGACCGACCGGATCAACGTGCTGGGCTACGGCAACAAGCCGATGGAGCGGCTCCTCGACGAGTTCGTAGTCGAGCGGCTCTTCCCCATCGAGAAGCTACGCAACCTCTGCGTCGTGGACACCCCCGGCACCAACTCGATCGTACGCCGCCACCAGGAGATCACCGAGGACTACATCCCGCGCGCCGACCTGATCCTCTTTGCCACCTCGATCGACCGCCCCTTCTCCGAGACCGAGCGCAAGTTCCTCACATACATCTCGCGCCAGTGGCGCAAGAAGATCGTCGTCTTCCTGACCAAGATCGACACCCGCGAGGAGGACGAGATCCGGGTAGTCATCGACTACCTGGCGCGTAACTTCAAAGAGAAGCTGAGCATCGAGCCGCTCATCTTCCCGGTCTCCGCCAAGCTGGGCTTCAAGGGCAAGACCAACGGTGATCTCTCCTTGCTCGAGGCCAGCCGCATCGAGGCGGTGGAGCGGTTCATCCGCGAGCGTCTCACCGACACCGAGAAGATCCGCCTCAAGCTGCTCTCCCCCGTAGATGCCGGGCTGGCGGTCATCGAGTCGCTCGGCGGCGTGGTGGAGGAGCGCAAGAACATCCTGCAACGCGATTTCGAGTCGCTCACCCTGCTCGACGAACAGGTCGCGCAGACCTGCGAGGACCTCAAGGAGCGAACCCACCGCTTCATCACCAAGATCTACGACCTCCTGCGCGAATTCGAACGGCGCGGCAAGAACTTCCTCGAAGACAAGATCAGGGTTGCCAACTTCGGACTGCTGCGCAACCCGGAGAAGTTCAAGGCGCTCTTCGAGAAGGAGGTCGTCTCCGACCTGCGCGCGCGCGTCGACGAGGTCATGCACGGCGCCGTGGACTGGCTCATGCGCGAATCGATCGCGCTCTACGAAAAAACCTCCGCCTTCCTGCTCGATCGTGTCCAGAAGGAGAAGTACCAGGACAAGCTGCTCGGCCAGGCCAACGTGGCCTTCGAGTACAACCGCGAGCAGGTCTTCAAGGCGATCCGTCAGGGGCTCAACCGTGAGACGGAGAACTTCGACTTCAACGCCGAGTGCAACCGCGTCCTGAACTCCTCCTACCGCGGGCTCTTGAGCTTTTTCGGTGTGCAGCTCGGCGCGGTCAGCCTCGGTGTGCTGGTCACGACCCTCTTTCATGCCGTGCTCATCGACGTGTCCGGCATCCTCCTGGCCGGCGTGCTGGCGCTGTCAGGATTCTTCATCTTACCCGCCAAAAAGCGACGCGCCGTGCGCGAGTTCACGGAGCGCGTCGACGGGCTGACGATCGAGTTCCGGGAGACGATCCTCAAGGAGTTCAGGAGCGAGATCGACCACACCCTGGAGCGGATCCGCGCCGGTTACGAGCCGTATATGAACTTCTACAAGGTGGAATCGAACCGCGCCGATCGCGCCGCGACCGGTCTCGTGGCGTGCCAGAGACGGCTCGAAGCGCTACGGCAGCAGGTGCAGGACATGGAGCCGGTGGAACCGGAACGTGGCAGCCACACCGCACCGTGATCTTCATCGGCTCCCGCCCTGGCCTGCGCCGAATGCTCGAAACTGGATCAGCTCGTCACTTACCTGAGACGTTTAGTTGTCGATCGTGAAACACCAAGGCCGCGTGTTGTGGCTCTCACCGGTCGACATCCCGGGCAAGAGCGCAGGGATGAGGCTCGTCGGCTGCGGCTCGAAGACGTTGATCTGCCCTAGACCGAGTGCAACCCTGTTCAGGAAAAAGTTCACCATCGCGGCGCCCTTTTCATCGATCCCCTGCCGCTGCACCAGAGGGGATCCGCCGGCGGTGAGCTCGAAACAACTGTCAGGACAGCCGTTGTTGTCGACATCCGGGCTCGGGGCCTGTCCGTAGAAGATCCCCAGAGAGTCGAGGTCGGCACAGGCGAACCAGTCGAGGCGTATGGGGAGATTGGGACCGAAGAAACCGGTAATATCCTGCAGGGGAACAAAAACCGCGCACAGAAATTCGACCGGTCCCTCCTGTTGGGAGACGGTAATCGTCGGAAACGTCACATCATCTAGAAAGAGGATGGCGGGAGGATTGTTGGGCGGAAAGTTCTCCCCGTTGGGATTCGCCGCCGTGGCCGGATTGCAGCGCAGGAGGAATATATCCTCGACGATCTGATAGGTCGTCGGATCGACGCCAAGGCTCGGGACCAGCTTGATCTTTTCGACGAAAATGACCATGGGATCAAAGTTTGATCGAAAATAGTAGGTTTCGTTCTCGAAGAAGTCGCCGAGTGGACCGAGGCAGAACTCGCTCTCCGTCCAGCCATCTTCCAGCACCGGCAGACCCCAGCATTCTGGAGAAAGGTTGCCGGGGGGACCGGAGTTGGGCACGAGCTTGATGCACTGCGTCAGATAGTTGCAGGCGTCGATTCTCTGAACCTGCGCGGTTGAAGTGTCGGTGAGCGATAGGCTCGCAGCAAGCGCAAAAGCGATCACAAATAACGCTTTTTTGTGTTTCATCATGTATTTCCTTCTCAAACTGGAGCGGTCACGACGATCCAGGACAGTTTTCGTGGGCAGCGTCGAGACAGCGCTCGCGATCTATGAGTACTCATGGGAATCCGAGAGGTCTCCCACAAGCGATCCATACGCAACCTATACGTAATTGCCCTGAATAGCCGACGGAAGGCGCGAGTGGGCGCGATTCCGAAAAATTTCGAAAAACGACCTGTCCGAGGACATCGGCGACATCGCACGCTTTTTCGGACGGAGAAGGCAGACGGGACGTCGGTTTCATTTGGCGCAGCGACGCCTTGTCGAGGATTCAGTCAACGGCCTGGCGGGTACACCAGATTTTCCGGGAACTAACAGGCTCGCCTGAGAGCTGCTGCGAAGCTTGTCAGAGTGAAAGCCCGTATATTCCGCTTTTCTTCAATCTTCGTGTTCTTCGTGGTGCAATCCAAAATCGGATCAACCACGAAGTGCGCGGATGCCGGCCTCTTTACATCGAAATCGAAATCGAAATCGATCCGAAGAGTCACCAACGATCGGTTCCGCGTCACGGCCGAGTCGGCGCTGCGGCTGCTCACCACGCTGCCGCTGCTAACACGAGATAAGGACACTGCCGCCGCACTGCCGCGAAGGGAGCTGCTGCTGCTAATAAGTGCGGCAAGGCAGTGCCCCATGCTGCGGAATGGGCCGGGGGAGGTTGCTCTTGGCATCCCCCCCCCCCTCTTCCCGATGACCCCAACCGTAGCCCGACGGGTTTAGGGAGGGCGGGACCAGCCGACATTCGTGATTACCTGTGGATTGCTCCACCATCCCTTCGAGAAGGACTGAGCGAGCAATCGGCAGGCCTTTTGACGCCAGATCGTACCGCGCCGCCCTCCCTCACCATCAGTGTTCGAATGTTTCATTTCCATCGCCGATGACTGCCCTAGGTTCCTTGCCTGACAGAAGTTGCCAGTCGGGCTACGGTTGGCCGTGACGAACGAGTGAGGTAGAAGCGATCCCGGAACTGGCAGAAGAGTCGTCGACAAAGCTTCGTCGGATGACATTTTTGGAGTGGCTCAGTCGGTGTCGGAATATGGCCCGCTGGGCCAGGACGTAAGGGACCCAGGATGTAATGGATGTTGTGGTCCGCGAGTTACCTCTTCTTGAGCTCCTCGATCTTGGCGAGAGCCTTCTGCCGCTGCTCGAGGAAAAGGCAGGCAATCTCGTCCCGAGCTGTATTGATGATGCTGGAAATCTTCCTCAGCGCTTCGAGGAGTGTGTTCTGATCGCTGATGCGCTCGCCACAGATATTCCAGAGCTCGCCTTCAAAGATGTCGAGAACCAAGTGGATCTCGCCGAGCGAGTACCCTTCAGCAACCCGGTCCTCGGCGGTGCGGCACATGTAGTCCACGAAAACGCGGGGATTGCCCTCCAGCGCAGTCAGATACTTCGCCACGAATCTCTGGCAGCGCCCCAGCAAGAGCTCCGGCTCGGCATCCATATAGCTGGGTGCGTGGGCTTTCCTGATATCGTTGAACACCGCATCGATCAGCTCTTTCTGCTCTGTCTTCAGAAAGTTGAGGCTTTCTTCGACCATTGTCCTTCCTCCCGAGAGCAAGGTATCACGAAAGATGAACGGCAACCATACGGTTGAAACCGTCCCATACACTCGAAAGCTATCATCGATCAAATTATAGCAGAGGTCAAACCCTTTCGAAAGGGAGTTGGCAGGGCATTGATAGGATGCTCCGATAGCGAGATCAAGATTGTTTTTCGAGATCGAGGCGCGAAACCACTTGCCGATCCGCTGATTCGTCGAGAAAGCGCAACGTAGAGATCGGAAAAAGGTCTCGAGGGAGTTATTTCGTTTTATCGTTCCAGAGCCTGGCAGGGATAAGGACCGTTGCGACTCTGATAGTTAGGTTTGATCTAGAACGCCGCGGATCTTCCTGGTGAGATCGTGAACAGTGTACGGTTTGTGGATGAAATGAATGCCGTTTTCCAGATGCCCATTCCGGCTTATCTGGTTGTCCGTGTATCCCGAAGCGAACAGAACCGGAAGATCGGGTAGTTCGCGATTGACGATCTCGGCAAGCTCCTTGCCATTCATCTTCGGCATGACGAGATCGGTGACCAGCAGATCGAAGGATGAGCCTCGTTCCCGGAGAATTTGCAGGGCTTGGAGGCCGTGAGACGCCTCGCAAACGCGATACCCCGCGTTCTTGAGGGCCAGCGCTGCGAATCTACGAACATGATCGTCGTCTTCGGCGAGCAGAACGTGTTCCGTGCCCCCGGCGACCTCATTGGGGCGCTTCTTCTTCTCGAGACTCGCACTCTCGAGGTCATCTCGCGCCGCCAGCGGCCAATAAACCTTGAAAGTGGTTCCGCGCCCGAACTCGCTGAAAACATCGAAACTGCCGTTGTTCTGCTTGACGATTCCGTAGACCGTGGCCAATCCCATCCCCGTGCCACGAACCTGTCTCTTGGTCGTAAAGAAGGGCTCGAAAATTTTCTCCCTGGTTTGCTCATCCATGCCTGTCCCATTATCGCTCACCGAGATCAAGAGGTGTTCCCCGCGTTGACAGCCGGGATGGGTCAGAACGTGATGATCATCGAAGAACACTCGACCGGTATCGATCGAGATTTTTTTGTCCGACGCCCGGTCGGTGTGTGTGTTGATCGCGTCTCTGGCGTTCACGATCAGGTTGATCAAAATCTGCTCGATCTGTCCCGGATCGGCCTTGATCGGCGGCAGGTCGCACGACAGATTGATCTCGATGGTGATATCTTCTCCGATGAGACGGCGCAACATCCTGTCGAGATCGGTAATCAATGAGTTGATGTGGAGAACTCTGGGCTCGATGATCTGACGACGGCTGAATGCCAAGAGCTGGCGGGTCAGGCTTGAAGCCTTGGAGGCGCTCTTCATGATCATTTCGATGTCGCCGCAGGCCTTTTCCTCCGGGTCCAGCGTCATCAGCGCCAGCTCGGCATGGCCGTTGATGACGGTCAGCAGGTTGTTGAAGTCGTGCGAGATCCCGCCCGCCAGGGTTCCGATCGACTCCATCTTCTGGATCCGGGCGATCTGCTGGTCGCGCTCGCTCAGGGCCATCTCGGCCATCTTGCGCTCCGTGATATCGTGAGCGAAAGAGAGGATATACACCACATCACCGGCATCGTCATAGACCGCTGATCTGTACCATTCACAATATGCGGTGGAGCCATCCTTGCGAAGGTTTTTGACCAGCGAAAAGATCGAGCGCTCTCTCCCGCTGCTCAGCGCGTCGGCACTCTCACCCGCCATTTCCCGGTCGTCCTCGTGAATGTGGTCCCATTCGCTCCAGTGTTTGCCCACGACCTCTTCGGCATTCCAACCGAAGATCCGCTCGGCGCCGTTCGACCAGTACTTGACCCGAAATTCAGCATCCCATTCAACGACGCCGATCGGCGAATTGGCCACGTAGATGGAGAGACGTTCATGGGCACGACGCAGGCTCTCTTCCGCCCGCTTCGACTCGGTGACGTCAGTCACAATCCCCTCGATGGCCACAGAATTGCCATTCCCATCCCGCACGAGAACGTTGCGCTGATTGAGCCATTTGAGCTCGCCGTCCTTGGTGATGATCTGATACTCGTAGACGTTCGTCAACTGACCGGAGAGCAGCTTGTCCCATTGACACTCGAAATACTCGCGCCATTCGGGGTGTATCATCTCGTTGACGAGGCGTGGATTCTTGTAGAATTTTTCAGGATGGCAGCCGAATACCTGGCTCGATGACGGGCTGACGTATTCAAAGCGACCGTCAGGCAGCGACATGCGATAGATCATGTCACGTGCGCGATCCAGAAGGCCCGAGAGATGATCATATCGTTCGGTATCCGATCGTTCCCCACGTCGAAGCGATGCGATCTGAGCTTCGAGTGTGCCGATCATGCGCCGTAGCCGGCGGTTGTCAGATTCGAGCTGGGCAGGCGATCTCGCGGTTTCGTCGGCTAGAATATTCCGGTTTTGGTTATCCATGGCAAATACTATTACTATTTAATGAGGGGGCAACCCGAAACTCGTACGAAACAAGCGGCCCTATAGGCTCGATGCTACGTAGGTCCACTTATAACATGATATTACGTCGATTCTATGTTGAGATAGTAGCCTGCGAGGATGGAGAATCAATGAAATCTCATTAGCAACTAATCAATTAATTGATATTAAGTTATGAGATTTGCGATGACATATCAGCAGTTTCCGACCGATAGCGTCGTAGCAATCAGTTTCCGTCGCGGTCCCACTCCCGACCGGAGGTCAAAAGCCCCTCGATCTTGTTCAAGAGGTCGGCAGCCCTGACCGGTTTGGACATATACGCGTCCATTCCGGCTGCGAGGCATTTCTCGCGGTCGCCTTGCATCACGTGGGCGGTGAGGGCCATGATCGGCACGTGCTCGGAATCTCCAGTCGAGCGTTCCCAGGCCCGTACCGCGGTGGTGGCTTCGAGCCCGTTCATGCGGGGCATCTGGACATCCATCAGAACGAGATCGTAATTCTTGGCCTTGAGGGCCTGTAGCGCTTCCATCCCATCGGGAGCCACTTCGACGATATGCCCCTCTTTCTCGAGGATGCGTACGGCCAATTTCTGGTTGATTACGTTGTCCTCGGCGAGTAGGACACGGAGCGTACGGCGTCCTCGAAGCCGGGTGCGGAGAGTGTGACGGGTCACGAGTGGCTGACGTTCTGGAGGATCTGGAGGGATCAGCGCCGACAAGATGGCGTCGAGCAGGATCGATTGTTTCACCGGCTTGACGAGATAGGCCGCGATACCCATCTCGCGGCAGCGTAGGGCGTCACCTCGCTGGCCGGCGGAAGACAGCATCATGAGCGTCATTCCCGAGGGAAGCTGATCGTTACGGATCTTTTGCGCCACCTCGAATCCGTTCATTCCCGGCATACAGTTGTCGAGGATGACCAGCCTGAACGAGTCGTCATCTTCGCCGCACCCGTTAATGATACTCAGGGCTTCCTGACCGGAGGAGGCCAAGGTGGGCTTCATCCGCCAGTTGCTCAGCATTTCCTTGAGTATCAGCCGGTTTGAAGCGTTGTCGTCCACGACCAGGACAGAGAGGTTTTCCAGATCGGTCCGGTCCACGTGGGGCAGGTCGAGCATCGGCTGATCGCTGAGCTCGATCCAGAACGTGAAAGCAAACGTACTGCCCACGCCGTGCTGACTATCGATCTCGATCCGCCCCTCCATCATCTCGACGAGTTGGGTGGAGATGGTCAATCCCAACCCGGTGCCACCGTACTCGCGGGTCGTGGACTTGTCCGCCTGTTCGAAGGCCTTGAAGATCTGCTCACGTATATCGTCATCGATACCGATGCCCGTGTCGCAGACCTCGAACCGCATCTCAACCCGCTCTTCGGTCCGAGCCAACTCGAAAATCCTGACCGCCACCTTCCCTTCATGAGTGAACTTGATTGCATTCCCTACGAGGTTGAGCACGATTTGGCGCAGCCGACCGGGATCACCCGCGACCTGTTTGGGTAGACCGTCCGGCAGATCGTAGGTGAACTCCAGCCCCTTGCCGAAGGCGCGCCGCGCAAGTGAAGCGAGCGTGTCGGCCAGGCAATCATTCAAACAAAAATCGACATGATCCAACTGCAGCTCGCCGTTTTCGATCTTGGAGTAGTCGAGAATATCGTTGATGATCTGGAGCAACGACTCAGCCGAGTCTTTGACCGTGGTGAGGTACCAGTGCTGTTCAGCAGTCAGCTTGGTCTCCAGCGAAAGGTCGGTCATGCCGATGATGGCGTTCATCGGTGTCCTGATCTCGTGGCTCATATTGGCGAGAAACTCGTTTTTAGCCCTCTTGGCTGCGTTCGCGCTCTCGACTGCGCGCTCGAGCTCGCGAGTGATCGACTCGTCCGATTTTTTGCCCTCAGGTCGTATCGCACCCCGCTGCGACGAGCGATGACGGATCCACGAAATGCCGAACCCCACCGCCAATCCCAGCGCCAAAGTCGCCCAGGAAAACCACGTCAGCATCATCTGTCATCCCTTTGTTCTTGTAGAGTCCACCGAATCGACTGCCGGGGACTGCCTCCTGCCAGATCCCATCCGCACCGATCGGATTCGTCACCGGCGGCACTGTGGGTGAAAGGACGGTGTTGTTTTTATCGGCTGGATAACCTCGAAACTTGGAATTTTTGCAGCACAACCGCGCGGTGCTCGGCCCGCCTTGGCGCGGAGGCGAGGACGGCTTGACTCTCTCGGCCCATCGCTGAAGGTGGAGCACTGCCTAGTGGCAGTGTCCCGTCTCTTCTCAGTAGCCCAACCGTGAGGGCGGGCGACGATCCGCCGACTCGCTGCTCGTGCCTCTCGATTGCTCCACTACCGCCCGAATCTCCATCGCCAGATAAAAAAAAGGACACTGCTCGAGGAGCAGTGTCTAGTGTTGTTGGTCATCCGGTGAGCAGTGTCCCTTATTTAAAGTGTCGATTCTCAAAAGAGTCAACGGCGTAGAAAAAGGTGTGGCCTGTCGAAGGCAAGGTTGTGTCGAGGGAATAGCCGAAGGCTTCTCTCATAACGTGGGAGCTTTTTCGATGTCGAGATCAATCAAGCCACAACGATGTCATATCAGAGCTGCGTCGTATATCTATTCCCTTTTTCTACCCCATTGATTATATGTAAAAAAGCTGTGGCTTGGCATGACTGGCAAGTTTGAAAAAGGCTCGTAAGGCGTTTCTGTTCATCGGAGGGAGTCCATCGGTGTGCAGACAATGCCAAGCCACATCTGAAAACTCTAAACACTTGGGAGTCGCCTCCCGCTTCAATTTGCATGTTGACGCTAAAATTGGGCTCTCCTGACGTTCGTGTGGGTAGCCTGAAATCGGCATAGGCACCGTAAATCGGTATTTCGTGGCCGAGATCAAGGATTTAGCGTGAGGAATTATCAGTAAAGAAATGCGCACGGAAAAAAGG